>BFBZ01000004.1_pt12 | contig 60539 bp, 60 predicted proteins | sample 1888401 | NCBI WGS metagenome assembly BFBZ01 (sample SAMD00112614, study PRJDB3348) | symbiont metagenome | host: Chara braunii
GAAAAAGACCGCGCTGCTGGTCGACAACGCCTCCAACGTCAAGCTCGAGCGCGGGTCGCGCAATCTGCCCGGCATCAAGCTGGTGGCGAGCAAGGACGTGAATGTGTACGACCTGCTCGGGCACGAGCGCGTGCTGCTGAGCGAAGCGGCGGCGCGCAAGCTGAGCGAGGCACTGGCCAAATAAGGGAGCGGCGATCATGACGGTTTACGAGATCATCAAACGGCCGGTGGTAACCGAAAAGGGCGTCACCAAAAAGGACGCTGAGCGGACGCTGTGCTTTGAAGTGGCGCCGGACGCCAACAAATCGCAGATCAAGGCGGCGGTGCAGACACTTTTCAAGGTGAAAGTGGACGACGTCCGCACGGTGAACAATGTCGGAAAGCTGCGGCGGCGCGGCAAGAACGCCGGATTCCGGAGCGATTGGAAGAAAGCGTACGTGCGGTTGAAAGCGGGCGAAAAGATGCCCGAGTACGCGGAGATTTAAGCAGATGCCAATTAAGAGTTATCGTCCGACTACGCCGACGCGCCGCTTCCAGACGGTCGTCTCGCGCGAGGATATCACCAAGAACACGCCCGAGAAGTCGCTGGTTGTCGGCAAGCGCAAGACCGGCGGCCGGTCCTCGACCGGGCGCGTGTCTAGCCGTTTCATCGGCGGCGGACACAAGCAGGCTTTCCGCGACGTCGATTTCAAGCGCGACAAGTTCGGCGTTCCGGCGCGAGTGGCGGCGATCGAGTACGATCCGAACCGCTCGGCCCGCATCGCGCTGCTGCACTACGCCGACGGCGAGAAGCGCTACATCATCGCGCCGCAGGGGCTGACGGTGGGGCGCACCGTGAGTTCGGGCCCGGAAGCCGACATCCTGGTCGGCAACGCGCTCCCGCTCAAGAACATCCCCGCCGGTACCGTCGTGCACAACATCGAACTGCGGCCGGGCAAGGGCGCGCAAATGGCGCGTTCGGCCGGCGCTCAGGCTCAGCTGGTTTCAAAGGAAGGCGAGTACGCGCTGTTGAAGCTGCCTTCGGCCGAAGTCCGGCGGGTCCATGTGGACTGCATGGCGACGGTCGGGCAGGTGGGCAACGTCGAGCACGAGAACGTGTCCATCGGCAAGGCGGGCCGCACGCGGTGGCTCGGCAAGCGTCCGCACAACCGCGGCGTCACCATGAATCCGGTGGATCACCCGCACGGCGGCGGCGAGGGCAAGACCTCGGGCGGCCGTCACCCGGTCACCCCGTGGGGCCAGCCCACGCGCGGATTCAAGACCCGCAACAACAAGCGCACGGACAAGTGGATCGTGACGCGCAAGAGCAAAAAGCGGTAACCAAGAGGCTTTCAGGGCAATGTCGAGATCACTCAAAAAAGGGCCGTTCACCGACGACCACCTCGCAAAGAAGGTCGCCGATATGAACGAGAAGAACGAAAAGAAGGTGGTTCGCACCTGGTCGCGGCGGTCGACCATCGTGCCCGAATTCATCGGCCACACTCTGGCGGTTCACAACGGCAAGAAGTTCATCCCGGTGTATGTGACCGAAAACATGGTGGGCCACAAGCTGGGCGAGTTTTCGCCGACGCGGACCTTCAAGGGTCACGCCGCCAAAGCCGCCGAGACCAAGGGCAAGCCGGCGTAGGAGACAAGGACCATGGAAGCGAGAGCAGAAGCCAGATACGTCCGCACCTCGCCGCAAAAGGCGCGGCTGGTGGTGGACCTCATCCGCGGGCACAAAGCCGGCGAGGCGATCACGATCCTGCGCGGGGCCAACAAGCGGATGGCGCCGGTGGTGGAAAAGGTGCTGCGCAGCGCCATCGCCAACGCCGAAAACCGCTTCAACGACGTCGACGTCGACCGTTTGTTCGTCACCGACGCCTACGTGAACGAAGGGCCGCGCATGAAGCGCATCCGTCCGGCTCCGCAGGGCCGCGCCTACCGCTATCAGCGGCGCATGGCGCACATCGTGGTGGCCGTGGGCGACAAGTCGAAAGCGGCGGCGAGCGAGAAGGAATAAGGAATCTCGAATGGGACAGAAGACACATCCGTACGGTTTTCGGCTCGGCGTCACCAAGACCTGGCGCTCGCGCTGGTTCGCCAAGCAGGACTACTCGAAGCTCCTCAAAGAGGACCTGGACCTGAAGGATTCGCTTCGCGAACGGCTGAAGGCCGCCGGCGTCAGCTCGATTGAAGTGGACCGCCCGGGCAACAAGCTGCGCGTCACCATTCGCACCTCGCGCCCCGGCATCATCATCGGCCGCAAGGGCGCCGAAATCGAAAAGCTCAAGAGCGAACTCGCCAAATCGACCGGCCGCGAAGTCTTCATCGACATTCAGGAAGTGCACAAGCCGGARCTCGACGCCCAGCTGGTGGCCGAATCGATCGCGCTGCAGCTTGAAAAGCGCGTGGCTTTCCGCCGCGCGATGCGCAAGGCCGTCGACTCGGCGCTGCGTTTCGGCTGCAAGGGTATCAAGGTTCGCGTGTCGGGCCGTTTGAACGGCGCTGAAATCGCGCGGTCGGAGTGGTATCTGCAGGGTCAGCTTCCGCTGCACACGCTGCGCGCCGATCTCGACTACGGGTTCAGCGAAGCCTACACGACGTACGGCGTGATCGGAATCAAGACCTGGATTTATAAGGGCGAAATTCTCGAAGGCGGTCCGCGGCGCGGGCTGCGCAACGAGCCGGAGCCCCGCCGCCGGCGCGAGCGGAACGACCGTGGAGATCGCGGCGACCGCGGAGACCGTGGCGACCGCCGGGGTCCGCGTCCGGAACCGGTGGGCGGCGGCGTGGTGCAGCAGGCGCCTCCGGGCGAGCTGCCGCAACCGGCGCGCACGGCTATTCTGCCTCCGGTGGCCAGTCCCACTCCGAGCTGGAAGGACGAGGCTCGCCAGGAGCCGCCGGCCGTAACGCCGCCGGCCGAGAACCCGCAGGAATAACGGCAAGGATTAAGGATTAGAGGAACTCCGCTATGTTGATGCCGAAGAAGGTCAAGTACAGAAAGCAGCAGCGCGGCCGCATGACCGGGAAAGCCTGGCGCGGATCGTCGCTCGCTTTCGGCGACTACGGACTCAAGGTACTCGAGTGCGGCTGGATTTCGAGCCGCCAGATTGAAGCGGCGCGTATCGCCATGACCCGCCATATCAAGCGCGGCGGCAAGGTGTGGCTGCGTTTGTTCCCCGACAAGCCGATCACCAAGAAGCCGGCTGAAACCCGTATGGGTAAGGGAAAGGGCGCGCCGGAAGAGTGGGTGGCGGTGGTCCGCCCGGGCAAGATTCTGTTTGAGATGGAGGGTGTGGCGCTCGACGTGGCCAAAGAGGCGCTTCGCCTAGCCGCGCAAAAGCTGCCGCTGCCCACCAAGCTGGTCACTCGGGAGCAGGTGTAAGAGCGATGAAAGCTGACAAGGTTCGAGAAATCGATTCGGCCGAACTGCAGAACAAGCTGCGCGACACCAACGAGCAGATGTTCCGGCTGCAGTTCCAGATGTCGATGGGGCAGACCGACGGTGTCAAGAAGTACCGCGAAATCCGCAAGGATCGCGCGCGGATGTTGACCATCCTCGCCGAGCGCAAAGCCAAGGGTGAAGTGATCCCCGCGCCGGTGAAGGCGGCCAGGCCCGCGGCCAAGAAAGGGAAGAAGTAGGCGATGGCGGAACAGGTGAAGCAGGACAAGCCGGAGAGCCGGAAAAACGAGAAGGTCGGCGAAGTGGTTTCGACCAAAATGGCCAAGACCATCGTGGTCGAAGTGGGCCGCCGCGTGCCGCACCCGATCTACAAGCGCATCATCAGCAAGCGCAAGAAATTCTACGCTCATGACGAGCAGGGCCTGGCCAAGCCGGGCGACATCGTGCGCATCATCGAGTGCCGGCCGATCAGCAAGCTGAAGCGCTGGACGCTCGGCGAAGTCGTGCGCAAGGCGGTGCAGGTCGGCGTCGATCCTTCGGCGCTCGAAACCGCGCCCGATCTCGGCAAGCCCGCCAGCAAAAAGAGGGAGAAGTAAGCCATGATCGGAATGCGTACCATCCTCGAGGTTGCCGACAACAGCGGCGCGCGCCGCCTGTCGTGCATCCTGCCGCGCGGCGGCGACAAGGGACTGCGCGCCGGCCTGGGCGACATCGTCACGGCGGCCGTGAAGGAAGCCGCGCCGGATTCGCAGATCAAGAAGGGCAAAGTGGTGCGGTGCGTCATCGTGCGGATGCGCAAGGAAACCCGCCGCAAGGACGGCACCTATATCCGCTTCGATTCGAACGCCGCCGTGCTGGTGAACGAACTCGGCGAACCGGTGGGCACGCGCGTGTTCGGTCCGGTGGCGCGTGAACTGCGCGACAAGAAATTTATGAAAATCGTTTCGCTCGCTCCGGAGGTGATCTAATGGCGCGTCCGATGCCGAAACGCCACTCGAGCGCTCCCAAGAAGCGCTTGAAGATCAAAATCCGCAAGGACGACACGGTGAAGGTCATTGCCGGCAGCGACAAGGGCAAGACCGGCCGCGTGCTCGAAGTCGACCGTGATCGCGGCAAGGTGCTGGTGGAAGGCATTCACCTGGTGAAGCGCCACACCCGCCCCAACCCGGCCCGGCAGATCAAGGGCGGCATCGCCGAGCGCGAGAGCATGATCGACGTGTCGAACGTGATGATTGTCACTGGCGGCAACAAAACCAGCCGCATCGGCTATCGCGTCGAAGGCGAAGGCGCGGGGCAGCGGCGGGKGCGCATCGCCACGAAGACCGGCGAAACGCTGGATAAGAAGGGCTGATTATGGCGGCGAGACTCAAGGATCATTACAAGAAGAACGTGGTGGGCGCGCTCACCAAGGAGTTCGGCTACACCAACGCGAACGCCGTGCCGAAGATCGAAAAGGTCTCGGTCAACATCGGCCTCGGCGAAGCCACGCAGAACCCCAAGCTCATGGACGGCGCGGTGAACGAACTGGCCTCCATCACCGGCCAGAAGCCGGTGGTGACCAAAGCCAAGAAGTCCATCGCCGCCTTCAAGCTGCGCGAAGGCATGTCCATCGGCTGCCGCGTCACGCTGCGCGGCGACCGCATGTACGAGTTTCTGGACCGCCTCATGAACGTGGCGCTGCCGCGCGTGCGCGACTTCCGCGGCGTTTCGACCAAGAGTTTCGACGGGCGCGGCAATTACACGCTCGGCGTGCGCGACCAGCTGATTTTCCCCGAGATCGACTACAACAAGGTGGAGAAGGTCAAAGGGATGAACATTTGCATCACGACCACGGCGAAAACGGACAACGAGGGACGCGCGCTGCTGCGCCTGCTCGGTATGCCGTTCCGTCAGTAGGGTAGCGGGGAATCGAGAAGAGAAACAGATGGCAACAACCGCCAAAATCGCAAGAGATCTGAAGCTCGCCGAGGCGCGCAAGAAGAAGACGCAGAAACTCGCCTGCCGGCACCGTAACCGCTGTTTCCGGTGCGGGCGGCCGCGCGGCTATCTGCGCAAGTTCGGCCTCTGCCGGATTTGTTTCCGCAACCTCGCGCTCGCCGGAGAAATCCCCGGCGTGACGAAGGCGAGCTGGTAGGAGGAGGCAACCATGACGGATCCCATCGCCGACATGCTGACGCGCGTTCGCAACGCGCTCGTGGCGCGCCACCCCAAGGTGGACGTGCCGGCCTCGAAGCTGAAGCTCGAGATCGCCCGCATCCTCAAGGAAGAGGGCTTCATTCTCAACTTCAAGCAGACCGAGGAAGGATCGAAGAAATTCATCCGCATCTATCTCAAGTACACGCCGGGCAACGTGCCGGTGATCTCGCGCATCGAGCGCGTGTCACGGCCGGGCTGCCGGGTGTATGTGGGAAGCAAGGAAGTTCCGCGCGTGCTCGGCGGCCTCGGCGTGAACATCCTCACCACGCCGCGGGGCGTGATGACCGGCGGAGCCGCGCGCAAGGAAGGCGTCGGCGGCGAAGTGCTGTGCCAGGTTTGGTAAACGGGAACGAACTATGTCAAGAGTAGGCAAAAAGCCGATTCCGGTCCCCAAGGGCGTCAAGCTCTCGATCGGGGATCAACTGCAGGTAGAAGGACCGAAGGGCAAGCTCTCGGTCCCGATTCCGAACGGTGTGACACTCCGGCAGAACGACGGCAATCTCGAACTGCTGCGCGACGGCGATCAGTACGCCGCGCTGCACGGGCTCACCCGGGCGCTGGCGGCGAACGCGATTCACGGCGTCTCCACCGGCTTCACGGTCGAGATGGATATCGTCGGCATCGGCTACCGCGCCGACGTCAAGGGTAGGCTCGCCACGTTCACGCTCGGCTATTCGCACCCCATCGAGTACATCCTGCCCGAGGGCGTCGATCTGAAGATCGACAAGCAGACCCACCTGGTCCTCACCGGCCACGACCGGCAGTTGATCGGGCAGGTGGCGGCCAATATCCGCGCGCTGCGTGCTCCCGATCCGTACAAGAACAAGGGTATCCGCTACACCGGCGAAGTGCTGCGCAAGAAGGTCGGCAAGACCGGCGCGGGAGGTAAGTAATGGCCAAAAGTTCCAAGAACGATATCCGCGTGCGCATTCACGAGCGCATCCGCTCGCGTGTGTCCGGAAGCGCCGAGCGCCCGCGCCTGGCTGTGTTCCGCAGTCTCAATCACATCTACGCGCAGGTGATCGACGACGGCAAGGGACACACCGTGGTGGCGGCGTCCTCGGCCGAAAAGAGCGGGAAAAAGGGTTCGGGCGGCAATGTCGCCGGAGCCAAGGAAGTCGGCAAGCTGATCGCTCAGCGGGCCAAGGAAAAGGGAGTTACCAAGGTGGTCTTCGACCGCGGCGGTTATCTATATCACGGACGCGTCAAGGCGCTTGCCGAAGCCGCGCGCGAAGGCGGACTGGAGTTTTAAGCATGCCGGCTACACCTCAAAAACGGATCGACGCCAACAACCTGAACCTCAAGGAAAACGTCGTCAGCATCAACCGCGTGACCAAGGTGGTCAAGGGCGGTAAGAATCTCAGCTTCTCAGCGCTGGTTGTGGTGGGCGATCCGCAGGCGCGCATCGTCGGCTACGGCACGGGCAAAGCCAAGGAAGTGCCGGCGGCCATCAAGAAAGGCATCGAAGCCGCCAAGAAGAACCTGCGCAAGATCAACGTTCTCGAAACCACGATCCTGCACGCGGTGCTCGGCAAGTTCGGCTCGGGCATGGTGCTGCTCAAACCGGCTCCGGCCGGAACGGGTGTCATCGCCGGCGGTCCGGTGCGCGCCGTCATTCAGGCCGTGGGCATTCCCAACGTGCTGACCAAGTCGATCGGTTCGCACAACCCGCACAACGTCGTCAAGGCGACTATCGACGCGCTCGAGCAACTGCGTGAGAAATCGGCCGTGGCCGACCTTCGCGGCATCACCATCGACAAGCTCGACGCCGTCGCGCCGAAGAAACAGGCTCAGCCCGCCGCGCAACCGCAGCCGCAGGCATAAGGACAACACAATGGCGCAGGGAAAGATCAAAATCAAGCTGGTGCGCAGCCCGATCTGCACGCCCGAAAAGCACAAATCGATTGTGCGTTCGCTCGGACTGAAGAAGATCAACCGCGTGGTGGAGCGCCCGGACGATCCGGTGTTCCGCGGCATGGTGAAGAAGGTCCCGCACCTTCTCGAGATCGTGGAGGAATAAGATGGCGAACCTGAGTAATTTGAGGCCGCCCAAGGGGCAGCAGAAAAAGCAGCGGCGCGTCGGCCAGGGTATGGGCACGGGCCGCGGTAAATACTCGGGACGCGGCGCCAAGGGCGCCAAGTCGATCTCGGGCTATTCGAAAATGCGCGGTTTTGAAGGCGGCCAGATGCCGCTCCACCGCCGTTTGCCGAAGCGCGGGTTCACCAACATCTTCCGCAAGGAATACGCGATCGTGAACCTGGCGCGCCTTGAAAAGCTCGAGGGTGACAGCTTCGATCCGCAAAAGCTGATCGAACTCGGCGTGATCAAGAAACTCCACAGCGGGCTCAAGATTCTGGGCACGGGCGAGATCACGCGCAAAATCAGCGTCAAGGCCAACCTGTTTTCCAAGTCGGCCGCGGAAAAGATTCAGAAGGCGGGCGGCACGGCGGAAGTGATCGCCTGAGCGGCCCGGGGGTGAGGTCATGAAGTTCTTTGAAGCCGTCGCCAACGTATTCCGGATACCGGACCTGCGCAAGCGCGTGCTGTTCACGCTCGGGTTGCTGGCCGTCTACCGCCTCGGCGCGTTTGTGCCGACGCCGGGCATCGACGTGCACCGTCTCGAAAGCTACTTCCAGCAGAACCAGGGTACGCTGTTCGGCTTTATCGACATGTTCAGCGGCGGCATGTTCCGCCGGCTGACCATTTTTGCCCTGGGCATCATGCCCTACATCACGTCGTCAATCATTCTGCAGCTGTTGACCGTGGTGGTGCCGACGCTCGAGAAATTGCAGAAAGAAGGCGAGCTCGGCCGGCGCAAGATCACGCAGTGGACCCGGTACCTCACCGTGGGCCTCGCGCTCATGCAGTCCTTCGGCATCGCCATTGCGCTCCAGAACTCCGACGGCGGCTTCGTCCTTCGGCCCGGCTTCGGCTTCGTGCTGATGACCATGCTCACGCTCACCACCGGAACCTCGTTCATCATGTGGCTGGGCGAGCAGATCACCGAGCGCGGTATCGGCAACGGCATGTCGCTGATCATTTTCGCCGGTATCGTCGTCGGATTGCCCCGCGCCATCCGCGAAATCTATAACAACGTGTTTGTCACCGGCAACTGGAACGTGTTCCAGATGATCGTCATCATCGCGATGATGGTGGCCGTGGTGGCGTTTATTGTGCTCGTCGAGCGCGGCGAGCGGCGCATTCCCGTGCAGTACGCCAAGCGCGTCGTCGGACGGCGCATGATGGGCGGACAGTCGACTCACCTGCCGCTCAAGGTGAACGCGGGCGGCGTGATTCCCGTGATTTTCGCCTCCTCGCTGCTGGCCTTTCCGCAGACCCTGATGACGGTCTCGGCGGTGAAGAACAGCCCGTTCCTGAGCGGCATGCTCGGCGCGATGGGCGGTTCGCAGCCGCTCTATTACCTGCTCTACACGGCGCTCATCATCTTCTTCTGCTTCTTCTACGTGTCCATCATTTTCAATCCGAATGAAGCGGCGGATAACATGCGCAAGTACGGCGGTTTCATTCCCGGCATTCGTCCCGGACGGAACACGGCCGACTACATGAACAAGATTCTCACCCGCATCACCGTGGTGGGCGGGCTGTACCTGTCGATCCTGTCGTTGATTCCGCAGATCATGATCTCCGGTATCCACCTGCAGAGCCTGCCGCTTGTGGGCAACTGGATCGACGCGAGTTTTCCGCGATGGCTGTTGAACGGCCTCGGGGTGAGCTTCTATTTCGGCGGAACTTCGCTGCTGATCGTCGTGGGCGTGGCCATGGATACCGTGAACCAGATTGAGGCTCAGCTCATCATGCGGCACTACGAAGGGTTTACGCCGCGCGCCGGACGAATCCGGGGCAGACGGAGCGGCGTTTAAGCCCCTGTCGCGGCCGACGAGCCGCGAATCGTGAGGGCTGGCAAAGGGAGTGGGCGACCGGTAAGTGAAGCGACATTGTCTGATTTTGTTCGGGCCGCCGGGATCGGGTAAGGGTACGCAAGCCAAGTTGCTGCGGCAAACCCTCGGCTGGCCGCACATCTCGACCGGCGATATGCTGCGCGAGCATGTGGAAGAGCAGGATCAGATCGGACGGGAAATCGCCGCCATCATGCAGTCCGGCGGCCTGGTTCCCGACGAGTTGGTGGACCGGTTGGTGGAAGAGCGGATTTCCGAGCCGGATTGCGCGAAGGGATTCATTCTCGACGGCTATCCGCGCACGGTGCCGCAGGCGGTGGTGCTTGAGGCCTCCCTCGGGAGGCGCGGGTTCGGCCCGGTGGTAGTCTACCTGAAAGTGGATTACAATAAAATAGTTGCCCGCCTAGCCGGCCGAAGACTGTGTCCCCAGTGCGGTGCGTTGTACAGCCTGGCGTCGGATATGCCATCGATTTCGAAGGTTTGTGATTACGATGGCGCTACGCTGGTGGTTCGGGATGATGACAGGGAGGACGTGATCCGGCAAAGGCTGGAAACGTACGACCGGAAGACAATGCCCCTGATGCAGCATTTTCAGGAGGTTGGGTTCGGGTTTCACGAAGTGGACGGGACGGAAGGCTCGCCGGCCGCGATCATGCGCAGGATTGCCGCGCTGATTCCGGAAATTGTGGCGGGTTCGATAGCGGAATGATTATCCGGAAGACGCCGGCGGAACTGGAAAAAATGCGCCGGAGCGGTCTGTTAGTTTACGAGATTCTTCAGAAGCTCAGGGAAATCGCCGTCGAAGGCGCAACTACCTGGGATCTGGAAGTGTCGGCCGCGAAGATGATGGAGGACGCAGGCGCCAGGCCGGCCTTCAAAGGGTATTACACGCAGAGCGCGGGATCGCGGTACCCGTATGTGCTCTGCACGTCGGTGAACGACGAGATTGTCCATGGCATGCCCTCGCAAAAGCGGGAGCTCAAAAAGGGCGACATCGTCTCCATCGATACCGGGGTTCAGTTGGACGGCTATTTCGGCGACTCGGCCGTGACGCTGCCCATCGGCGAGATCAACGGCTCGCTGCAGCGTCTGCTCGAGGTGACGCGCGAGAGTCTGGAGTTGGCGATCGAGAAGGTGCGGCCGGGCAACCGGCTGTTTGAAGTTTGCGGGACGATTGAGAAGCACGTCGAAGCCAACGGCTTTTCGATTGTCCGGGAGTTTGTGGGCCACGGCATCGGTACTCAGATGCACGAAGAGCCGCAGATTCCCAACTACGTCGACCGGCGGAACGAAAATCCACGGTTGAAGGAGGGCATGGTCCTGGCCATCGAGCCGATGGTCAACCTGGGCAAGCCCGAAATGAGAATGCGTCCGGACCGGTGGACGGCGGTGACGAAGGATGGCAGCCCGAGCGCGCACTTCGAACATACCGTGGCCGTTACCGAGAACGGACCCTGGGTCCTGACCAGGCCCTGACAGATTTTGAGGACGCTTGTGGCGGCGCGCGAAGTGGACGGAATCGTGATTGAGCTTCTGCCGAACGAAAAGGTCCGGCTGAAGCTCGAAAATGAGGACCGGGTGATCGCGCACGCGGCGAGCGCGGCGAAAGTGAATTTTGTGAGGATCCGGCCCGGTGACCGCGTGCGGGTGGCGATTTCGCCGCACGACAAGGGGCGGGGCAGGATCGTCGAGCTATTGAAGAAGGACCACTGAACATGAAAGTCCGAGCATCGGTCAAGAAGATGTGCGATAAATGCAAGCTCATCCACCGCCATGGCGTGGTGCGGGTGATTTGCGTAAACCCCAAGCACAAGCAGCGGCAGGGATAACGAGGAAAACATGGCGCGACTGGCAGGCGTAGATTTACCGGCGAAGAAGAGGGTCGAGATCGGCCTCACCTATATTTACGGCATCGGGCGGACCCGCTCTCAGAGCTTGTGCCACCGGGCGGGCATCGACCCGAACAAGAGGGTGTCGGACCTCACCGAGGACGAAGTGAATAAGGTTCGTACCATCCTCGAAGAGGAAGGCGAGGTGGAAGGCGACCTCCGCAAAGAGGTTTCGCTCAACGTCAAGCGGCTCATCGAAATGGGCTCCTATCGCGGTCTGCGTCACCGCCGCGGCCTGCCGGCCCGCGGTCAGCGCACGCACACCAACGCGCGCACCCGTAAGGGTCCGCGGCGCGGCACGGTGGCGAACAAGAAGAAGGCGTCGGCGAAGACCTAGTCCGGGAGAATTTAGATGGCGAAAGCTCAGCAGAAAGCCGCAGGCAAGAAGAAAAGCTTCAAGAAGAAGGAAAAGAAGAACGTTCCCGTGGGCGTGGTCCACGTGCAGGCGTCGTTCAACAATACCATCGTGACGTTCACCGACCAGATGGGCAACACGCTCGCCTGGTCGAGTTCGGGTTCGCTCGGCTTCCGCGGCTCCCGCAAGGGTACGCCGTTTGCCGCCCAGCAGGCGTCGCTCACCGCGGCCAACAAGGCCAAGGAATACGGGCTTCGCGTGGTGGAAGTCCGCGTCGCCGGTCCGGGCGCCGGCCGTGAATCGGCCGTGCGCGCGCTGTCGACCGCCGGCATTGAAGTGCGGGGCATCAAGGACGTGACTCCGATTCCGCACAACGGCTGCCGCCCGCCCAAGCGCCGCCGCGTCTGAAGATTTTGTTTGGAAGCAGGAAGAAAGGGCCTGCCGCCCCGTAAACTGCACCTCGTTCGAGAGAAGGAAAGGTTAAGGAAAAATGGCAAGATACAATGGCCCGGTGTGCCGCCTTTGCCGGCGCGAGGGCATGAAGCTGTTCCTCAAAGGGGAGCGCTGCCACACGGAGAAGTGCGCGGTTGAAAAACGCAACTTCGCTCCCGGCCAGCACGGCAAGGATCGCAAACCCAAACTGGTGGGCTACGGCCTCCAGTTGCGCGAGAAGCAGAAAGCCCGCCGCTACTACGGGCTGCTCGAACTCCAGTTCCGCAATCTGTTTGAGAAAGCCGCCCGCCAGAAGGGCATCACCGGCGACAACCTGCTCAACATGCTGGAGCGCCGCCTCGACAACACCGTCTATCGCATGGGCTTCGGCACCTCGCGCGCTCAGGCGCGCCAGATTGTCCGCCACGGCCACATTCAGGTGAACGGCCGCAAGGTCAACATCCCCTCTTTTACCGTCAAGCCCGGCGACGTGGTCGAAGTCCGCGAGAAGAGCCGCAACAACGCAACGATTTTGGGCGCGCGGGATGCTACCGCGCATGCGCCGAGTCCCAACTGGCTGGATGTTGACCGCGAAGCCTTGAAGGCCCGCGTGCTGGCTCAGCCCAAGCGCGAGGACCTGGTGCAGATTCAGTTGAACGAGCAGTTGATCGTCGAACTGTACAGCAAATAATGTGGGGGAACCGGGCGCCTGTTCGCGGCCGGTTCCGGTCAAAAGGGTTCAGGACAGAGGCCGCCTGTTTGAATGCGGCCAGGGTGAACGAATAAATGTTCAAGGGATTCCAGAAACCGAAAAGGTTAGTCGCGAATACCGAGACGTTGACCGACCGGTTCGGGCAATTCACCGCCCAGCCGTTCGAGCGCGGTTTCGGTTCCACCATCGGCACGGGCCTCCGGCGCGTGCTGCTGAGTTCTATTGAAGGTGCGGCCATCACCGCAGTGCGCATCGAAGGCGTCGCGCACGAGTTCAGCCCGATTCCGGGCGTCGCGGAAGATGCCACCGACATAATCCTCAACCTCAAGCAGGTGCCGTTCAAGATGAGCGGCGAGGGCACCCGGATTGCCCGCATCACCGTCGACCGGCCCGGCGAAGTGCTGTCGAGCCAGATTGAAACCGATCACGACGTGGAAGTGCTCGACCGCACCATGCACATCGCCACCGTCGGCGAAGGCGGCAAGCTGAGCATCGAAATGCGCCTCAAGAGCGGGCGCGGCTATGTCGCGGCCGACCGCAACTTCGACGAAGACCTGCCGCTCGGCTACATTCCGATCGACTCCGTGCACTCGCCCGTGCGCAAAGTCAATTTCTCGGTCGAAGCCGCCCGTCTCGGCCAGATGACCGACTTCGACAAGCTCACCATCGAAGTGTGGACCAACGGCGCCATTTCGCCCCAGGACGCCATCGGCCAGGCAGCCAAGCTGCTCAAGGACCACATGGCGATCTTCATCAACTTCGAAGAGCCGAAGAAGGCCCAGGAAGAGCAGCGTCATCCGGAGCTCGCGTTCAACGCCGCGCTTCTCAAGAAGGTCGACGAGCTCGAGCTTTCGGTCCGCTCTGCGAACTGCCTCAAGAACGATAACATCGTCTACATCGGCGATCTCATTCAGAAGACCGAAGCCGAAATGCTGCGCACCAAGAATTTCGGCCGCAAGTCGCTGAACGAGATCAAGGAAATCCTTTCGAGCCTCGGCCTCAGCTTCGGCATGAAGTTCGATGCCCAGGGCCGCCTCATCTCGCCGAGCGGCCAGCCCATCGCTCCGGGTTCGGAGTTTGCCGACATCGAAGAGGATGAAGAGGGCGAGGAAGGCGTAAACGCGCAGGAGTAAACGATGAGACATAAAGTAGCCGGATACAAACTGAAGCGCGACGCAAGCGATCGCCGCGCACTGCTGCGCAACCTGGTCACCAGCGTCATCGATCAGGAGCGCGTGGTCACCACCGTCACCAAGGCCAAGGCCGCCAAGCCCCTGGTCGACAAGATGATCACGCTCGCCAAGCGCGATACGCTGCATGCCCGCCGTCAGGCAGCCTCGTTCCTGATGACACCGGATTCGGTGAAGAAACTGTTCGACAAGCTGGGCGCCCGCTTCGGCCAGCGCGCCGGCGGCTACACCCGCATCACGCGCCTTGGCTGGCGCAAAGGCGATGGCGCCGAACAGGCCATCCTCGAACTGGTGGGCAGCGAGCTCGTCAAGCGCGCCGCCGAACGCGCCAAGCGCCGCGAAGAGCGTCTCAAGGCGATGCGCGAAGGCAAGGAAGACGGCGAGGGCGAAGAGTAAACTCCCCCCGCTCGGTTGAATTGAAAAGGCCGCTCCTCACGGGGCGGCCTTTTTGCTTGCGCGTAGAATCAGGTTGCCCTTCCCCGCGGCCGATCGGGGATCAGTCGCCGGACACGGTGAACACGATACAATCGGTTTGGCCGCCCCGCAGCGGCGGAATTTTAACGATGAATGTTTCAGTGAAGGGCGAGTACGCCCTGCAGGCTATTTTCGATCTGGCGAATCAGGGTTCGCGCGATCCGGTGAAGATCGCCGACATCGCCCGCCGGCAGCGAATTCCACAGAAGTTTCTCGAATTGATTTTGGCCGGCCTCAAGCAGGGCGGCTTTGTCGAGTCGCGCCGCGGCGCCGAGGGCGGATATCTGCTCGCGCGTTCGCCCGAAGCGATCACGGTCGGAGAAGTGCTGCGCTACGTTGAAGGCGGGAAGATGCTGCGCGGCAATCTGGGACCTGAGCATCCGCTGGCCGGCCTCTGGCAGCGCGTCGACAGCGCGGTCTCGGAGGTGATCGACCGCACCACGTTCGCCGTACTGGTGCGCAACTGGCGTGAAACGCAGGCCCGCTACATACCAAATTGGGAGATTTAGAACCATGCTTGCCAACGACAATTCCTTGAGCATCGGAAATACTCCGCTGGTGCGGCTGAATCGCGTCACCGGCGGGGCCAAGGCCACGGTGCTGGCCAAAATAGAAGGGCGCAACCCGGCCTACTCGGTCAAGTGCCGCATCGGCGCGTCGATGATCTGGGATGCCGAAAAGCGCGGCGTCCTGAAGCCCGGCAAGGAACTGATCGAGCCCACCAGCGGCAACACCGGGATCGCGCTCGCTTTTGTGGCTGCCGCGCGCGGTTACCCGATCACGCTCACCATGCCCGAAACCATGTCGCTCGAACGCCGCAAGGTTCTCAAGGCGCTCGGCGCGAATCTCATCCTCACCGAGGGTCCTGCCGGCATGAAAGGCGCCATCGCCCGGGCTGAGCAGATGGTGGCCACCGATCCGGATCGTTACGTGCTTCTCCAGCAGTTCAAGAACCCCGCCAACCCCCGCATTCACTTCGAAACAACGGGTCCGGAAATCTGGAACGACACCAACGGCGGGATGGACGTTCTCGTCAGCGGCGTCGGTACCGGCGGTACCATCACCGGCATCTCGCGCTATTTCAAGGATGAAAAAAAGAAGGCCATCACATCCATCGCCGTTGAACCCACGGCCAGCCCCGTCATCACCCAAACCCGCTCGGGCGAGCCGCTTAAACCCGGACCGCACAAAATTCAGGGAATCGGCGCCGGTTTCGTTCCCGATACACTCGACCTTGCCGTCGTCGACCGCGTCGAGCAGGTGACCAACGAGGAGTCGATCGAGATGGCACGGCGTCTGGCGCGGGAAGAAGGAATTCTGTGCGGAATCAGTTGCGGCGCGGCGGCGGCGGCGGCCGTTCGCGTCGCCAACGAGCCCGAGATGGCCGGCAAGACCATCGTGGTCGTTCTGCCGGACGGCGCCGAGCGCTATCTGAGCTCCGTGCTGTTTGAGGGCATGTTTGAGTAGTAGTGGATCTTTCTTACAAAGTTTTAAGTGGTGCCGGTAACGACAGCCACGGGGTTATCGTTATATAGTCAATCCCCGTTACGATGCGGGCGCTTCACCCCTTTCACCCAAATAAGCGCCCGCCCATACCCGGTGAGTAGCCTCCGCAACTCACCGGGACCTCCCAAAGCATTCGCCCGCCCCTGCCTGGTCCGATTCCTGAAAACCCCTTGCATGCTCGCCCGCCCGCTGCCTGAACGTGCGCGGCTCGCAGCCATAAAGCAAATTGGGTTCGTTTCGGTAAAAGTCCGTCTGAACTTGCCGGATGGAAGTCCTGAGACCGGTTACCGGGATTCCACGTAAGGTTTGCCATTCGGCACTTAGTACCCTATCAGCGGCAATACCCTCGGTCGATGGGATCAGTGAGGTCGATATTTGCCGCCCACAACCGTCTTTGCCTGTGAGTCCTATCCGGTGATGATTGCCGGGCTAGAGCGGATTCTGAACGCCGAGCCCGACCTTCAGTTCGCGGGCGCATGCGACAACTTCAATGATGGGATGGACATCGTACGCAACCAGCAGCCGAATATCGTGCTGATCGATCAAACGGTCGGGCTGAAGCCGGCGCTGCAGTTCATTGCCGACCTGAAATCCCTGGTGCCCGGGTCGAAGCCCGTGCTTTGGGCCCACGAACTGGCCGATGTCGAATGTTTCCGCGTGCTGCAGCTCGGTGCCCGCGGTGTCCTGCGGAAGACCATGCCCGTGGCGTCGCTGCTCGACTGCCTACGGAGCGTAGCCCAGGGGGCGGTCTGGCTGGACGGCTCGAGCGAAGGTGAGATGCCCGGCCTTGCGGCCAAGCGGGCGGCGCCAAGGTTGACCCCGCGTGAACGCGATATCGTCCGCTGCGTGTGCCAGGGAATGAAGAACAAGGAGATCGCCGGCACACTCTCGATCACGCCCGGAACGGTCAAGGTTCACCTGATGCATATTTTCGAAAAGGCGGGCGTCAAGGACCGTTTTGAACTGGCTTTACATGGACGGAGAATCACGGGTGAAGACTTCAAGGCCGACCGGTCACCCTTAAATATGCCCGTCTGAGGGCTAAAGAGAATCCCCGATGTTGGCGAACTAATGGGGGAGGATCCGCAGCTTGGCCAGTACTCCCCAGACCGTGGCGCCGCCCTTTTCATCCGGGCACTCTAACTCGTTGACAAAGGTGCTGGCTTCGCCGCTCGGGCGCCTGCTATTTCCTTCCCTTTCCGATCTTTTTTTCGCCGCTCTGCTGGTATGGCTGTTCGTGGCCGGCGGCGACGGCTGGAAAGGTCTTCTGCTCGACGGCGATTGCGGCTGGCATATCCGCACCGGCGAGTACATTCTCGACACCCATTCCGTGCCGAAAGTGGACCTCTATTCGTTCACCAAGGGCGGACAGCCCTGGTATGCATGGGAGTGGCTCAGCGACCTGTGCTTTGCCCTACTCTACCGCTGGGCCGGGTTGAAGGGCGTTGTTCTGGCCGCGGGGACCATCATCGCCGCCTTCGCCACAATCCTGTTGCGCCGTATCTTTGCCCAGGGCGCGAACCTTTTTGCAGCACTGTTGGTCGGATTGCTCGCCGTCGGGTCGGCGTCCATTCATTTCCTGGCGCGTCCCCATTTGTTCACCCTGCTGTTCCTTGTGCTTTCGCTGTGGATCATCGAGGCCGACCGGCGAAAGCCGGACTGGAAGATCTGGCTGCTGATTCCACTCACCGTTCTTTGGACCAACCTCCACGGCGGCTTTCTGGCCTTGATTGTCACGCTCGGAGCGCTCGCCGTGGGCTGTGCGGTCGAAACCTGGCTGGGCTCAGGCCCCGGGTGGGCGGCCGTTAAACGCTACTCGTTGCTGACCGTGTGTTCGTTCGCGGCGACGCTCGTGAATCCCTACGGTATTCAATTGCACCTGCATATCGCCGCGTACCTGCGCTCGGACTGGATCCGCAATGTGATTCAGGAATTCCAGTCGCCCAGCTTCCGCTCCGAGAACATCATGCAGTTCGAAGCGCTGCTGTTTCTCGGAGCGGTTGCGGCGGCCTACTGCCTCAAACGGAAGCGCGTGGTGGAAGCGCTCTGGGTCTTCGGATTCGCTCATCTGGCGCTGGGTTCGGTCCGTCATGTGCCGCTTTACGTATCGGTTGCTGCGCCCTTCATTGCGGCGGAACTGACCCGGTGGTGGAGCGCCTGGGCCCAATCGGCCGGGGCTAAGTCACTGATTGGAATCGTCGAAAAGATGGCCCACGACCTGGCGCCCGGCTTTCGCCGGAACACGGTCTGGCCCTGTGTCGTGGTGGCCGGCTTCGCGTTTGCGCGCGACCGTATGAACTGGCCCATCGATTTCCCGGACCTGAACTTCCCGACCCGCATGGTCAAGGCGCATCCGGAATGGCTCACCGGCCACCGTGTATTCTCCTTCGATCAATGGGGAGACTACCTGATCTTTAACGATCCAAAAAGGAAAGTGTTCATCGATGGCCGGAGCGATTTCTTCGGGCCGGAACTGGGAGACGAATACCTGAACACGTTCGAAGCGCGGTGGCAATGGCGGCAGGTTCTCGAGAAATACCGCATCGACGTCGTACTCGCTCCGGTGAGTTGGCCTTTGGTCTCCGTGCTGAAGCTGGAGCCGGGGTGGCGAATGATTGCTGACGACGGACAAGCGGTCTTGTTCGTGAAGAAGGGAAGTACGAGTCCGGTGGCGGTACCGGGGAACTAAGGTTCTAAGTTATCCCATTTTGGGACCAGTAAACCCTAATGAAAAGTACCGAACCGGTCGAAATTAGTGAAGGAGCCCGTAAAGCGCGATGAGACCACGAAAAGTTCCGATGGAGTGGATGGGCCCGGCCACCTGGCGCCTGCCTTCGGGCAAAGCGCTGGCTGAGTTCGCGCTTCAAGCCGGATTCTTGGCGCCGCTCTTGTTGGACAACCGGCGGGTCTCAGGCCTCGACAAGGCCGCTCCGAAACCGAAATTGACGAAGGTGACGCGATGACGCTGCAGGTAGGCGTAGCGCTTCTGGTCGGAATCGCCGCGATTGTGGAAGATGTGGCGCGTCGCCGGATTTCCAATTGGATTCCCGTACTGGCGCTGGTGGGCGGCCTTACGGCAGCCATCCTCGAACGGGGCTGGCGCGGAGCCGGGTCTTCTGTCGCGGGCGTGGTGGCGGGGTTTCTTGTTTTTCTCGTGTTCTACCTTCTCGGTGGCATGGGAGGAGGCGATGTGAAGCTGATGGCCGGATTCGGCGCCGTACTCGGATGGGAGCGGCTGTTGGAAGCGGCTTTGTGGGCGGCGGGAGTGGGTGGCGTGATCGCGTTGGTGACGGTCGCTATCGCGGCGTTGCGGAACCGCTTGAAGAAGGCGGACCAGCCCGCGGTGAATGCGATTCCATACGCCCCCGCAATCGCGATTGGCGCATGGCTTTCGCTGGTTCCGAAAGTTTGATGGTTTATTGCATTTTATTCAGCCGGTTTGAACGGCCGGTATTCGAGAGCTGAGGGCAGGAGAGAGTCGATGGATCGCAGATTCTTGACAGTGTTGGGTGTGAGTTTGGTTTTCGCTCTGGTGGTTTCGAGCATTTTCTATCAGCTCACCGCCCGGGCCGGCACAACCACCAAAAAGCCCGAGGTGTTGGAGCAGAGAGACATCGTCATCGCGGCTCGTCCGCTCGGCATCGGCGTCACCGTCAAGCCGGGCGATGTGAAATTAGCCAAGATCGCGGCCGAGTCTTTTCCCAAAGGCGCCTTCGCCAAGGTGGAGGAAGTTATCGACCGCCCCGTGGTCAGCAACATCCTGATTGAAGAACCGCTTCTCGAAGGCCGTCTGGCGGCCCGGGGCAGCGGGCTCGGTCTGGCCCCCATCATACCCGTCGGGATGCGCGCGGTCGCGGTCCGCGTCAATGACGTGGCCGGCGTGGCCGGATTCGTTTTACCCGGCATGCGTGTGGACGTACTGATCACCGGGCGCCCGCCTTCGGGCGACGCGCAGGTTACCAATACCTGTCTGCAAAATATCCTGGTGCTTTCGGCCGGCCAGACCATTCAACCCGACGCCAAGGGACAGGCGATTCAGGCTCCGACCGTGACGTTGCTGGCAACCCCCGAGCAGGCTGAAACGCTGACGCTCGCCAACAACGAGGGCCACATTCAACTGGTCCTCAGAAACGGCAGCGATCAAAGCATCGAGAAGACCCCCGGCCGGCATGCCGCCGAGCTTTACGGCATGCGAGCCCGGAAAGTGGCGGCCAATGACGACGCTCCGCGCGCCAGACCGGTGAAGGTAGCTGTCGCGGCCCCCGCGCCCGTGCCGCCGCCGCCGCCGCCGCCCGAACAGGTAATCGTGATCCGCGGCAACCAGCGCTCGGTTGAAGTGATCGGTAACAAATAAGCGGAAAGAGAGAGCAGGTTCAAAATCATGCGAGGCAAATTCAGATCCCTCACACTCACCTCCGGCCTGGTATTGGCCGCCGTACTCTGCGGCTTCCGGGCAACCGCCCAAACCACGGCTGAGGATCTCCGCCTGACGGTTGGCAAGAGCGTTGTGATCGACTATCCGGCCGACGTGCGCCAGATTTCGACCAGCGATCCCGCCGTGGTGGACGCCAACCCGGTCACTACGCGCGAGATCCTGATGCACGGCAAAGGGCTCGGCACGGCCACAATGATTGTCTGGAGCAAGGACGGACAGAGGACCTTCTATAACGTCACAGTGGACGCGAACCTCGATCCGCTCCGCCGGCTGCTCAAAGAAACCTTCCCGACCGAAGATATCCGCGTGCAGTCCTCGCGGGACTCGCTGTCGCTGACCGGGCGCGTGTCGTCGCCGGCCGTGGCTGAGCGCGCCGTCGCGCTGGCAACGCCGTTTTCAAAGACGGTGGTGAACAGTCTGTCCTTGAACGGCACAGCGGTTGAGAAGCAGATCCTGTTACGGGTTAAATTCGCCGAACTCGACCGCTCGCGCGCTTCACAATGGGGCGTCAACCTGATCTCAACCGGCGCGGCCAACACGCTGGGCGCCACGACCACCGGGCAGTACGGTTCGGCGCGCGCGACAACCCTGACAGGCGCCATCGGCGCCGCGCTGTCGGGTGCCGGCGCAACCTTCAACATTTCAGACGCGCTGAACCTGTTCGCATTCCGGCCCGATCTCAACCTCGGAGCCTTCATCAAGGCGCTGCAATCGGAATCGATTCTTCAGATTCTCGCCGAACCGAACCTGGTGACGACCAACGGCAAAGAAGCGTCGTTCCTGGTCGGCGGCGAATTCCCGGTTCCGGTCCTCCAGGGCGGCGGCAACGCAGGCGCGGTGACGATCATGTTCCGCGAGTTCGGGATCAAGCTGCTGTTCACGCCCGTGATCACCGACAACAAGACCATCAAGATGCATCTGAAGCAGGAGGTTTCGACGATCGACCTGGCCAACGCTGTTTCCTTCAGCGGCTTCACCATTCCCGCGCTGGCCACGCGCCGCGCCGAGACCGACGTCGAACTCGGGATGGGACAGAGCTTCGTGGTGGCGGGTTTGATCGACAACCGCGAGAGCGAGAGCTGGGCCAAGGTGCCCGGCCTTTCGGCGCTGCCGATCCTGGGCCAGATCTTCAAGAGCCGCGAAAGCAAGCAAAGCCGTACCGAACTGGTCATGATTGTGACTCCGGAAATCACCGCCCCGCTGAATTCGGTGGATCAGGCGCCGGTGCCTTATTTCCCGAAAGACTTCCTGGTGCCGATCACCCCTCCGGCCACGCAGAGGTCTTCCGTCACTCCCGCCGAACGTCCAGCGGACAAAACCGCTGCCGGACGGCATTGGTTCGGTCTCCGCAAGAGCAACTAAGACTTTGGTCCCGGCAAGCTGGAGAAAATGAGCGTGCTCACACCAGGCAGGAAAGTTGAATTCACGTCCGTGCTGATCTCGCCGGACCGCGAGCTGGCCAGTGCCTTCACGACAGGCATGGTGAGCGCGCGAGTCTTCGAGGTGCTGGCGGATCTGAAGAACTACCTTCCTGAGCAGACGCTCGAAATGCGGCTCCGTCAGTACAAGCCGAACATCCTGATCGTGGACGTGGCATCAAACATCGACGAAGCCTGCGCAACCATCGAGGCGGCCGTGCGGCTGAGTGCCGATACTCGTGTCGTTGCACTGCACCATTCCGGTGATCCGGACGCGATTCTGCGGACCGTGCGCGCCGGAGCGGTCGAATTTCTGCACGCTCCCTTCGATCCGGCCAACCATGCCGAGGCACTCGAACGGCTGGCGCGCCTGTGCCGGGTGGAAGAGGCCGAACCGTCGGACCAGGGAACGGTGGCCCTTTTTTCGAGCGTGAAGCCCGGGTCGGGTGCATCGACACTCGCTACTCAGACGGCGTTTGCCATCAAGCGCCTGACCGGCAAGCGGGTGCTGCTTGTGGACCTTGACCTGACGGGAGGGACGATCGGTTTCTATCTCAAGCTGGCGCACCCCTACTCGCTGGTCGACGCTCTGCAGCACGCCGAGCACATGGATTCGGCCATCTGGAGCTCGCTCGTAGTGGCCTGCGAGGGAGTCGATATTCTGCCGGCTCCGGCCGCGCCTTACGCCGAAAACACCGATCTCAACCGGCTGCACCTGGTTCTCGAATATGCGCGCAACTACTACGACTGGGTGATTCTGGACTCGCCGGCCATCTTTCAGCGCATCAGCCTGGTGGCGCTTGCCCAGGCCGAGCGCGCGTTTCTGGTATCGACCTCGGAACTTCCAAGCCTGCATCTGGCCCGAAAAGCCGTGGCGATGCTCGAGCATTTCTCGTTTCCGAAGGAGCGTTTCCAGATCGTCGTGAACCGCATCAACAAGAAGGACGGAATCGGCTCGGGCGACATGGAGAAGCTGTTCAACTGTTCAGTCCATGCTTCGTTCCCGAACGACTATTTCTCGCTCCACCGCGTCGTGACTCTGGGCCAGCCGCTTGGGTCGGATGGTGAACTCGGCAAGGCCATCGACCATTTGGCCAACAATTTACGCGGGCAGGTAGCGGCCGTAAAGAAGAGCAACGAGGGGCTTCCGGATGTGAAGCTCGCATTTTCGGTTTTGTAAGTAGAAATTCGCCATGTTTCCAACCACCGATCAACGTCCGGCACAGCAACTGACCTGGGAACAGCGTCTGCTGAAGAGTTCGGCCCGGTCCAAGGCCGCATTGAAGCCTGAATACCAGGAATTGAAGTTCACGCTTCACCGGAAGCTCGTCGACAAAATCAATCTCGAAGCGCTGGCCACGATCGACAACCAGCGGGTGCGCAGCGAAGTTCGTCAGGCCCTGATGTCGCTGCTCGACAGCGAGCCGACGCTGCTGAGCGCGATCGAAAAACAGCAGATCAGCGATGAAGTGCTCGACGAGGTGTTCGGCCTGGGGCCGCTCGAGCCGCTTCTTCAGGATCCGACCATCTCCGACATTCTGGTGAACGGCGCCAAGCAGGTCTACGTCGAGCGAAAAGGTCTTCTCGAGTTGACCAATGTCGCCTTCCGCGACGATCAGCACCTTTTGCGCATCATCGACAAAATCGTCTCGCAGGTGGGCCGCCGCATCGATGAATCGACTCCGATGGTGGACGCGCGCCTGATGGACGGATCGCGCGTGAATGCGATTATTCCTCCGCTGGCTCTCGATGGCCCGCTGCTGTCGATTCGCCGCTTCTCAACCGACAAGCTTCTGCCGGCCGACCTGGTGCAGCGCAAGGCCATGACCCAGGGCATGATGGAGTTGCTCGAGGCCGCGGTAAAAGCCCGGCTGAACATCATCATTGCCGGCGGTACGGGTTCCGGTAAAACCACGCTGCTCAACGCGCTCTCCTGTTTCATCAATCCCAAGGAACGCATCGTCACGATCGAGGACGCAGCCGAACTCCGCCTGCAGCAGCCGCACTGGCTGCCGCTGGAGACCCGCCCGCCCAATCTGGAAGGCCAGGGCGAGGTGACCATCCGCGACCTCGTCAAGAACGCGCTGCGCATGCGCCCGGACCGGATCGTAGGCGGCGAAGTCCGCGGCGAGGAAGCGCTCGACATGTTGCAGGCGATGAACACCGGTCACGACGGCTCGCTGACGACGATTCACGCCAACAATCCTCGCGATGCGGTCTCCCGTCTCGAGGTCATGGTTTCGCTGGCCAATGCCAACATGCAGCTGACCAGCATCCGGCAACAGGTATCGAGCGCGGTGAATCTTTTTGTGCAGGCGGCCCGTATGAGCGATGGTTCGCGCCGCGTCACCAGCGTCACTGAGATCACCGGCATGGAAGGCGAAATCATCACCCTGCAGGACATTTTCGTCTTTGAAAAGCGCGGATTGAGCCCGGACGGGATCGTGGTGGGCCGGTTCGCGGCCACCGGGATCCGGCCGAAATTTTACGAAAAACTGCTTGCGGCCGGGATCCGGCTCCGTTCGGATCTGTTTGAAGAAGTGGTGGAGGTCTGAAGATGGGCGGCTTCGTCATCATCCTCATTGCTGTCTGGCTCATCATGATGGCGGTCTGGTTCGGCGTTTCGAAAGTGTTCCGGAACTCCGACATGGAACGGATGACCAGCCGTCTGGCGGGCGGCAAAAAAGAGAAGAAGCTCAAGTCCACGCCGACCAAGACCCTCATTCAACAGGAGGTCAGGGCCGGAAGAATCGGCGACCTGCTCCGCAAATACAACCTGCTTCCCGTGCTCCAGAACCTGATCGAGCAGGCCGGGCTCAAGTGGGATCCTGTGAAGCTCATCTATGGGTGCCTGCTGGCTTTCGTCGTAACGTTCATGCTGGTCTGGTCCGCGGTTCCGGGGAACTTTAAGTACATCGGGCTGTTGGCGGGTTTCGCCGGCTCGGTGGTGCCGATTTTCTACGTGGTCCGTTTGCGACGGCAGCGGATGCGCCGGTTCGAAGAACTTTTTCCGGAGAGCCTGGAGTTTGTGGCTCGTTCGATGCGCGCCGGCCACGCGTTTTCAGTTTCTCTCGAGATGATCCACAAGGAGTTCCAGGAGCCGCTGGCCGGAGAATTCAGGCGCACGTTTGAAGAGCACAACCTGGGTCTTCCTCTCGACATGGCTTTGCAGAAGCTGTCCAAGCGTGTGCCCTCGCTCGACGTTCATTTCTTTGTGTCGGCGGTGCTGTTACAGAAAAGAACCGGCGGCAATCTGGCCGAGATTCTGGACAAGCTAGCCTACATCATCCGCGAGCGGTTCAAGCTCCGCGGACGCATTCGGGCCATCAGCGCGCACGGCCGTATGACCGGCGCGGCGCTGACCTGTATTCCGCTGGCCGTCGCGGTTTTGATGTTTTACGTCAACCCTGAATATATCCGGTTCTTCTTTACCGATGATGTCGGCAACATCATGATGGGGATCGCCGTTGCGCTCCAGATCGTCGGCTATCTCATCATCAAGAAAATCGTCCAGATCGAGATCTGACATGACCATACTGGCAACCGCGGTCTTATTTGTATTCGTTGTCCTGGCAGTTTCGCTGGTCGGGATGCGCTATTACGTGCGGCCGAATGAAGCTCTCGAGCGCATTGCCGGGGGAGTCGCCGATACACCGGAGACAAACCCGAAGCATCCAAGCCTCGCCTTCCACGATGTCATCCGGCGTTTGGGGGCGATGGTGCCGAGATCGCCGAAAGACGTTACGGTCATGCAGCGCCGGCTCATCCGGGCGGGTTTCCGCGGAGAGAACGCGCTGAAAATCCTGTATGGGGCGAAGGTCGCCTTCGGCGTCCTCGTGCCTCTGATCACCGCGGCGCTGGTGGCCAATTCGAGCGCCGAGCCCGGCAATAAATTCGGCGCGGTCCTCGGGGCTGTGGCGGTCGGTTTCTTCGGTCCGAACGAATATGTTCGGATGGCGGCCAAGCGCCGGCAGAGAGAGATCAGCCGTGCCCTGCCGAATGCTCTTGACCTGATGGTGGTCTGCGTGGAGTCCGGTTTGGGACTGGACCAGGCGATCCTTCAGGTGGCCAAGGAACTGGAACATGCTCATCCGGAAATCAGCGAGGAGTTCGCGCTGGTGAACCTCGAGTTAAAGGCCGGCAAACGCCGCATCGAGGCGCTCCGGAACCTGGCCGAACGCACCGCGTCCGAGGATTTGAAGAAATTGGTTGCAGTTTTGATTCAAGCCGACCGTTTTGGGACCGGCGTTGCACAGAGTTTGCGGGCTCATGCCGATTATATGCGTGTGCAGGCCCGGCAGATCGCGGAAGAGAAGGCGGCGAAACTCGGCGTCAAGCTGGTTTTCCCGATCTTCTTTTGCATCCTGCCGTCATTGTTCGTGGTGACAGTGGGACCGGTTGTGGTGAAGATCATGCGGGAACTAATCCCAATGATGAACAACATGTAGCTCGAAGTCAGAGCGCTAGGAACGAGCCGTAGAGACGACTTGCGGAAAGGAGAAAAACGCATGGATGGTGGAATGATTCGGATCGTATGTGCCGTGTTGGCGGTGGCATTTCTGGGTCTGATCGTGCTTCGTCGCAAAAAGAGCGCCGAATAGCCCAGAGTTCGGGATGTGGGGACGGGGGCGCGTGCAGTAACCTGCGCGCGCCCTTCAGAAACAGGGAAGAGAGCAGCCGAAAAGCGTCTCAAGGGAAGACGCATGAAGAGCTGCGGAAGTAAAAACTTAGTGGTGCTTTGGAGTCTACGATGCTACGCAAGTTCTCAATTTGTGTGTTGATGGTTGCCGCTGCCGCATTCGGCGGTACGTTCGGCAAGGTGGTCGCAATCGGAGGGGCAGCGTCGGATGTTGCACTCGACGAACCTCGGGGTCTGCTCTATATCGCCAATTTCACGGCCAATCGGATCGAGCAGATGTCGCTGGCCGACTACACGATCCAGAGCTCGATCAACGTGGCGGCGCAGCCGAATTCGCTCGCGCTGTCGCCGGACGGCCGGTTCTTGGTGGTCACACACTATGGGAACTTCACCGCGGCCGCGGGTTCGCCGTCGAACGCACTGACGGTGATCGACCTGACGACCAGCGGCAAGCAGACGTTCGTGCTCGGCAATCCGCCGCTCGGCGTCGGTTTCGGCATTGACGGGCGCGCCCTCGTGGTGACGACGCAGGAGTTTATCCTGTTCGACCCGGCGCTCGGCACGACTCAGGTTCTCGACACCATTGCGGGGGTGGCGGCAAAGACACTCCCGGTGGCTCCGGCGAACTTCCCGCCTAACATTACGGCGGCTTCGATCGGAGTTTCCGGCGACGGATTATGGATGTACGGGGTTGGGGGATCTACCTCCACCTTTACGTTCCGCTACGACGTGGCCAATCGCGCGATCCTGCCCGGCGGCGTCGTTCTCGGTGAAGGCGGCCTGCTCGGTCCTCGGGTGGTGAGCCTGAACCGGGACGGGTCGCTGGTGATGGTCGGCTGGCTGCAGGTGGACGTGCGCAACGGCACCTTCATCAACCAGTTCGGCCAGCGGACGAACGCGTTGAATGTGGGCAGCAGCGCTTTTGACAACGCTCGGGGGTTGATTTACGCACAAGTTCCGCAGACGGCGAGTGAGTCGCCCACGCTGAAGATCATGGATGCGGATAACTTCACGATTCGTGAACGGCTGAACCTTACGGAGAACCTGGGCGGCAAGAGTGTGCTGTCGAGCGACGGCAACACGCTCTACGGCGTCTCCGATAGCGGTGTGCTGGTGATGCCGGTAGGATCACTGTCCCAACAAGGGCGTGTTTATGCATCCGCCGAGGACGTGATCTTTCGCGGGAACTTCTGCAACCGGAACGTGACGTCACAGCAGATCACGATTTCCGATCCGGGCGGCAACCGCACCCGATTTTCGATTTCGACGGATGGGCCGGGCATCTCGGTGTCGCCTGCGTCCGGCACGACGCCCGCGGTGGTGCGCGTCAGTGTGAACCCCAACGCCTATCAGAATCAAAAGGGAACAAGCACGGCGAATCTGACCATCACTTCGCCCGATGCCGTCAACGTAATTCCGCCGGTCCGGGTCCTGCTCAATAACCGCGAACCGGATCAGCGCGGTTCTTCGATCGACATTCCGGGAACCCTGACCGACATTCTGGCCGACCCGACGCGAGACCGGTACTTCGTGGTCCGTTCAGACAAGAACCAGATCCTGGTGATGGACGCGAACAACAACACCCAGATCACGACCCTTCGGACCTACAACACCCCGACCACCATGGCGACGACATTTGACCGCCGCTATCTGCTGGTTGGTCACCTGGACTCTCAGGTGGTCGCGGTTTGGGATCTCGAAACACTGCAACCCCAGGCTCCGATCCGCCTGCCGAGCGGCCACGTGGCGAAGTCGATTGCGGCTTCGGCCAAGGCGCTGCTGGCTTTTGGCGTGGATGTTCAGGGCAAGGGACGCATGATGAGCCTCGACTTCAATTCGCGCTCGGGGATTGAACTGCCGAGTCTCGGCGTGTTCACCAACGATTTGAATCCGAGCGGCGTCATCACGGCTTCCGACAACGGCAGCAACGTCCTGTTCGCTGCTCCGGATGGCAACGTGATGCTGTACAGCGCGGTAACGGATTCGTTCACGGTTTCCCGCAAGGATCTGGGTGCGCTGTCCGGCGCCTATGCAGCCTCGAACTACAGCCAGTATGTGGTCGGAAACAACATCCTGAATGCATCGCTGGTGCCTGCGGCCAAACTGGAGTCGGGTAGCGGTTCAGCTTCCGGGTTTGCGTTCGTGGACACTTCCGCGCTTCGCACGACGACCCCCGCGGCTTCCAGCCCGGGCGTGATCCAACGCGTGGACCTGACGACGGCGGCCGGGATCCGCGCGACTCGAATGATCGAATCTCCGCTGGTGGGAACCACGACCACGCCTTTCATTCGAACCCTGGCTCCGATCTACAGCCGTACGGCGATCGCGAACCTGACGGTTTCGGGTGTAACGATCCTGCCCTGGACTTACGACGAATCGGTGGCGGCGCCCAAGATTCAGAAAGTGGTGAATGCTGCCGACCAGTCATCGTCGCTCGCGCCGGGCGGACTGATCTCGCTGTACGGCCAGCAGTTGAGTCCGGTGAACCTGGCCAGCAAGGAAATTCCGCTGCCCACGGCCCTGGGCGACAGCTGCCTGACCGTAAACGGGCTGCCGCTGCCGATCATCTTCGTGTCGCCGACGCAGATCAACGCCCAGATGCCCTATGAGGCGACGGGCCAGGTCACGATGGTGCTGCGGACGCCCGGAGGGGTGTCCGACAACTTCAATCTTGTGGTGAAGCCGGCTGCTCCGAGTGTGTTCCGGACGGGTACGGCGGGTCCGGATACGAACCTGGCGACGATTGTTCGCGACACCAACAATATTATTGTGACCGCCTCGAACCCCGTTCACAGGGGCGACACGCTGGTAATTTATCTAACCGGTATGGGCCAGACGAATCCAGCGATGACCGCAGGTCTGCCCTCGCCTTCCGATCCGCCCGCGATCGCCTTAATTTCGCCCAAGGTGGATCTGGGTGGAACCGCTCTCAACGTACTGTATGCCGGACTGACCCCGGGTCAGGTCGGCGTTTACCAGATCAACGTGAGTGTTCCGGCCAAAGCGCCACTGGGGCTGGATGTGCCGCTCACGATCAACCAAAATGACTCGTTAACCAGCGTGAGCGTACGCGTTGTCGAATAAGCGCTGAACCGACCCTGGCGACGCCGTTCAGCCGGGGCCCCAACGCGAACCAGTATCCAAAAAATCTCGACGCGGAGAAGAAAATGAATTGCATTACTCGAAGTCTCGTTGCCGTAACGCTCGTCTCGGTTCCCGCCGTTTTCGCGCAGAAATGGGAATTTGGCGGCGGAGCGGGTGGCGGATTCTACACATCTCAAACGATCAGTTCGCCGGCCGGGAGCGCGTCCGCCAAGTTCCAGAACAACCTGGTGGGAAGCGTCTGGTTCGGAAGCAACAACAACGGCGCCTGGGGCGGCGAAATCCGCTACGACTACCAGCGCGGCGATGCGGAACTGGGTTCGGGCGGCAACAAAGCAACCTTCGGCGCGCAAAGCCACGCGGTCCATTACGACATTCTGCTGCATTTCGCGCCCACTGAAGCTGCGATTCGTCCCTATGTGGCTTTCGGCGGCGGACTGAAGGCGTTTCAAGGAACGGGCAGTGAAGTGGCCTACCAGCCGCTCTCGAATATCGGCCTGCTAACCAAAACCACCGACACCAGGCCGATGATTTCGGTCGGCGGCGGCGTCAAGATGAAGATCAGCCGCGGGCTGAGTTTGCGAGTGGAAGCGCACGACTTCCTGACGCCATTTCCGAAAAACATCATTGCTCCGGCGCTGAACGCCAAGGTCGGCGGCTGGCTTCAGGACATCGTGGCGACGGTGGGGATCGGTCTCGTCTTCTAAGCTGAAAGAAAAGTATGTCGCTGCGGGGCGGTGGTTCGTCCGTTCATAATGACAAGAGATGAAATCTGGCGTGAACCGATGGATCGCCGCCCTGGCGAGTCTGGCCGCTGCGGTATGTCAAGCTGCGCCCCAGTCCAGCCCTAATCAATACGTCGGCAGTAATACCTGCAAGAAGTGCCACCCGGACATCTGGTCCACTTTCTACAAAAACCCCCATTACAAGCTGCTCGTGAACGCTTCCGAATCCCGGGATGGCGCGCCGATCGCGCCGGCCGGATGTGAAACCTGTCATGGCCCCGGAGGCAACCACGTTGCGGCAAACGGCGGCAAGAGCACGATTGTCGCATTTTCGCTGCTCTCTCCCGACAAAATCCTCAATAACTGTCTGAGTTGTCATAGTGAAACGCTGTCGCGTGCCAATATCCGGCGCTCCCGCCATACCGAGAACGACGTGGTCTGCACCAATTGCCACTCGATTCACAAGGCGCATTCCGCGCGCAGCCTGCTGGTGAAACAGCAGACGGAGCTGTGTTACGGCTGCCATACCAACGTTCGGGCGCAATTTTCGATGCCCTTTAAGCATCGCGTCAACGAAGGCCTGATGAACTGCTCGGATTGCCACAACCCGCACGGTTCGCCGGCTCCAACCTGGCGCATGGCTTCGCGTCCGCGGATGATGAACCAGGCTCTGGCCAATGAAGAGCCATGCCTGAAGTGCCACTCAGACAAGAGGGGACCGTTTGTTTTCGAGCACACACCGGTTCGCGTGGAGGGCTGCGAAACGTGCCACTTCCCGCACGGCTCGCCGAATCCCCGGCTGATGCGGCGACCGGTGGTCTTCACGATGTGCCTGGAATGCCACAACGGCGGTGCGCTCGGCAGGTCCGGTCAGGGTGTTCCGACGCAGTCGCCATCGCATAACATGGCCGATCCGCGATATCAGAATTGCACCACCTGCCACGTCCGGATTCACGGATCGAACGCCGACCAGAGGTTCCTGCGATGAGAACCGCCGTATTAGGAGTTTCGATCATTTTCGCCGCTTTTGCGCAAACGCCTGTTGCGCCGACACCGGAGGCGGCCGGCAATCCGCGTGGACAAAGCGTGGACCTTTATAACGTCGTCAATTCCGCGGAACTGGGTTACCGGTTCGCGGAGATCGGCGGAAACACCGGGAAGTATCGCAGCGACGTCAACTTCGGGAATGGATTACGGCTGTTGTCCAGCTTCTTGTCCGTGAATTCGAAAGAGGGCCACGGGAGACTCTTCGATCAGATCGTTCTGACTACCCAGGGTCTCGGCAACGATCCTTACGAAAACGCAACGCTGCGAATCGAAAAGAACAAACTGTACCGCTACGACCTGATGTGGCGCCAGAACGAATACTTCAATCCCGGCCTGACGCTCAGCTTCGGCGAGCACGCGATTAATACGCTGCGCCGCATGCAGGACCACGATTTGACACTGTTGCCGCAATCCCGAATCAAATTTTTCCTGGGCTACTCGCGAAGCACGCAGTCCGGACCGGCGTTGAGCACGATCCAGCTATTCGACTCGCGCGGAGATGAGTTTCCGCTGTTTTCGAATATCCGGCGCCAGCGAAACGAATTTCGAATCGGCAATGAAGTCAAGGTTCCCGGGTTCCGTCTGAACTGGCTGCGAGGCTGGGACGATTTCAAGGAAGACACTCCGACGGTGCTGCCGTCTGCCAGCGCCGGAAATAACCCGAATGACCGGACCACTTTGAGCTCGTTGACACGTTCGGAGCCCTACCACGGGAGCAGTCCGTATTGGCGAGTGGCGCTTTTCAAGGAGGACCGTTCGTGGTTCGCGGTAAACGGGCGGTTTACCTATACGGCGGGTCGGCGGGCGTTCGTGCTCGACGAGTCGGAGGTGGGCTCGGCACGCTTCGGCTCCACCAGCCGGCAGGTGCTCACCTATGGAAACGCAAACCGTCCGGTCGCAACCGGAAATCTGACTGTGAGCCTCATGCCCGCTTCGCGGGTGACGCTGACCAACCACACATCGATCTACAACGTCCGCACGGACGGCAACTCGTATTACCGGGTGCTTGACGACAACACGCTGTCGACGGAGCTTCTGAACTTTCAATACCTGGGCATTCGCACGTTCGCTAATGAAACCGAACTCAACTACAGGTTCAATGCGGCGCTGGCGTTGTTTGCGGGCTACAACGTGTCGGACCGGCGCATCCGGTCGATCGCCAACATTAGCTTTCCGGGCGATAAACCCTCAAGCCCCACGCCCGACCAGCAGAGCAACCGGCTCCACGCCGGAACGCTGGGGATTCGTTTTCGTCCCATGAAGCCACTGGTCGTCATTGTCGATGGTGAAGCCGGGCGAGCCGACCACCCCATCTTTCCAACCAGCGAAAAAAGCTACCATCTGCTGGGCGCCCGCGTGCAGTACAAGCTGCGAGCGGTGACCTTCTCCGCCCAGGCTCGGTCGAATTACAACACGAACTCGGTTTCTCTCGCCAGCTATAGCTCACACGCAAGGAATTACTCGGCGGATTTTTCCTGGGCCGCGCGCTCGTGGCTGAATTTCGACCTCTCCTACACGAAGTTGCACTTGAACACCGTAGGAGGGCTGGGTTACTTTGCCGGCGGCAACCTGATCACGGGAGACTCCTCCTACTACTTCAGCAACATCCATCACGGGAATATGGGAGCCCGTTTCAGCCTCCGGAACCGCGCCGACCTGTTTGTCGGATTCAGCCGCATTCAGGATACAGGTGACGGGAGAAGTTCCGCGCTGGGCGGCGGTCCGTCGACTACCGTGCCGGGATTCCGGGCTGCCCAGACCTTCCCGTTGAGTTTTCAATCCCCTCTGGCGCGCTTGTCGGTTCGCCTTCACGAGAAGCTGAGATGGAACGCCGGCTTCCAGTATTACGCCTACCACGAGGATTTTTCCGCCTTACAAAACTACCGGGCGAATACCGGATACACTAGCCTTACTTTCTCATTCTGACGATAGAGCAGGTATGGACTTCCGGCCAACGCCTCTGAACGTTACGACGCTGTTGGTGATCGCTCTCGGCATTACCGCTAGCTGGGCTCTGTCAAGGCGGCGCTTTGACAGCAACATCCCTTTGTTTTTCTACCTGGTGGTTCTGGCGTTTTCCAATTGGTCAGACCGTCATGTCCATGAGGTCCTTTATGCGGCGGGTCTCGTAATGGCGCTGCTGCTCCGCTTCGAGTTCATGAATCCACCGATCACACGGCTGGTGATGGTGCTCGAAGTAGGCGCTGTGGCGGCCATCAACGTCGCTTATCTGGGGCACGTGTTCAACCTGTAGAACCTGGGTCATTCGACCGGAGCGCCGGCATCGGTCCAGGCGCGCCAGCCGCCGGCAAGAGACAGGATATTGCGGTAACCCATTTTGCCGAGCGCGTCGGCAGCGAGAGCGCTGCGGTAGCCTCCGCCGCAGTACAACACCAGTCGCGCATCGTGGTCGGGGATCTTGTGCTCGATGTCGCGCTCGATGACGCCCTTGCCGATGTGAATTGCGCCCGAGGCGTGGCCCGCTGCCCACTCGCTGTCTTCGCGTACGTCGACCAGCGTCAGATCCTCACCCGAAGCCTTGCGCTGCAGGTAGGCCGCTACCTCAATTTCCTGAACCCGCGACTTCGCGTCGTTCACAATCGCCAGAAAACCTTCCGAGTGGGTCATTTGATTCTCCTGATCTGCGCGCCGGCTCGCGCCAGCTTGCTCTCGATGTTCTCGTAGCCGCGATCGATGTGGTACACCCGGTCGATCACCGTTTCACCGTGGGCGACCAGGGCGGCCAACACCAGCGAGGCGCTTGCCCTGAGGTCGGAGGCGATCACCTCGGCTCCGCCCAGCGCCGTTTTTCCGGCAACCACCGCCTGACGGCCTTCAATCCGGATGTTCGCGCCCATGCGCGCCAGTTCGAGCACATGCATGAAGCGGTTCTCGAAGATGGTCTCAGTTATAAATGAGATCCCCTCGGCTTGTGTCATGAGCGCCATGTACTGAGCCTGCAGGTCGGTGGCAAAGCCGGGATACTCTTCGGTGGTCATGTCGATGCTCTTCAGCTTTCCACGAGCGCGGACCCGGAGCATTCCAGTGCCGGTTTCCGTTATCTCCGCTCCGGCATGCTGCATCTTGGACGTGAGCGCGAGCAGGTGCTCGGGTTCGCAACCGGAAACAACCAGGTCGCCGCCGGTAATGGCGCCGGCAATCAGAAACGTGCCGGCTTCGATGCGATCGGGGATGATGGCGTGGTTGGCGCCATGGAGGCGCTCCACGCCCTGGACGCGAATCGTAGAGGTGCCGGCGCCTTCAATTTTCGCGCCCATCGCGGTGAGCAGCGCAGCGACATCCGTGACCTCAGGTTCGCGAGCCGCGTTCTCGATCACGGTTTCGCCCCGCGCGAGCACGGCGGCCATCAGAACGTCCTCGGTGCCGGTCACCGTGATGCGGTCGAAGTGAATCAGCGCGCCGCGCAGTCCATCGGGAGCCGAAGCCTCCACATATCCGTGCGACTGGGTGACCTTGGCGCCCAGTTGCTCGAGCGCCAGGACGTGCAGATTGATGGGGCGCGCGCCGATTGCGCAACCGCCCGGCATCGAAACACGAGCGCGTCCCGTGCGCGCCACAAGGGGGCCGAGGACCAGCGACGACGCGCGCATCGTCTTCACCAGGTCGTACGGCGCTTCCGGACGGTTCAAGTCGCCGGCATGCACCACGACGCGGGAGCCTTCGACGCTCACTGATGCGCCGGTATGTCGCAGCAGTTTTTCCATCGTGTCGATGTCGCGCACGCGGGGCACGCGATCGAGCACCACCGGCTCGGCGCTGAGGAGGCTGGCTGCCAGCACGGGCAGCGCCGAGTTTTTCGCGCCGCTGACGGCGATTTCGCCTTCGAGCGGCTTTCCACCTTCGATCAGAAATTTATCCATGCTTCTCTTAGGTCTTGCGCAGCGCGGCGCCCACGCGGCCGCCTGCCTGCTCCAGTTTCCGCAATGCTTCCTCGCGGGTCACGCCTAACCGGCCCATGACGATGGCCGGTTTCACGGCGCGGCCTGCTTCCTCAAATAGCTGGCCGGCCCGTTCGATGCTTGTGCCGGCAGCTTCAGCGATGATCCGGGTGGCGCGGTCCACCAGCTTCTCGTTCCGCGGCTGCACGTTCACCATCAGGTTGCCATAGACGTGACCCAGGCGGATCATGACGCCTGTTGTGAGCATGTTCAGCACGAGTTTGGTTGCTGTTCCGGCCTTGAGCCTCGTGGATCCGGTGATGACCTCCGGTCCGGGTAGCGGCTCGATGGGCAGATTGACTTCGTTTGAAAGCGAAGACTGCGGCGTGCACGAGATTCCGATGGTCACGGCGCCGAGTTCCCGCGCACGCCGAATCGCGCCGAGCACATAGGGCGTGCGGCCGCTGGCGGCGATGCCGACAAGTACGTCGCGCCCGGTGAAGCCGTGAGCATCGAGGTCGGCCGCTCCGCTGGCCGGATCGTCTTCGCTGGCTTCGGTCGCGCGCACGAGCGCGGCGGGACCTCCGGCAATGATGCCCTGCACCATGTCCGGGGGCACGTTGAAAGTAGGAGGGCACTCGGAAGCATCGAGCACTCCGAGCCGCCCGCTGGTTCCCGCGCCGATGTAGAACAACCGGCCGCCCCGCTCTATGGCGGCGTGAATTGCGTCCACGGCCGTGGCGATTGAATCGAGCACCGCGCCCACGGCGAGCGCCACCTTCTGGTCCTCGAGGTTAATGATTCGGAGCATCTCGAGAGTCGGCAGAGAGTCGATCTCCCGCGAGGCTTCGTTCCGCTGCTCGGTCAGCAGCCGTTCCAGTTTCTCCCGCTCAGCCATCAGTAGTTTCGCGCCGCCTCCACACGCGGCCTCAGAGCCCGGCTCATCGCTTTAACGCCGGCCATATCGGCGCTCGCGCCGCGCAGCGCGGGACGGGCAGCCATCACTTTTTGCACAGCCGCTGCGATGGACCCGGTGTCCTGTTCATCGCCAAGAAGCGTGAAATGCGGGAGCCAAACGCTCTCCTGATAGGCCGCGCGCTCGGCTACTGGGCAGGGCGGCTGGTCCGTTGTCCGGTCCCGCAGTTGAGCAAAGTCCCGGGGCGTGGGCTGATAAAGGTCGCTCCGGTAGACCGGCTCATAGAAGCGGCCGTCGCAGGGGATGCCCTCGGCATCGAGCGCGGCGACAAAGGTGTCGCGGCTCACGCCGGAATCTTCGGCGTCATAACGGAAAACGAAATTGTAGATGGCCTCGCGGGTAATGCGCGGGTCCGGCGGAAGCGGCCGGATGCCGCCGATGGCGGACAGCCGTTCACCGAGCAGCCTTGCGTTGCGGGCGCGGAGCGCGTTCTCCGCTTCGATGCGTTCGAGTTGGCCCATGAGCAGGGCGGCCTGCAGTTCGGTGATGCGATAGTTGCCGCCGGGCATACGCACGCCGTATTGTCCGGTCCGGCTGGCGCGTCCGCAGTTGACGATGGTCTCGACAAGTTCAAAGCAGTCGAGCCGCGAGGTGAGGATGGCGCCGCCCTCGCCCGCCGTCATGAGCTTGCTCGTCTGAAAGCTGAAAGTGCCCAGGTCGCCCATCGAACCGGCGCCCTGCTTTTCGAATTGAGCGCCGTGGGCATGGGCGCAATCTTCAACCACAACCAGCTTGTGTTCGGCCGCAAGCGCACGCAAGCCGTTCATGTCGGCAAAGCGCATGGCGAGGTGGACGGGAACGATAGCCTTTGTGCGGGCGGTGATCGCGCGGCGGGCGGCTTCCACCGAAAGGCAATACGTGTCGGGCTCGATATCGGCGAACACCGGCACGGCTCCGGCATCGAGCACAGCCGTCGCCGTCCCGTCCCACGTGTAAGCCGGAACGATGACTTCGTCACCGAAGCGGATACCGGCTGCCCGCAGAGCGATGGTGATGGCTACCGTGCCGTTAAAGACCGAGCACCCGTAGCGCGCGCCATGGAACGCAGCGAAGCGATCCGCGAACTTGGTTGCCCAACGGTTGGGGAACGGATATCCGCCCCAATTTCCGCTGTCGAGAACCGCGAGTAGCCGTTCCCGGTCAGATTCCGAGTGCCGGGGCCAAGCGGGGAAGGGGCGAGTCCGCAGCGGAGTTCCGCCGAGAATTGCCAACTGGCTCATGTCCCATTCATGGTACCGCGCCGCGCTCGGGGAGTGATCAAAACAAAAAGTCGAAGTCGACCGTGAAGTGGCGTCCGCGATTGCCGAAGAAGTAGCCGTAGGCGGGGTCGGCGATGTTGTTTCTCACCGAGTCCGGATTGAAATGATTGGTCAGGTTAAATCCGGACACGGAGAGTCGCACCGAGTACTTCTTGGTGACCGTGATGTCTTTGGAAACGCGCGAGTCGAGCGCGAGGAAGCGCGGGAACCGGTGGCGGTAGGGTTCACCCGCATACTGCTGAAGAACGTCGGTTTCCAGATAAGGGAAGCCGCTGCGGTATTCGAGAACCGGTGCGATTTGAAATTTCTGCGGCAGCCGGAAAACGCCCCACGACAGAAAGCGGTTCGGAAGGTCGGTGGCGAGCCGTCCATAGTAGTCGGGCCGGAAGACGGGATTCGGCGTATTTCCGACGAATTTTCCGAAATCATTGAGATCGCCGAGCGCCGAGCTGTGGGTATAGGCGAAAAATACCTGGCGATCCTCGCGCAGTTTGTACTGGCCAATCACATCGAACTGGCGATAGCTCGAAGATCCGGCGCCCTCCATCAGGTAGGCGGCCGTGTTGGTATCCGGGTCGGGCGGCAAAACGTTAACGATCACGAGTCCGTCTGCGCGATTCTCCAAAAAGCCCACGCGCAGGCGTAATTTCTTCGTAACCGGCTGCTCCACCTGGACGCTCCAGATGGTGCTGCGGGGCGAGAAGTTGCCGTCTACGGGCTGCTGCGAGATGAAGGGTCGACGCACGCGCGCTTGTCCGAGCGTATTCAAGTACACGTAGGGGCCGGCGATCTCATTTCCGTTGCCGTCGTAATACGTTACGGCGCGGTTGGGATAGCGGTTAAAACCATAGACGTTCAGTGGAACGCGATCGTAAAAAAGTCCAAATCCGGAGCGAAATACGGGTCCTTTTTCGGGAAAAGGCGCCCACGAGATTCCGGCTCTCGGAGCGACGCGGAAGGCGCCTGAAATCTGCTGCGCTTCGGTGCGGACGCCGAAGTCCATAGCCACGCGCGGCGTGATGATCCAATGGTCCTGCCCGAAAAACGACTTTTCGATGTCGGAGACTTCAAACGACCGCGGGCGCGAAAAGGTGATGCGTTCGAGCAGGCGCTGCTGGTTATCGACGATGTTCACCGGGTTCCGGGAGAGATCGCCGTCGTGGTCGCTGCCGGCAAGATATCCGCCGAATTTCAACTGGTGGGTTCCGAGGAGTTTGGCCGGCGCAAAGGAATAGCTGCTGGCGCCGCTAATGCGGATCGCACTCCGGCTTTGGTCGGCGAAATAACTGCCGCGATTCCCGGTCGGGCTCATGAAATAGTCATTGTCCCCGCGCCCCCACACGCCGCCGTCGAACTCAGTTACGGAGAAGCGGTTTTCAAGGAGCCCGCCGCCCAAGGTGAGGCGGTCGAAAACGGTTCCCGTGTAGTTATGAGCGCGCCCGTCGGCGGAACTCGAGAGCGGATTGAAGAAGTCGATGTTGATGCCGCGGAAGTGCTGCGGCGCGAGGTGGAGCGTGGCGGTGACGAAATGCTTCGAGGAGGCGAGCCAGTCGAACTGGGTGAAGGTGTTGACGCCCTGGGTCAGCTTCTGATTGAAAGGGAAGGGCAGGGTGTAAACCGTGGTTTTCCGTGTGGCGTACTCGAAGCCTTCCGAGATGAAGAGCTTGTTGCGAACAATCGGGCCGTCGAAATTCAGGCGCGGTGTGGCCGTTCGCAGACCGCGGAGTTGCCAGCTTTTGATGAAGAACTCGGGCAGCGGGTCGTTCAGTTCCCAGTTCCATTTATCGCCGCCGCGCTTGGTTTCTACCGAGACCAGGCCGGAAGTAAAGCGCCCGTACTCGGCGAGGTAAGCGGTTTGGTAGACGTTGAGCACCTCGACGCTATCAATGGGCACCGTCAGGCCGAACTGACCGGTTGCCGGATCGGTGACATCAGCGGAGTTGACGATCAGCGCGCTGCGGTTTTCGGGGCTCGAAGACAGAATGAGGCCGCCGCTCGGCTCGCGAATGACGCCCGGCGTAAGTGGAAGAGCGTCGGCGACGGTGGCGGGCCGGCTTGGCAATTCGCGCGCCTTTTTGGGCGGAAGCGTGTTGGGCGTAGACGCGCTCTCCTCGACCTCCATGACGGTACCGCGCACTTCGACGCTTTCCGAGCGCGTCAGCGAGGGAATCATCGTCAGCTCGAGCTGCAGCCGGCCTCCGCTTTCGAACTCCAGATTTTCCTTGGTGATGGTTTCGAAACCGGGCTTGCTAGCGCGAACCGTATAACGGCCGGGGCGAAGCGCGAGGAAACCGACACGACCTAATTCGTCGGTTTCACCAGCTCTCGATACGCCATTGTCGCCGTTCGCCTCGAGACGCACTCCGATTACCGGCAGACGTTCGCCATCGGTGACGACAACATCCAGACGGAAGCCGGTCTGGGCGTAGTAAGGCGCCATCGCCAGCAGGAACAGGGAAATCCGGTAAAGGCCGATCCGCAATCGCACTCCGTAAGTTCCAGGATACCGTGACAACCGGCAGATCTATAATCCGATGCTCGAAAGCAGAGCCTTTAGCTCGTCCGCCGTTCGGAAGCCCACAGCGGCGCCGCGCACAACGCCCTTTGAGTCGATTGCGATCAAGGTAGGGACAAAATGAATATGGTAGAGGCTTTGAATCAGGCCGCCCGGGTCTTCGGTCAGCAGCCGCGGTAGCTTGGCCCGTTCTGTGTCCGGGATGGGGCGGTTCTGCGGGTGAACGCCCAGCACCACCAGCTTCTGATTCGGAGATTCCTGTTCGGCGCGGGCCAGCAGGTGCATCTGTTCGCGGCAAGGATCGCAGCGCGGATCCCAAAAGGCGATCAGCACGGGCCTCCCCTGAAAGGCGGATAGCTTCGACGGCGGGCTCGGTCCGGCGGAAAAGCTGAAGTCGGGTGCGTTCTGCGAAGTCAGAAAGCTCAGGTCGAGGCCGGGCACCGGCAACCGGTCCACGGGGCGGGCATCATCGGGCGGGGTGAAGCTGAAAAATGAGGGAGGCAGCGAGCCCCCGAGCTGTATGCGTTCGAAATCAGCCCGAATCGCCACGAACCGCTGCTCGCCATCGGCCAACCTGGACTTCTTCCACTCCATCCGAAGCACGCGATGATCTGCCGGGTCGAGCACGAGTTCAATCAGGCGCTGATTTTCGTCGGGGCCTTTTTGGGCGAGCAGGCTGAGGGTGGGCAGCGTCCGGTCGGGTGAAGCGGGGTCGGGGATGTCGGATGGCCGGTGCATTTCCGAATACATCAGGTTACGCGTCAATTGTGAGAGTGCCGGGACAATCAGGCGCGCGGGCATGAGCAAATCGCGATCCGAGCTGTTGACCCCGGAGGGGAACACGGCATCGGAGTCCGGCGCGAACTCAGCAGCGGCGGCGGGGATTCGAACGAAGTGTTTTTCCGCCGGAGAATAAGCCCAGGTGGTCTTGCCGTCCGAGACGAGGATGTACTGAAGATGGGACGCTCCGCCCGCCCAAAACAGGAGCTTGCCCCCGGGGGCGAATGCAAGCTTGACCTGGAGAGTAAACAAAGGTTCCCAAGGGGCATCGCCATTTTTGCGGCTGAACTGGATGTTAGCGTCAAAGGCGGCAGGGGGAGCATTCGAAAAAGCGGTCGCCACGGTGCGGGCGAGGACGGAGGGATCGGGCGCCGGCGTGGGAGTGGAGGCGTCCGGCTCCTGACACAGGACTGCGGGCGCGATGGCCAGCAGTCCCGCTGCCAGAAAGCTACTTTGCATCATTTCGTTCGAGCAACTTGCCGATGATCGCGGTGCGCGTTGTGACACCCAGTTTGATCATGATGAGCCGGACGAAGGCCTTGACGGTGTTCGGGCTGATGTTCATCCGGTCGGCCAATTCCTTGGTGGTGAGGCCGAGGGCGATGCCGCGCAAGGCTTCTTCTTCGCGGTCGGTCAGGTTGTATTCGGAGGCGACCTGAGTGGCCAAGTCGGCCGTGTCGCCATCCGTCTCAAAGTGAACGGCCATAATGGGCGCGCCTGAATGCCCGTTCTCGCCGTGGACCACGTAGGAGCGGCACCGGTACTTCCGCTTTCCGATCAGGAAGTGGCTGGTGGCGCACGACATGTCCGCCGGATTCCGGCTGCGGATAGCTTCGACGAGTTCCGCCGGGATGGAGAACTGAGATTCTTCCGAGGCGTCGCTGGTATGAGGTTCGGCTCGCAGTATGTTAAAAGCGCCTCGATCGGAAGCGATCGGTTTGAGCGACATGTCGACGAGCAGAATGCCCGACTCTGGCAGATCCGAGCCGACTGGCCCGAGCTTGATTGCGCCGTTTCGCGGCATCGATTTTTGCTGTGGTCTCATTTTGCAATCCGGGTAGCTGAAGACACCGGGAAGGCGGAGGCCTCCCCGCTAGACACTACGGCCGATAGCGCACCAGGTAGGTACCCCAGTTCGCCAACAACGTTCTGGCTCCGCCCGGGATATACTCCGTGGCGAGCCAGACTGAACCGTCCGGCGCAACTACCGCGGACGACGAATCACCCCAACGGGCGGTGCCCTGCTGGGTAAAGCCAATGTCGGGATATCCCGAGAATCCATCCTCTGGGCCGGCGCCATCCGCGGCGATTTGCACGGACGGGCCTGTACTGGCGAGGGTGAAGGGAATCACTACGGGGCTCGGATAATAATCCGGCCCGATGAGGGTCGCCACGATGGCGCCCTTTCCCTGGGCCGTCACGCCGATGGCGGGGCGGAGCAGATGATTATTGCTGACCATAAGGTACCCTTGCCGGTACACCAGGCCGATCACCGATCCGAGACGAAAACCGGACGAAATGATGGCGTAGGCGCCGCCGACCAGATAACGGCCGTTCTCGTCCTGCACCTTAGCCTGGAAGGTCACATAGAGCCGGCCGCCCGAATAGACCACCGACTGCACGCGGCTGTCGCCGCCGTCCACGTACTCGAGCAAGCCGGCCGGGCTTAGGGACAGGCCGTACGGCATCGGGCCGGGCTTCTGCGTGGCGATATCGGGATAGGTATAAGGAAGAATCTGGACCTGGGTTTGGTAGAGAACAACGTTCGGCGTCGTGTCGATTGAGGCGGTGTTCACCATCGCCCACAGCCCGACCTGATTGTCGGCTGAGAACAGCGACTGCGTGCTGACGAAGTACTCGATGCCGCCCTGGGCGATGTAGTAGCTCGCGCCCGGCGGCGTGGTGGCCGGGAAAATGGTGAACTCGTACCCGCTCACCCGGGGTATGGTGAACTGCATCAACTTCGGCGTCGTGCTGTTGGCCGCCAGCGAGGCTTTCGAGATCATGAAGATCCGCGCATCGACGAAGTTCTGGAATGCAGTGTTGTACTGGTTTGTGCTGATGTAGATCGCGTTCTGATCGGCGCCGATCTGCGGGTAATCCGTAAAGCATGGGCACCCAAAGTGGCCAAGGTTGGTGGTGTCCATCGTGTAAACGCTCCAATTCGCCGTGGGGTCGCCGGTCTGGCTCATGGCCAGGTACAAATGGGAGCTGTTCAGGTTGTTGCCGTAGATGTCGTTATCTTGCGAACGCTGCAGCACGAACCAGCGGTCGATGCTCTGGTCATAGAAAACCTTGGTGTCGGTGCCGTACACGCCGTTGATGCCGGTCGAGCGGTCGATGGCAGGTCCGAGGCCGAACACCTGGTTCGTGGTCAGCACTTTGGAAAGCAGCGGCGTGCCGGCGATGTTATAAACCTGGACGGCGTTGTTGACGCCTTCGAGCACGTACTGGTTGTTGGCGGCGATGCTCGGGTTGGCAGGTTCGATGCTGAACTGGTTGCCGCTGTTGGCGGTGCGCATCAGGTAGTGCGTGATTCCGTCGAAGCCTGCCGCCGCAGACCTGGTGATGGGCATGCTGGCCATCGGAGTGATCCCCTGCGCGTTGAGACGCTGGGTGAAGGGCGGACGCAGGAACCGCGTCGAGTTCGGCTTGACCTCGGGTCCGTTTGCGCCGAATGCCGTGACTCGCATGGCCGACGCGGTCGTGCTGAGATTGACCGTAGCGGTTTTCGCCAGTTGTCCGGTGATGACGGTGCCGTGATAGGTGTTCTGCTGCGCGGAGGCAGTTGTGATGGCCGCGGCCAGAACGGCGGCGCAGCCAAGACCGCGGCGCACGGAAGCGAAACGGCGCGTCGACGCGAAGCGGCGCATGGCCGCGGCCAGCGCGATCAGCGCCAGGCCGGCAACGCCCAGCGAGCCCGGTTCGGGGACCGAAGATGCCAGGGGCGCATTGAAATTCGTGATGGTCAGCACGCCGGGTTCGAGGGTGTTGTCAATGGTCCCGACCCGAAAGCCGAATGTCTGTCCGGCGGCAACCGCAAAGGAGACTTGCGCCTGGGGATTGTTGACGACATCCCACGCCGTGAACGTGTTTCCGAGCAGGTACCCGGCGTAGTTGGCGTCCGGGAAAGGATCCAGGGTCGTGTAGGAGTAGCTGAAGCTGACGATGCCGGCGGAGGCGGCAAGGATGGTCAAATCGGTGGTTCCGGGCAGTCCCGAACCGGTGTTACCTCCGGTGATGGTCAGCATGGAAAAACCGTCGGTCGTGAAGGAACCGTCGGCCGCGGTATTTGTCAGGCTGAAGTTACCGGCCGCGTAGTATCCCACCAGCCCGGCTTGGGCCGGAGCAGAGAATACGGCCAACAGCGCCGCTACAAGCAGGAGACCACCGGACCTTCGGCCGGCGAGGCCTCCAGGGGACAACGAAAAACTCATAAATCCTCCGATTCGCCGCTTATTTTCAGCTTCGCCACGCGGCTGGCTCACTGAGCCTGGAGAAGCCATTTGTGTTGAAACCGGACACGTCAGGACAAAATGGTCGGAACGCGGGCGCCCGCTTCATGCCCGTTCCCGCTTGCACTGTCCGGCACCGAGCCCAGCATTCCACGGATGCGGCGGCTCAGCTCGAGCAGCACCTGATCGAGCTCGGCCAGCGAGCGGCCGAGCGTATTCAGGTCGCCCGTCAATGTTCCGGCAGGGACCCCTGCCGAATGGATTTTCTGCATAACGGCGGCTCGCGCGAAATCCGAGATACTCCGCGCGCCCGAATCGACGCACGAACTGGTCAGCGCATCGAATTCCTCGGCCGAGACCCGAAAGGTCACGGTCCTCGATCTTGGTTTCAGAACGGACATGTTGCTCCTGTCTTGGCTGCCGGTACAGTTGCCGGCTGCCCTTTCCACCACACCCGCCGAAATAGCGGGTCCTGATCAGCCCGGTAAAATGGCCGTCCCCGGCTTTTGGCGCGGGTGTCGGCAGCCCCTTTGGCTGACAAGTAAGTTCACCATTGCCATCGGCATTTCACCTCCAAGGGTTTAGCCCTAGCGCAAAAGGAATAGCCCCGGTCTATGGATCGGGTCTCGAGGGCGATTCCCCGTCACGCCCCTGGCTCCGTATGCCGCTTTCGAAAGCCTTCTTTTCGTCCGTCGATCCTCCGGGATCAGAAACGGTGGAGCTCTCGAATTAACAGCAAAAATCAGCGCTGTATAAATGAATTAACACCATAAAACTAACCGGCTGTCAATATATTTCTGGCTCGCGATGCTGGCAGCTAGTACTTTTATTTGTATGACTTACGCGAAGTTTGGTGAGTTCTGGTACGAGGCGAACAGCGGACAAAATACCAGTACGAATTGCGGGTTAATCGGCTGTTTCGTTCTGTTTTTGATTCTTCTTAGAGGCTCTCGAAGGCGGTTTGCGCGGAGATCCGCCGCGCGGACGGCCGGAGTCAGGACGGCTTGCGGTGGTGGACTCTAGGTGGGGTTCTGGTACCACTCGAAGGGAGCTTCCGGGGGCTAACCGCAACAGATTAGATCACCGGGGCAGGGAAGGGCGCCCTGTTTCGAATCGACTTTGCGCGGACGGTTTCGTGGAGCGCCCGGAGTCGCTGAGGCAAGCCCACGTGCCTTTGGGATGGGAGTACTAGGTTAGAGGCCTGAGGAGTCCTAAATCGAAAGGCTTAGGCCTCCTAGGGAATTGTACTAGGCGCCCTCTCACAGTTAGCTTAATAAGCTGGAGGGTTTCACACCCGATGAACGCTCGTCTTATGATGGCCATCACGGTGCTTTCGTGCTCCGTGTCCCTGTTTGGACAAGACTCCACCAAGTTCGGTTCGAATCCGGTCCAGGCGGATGCCTTTTTCCAGATCAGTTACGCCGCGAACCTTTCGGTTGCCGACTCGGTGTTCAACATCAGCAACGCCGGAGGAAGTTCCACGAACTTCTGCGTGAACGTCTACACGTTCTCGCCCGACGAGCAGCTGATTTCCTGTTGTGCTTGCAATGTGACGCCGAACGGCCTGGTCTCGCTCTCGGCGCAACAGGACCTGATCAGCAACACGCTTACGCCGGCAGTTCCGGGCTCGATCGTAGTGAAACTCCTGGCTACGACCACCATTGGCCCATGCAATGCCGCCAATCCAGGATTGGCTGTTGGAATTGGGCTCGCGGCGTGGGGTTCGACGGTTCACGCGGGTCCGGTGGCGGGCGCCTATTCAATGACCGAAACGCCGTTCGTTCCGGCCCTGATTTCGTTTCCCGAGTTCGGCCGCATCACTACGCTGTGCAACTTCATTCAGAGCAATGGCTCGGGGTACGGGCTTTGCCGCAGCTGCCGCTCAGGAGCGCTGGGAGCCGTGAAGCAGTAGTCGCTGTCCGCAGGAGCCGTACTAGGAGAAACACCTGAATTGTTCTAACCGCAACGGCCTAAATCATTCAGGCAATTGTACCGAGGAGTGCTTCAGGTTAATATCCTCCCGGGAGTCCATAAGCGTATGAACCTGCGAACTGCGACCGGTCTTGCCATGGCAACTTTGTGTTCCATGGCTCTTTCTGCACAAAACCCGATAACGCCCGATTTTACTTCGCCGATCCAAGCCGACACTGCTTTCCAGATTAAATACGCTGGGAACCTGCAAAGCAATGACGCGGTGTTCAACATCAGCAACAGCGGCGGAGCCGCAGTCTTCACCTGCGACTCAACGACGACGGCCTGTTCGACCGCCAACCCCTCGCCGAATATCTGCGTGAATGTGTACACGTTCTCGCCCGACGAGCAGTTGATTTCCTGCTGCGCCTGCAATGTGACGCCGAACGGCCTGGTCTCGCTCTCGGCGCGCCAGGACCTGATCAGCAACACTCTTACGCCGGCGGTTCCTGCCTCTATCGTGGTGAAACTGTTGGCGACGACATCATCCACCTGCAATGCTGCGTCGCCCGGTCAGAACGCGGTTTCCGGATTGGTGGCGTGGGGCACCTCGGCCCATGCGGGTCCGGCTCCGGGCACCTATTCCATCGCGGAGACCCCATTTGTGCCGGCCAGGCTGAGCCCTTCAGAGCTCCAGCGCATCACTTCGCTGTGCGGGTTCATTCAGAGCAACGGATCGGGCTACGGCATCTGCAAGAGCTGCCGTTCCGGCGCGCTGGGTGGCGTGAAGCAGTAGCTTCGTTCTGAAAGCTTTTAAAGTCAATAGTTTGGCGCCCGGCTCTCGCCGGGCGCCTACCGTTCATCCCTCCTTTCGACAATCCCCCGGATTGAACCAAGTAATAGAACTCCTACGACAAACACCTGAGTTGTCCTAATCCTTTTGGCTACACCAATTTAGGAATTGCACTGACCCCAAGTGTAGGGTAGGGTTATTCCGGGAGGTCGTACTCAAACATGAACCTGCGTTCAATGTTCGTTCTTGCCATGGTGCTTTTCTGTTCCGTGGCCGTTTTTGCACAAAACCCGATCCAGGCGGATTCTCCGTTCCAGATCAAGTATGCCGGCAACCTGGCTGCAGGTGACTCGGTGTTCAACATCAGCAACAGTGGCGCGAGTGGTGGAAACATTTGCGTCAACGTTTACACGTTCTCGCCCGACGAGCAGTTGATTTCCTGCTGCGCTTGCAACGTGACTCCGAACGGACTGGTTTCCCTGTCCGCGAAGAGCGACCTGATCAGCAACACGCTGACCCCGGCCGTTCCGGGTTCGATCGTTGTGAAGCTTCTGTCGACCACGGGCACCTGCAACGCGTCCGCTCCGGGCGCTCAGGCCCAGGGCCTGGTAGCGTGGGGCACCACGCTGCACGCCGGCCCGGCAGCCGGTTCGTACTCGCTGACCGAGACCGCCTTCACCCCGGCTCTCCTCAGCGCATCCGAACTGAGCCGCATCTCTACGGTGTGCGGCTTCATTCAGAGCAACGGTTCCGGCTACGGTATCTGCCGCAGCTGCCGTTCCGGCGCGCTGGGTGGAGTGAAGCAGTAAACTCTCGTCCTCCCGCCGCGCTCTCTACCGGTAAAGGTTGGGCGCGCGGCGGGACTCAGGTCGAGGAATCCGGCGCGCCGGTCTCAAAAAGATCGGCGCGCTTTCCTTTTTTGAGCCGCCTGTTTCAATGTGTCAGCCCGAAGCTGTCACTCCTCATTTTAGAAAACTTCCTCTACAGTTACGTTTTCTCCAGTCCGATAGTACTAGCGCAGCACAGTTCATTGCGTGAAGTTGGTGGCGCGGCCGGGGCTACAGCAGTAAATGTGGAAGGCCTTCGATAAGTAGCTGGTACTTGTGGCTCCTCCGCTTAGCTATTTCGTTTCAAGTACGCATAGTCCCTGCCAATTTCTTGTTGTAACCGAAGCGACTATGCCAAACGGAGACTTGTACGAACCCGGCTGAATGCCTTACAGTTCCGACTGGAGGTTATTCCCAATGAACCTGCGTGTTCAACTAGTCGTTGCCATGGCGATCCTTTGTTCCATGGCGGTTTTTGCTCAGAACCCGATCCAGGCGGATTCTCCGTTCCAGATCAAATATGCCGCGAACCTGGCTGCAGGTGACTCGGTGTTCAACATCAGCAACAGTGGCGCCAGCGGTGGAAACCTTTGCGTCAACGTTTACACCTTCTCGCCCGACGAGCAGTTGATTTCCTGCTGCGCTTGCAACGTGACTCCGAACGGACTGGTTTCCCTGTCCGCGAAGAGCGACCTGGTCAGCAACACCCTGACCCCGGCCGTTCCCGGCTCGATCGTTGTGAAACTGCTCGCGACCACCGGCACCTGCAACGCGTCCAACCCGGGCGCTCAGGCCCAGGGCCTGGTAGCGTGGGGCACCACGCTGCACGCCGGTCCGGCTGCTGGCGCGTTCTCGTTGACCGAGACCGCCTTCACCCCGGCTTTCGCCAGCGCTTCTGAACTCGGCCGCATCAGCTCGCTTTGCGGCTTCATTCAGAGCAACGGTTCGGGCTACGGCATCTGCCGCAGCTGCCGTTCCGGCGCGCTCGGTGGCGTGAAGCAGTAGTTGTTTGAGCAGTAACTTGTAGTCAAAAGCGTGAGAGGCAGCCGGGGACGGCCCGGCTGCTTCAAGCGCGAAGAAAGTACCACGGTCCGAACAGAGACCGAAATATTGAGCGTGGGGGGCCTGTAACAAGAATGAAGTTCTTACCTGTTCTTTCCTTTTCGGGGCTGATTGCCCTATCTCTTTCCACTTTTGCAGCCGACGTCCGCAACTCCGGAGTGATGGTCGAAATCGACGGAGAGAAATTCACGACGGCGGAAGTTCAGCAGAAAAACAAAGCCAAACTATTCCAGGCGCGCGCTTCGCTGTATGAAGCCGAGCGCAAAGTTGCCGACGAGTTCGTCAACGACTACCTTGTCGAGCGCCAGGCGAAGCGTGAAGGTGTAACGGTCGAGGAGCTGTTGAAGCGCCATGTGACCGCCGGCAAGGAACCTTCCGAGGATACGCTGCGCGCTTTCTACGAAGGCGTGGACACCGGAGACTCTTTTGAGTCGCTGCGCGACAAGATCGCCGAAGCGATCCGCAACCGCCGCCTGGCCAAGGCCAAAACCGACTACATCAAGTCGCTGCGTGCCCAGGCCAACGTATCGATCGACATCGACGCGCCCCGCGTTCAGATTTCGCTCGACAACACGCCGGTGCGCGGCACTTCCGAGTTGGGTGTGACGCTGGTCGAGTTCGCTGATTACGAGTGCCCGTATTGTCAGCAGATTCAGCCGGTGATCGCCAAACTCGAGGCCGAATTCAAAGGCCGCGTGGCATTCGGTTTCAAAGATGTTCCGCTTCCCAATCACGCCAGCGCGCAGAAAGCCGCCGAGGCTTCGCACTGCGCCGGCGAGCAGGGCAAGTATTGGGAGTATCACGACCGGCTTTTCGATTCGAAGCAGCTGGCCGTGGCGCAGTTGAAGGACCACGCGCAGGCGCTCCGCCTGAACATGGACAAGTTCAACAAGTGCCTGGACTCCGGTTCGCAGGCGGATCGTGTGAAGGCGCACTTCACCGAGGCGCAGGGTGTTTCTCTGCCGGGTACGCCCGGGTTCTTCGTCAACGGCCGCTACATTCAGGGCGACGTGGTCGACTACAGATTTCTCCGCCAGGCGCTCGAAGAGGAGCTGAACGCCGCGGCGAAGAGCAAGGGGCGTGTGGAACGCTCCAGCGTGAAGTAACTACCCGTTCGAATTAGTGCATTCGAACTAAGTACCGAGCAGTAAGAGCAGTGAACCAGCCAGCGGCCCTGATTCTATCCAAAAAAGGGACCGCTGGCGGTAATCAAAAGAAGAATAAGTTCCGAAGTATTACGTATGCCGAACTACGGAGGTGAACGCATGCGTCGTGTGTTATTCAGTTCTTTGTGGAGCGCTCTGTTTGTGAGTAGCGCTTACGCGGGAGCGATAATTCAGTACGACATCAGCAATTCAAGCACGAATGCTGGCGGACAGACCGTGTACCAACTTACCTACACGGTTTCGAACGTCTCGTTCAGTGCAAACCAGGAACTAGCGTTCCAGTTTGACCCAGCCATCTACTCGAGTCTCTCGAATGGATCGGTGCCATCCGGATTCAACTGGATCATTTTGCAGCCGAATCAACCGCTCGGAGCCTCGGGCGTGTTCAGTGCAGTTGCAGTGGTTCCCATTCAGTCGTTGACGGGCAAGTTCAGCGTCACAGCGGTTATGAACGGATCGGCTCAGCCAGGGGCGCAGCAGTTTTCGATCAACCAACTGAATGGGGATGTAATCGGTGCCACTCTCGACAGCGGTTCAACGATCGCAGGGGGCACTTCCGCGGTACCGGAGCCAGTGATGCTACCGGTAACTCTATTGGCGCTGCTCGCGGGCGGCGTCTTGAAGGTCTCTCGGGACCGGGCGAAGGGTACGGCCAGCCTCTAAGAGCTGGCCCAATCGTTGTTCAGCGAGGGTCATCATGCGAGTCGTGTGTCAATCGGCGGCCGTGTTGGTCGCGGTGTCTTTACTTGGTTCGTTTGCGGCGTACGGGCAGGGCGTTAGCGGCCTGACCGTCACCAATTATCAGTTCGTCAGCGAGCAGCGCTGGTCGCGTACACAGAGTTACGTGACCTACAAAGCCGACCTGGTGAACACAGGTCTCGCGCGCGGCGCGATGACGGCTGTCGTGAGCAGTATCTCGCCTGCGGCGCAGACTGTTCCGGGCCAGACGAACCTCCACTTCCCCCCCGTTCCGGCCGGCGGCCGCGTGACGAGTATCGACACGTTCACGCTGTTTATCGACCGGACGATGCCTTTTGACATCAATGCCAGTCTGCAGTGGTCGTTGCTGGCGCCGGTGGCCAACGCCGGGCCGAACCAGACCGCTGCAGTGGGCGCCACGGTGACCCTGAACGGCAGCGCTTCCACCAACCCAAGCGGCGTGGGATCGCTGTCTTATACATGGTCGTTCCTGTCAAGGCCGCCCGGGACGACGACGCGCATCCAGAACTCGACCAACGTCAGCGCGAATTTCACGATCGACATTCCAGGCGATTACGTGATCAAGCTGGTGGTGAGCAATGGTGTCGGCACCGACACCGCGACCGTCACCGTCAGCACGACGAACTCGCCGCCGGTGGCCAACGCCGGTCCGGACCGCACGGTGGCCCTGAACTCGACGGTCGCGCTCAGCGGCAGTCTCTCGACGGACGTCAACGGCGATCCGCTCACCTATAAATGGTCGTTCTCATCGATTCCAGCCGGCAGCGCGGCGGTGCTCACTACGCCGACTGCGGTCACGTCCTCGTTCGTGGTGGACAAGCCGGGCGTCTATGTTGTGCAACTGGTTGTCAATGACGGTAAGGTAGACAGCGCTCCGGCGTACGTTCGAATCTCGACGGGAAGTTCGCCGCCGGTGGCCAACGCGGGCGCAAACCAGGTTGTGAACGTCGGCACGACCGTGCAGTTAGACGGATCGAAGTCGACCGACATCGACGGGAATCCGATCACCTATCTCTGGTCCTTTAACACACTACCGGCCGGAAGCACCGCGACGCTGTCCGACCCGACCGCGGTAAAGCCGACGTTCGTCGTCGACAAGCCCGGCACTTATGTTCTTCAGTTGATCGTCAAGGACGTGAATGCGTCCAGCCAGCCGGCGACGGTTACGATCTCGACGAACGCGGTTCAGCCGCCGGTTGCCAATGCCGGGACCGGCCAGACCATCAAGCACGGCATCACCGTGCAGTTGTCGGGTTCGGCCACCGACCCCCAGAATCTTCCTTTGACCCTGCAATGGTCCTTCACCACCGTTCCGCAGGGCAGCAACGCCCAGTTAACCAACCCAACCAGCGCGAATCCGACTTTCCTGGCCGACAAGCCGGGACAGTACGTCGTTCAGTTGGTGGCCAATAACGGCTACCTGGCGAGTGCGCCTTCAACCGTGACCATCACGACGACGAACACTCCGCCGGTGGCCAACGCCGGCCAGAGCACGTCCGTCAGCGTGGGATCCCTGGTGACGTTGGACGGAAGCGGTTCGACCGATGCCGACAATGATCCGCTCACGTACCGCTGGAGCTTCAACAGCGTTCCGGCGAGCAGCGGCGCCGCCCTCTCGGCCGCCAACAGCAAGAATCCGACTTTCACCGCCGATGTGGCCGGGACGTACGTCGTTCAGTTGATTGTCAACGACGGCTATGCCGACAGCGCGCCCGCGACGGTAACGATCACGGCGGGCGTCTACACGATCACCTTGTCGCCGTCACCTCTGGCGGTGAACACCAATTCGAGCGGCACCCTGAACCTCACGCTCGGCAGTCCCACCGGCAGCACGCCCCTTCAGGTCAACCTGCAGAGCAGCAATCCGGCTTCGGTGACGGTGTCGAACATTATCCAGATCCCGGCCAATTCCTCGAGCACCACGATCAACGTGAATACGCTTGCGGCCGGCACCGCGAACGTGACGGCAACGGCGCAAGGCTATACGAGCGGTATGGCGCAGGTGAACGTTATTGCTCCTGCGATCACCCTTGCGACCGACTTCCCCAATCTGGGAATCAGCAAGACGATGAACGGCACCGTGACCCTGTCGGCGCCGGCGCCGCTGGGTGGCGTTGTGGTGAGCCTGGTGGGTTCGCCGAGCGGTGTCGTGGGCATTCCCTCGAGCGTGACGATCCTGACCGGGACGACCGCGACCTTTACGATCACCGGCCAAGCGCTCGGGAATGCGACGATCAAAGCCAGTTCGGCTGGTTATGCAAGCAGTAGCGCGCAGGTGAACGTCGGCAAACTGGGCGCCATTCAGATCGGCGCAGGCGTGACAGTGGGTCCGAACCAGACGGCGACCCTGCCGATCAGCCTGGCTGCCGGCGCACCGTTGGGCGGCGCGACCATTAATCTTTCAAGCAGCGATCCGACGACGGCAACCGTTCCGGCTACGGTATTCATCCCGCAGGGCGCCACGGTTCCGGCGACGCAGCCGCTGGTTACCGGCGTGAATTTCGGGTCGGTCAACATTACGGCCTCGGCGGCCGGCTTCGACGGAGATACCAAGCCGGTTCAGGTGACGGCGACGCTCGCCTTCAATCCGAACCAGCTGACGATTGGCACGGGAGGCGACGGCAACCTGACGCTGACGCTCTCGGCGCCCGCTCCGGCCGGGGTCACGGTCAACCTGAGCTCCGACACACCGACGGTGGCGACTGTACCGAGCACGGTCAGTTTCCCGACGAACGCGACGAGTGTCCAGGTTCCGGTGCACTCCTTGATTAACGGCCAGGCGGTGATCCACGCGAGCAACTCGATCCTCGCCGACACGACGGCGGCGGTGACGGTTGCGACGCTCGGCTCGATCAACCTGCCCGCGACTCCGACGGTCGGGGTTGGACAGAGTGCGGCTTTCAACGTTTCGCTCTCATCGGCGGCCCCGCTGGGCGGTACGACGGTGAACTTCTCAATCGTCGATCCGACCATCGCGACCATCGTTCCGGCGAGCGTCTTTATTCCCGCCGGGCAGACCGCGCCGGGCACGCAGCCGGTAATTAACGGCAAGAGCGTCGGCACGACAGGCATCACGGCAAACGCGATCGGTTATGCCTCGGCTACACGGACCGCGACAGTGAACGGCGCGCTCAGCTTCACCCCGAACACGGTGAATGTCACCGCGGGCGGGACGCAGAACGTCACGCTGAACCTGCCCGGATCCACGTTGAACCCGTTGACGGTTACGCTGACTTCGGATAGCAAAACGACGGCCACCGTTCCGGCGACCGTTGTGATTCCGGCGAATTCCAATTCGGTGACCGTTGCGGTGACCGGAGCGGGCATCGGCACCACGGCTATCCACGCCACGGCGACCGGTGTTACACAGGGCGACTTGAGCGTCACGGTGCAGAGCGCCGGGACGATTTCGATTCCGGCCAACACCTCGGTGGCGCTCGGCCAGACCGCGACGTTCGCGGTATCGCTGCCCAGCGCACCGGCGAACCCGGTGACGGTCAGCCTCTCTTCGGGTGACACAAGCAAGGTCACCATCTCGCCGGCCACGGTTGTGATTCCGGCAGGCCAGACCACCCCGGCGGCTCAGCCGACGGTGACGGGCGTAAACCTCGGAAGCGCCAACATCACGGCCAGCAGCCCGAACTACACGAGCGCGACCCAGCCCGTGAAGGTAACGGCGACGCTCGCCTTCAATCCGAACCAGTTGAGCCTGGGAACCGGCGCGGACGGCAACCTCACGCTGACGATCTCGGCGGCTGCTCCGACCGCGATCACGGTGAACCTGAGTTCCGACACCCCGGCGGTAGCAACCGTTCCGGCCACCATCAACATTCCGGCCAGCGCCACGAGTGTTCAGGTTCCGGTGCACTCTCTGTCGAACGGCCAGACGGTGATCCACGCAAGCAACGCGCTCCTCGCCGACACGACGGCGACGGTGACGGTTTCAACCCTCGGCTCGATTAACCTGCCTGCGACTCCGACGGTCGGGGTTGGACAGAATACGGCTTTCAACGTGACGCTTTCGGCGGCAGCTCCCCAGGGCGGCACAACGGTGAGCCTGGTGGTCGGCGATCCGACCATCGCGACCATCGTTCCGGCGAGCGTCTTTATTCCCGCCGGACTGACGGCGCCTGCCACGCAGCCGGTCATTAACGGCATCAGCGTCGGCACGACCAGCATTACGGCGAACGCGATCGGTTACGGCACAACCACGCGCACGGCGACTGTGAACGGCACGCTCAGCTTCTCGCCGAACACGGTGAACGTCACGGCGGGCGGGAGTCAGAATGTCACTCTGAACCTGTCCGGCACGACGGTGAACCCGCTCACGGTAACGCTCGCCTCCGACGCCACCGGAACGGCCACCGTTCCGGCCACCGTCGTGATTCCGGCGAACTCCAATTCGGTGACCGTCGCGGTGACCGGAGCCGGCATCGGCACCACGGCGGTCCACGCCACGGCGACCGGTGTTACGCAGGGCGACCTGAGCGTCACGGTGCAGAGCGCCGGGACGATTTCGATTCCGGCCAATACCTCGTTGACACTCGGCCAGACCGCGACGTTTGCGGTATCGCTGCCGAGCGCACCGGCAAATCCGGTGACCGTCAGTCTCTCTTCGGGTGACACCAGCAAGGTGACCATCTCGCCCGCCACGGTTGTGATTCCGGCAGGCCAGACCACCCCGGCGGTTCAGCCGACGGTGACCGGCGTGAGCCTCGGAAGCGCCAACATCACGGCCAGCAGCCCGAACTATACGAGCGCGACGCAGCCTGTGAAGGTGACGGCGACGCTCAGCTTTGTGCCGACGAGCCTCACGATTAACGGCTTCGTTGCCAGCAACGTTCAGGTGAAACTGCCGGCGAACACCCCGGTTCCGGTTACGGTCACGCTGAGCTCGGACAGCCCGAGCACGGCCACCGTGCCTGCCTCGGTGACGATTGCCGCCGGTACTTCGAGCGCCACCTTCGCCGTGACCGGCGTTGCCGTGGGCTCGACCACCATCCACGCCAGTTCGCTGCCCAACATCCCGGATGCTCCGCTGAGCGTTCAGGTCACGGGCACCATCACGGTTCCGGCGACCGCGAGCGTCGCACTCGGCGCATCGCAGGCGCTCAACGTGAGCCTCTCGTCCGCGCCGACTCAGCCGGTCACGGTGAATCTTGCCCCGACCGATCCCACCATCGTGAGCATCTCGCCCACGAGCGTGGTCATTCCGGCGGGCCAGACCACTCCGGCCAGCCAGCCGCAGATTACCGGCTTGAGCGTCGGCACGACGTCGATTACGGCTCAGGCGACCAACTACACTTCGGGTAGCACCAACGCGAGCGTCACCGCTTCGCTCAGCTTCAACCCGAATACCTTCACCGTCGGAATGGGCGGAACGAAATCGGTTGCAGTCAACCTGTCAGCCGCGACGAAGAACCCGCTGACGGTCACGCTGTCGAGCGACGCGGTAGGAACGGCCACGGTGCCGGCCAGCGTCGTAATCCCGGCGAACACCAGCACGGCAAACGTGACGGTAAGCGCAGTGGCGATCGGCACTACGACGATTCGCGCCAGCGGTCCCACGGGAGTGACGGCTGCCAGCGCCTCAGTGACGGTGTCGAGCGCCATCCAGCTTCCGTCGAATGTTGTGGTTGGGCCAGGCTCGTCGGTGCAGTTCCCGGTGACGCTGGCTACGGGCAACCCGAGCGGCGTCTTCATCACGCTCAAGGTCAGCGACCCGACCAAGGCGACGTTCAGCACGACGACGCTGAATTTCCCGCCGAACGCGACGTCACCCACGGCTCAGCCGAATCTGAACGGCCTCGATTGGGGTACTGTGACGATCACGGCATCAGCCCTTGGCTACACCGACGCCACCACCCAGGCCACCATCGGTGCGACGTTGACAATCAGCCCCAGCCCGATCGTGCTGCTGCCGAATAGCAGCGAACTGATTGGTTTGAACCTGTCGACGCCTGCTCCGGCCACCGGACTGGACGTCCAACTCTCGAGCAGTGACACTACGGTGGCCACTGTTCCGTCGCACATCATCATTCCGAGCGGCAGCAACGGCGTGTTCCTCAACCTGCGCAGTCTGAACCAGGGAACGGCCATCATCACTGCCAGCACAACCATCCCGACGATCCCGAACGCCACAGCCAACGTGGCGGTGGGCAACGCCGGATCGATCACGATCCCGGCTACCCTCAACCTTGATCTGGGTCCGCACGTGGCCCAATCGTATCCGGTCACGCTGACGGGTCCTGCACCGCAGGGCGGCCTGGTTGTGACCCTGCAGGCGACCACCGGAGACGTTGCGTTCATTCCGGTGAACTGCACCAACGGCACTCCGTGTCCGACGCTGCCGGCCGGGTATAACTCGACGCAGGTCACGATTCCCGCCGGGGCGACGCAGCCCACCACGCAGCCGACCATTACCGGTCTGTCCGCCGCTACGTTGAGCGTCGGAGCCACTGCTCCGGGTTACAACCCGGCCACGGGCTCTGTGAAGGTGAACGCGAGCTTCAACTTCAATCCGGTGAACAACTCCTTTAACCAGGTCAACCCGACCGGCAACCTGTTGCTGGTCCTGTCGGGACCGGCAGCGGTGCCGATCTTCGTTAACCTGAGTTCGAGCAACACGGGTGTGGTCAGCGTTCCGTCCACGATGCAGTTCTTCTGGGACGGCAGCAGCCCGACGACGCTTTTGATTCAGGCCACGATTAACGGCCCCGGCACGGCGGACATCACCGCCAAGTCCACCAACATGGCGGATGCTGTGGCGCACGTGACCGTCGTGGGACCGCTCAGCATTTCGACCACGAGCCTGCCGGGTGCGGCGCTGAACACGCTGTATAACACGACCGTAGTCGCTGCGGGCGGTACGACGGCGTACACGTTCAGCGCGACCGGATTGCCGTCGGGTCTGGGGATCAACGCCTCGACTGGCGTGATCAGCGGCACGCCGACGGCCGGCGGAACGAGCAACGTCACTGTGACGGTTACGGATTCTTCGCAACCTCAGCAGTCCGTCTCCAAGCAGTTCTCGCTCACTGTCACCACTCCGGTGGTCATCTCGAACACATCGCTGCCTGGCGGAACGGCGGGCGTCGCCTACACCGCTCAGGTGGCCGCCAGCGGCGGAACCCAGCCGTATACCTACCTAGCTACTAATTTGCCGAGCGGTATCACGATCAACGCCTCGACCGGCCAGATCACCGGTACGCCTTCGGCGGCATTCACCGGCACAGTGACCCTGACGGTGAACGACAACGGCGGTCAGACCGTTTCAAAGACGCTGAACCTGACGGTTGTCGGCACGTTGACTATCGCCAACACGTCGCTTCCGAACGGTGTGGTGAACGGGAACTACTCCGTGGTCCTGAATGCCTCCGGTGGCAACCCGGCTTACACCTGGTCGGTATCGGGTCTGCCGACGGGGCTGAGCTTCAACGCAGGCACGGCCACCATCAGCGGCGTCCCGCAATCGACCGGTTCGAGCAACGTGACGATCACGCTGAGCGACACCACTCCCTTGACCGTAACCAAGACCCTGGTGCTCAAAGTGGTGCCTCCGCTGGCGGTTGCGACCGCTTCTTTGCCGCCGGCGACAACCGGTTCGGCTTATACGACGACGCTTGCGGCCCAGGGCGGAACCACGCCGTACGCGTGGTCGGCTCAAGGCTTGCCGGCTGGGATGAATCTTGATCCCAACACGGGAATCCTGAGCGGTACGCCCGGCTCGTCGGGTACCACGAGCATTGCATTTACCGTGACAGACGCCACGAATCCGATGTTGACGGCGACGCGCAGCCTGAACTTTGTGGTAAACGGCCCGCTGACCGTGAATACGACGGCGCTTCCCGGCGGCACGGTGAATGCGGCTTATAACGCCACGATTCAGGTCGGCGGCGGCGCAGTCCCGTACTCGTTCACCGCGGTGAATCTGCCTGGCGGACTGAGTATCGACAAGAACACCGGCGTGATCTCGGGAACTCCGGGCGCAACCGGCACAAACAACGTGACGATTACGGTTTCCGACTCGAGCGTCCCGAATCCGCAGGTTGTCACCAAGCAGTACAACATCGTCATCTCCTCCGTACTGAGCATCACGACCACCGTGTTGCCGGATGCGGTGGCGGGCGCCAGTTACTCGACCCAGCCCGTGGCCAGCGGCGGCGCTTCGCCGTATGTCTGGAACGTGACCGGTCTGCCTACGGGGTTGAACTTCAACGCCGGAACCGGACTGATCAGCGGTACGGCAACGACGCCGGGTACGGGCTCCGTGGTCATCAAGGTGACCGATAACAACTCGCAGACGGCAACCGCGACGATTTCGCTCCGGGTTGTGCCTGCACTGTCCATTACCACGACGGCTTTGGCCGGCGGCGTAAACGGTGCAGCCTATACCCAGGCCATGGCGGCGGCAGGCGGTACGGCGCCGCTGGTGTGGTCGGCCTCCGGGCTTCCTGGAGGATTGGGCATAGACGCGGCCTCGGGTACCATTAGCGGTACTCCGAGCGTCACGGGCACCTTCAATCCGTCCATCACGGTTACGGACACGAGCAACCCGGCTCAGGTGGTTAACAAGAGCCTGCCGCTTGTGATCGTGAATCCGCTGAGCATCACAACGACGACGCTCGCTCCGGGCGCGGTGGGCGCGGCTTACAGCCAGACCGTCGCCGCCACGGGCGGCACGACGCCCTTTAGCTGGAGCGCGACCGGACTCCCGAGCGGGATGTCGATCAACCCGACCAGCGGGCTGATCTCGGGCACGCCTGCAAGCGCGGGGACCGTGAGCGTGCAGGTGAAGGTCACCGATGCCACGAATCCGCAGCTGTCGGTTACCAAGTCCCTCTCGCTTGCCATCGCGCCTCCGCTCTCGATTACCACCAACTCGCTTCCGGCGGGTACGGTAGGAGGAGCTTACACAGCGACCGCGGCGGCTACCGGCGGCAATTCGCCCTATATCTGGAGCGCTTCGGGTCTGCCCGCGCCGCTCGTCATCAACTCCGCGACCGGCGCCATCACCGGTACTCCGACGGGTGCGGGAACCTTTACGGTATCCATTACCGCGAAGGACAGCACCAGTCCGACTGCCCTGACGGCCACGGTCAGCAACCTGTCGCTCGTGATCAGTAATCCGCCCCCGGCCTCGATTACGAAGAGCGGCGGTGACAACCAGACGGCGGCGCTGAATACCGCGTTCGCCAACCAGTTGGCGGTTACGGTTCTCGACTCCAACAACAATCCGGTGACCGGCGCGCAGGTGACCTTCACGGGTCCGGCGACCGGGGCGAGCCTGGTGTTCAACAACAGCGGGAACAACGTGGTCACTGTTCAGACCAACTCACTCGGCGTCGCAACCACGCCGATTCTGACGGCGAACGGTGTCAACGGCGTCTACCAGGTTACGGCAGCCGTAGCCAGTACCGCCCTCTCGACCAGCTTCACGCTGACCAACGGGACCGGCGGCGCAGGTGGAACCATTACGGTGGGCAACGTAAACGTCGGACAGGATCTGCAGACGACGGTGACGGTGACGATCTCGCCGGCAGCCGGTACGGGCGGCCAGTCCGTTACGATTACCAGCACCAATCCGAACCTGGTGAAACTCGGTAATACCGGCGTGAGCACGGTGACGACCACGATCGCTGAGGGAGCCAATTCGGTGACCATCGGCGTGCAGGGCTTCGCCAGCTCCGGTTCGGTGCCGTTGACGGTTACGGCCACCAACTACAGCAACGGTACGGGCACCGTGACGCTCAC
>BFBZ01000267.1_pt1 | contig 60477 bp, 55 predicted proteins | sample 1888401 | NCBI WGS metagenome assembly BFBZ01 (sample SAMD00112614, study PRJDB3348) | symbiont metagenome | host: Chara braunii
CACAAGCTCGGTTGCAAGGAAGACGGCGAGAAGGCCTACCGCTGCGACGTGGAGGTCGAGGTCAGCCGAGGCGGCAAGACGGTGAAGGCGCCGCCGGCATCGATCCGCCTGGTCAAAGGCAGCGACGGATGGATGGCGCAGCGATGAGCCCGCTGGCCATCGCGGCGGGCATCGCCCTGCTGGCCTGGGCGATCCGCTGCGTCTGGCGGATGGAGCCCAAGGGCCTGCGGGCGGCCGACATCGAGGCTCTGGCCTGGGGGCAACCCTGCGAGCCGGCGCCGCGCGATGGCGGGTCCGGCCACCGCGCTCCAAAGCCCATCCTCGCGAGGTGGTCCGCCCGCGGCCTGGCGGGCTTGGCCCAATCGAACTGAAAGGCCCCCATGCAGACGACCATCCACAAAGGGGTCATCCATGACAAGCGATGGAGCTATGCCGAGCGGCCCAAGCCGTTCTCGGACGGCTTGGGCTATCAAAGCGTGTCGTTCGTCGGCTGCAACGGCCTCTGCGGCCCCTTCTTCGCCACCTCCGGCATCAGCAAGGAATTGGAGAAGGCGATCGCGTCCCGCTCGCCCGTAGAGTTGGAGATCGGGGAGGTCTACATCCCCAATGCAGGCCGCCCGCTCGTCGCGCTGAAGGTGGATGGCAAGGCTTACGCGATGCGGCCCGTCCAAGGGCCGGGCATCGTCGCTTTTTGGTGCTTCCAAGCCCTGAACCTGACCTTCTGGATCGTCGGGCTGCTTACCCTTCCCTTCTTGGTGGGAGCGGTCGTCCTCTATTTCGCGTGGCTGGGCAGGAAGGTCGTCCGGGAAAACAGGGAGGCGCTGTCGACTCTGAACAATCACCTCGCCAGCCTTCGCGGCGCGGTCGAGTTCGTCTGACGGGCAGGCCAGTCGAAGCAGCCAATGGCCGGCCTGGATTTGAGTCGCGCGGCAAATCGCCCCGTTCAATCGAGCAGTCCGGACGGGCCCGATCGGCGGGCCTTTGACCTGCCGGCTCCGTCGCGCTGATGTCAGCGGCGACGATGCCGCGCTGATGTCAGTTCACCCCGCCGGGTTCGGCCGAGGCCATATCCGGCATAGCGCCTCGCCTAGCGCTTTGCCGCGCTCAGCGATGGCCTGCTCGTCCCACGTTTCCTTGCCGTCGAAATGGCGGTTGAGCCGCAACACCGAGTTCCCCTTGTCTTGCAATAGAGGTGGGAAGTTTCGGCTTAGCGTTGGCCGCGAAGTTTGCAATGCTACTGAGTGGAGGGAAGTTTTTGCATCTACTCGGCAGTCTTGTCTAGACAAGTTGCATCGTCCGCTCAAGCCGCTTCTGACCGCACTCGGGATCGGGCCTGCGCAACATATCGCGAGGCGCGATACCTGCGTCCGAGCTGACTGTAGCCGTCCTTCAGGGTGTCAGCTTGGCAGCATTCCCCAGCCCGTTCGGCGATTGGATGAAGCCGCTTTCAGCCTCGGACCTGCCGGAGTTCCTCGTATAGGGTCCGGTACAGCTGAACGTTGTCCTTTGTTCCCGTCAACATGGATCGGCGAAAAGTCGCTGCCATGGAGGGATGTCGGCCCTCGTCAAGCAGAGATTTCATCGCCCAGTGCAACGCCCGGCGCGGTCTGTCCGCATTGGCACGATTGATCGCCGCGGAAAGTGCCGGACTTACAGAACTATTGGATTGCGATCGAGTTAGCCCCGTAATGGCCCCTAGTTGCCAAGCATAGATATGAGCTGGCCGACCTTCGGTTTTCAATATATGTTGAAGCTCTATGAGCATCGCTGCAGATCGCGCGTCGACCAGACTTAGCTGGTGCTTGCCCCGGCGTTCAGCCTTTGGCCATCTGGAGATCAGCCAGTCCTTGTCCCGAAGGCGTGCACGGTGACCAGCACCGCAAGCCATGGCGGCCTGAGCGGCCATTTCGGCAAACCTCCGTCCCAGTTCACGCCGATCCGCTGCGACGCTGGGTATCGGCCTTGATGCTTCAGGGAAATATTGTTCGAGCCACTTGGGATCGTTCAGCCGGAGGAACCAATAGGGCAGTCGTCCGTGTCGGGCCCGGCGTGCATCGGTTGTGACATCCCCAGCGCTAATCGCAACTCGCGCTGATTTGATGGTCCATGTATTTGGCCAGGCCCTATGGGATCTTGGAAGCCAAGGCTCAGCGGTGAGTGCTCCGACCGCGGCGTCCTTGAACGGCACACGTAGCGCGGCCAGCGTAGCCAAGAAATCAGGAGTACGCATTCGCGCGAACTGGCTAGTCACGCGAAAGGTTTCCTCTGTAACTCTCGTCGAACTGCTTGCGTCGACCATCAGTCCTCCAAGCTGAACGAGTCCAAAAGCTCTTCCGACCTTCTCCCTATAGGCCTGCTCGGGCGAACGGTCGCCTACCTTTAGGAGACCGGCGAAGAAGCCAAGTACTTTTTCGCAGCCTGGCCCAACGATGCCTGACTCCAGCGCTTGTACGCTAAGGCGCGCAAGGAGGACTTGCTCCGGGTTAGGCCGCGCGCCGCGGTCCCGCAGCCGCAGGTCGCGCCCGCATAGGCACACCTCCCTTGGAGCAGAAATGAACCAGCCATTCGATCCGACCCTTCGCTTGCAGGCCGGACAGTCGATCCGCAGCCGGGTCTGGTGCTTCGGGCAGTGGAACACGTTCGGCAGTTGGTGGCTGCGGTGCCAGTAGACCTCCCCGTGAAGGGCAAGATCCTCCTGAAGGCAATCGCTGCAGTAGCGGATGTGCGCAGATATGCCCAAGCTACGCTGCATGCCCAAGTGTTGCAGTCCCGAGGGTTCTCCGGATGGGCCTCTGATTAAGGTCAGGTCCGGAGCTCCTGGAAGCTCCTTACCCGAAATTGCATCAAAGCACTGCCAGTACGGGTAGGTCGTAAGGCATCTGAGAGCCTCTTCGTAGGTCAAGCCAAACGCGCTCAAGAGCCCGTCCACTTTTGCGTCGAAGGGGACCATGTTCAAGGGCAACAAGGTCACTCGGCCAGGGTACCAGTGCCTTCGCCACAGCCAGCTGCGCGGGCGAAGACACCGTGTACAGGCTGCCGCCCGACACCGTACTGTTTGCGATGTACACCCAGGCCGCCGCATCCTGGACCTCTGGTGAGACCTCAATGAGGTCGCTAGCGTCTGCCGCAAAGCGAATCGTGAATCCTTTGGCCCGTGGCAGAACCTCAACGATCCAGTCCGGCGCTCGGTACACAACCGACTTGGCGCGTGGCAGCTCCAGCGCGCCTTCGGCGCAGGCCAGCACAGTCTCGCGCAAGTCGTCGAACCATTCGCGGGCCCCCGTGGCCCACTTCAGACCGTCCAGCGAGAAGGCGGACGACCGCTCTTTCTCATCTTCTAGTTCTAGGGTTTTGAGCATCGCTGGATCCGCGACGACAGGACGCCAGACTTGGACCGCCTTCCGAGCCAGCAGCTCGCCGCGCTTGTCGACTTGTTCCGGCCCCCAGCTATCCTCGGACGCGATGCTCTTGCTGAGCCACACGGGGCTATTGATGTAGCCCCATTCCGGGTGCTGCCGCTTCTCGCCGAACGGACGAGCCTCCAGTTCGCTGTTGAAGCCCGTCAGCGTTAGGTTGCCCAGCTTGTGGAGGCACTGGGCCCTCACTGCAGTCCATTCGGGGCCGAGCATCGCTTTCCATTCCGGCGCCAAGTTCTCCTTCTGCGGCAGAACGTGCTCGATCGTGAGATTGTCGGTGACAACTTTCTCCTTGCCGGAGTTCGTCAGCCGCTCCAGCAAGAACTTCAGGTTGCGTCGCCCATACAGATCCTGGGTCCGCAGCGCATGGGAGAAGGTCACGTCGTCGGGAAACTCGGCACCTTTCGGCTGTCTGACCAGTGCTGCCTTCAGGCGCGCCAGCGGCTCGTCGACCGTGATGCGTTGCGCCAACGCGGAGAACACCTGCCCCCCGCTGCGCGTCTCGGCACCGATCATCGAACGACGAAGCACGTAGCTCTCGAGCAAGTCCAGCGCCTGGACGAGCTCCTTGTCATCGATTGCTTTATCGTGCCAGCGGCGCTCCAGCAAAACCATCACTGCAGGAGCAGCCACATCCACCAGCCGCTGAACACGCCGAAGACCCACCTCGGCGGCGCCGCCGGACTGCGGATTGAACATGAAGGTGCAATAGTGACGGCCGAAGCGCAACATGCGCTCCAGCTTGGCGACGGCGTACGCATCGTGGTCCTCGGCCAGTTGTGCCGGATACCAGTTGCGGAACTCTCGGTAGACGCTGTCCAGCTTCAGCGGTCGGGGCGGGTTCAGCTCTAGGGTCAGGAAGTCGCGCAGGAAATTGTCGAAGGAAGCGCGGTAGTGGACGCCAAAGGCCTGTTCCAGGGGGAACCAGTACGTCCGGTACCACTCGGTCTGCCGTGGCTCGGCGTGGCCCATCAGCACGTAGTTGCGCACAAGGTCCGCCTGCGTAAGCGTCATTCCCGTTGAATTCAGGCTCTCGAAGATCAGTTGCGGGTTGTCTTGGCCGGCCTTCAATGACACCGACACCACCATGAGCCGGCGCAGGCCCGCCAGCACCTCGAGCTCGTCGTGATTGACCAAGGCCTGCTCAAAGAAGGCAGCATTGGCCGCCACGCGGTTAGTCGGGTCCTCAGGCAGAGGTTGGCCGATCAGCAGACTCTGGAGGTAGGCGTCATCGGTCCCGCGCAGCGCTAAGCGCGCGCGCAGGGACGGCGGTGCAAACTTGTTAAGCAGAAACTGCTCGTCAAGCGCGGCCGGCGAGTCCGTGATCGGGACCTCACCTTCACGCAACTTCAGTCGATTGCGCAGCACTGCGAGCAAGATGGTGCAAGTGGTCAGCCGCTGCTGGCCGTCGATCACCAGCCACTGCGGCAATACGGCACTGTGGTCGCCGCTGGCCACGTACACGACTGACCCGACAAAGTGCGTGGCACCTTGGGGACGCCTAGCCGCACGCACCACGTCGCCGAGCAACTGGCTGCACTGCGTCTCCGTCCAGCTGTACTGGCGCTGGAAGACCGGAATCACAAACTGTCGTGCGCCCCCACCTAGCAAGTTCAAGAACGAGGTGTCTTCAGCCTTCATGGATTCCCTTCCTGTTCTGAGTCGCCTTGCTGTCCTGCTTCATCACTGCACTGCTCCCTCCAGCTCCATAGACGAGGTGACCGCGCGAACGGCCTGACGCTGTGCGTGCAAAGACACGTCGGCGACCCACGAATCCAGAGCACGCAGATCGCGCCGCCCGGGATGCAGCGGCACACCACCGGTGCGGCCCTCAGGATCGTTCAGTCGGCACAGCGTACTGTCCAGTGGCGCAATCGCCCAGGAACGCAGGGGACGGCGCGCCACCGGAACACCAGCAACCAGCAGCGTGTCGATGCCAACAATGCCTAAGCGGTACTTCGACTTCGAGTTCAGCACCTCGTCCGACGTCGCGAGGGTGGCGTCCAGCACGAACGCATCGCGCATGCCGGCCTCTCCGCAAGTGATGAGAAAGTCCGGCGTCAGTTCATCGCCTATCGATGCGCAGCCCCAGCCGGTCAGGGGCATCGTCGCTCGCGACACTCTCGGCTCAATCCAGATCGTCAGCTGCCCCGCGCCTACACCCGAAAGCTCAACCCGGCCACCGAGGAAGAGTGCGCCCGTTAGATCGCCGCGGCGTTTCCAGCCCAGGCGCTCAAAGGCTTGAACCAGATGCAGACCGCACCACCGCTGATAAAGGAAGGGCACGTCGGCAAGCGCAATGGGTTCGGCCAGCAGGTCGTTCAGCATCGTTCCGAGCATCGCTTGCGGGTTCAATAGCTCCCGCGCAAGCCGCTTCAGGCGTGACCATGCGGGCTGCTGCGGATAGGGCACCGGCGCACGATCGCTGCCGAAGATCTGGCGTCCCGCCGCAGCGCGAATGCCGACCTCCGTCTGTCGCATTGACACGAGTCGCTGCTGCACGTCTTGCGCCAGGCCTCTGAGCGTTTGCGAGTCCTGTACCGCCCAGGTGCTCTCGCCAGACCGAACCAGCAAAGCTTCCTCGAGCTGTCGCCCGAGCCGCAAGCCGTGCGTGTGCAGCTGCTGTCGAAGTTGGTCACAGAGGTGGAGCATCCAACGCAGCGCACCGGCGTCGGGGCGCTGCTCGGCATCGAAGCGCAACCAGCGCAGTGGAAGTGCCACCCCCAAGGAGACCACAAAGTCGTGAGGTGCCGTCGACGGACGTGCCCCGCGCGGCACCATAGTCGAGCGCCACTCGCCTGATGTGCCATCCGCCGTCAAATCGAGTTCACTAAGAAGCCTGGGGGTCAGTGCTGCAAACGCATCAGCCGCCATCAGCAAACCGCGCAGCAGCGGCCCATGCCCGCCCATCGCACCAATCGGGGCGGCTGGCGCGAGCCCAGGCTCCAACAGATCCGCCGAAACCGCTCGCAGATCCGCGACGACCGTGGGCAGCCAACGCGGCGGCGCGTAGCTCATGCCTGGAAAACGTCCCGGCCCGCGCTCAACAGGTCTGCCCAGTCAGCAACCCGGGCGGCACACGCGGCGAGTTCTGCGCAGCCTGGCTTCTGCGTCCACGCCTGCAGCCGGGAAAGCAACTGCTCGTCTCGCGGATCACCGGCCAACAGACGCACTCGCGACAGCACCTCCTGTACAAGCACCAGGTCGAGCGCACGGGCGAGGCCCATGCCATTCGTGCTGCCAGCTTCCATCGCACGCTGCAGTGAACGGGCCGAACGAACCGAGAAGGCGGCGCCCCGCGGCTCCAAAAGATCGTTGAGCTCGTCAATGACGTCTTCGACGTCATCGCTCAATTCAACACCTGCCCGGGACAGCGCCGCCCGACCACTGCTGGTGACCTCGATCAGCGCAGCTCGGTCCAGTACTCGTGGTGATAGTGGTTTGACCGTGTGGTCGTTGTTGAGCGTGGCTGCGAAGCGAAGGCTAGGTACCAGCACCACGCTGCACGCACGCCCAGGGCGGCCGGCAATCTCTTTGCCGCCGAGCCGAACTGTCCTGTCTGCAAGTTGGTCGGCGTCGTACTCCAGACGAACCAGCAAATCGCTCAGCCAGTGTTCAGGCTGGCTCAGATTAAATTCTTCGAAGATGACCAAGCGCGACCTTCGGTCACCCGCCTCCCAGGCTTCCTGAGCGCCGCACAGGAAGTGTGTGAATTCGGTCGCTTCAAAGCAGCCGTTGATCGGGTTGACATAGCCCAACAGGTCCTCGCGGCCCCGCCACGTTGACGCGACAGGAACGACGACGGTCCGGTCTCGTGCGCTATCGTCGAGCAGACGGCTGGCGATCCAACTCTTTCCTGCGCCCGGTGCGCCGGTCAGTATGACGAGGCTCTTGGTTATGAAGGCGACGCTGAGAGCATCGACGAGCTGGCTGCCGAACTGCTCTTCCAGGATCTGCTTGCCAGGTGGCTCGGGCACCGCATGGACGGGCAGCCCTTCGACCAATCCCCCAAGATCTAAGCCATCCAACGGTGCGTCTACGACAGTCGCGGCCAACGGCTCGCCAACATTCGGCGTGTCCGCCACGGATACGGACTTGAGCGCCTCTTCGGCCACGGCCGAGTCCTGCGCCATCGACTCGGCCGCCTTTGCTTCTCCCTCTGGCGGCTTATCTGCGGGGGCCTGTGCTGAGGTGATTGCTTCCTCGACATTCGTTGCTTCCGCCAGACCGGCCTCAACGCCGCTTGTTAACTCGACCGCAGCGGGAGTGTCACCAAGAGGCTCCAGCACGGGAGTTGTCATTTCGACAGGGGGCGGCACCACCGCCTCCGGCGTCGGCGCCGGTCCTGCGGAGCTTGCTGTTCCAGCGTCGGCCGGCACAGCAGGCGCGGGCGCTGTCGAAATCCTGATTCCCTTTAACTTGGCAGACAGCGTTCCTTCAAGGTTCCCGAACGAAGCGGACATACGCGGGGCTTCGCTGGGGGGTGGAAGCTTGGCAAGCGCCTCTTCCGCCTTCTGCTGCCAACTAGGCAATGCATCACCAGCACGCTTCAGGCGCCGCTGAAACTCGATGCTCCAACCGTCAGACTTTGGAAGGGATTCAGCCGCCTCCAGCGCTTCATCGATGGCATCTTTCAATCCCTTCGTCCGCATCTGCTTCAGGTACGCAACGCCCTGAATCGCGCGCAGCGCCGCCGGCCTGAGATGCATCCTGGGAAATATCGCCCACGCATCGACGTGGGGCTCAATGATCAGCCGATACGGCGTGCGGGCGGTGTCAAGCTTGGCATGCTTGACACGGTAAAAGCCAAACAGGGTCTGCTCATAGTCCCCTGGCGCGACCCCCTGCTGCGTGCCAAACCGGCCTCCATAAAAGACCAGCACCTGGTCATCCAACATGCTCGGCTGCTGCTGCGCAGACAACACCACACTGCTGTCCGGGGTGATGAACTTGGGCCCGCTGGGCTTAAAGACGTCCAGGTGGAAGCAACGAGGCACCCCTGTGTCGCAAAAGTTGGCCCGAAAGTCAGCTTCCGCCCCGCAGTTCCACGACTGCGGCTGCGAACAGACCGTGCCGTTCCACTGGTGACGATGGGCGTTCATCTTGGCCGCCACCACGTTGCCTGTTTCAATTCGCATCGTCTTTCCCGTTCCTTGAAGTCCAGCCGGTTTTGGGTGCAAATGACGGCGGGATCAAGAGGAGCGATCCCACGCCTCCAACACCAACCTACGAGTCCGGTATTCCCCGAACTGCCGAATCTCTTTGTCCCTGAGTACGCGGAAGGTTTCACTCGGGTAGTCGTTGCCCATTACTTCGGTGGGGTCGAGAACATATCGCAACTCATCTCTCCCCAAGCCGTACAATCGCGCGCAAACTACATCAATTTCAGCCCGCAATACAGCTCTCCGCTCCGTATCCCAACGCCATGGCTGTCCGCGCTGAGTTCCGTTTCGCAGATCCCACAAGGGGTTCTCCGCGACTGCGTCCATATAGAAAGGCTGCAAATCATGTGCGGTATACGATAGCTCCAAAACCCGAGGGACAACTTCGTTCAAAACTGTATCGGTGAATGCCTTGGGGTGTGGGATCGGCAGCTGTTCGGTGATGTAGTCCGACAAATGCGTACCACCGAATTTCTGTCTTGCAACGAAGTCAAAAACTAGGCTATTCAAGCATGCAAGCAACCCTGCCGCATGACCCGCCGATAGCTGGGTTATTGCAAGACGCACTGTATAGTTCGTTCCTTCCCGTGGAAGGATCGCCGCGATGGCAGTCCTCTCATCAGTCGCTCGACAGATGTCTCGAAATGCCACAAGCCAACCGGTCCGACACCCGTTTCGAGTGAGTCGGCTTTCGACCTCGCTCCGAGACATTACCTCTCTCGAACGGATTTTGAAGCTTGGATTGCTCTTTTCTTCGTCCGTAACCGGCCTATCGTTGCCCGAGAATGTTGAGAGTCGGTGATCGTACGCGCTGAAATATTTCGCCTCATACATTCGAACACTTTCATCAGGCCTCGCGCGCGCCGCTTCAGCCAACAGCTGATCCGTAGGTTTTCCCATGTCGAATATACGGTTCAGTTTGATCGACCAAGAATTTTCCGCGGCATGGTCGCGCAACACAGGGACGGTTGTGTAGATCTTTTTGGTTAACTCGGCATCTCCCTTGCTTCTAAAAACCGGGCAGGTCCGCGTATTTGGGTTAAGTCGAGCAATGTCCTCCGCACTCAGAGTAAAAATGCGTCGAGCGTCATTGAGTTGTTCGGTATTACTAAGGAAGAACGCCAAGCGTGCGTCCGGCGTGGAACCGATGGTCAGAAGGCAGAACTTGTAGCTTCGATGAACACTCGGGAAGATCGCCTCGCGGTTTTCAAAGTCGATCAACTGCGCAATGCGCCCCTTGCTAATTTCAGCGAAAAAGGCGCTCGTCGATTCATCGGTCGCGATTCCACTCGGCAGCACAAGACCGGCTCGACCCTGGGAATGAAGGATCTGTAGCGAAGTCTCCGCGAACAGCGCGTAGGTGTTGACGTCACCGGTGCCGGTCAGCGGGAAGCGCGGACCGTGGCAGTACACACTGCTTGCCTCCGCCTGCTGTTTGGCAGTGACGAAGCCGTCGTAAATCTGCCTCTCCTGCGTGCCCGGCTCATGCGCAGCCAATGCGTTGATGGCTCTCTCACGCTCAGCCTTGTTGCGTGCAGCTGCCACGGCAGGTGCACGCGCGGCAAAGTACTCCTCCTCCTGCAGCTTCATACGCTCCCAGGGTGGGTTAGCGAGCACCACCGTGAATCCACCCCGCGCGAAGACCTGTGCAAAGGCGAAGCGCCAGTGCAGCAGTGGTGTGCGTTCAGCCAAACTCATGGCAGCAGCCGCCTTTTGCGGCGCAACTGGTTGCCCCATCAGCGCGTTCATCACGTCCTGAGTGGTCGGTACCACCGTGCTGCTCTCGGTGCCATGCTTCGGCAGCAAAAATGCAGCGCAATAGAGATGAAGGGCGAGAGCCAATCCGTCGACTCCAGCGCCCTGCTGCAATGCCGCGTAGGCCTGTCTCTTGGCTGCAATGTCGGCGAGCGTGGCGTCGGGCAGTGCATCCAGCTGCTGCAGAGGCCCGGCGGTGATGCTCAATTCCATCGCCTGCAGACTCTGGCTGAAGCTGGCGGCAGCGCGCATGCGATTCAAGCCGTCGCGCTCTTGCCTGTTGCGCCGTTTGAGGTCACGGCATAGTGCCTTGACGTCGCCGGTGAGTTCCTTGTACGCCTCGTCAGGAACGCCTTCGAGCAGCGTCTTGGGGTCCATTACCCCCAGGAGTGCATTGCCCAGTTTGAAGTGGTGGTCGACGAAGCCGAGTGGTGCGTCGGGCGTGTAGGCCTCCAACCACAGGGCCATGCGCGCCAGCTCCAACGCCATAGGGTTCATGTCCACGCCGTACACGCAGTGCGTCACCACATCACGCAGGGCATGGCGGTAGTCGTCGGGCGTAGGCTGGCCGCCGTTGCCCGCGAGCGCGTCACGCATCTGTGCGCGCACCCGCGCGAGATGTCCGGCGATGCGACGCGCTGCAGCGAGCAGGAAGTGCCCGCTGCCGCAAGCCGGGTCGATCACGCTGATGGAAAGGAGCGCCTGTACTGCGCCATCGCCGGTCGGGTGGGTGGCCAGGATGGTTGCGACTACCGGCTCCAGCGCCGAGTCCAGTTGCTCCTGCACAAGGGGGTCGGCGGTGTAATAGCTGCCGGTGGTCTTCCGCGCATTGCCGCGCGCAGCGGCACCTGTCTGGAAGCTGAACTGTCGATGCTCCTGACTGAGTAGCGGAACCAGCTCGAGCAGGCTTTCGTAGATGCTGCCCAACTCTTCGGGCCCCATGTCGCGCCAATTTACCCGCGAGAGCGGCGCATTGGGTTCAGCACGCAACCAGGCAAGATGAAACAGTGCGAGCAGCAGATGGCGGTTTTCGAGCCGCGCGGCATCGAGATGCGGACATTGGCTGGTCTCGAACAGGCCTCCAAGCGGTGGAAGAGCCAGAACGGATTGACCTACGGCCAGCCCCATCCAAACCTGCTTCAGCCCTTGCCAGAGGTCCCCGTAGCGGTCATGAGCGCTGCGGCGGACGGCGCGGTCGCGCAGCCGCCGCAGACCGTAGCCCTGCGCGTAGAGTGCCACTGCCTGCGAGTCAGCGCCGGGTGGGTGCAGGATCTCTCGCTCCTCGATGGTGAGCAGGAAGATCTGCCGGTAGACCAGGCGCAGCAGTTCCTTGAAGTAGTCCTGGGAGGTCAGCGCGCCCGATGACAAAGCTTCACGCAATGCGATGTTGGCCGGATGGCGGAATATGAGCGTGCGTGAATGGGCTTACGCATCCCAGCCGCTGGACCGGTTGGCCCCGTTCTACTTGATCAAGGTGGCGGGTTGCAGGTCACAAGGACTGCGTCTGCACGGTCATGCGGTGAAAGGGCACAGGCGGCAAGTAGCACGTCAAAGCGACGAACGAACTCGCAGCCCTTTCGCAGGTCTATAACGCTCGTTGATGGCATCGACGGCGGCGTAGCTGAGCTCTGGACTCGCATCGGTATCGGTGCAAGGTGAGGCCGCGTCTTGGCGCAAAGAGGAGGAAGCCTGATCGTCAGCGCGCACGGACGGGCCTGCAGCCTTTTCCGATTCCGTTTGCGCCGCTGGGGACCGGGGTTCCACGTCAGACTCCTGTATTGCCTCAGAACATTGAAGCGCACGGGAGGCAAGCAGTCAAATCCGTCCGGCTATTGCCCGTCGTTCCGGCCCTCTGCCGTCGGGTTCTTACGTGGAACCTGCACGATGCGCTTCGGTTGCTTTATGGTCACAGTGACGGGAGCAGCAGCGGCTTTCGTGTTCGCCGCCTTGGTGGCCAGCCGGGCCGCCGTGATGGCTTCGCCGGCCAGTCGAGCTGAACGAGCGCTGGGTAGCTGGTCAGGCGTCAGCTTGCACAGCAAGATCGTCGGCACGCCAGACCATGGCTCGAACCACTTGTCCGTGAACGGCAATCGCAGCACTCGGGAGAAGTCGAAGACAGTCTGCTGGGTGAGCCCGCCTCGCGGATCGACGGTGAAACAGTGCGGCGGGAGAGGGGCCGCATTTTTGTCCGGTGTGCGCTGCCCAGTCGGGTATGCGACACGCAGAAACTGGCCGTTGATATCGGATTCGGCGGTCACGACCAGCGCCGGTCGCAACTTGCCTCCGCGCTCGTCGGGCTTCTCGTCGTAAGGAAACCAACATGACACCACGTCGCCACCCTCCGGCAGCTTCCCCTTGGGTGCGCCTGTCATAGGGAGGAGTGCACCGTGACTTCGCCAGCGGGCGCATGCGCGGCGTTTATGGCATCGACCGTCTCATATGACAGATCGCCCTCCGCCCTGCCCGAGGGGAGACCCACCAAACGCAGCTTCGGTTCGACAACGTCCGACACGAAACGCTCGGTGTCGCCCTCCATGAAGGCATCGATGAGCAACTCTGCCTCGGTGGCAAGCTCTTGTTCGAGTTCGTCGGCTTGATCGCGCGCGACGGCCGAAGACTCCATCAGATCAGCGAGCTCATCCTCAACCTTTTTTGAGAAGCGAGGGATCGGCGCAGTGAGCACGTCGACCGCCGCAATCTCGGGAACGCTCGATCCGAACGCGAAGCGCACGACCCGCGGACGCCCCAGCTGTGGGTGGCCCAACACGCATTGAAGGTAGCCGCTGCGAATCTTGTTGTTCGGCGCCACCCGGAGGATGTGGTTGGTGAGAACCTTGCCCACGTGGTATTCGGTGGACAGGACCGCATGCCCGACGTTGCCGTAGACCTGGCCCGAGCAGGGGATCAAGATCCACCCGGGCTCGACGTGATATTCCTTCTGCTCTTCGGATGAGAGCGAGAGCACGAATTTCGTGATGTCCGGGTTGACCTCCAGGATGTCGGCGCTGTCCAAGTAGGGCATGCCGCCATCGCCATAGATGTGCTTGAACCGTCCTGGGGCGAATGCCTTGACGACCAGTTTGTGGAGCGGCTCCACCCGCGCGGCATCGGCGGCGAAAGCGTCTTCGATGGCGTCGACGGTCGGGACGAAGCAACTGGCATCCAACCGACGGCGCGTGCCGAAGAGGGTAGAGGCCGAAACCTCGAAGCCCAAATGAGAGCTGCGCGGCTCCTTCAAGGAGGGGAAAAGAGACTTGAACTTCTCTTCGGCTTTGCGGGCCTTCTCGTGCGCCTCGATGCGCAACTCAAGGATGCGCCGCGTCCGCGCATTGAAGTCGGCGAGGATTTGCTCGCGGGGGAGCGGCAACGGCAGGCCGCCCACGTGCGGGACTTCGAGATGCTTGATGATGTGCCCATACTGAACCGCGCCCATCATCGCTCGACCTTGCGGACTGCGCAGGAACGCATACACCCAGCCACGGTGCGCCTCGTCGATTGGGTCGACGCGCAGCAGATCGTGCGAGATGAGCATTCCCTCGTGGGGCTTGTGCGCCAAGGTGGCTCGCCCGACGCTCCCTGAACACGTCACGAGGATTTGGCCCGATGACACCATGCGGTCGGCCACGTTGTCGGTTCGCTCAAGCGACAGCCACTTGCGAGGCGCGGGCCTCATGTCAAAGACCTGGGTCGCGGCCAAAAAGGGCGTGCCGTAGCTAGGCGAGACCTGAATTCCCTTCAAGCGCGATGGCTGCCAAACGCGGGCGAAGTCAGCCAGCCGCCCGCGGCCGCTGGTTCGAGCGTCCATCGCCAAGCGAATGCCGTAGCCGCCTGACAGGTAGTTCTCCGCCTCCATGCGCCGATCGCCTCCCCACATGATGGAAGAGGAAATCGCCGTCCACTTGGCATGGTGAAACGGCCAGTCGGATTGCAGCTCCTTTGGAGCGCTCAGTCTTGCTCGGAGAGCCATTTTCTGAATGCCTGCGCGATTTGCAGCGTGTTGTCGTCAACGACTTTGCGTTGCGTTTTTTGTTTCTTGTAGACCGGCTTGCCGTCTTCGTATTCCTTCACCGTCTCCTCCGCTTCCTCAACAATCTCGTTGCCCTTCTTGTCGCGGACATACGTGCGGTTGCCGCGCTTGTCGTGGCCCACGTGGTTGGCGACGGCCATGAAGACGGGATAGTCGTTCTTTCGGTTGGCGGCCTCCTCCAGAGCAATTTGCCGCTCGGTCTTGCGTTCGAGCACCAGGATGCTGGTCTGGACGCTGACATTGGGTTGGAAGGTGTCTGGATGCAGGTCGATCGATGCCAGGACGCGCGTCTGCGCGAGTATCCATTCGCGGACGTAGCCCAGGCCCGGTGAGCCAAGGATGCCGTCGGGAAGAACCATCGCTACGCGCCCCGATCCGGGCTTGAGGAAGCGGACGCAGCGTTCGATGAAGAGGATCTCGGGTGGCTGCGATTTTTGCGTGCTTGCGCCCATCACCCATCTGTCGACGTTCGTGTCGTATGACCAAGAGTGGCCTAGGTCGTATTTTTCGAGGATGGCAGGGTCGTCGACCGGGATCTTGGAGCCGAAGGGCGGGTTCGTGAAGATCAGGTCAACCCGACCCATGAGGTCGCGCTCGCGCAGCGATTCGTCCCATGTGGCCGGGCTCGCCAACGAATTGGCTTGGTAGAGGCCGCCCGCGCCGTCGTTGTTCATGACCATGTTCATCTTGGTCGCCTTCACGAGCTCCGGATTGAAGTCCAAGCCCACGATCGACGAACCGGCGAACTTCGAGATGCGAGCCGCGATCTTCGGATCCGCGCGGACGGCGTCCCCTTTCCATCTTTCGAGCTCCGCCGCGCGGATCTTCTCGATGACATGGTTCATCGCGGCGATCAAGAACCCACCCGTGCCGCAGGCTGGGTCCAGAAGCAACTGTCCTTCCTTGGGATCGAGCATGGCCACGGCCATGTTGCAAATGTTCCGCGGCGTGAAGAATTCGCCTCGATCGCCCCGAAGGTTGGATCCAACGATCTCTTCGTAGGCGTGCCCCTTCACGTCTACGTCGCTTTCGAGCAGCGAATACATCTGGAGCTGAGAGACGATGTAGGCCAAGACCTGCGGGGTCAACGCGACGACATCGTTAGCTTGGAAGATGGCGGGGTAGTCAGCCTTCACCTGCTCGAACAGAGTGTCGATGCGCTTCTTGACTTTCAGTGGGCCGTTGAGGCCGGCGCGCTCATTGCCAGCGGCGTAGAACTCGACAGCGACGCTTTCCCGCTCGTCGTGGATCTTGCAAAAGATCAGCTTGAGCAGTTCCCAAAATGCCTGCGGCTTTTGGAGCCCTTGATTGCCGGCGATGTAGTTGTGGCAGCGCCGGAAGGCGAAAAGCAACGCGTCGGACGAGGCGGGCTTGAGCTCGTCGAACGCCGGGCGCTCTGCCTCGTCTCCGGTTTGGCCGAAGCTCGGCAAGTCCGGGATCTCTTCGAAGCTGACCTTGCCTCGCACGTCGACGCGGCGATAGCAGAAGCGCTCTAGCCCGTTCGTCCACATGCCATAGACGACGTTGGGACAGGCCGCCATGTAGCTTTGGAGCTGCCCGACGCCTTCCTTGCGGTCGCTGCCCTTGATCCGCTGCTCCTTGCACTCGATGATGATTCGAGCGTTCGCCTGCTCATGGTCCTCTTCTGGACCGAAGACGACCAGGTCGGCTCGTGGCTTTCGAGTTCCGAGCCGGAGGACCAGCTCCACCGCGATGTCGCGTTTCGGATAGCCGTATTCGCGGACTAGCGACTTGGCGATCTCTTGGCGGACGTATTCCTCTGGCGTTTCTTCTCGTTGGGTCTGGCCGTCGATGAAGTCCAGCACCTTGCCTTGCTGGACGATCACCGCCACGACGGGCTTGGCGGCCTTCATGGCCGTCTCCGTAGAAGACATTCTTGACTCTCTCACCGTTCTGTTCCGCGCCGAGGCCGCGATGCAAATGCAAAAACGCCGGTCGCGAGGGGCTTGCCCGTGCGCGTCCGGCGGCCAACCATCATACCTACCGAGGCCCCATGATCGGGCTCAGCAAGCTCACCACGTGAGCCTGAGCATCTTCGCGCCCGGGCGCGCTTGCTGACACTGGTGGCCACCCTACCGAGCCATCCCGAGGCGGTCCTACTGGCCCAGTGGAAGCCAAAGCTTGGCATAATTAAGACGGGCTTCGGCTCCCCGCTTTTCCTCCCTGAGCGGGCCATCACGACCGCGATGGTTCCAGTCCGCCCGAGCGCGAGCCAGGCGGATTTTTTTTGGGGTTCCATCTTTGTTGCGAGGTCCGGGTGTTGCGCAAGACTGCGGCGTGCGGCGTGCGGCGTGCGGCATCCTGGCTGTCAGTCACCGTTCAGCGGCTTTTCTGGGCAAGCCGAGCGGACTGGCCGCCTTTGAGGGAAAATGATGGCTGCGGTGTTTACAAGGGCCTCTGGCCGTGGTTTGCTACCGTCAGGAGACTCTCATGTCCGGATTCTTTAAGTTCGATTCGCCCTTTGGGAAACCACCGAACCCAGCTCGCGTGGCGGGTGGGGCTTCGCCCAATCGCGAGGCCCGCCGCCATCCGGCGGCCGCCGTCGAGGAAGTTGAGCGAGATCTGACGGATGAAGAAGTGGCCAAGATGCGTGCCATTCATGCGCCGGCCGGGTTCAAGCCATCAGCACCCACCGTCGACTGACGCGTGGCGGCACTAGCGGTTACCGCGCCTTCAAGTTGGAGCGTAGTCGGGTGTTTTTTCCCGCACCTTCCTGATCTGACCAAGCCTGGCGTCAAGTTCAGGCGGGTTCTCGTGATTTCTTCTGACAAGCAGCCTGACGGCAGCACGATCGTTACCGTCTGCTACGGGACCGGGCAGCACAACTCTGCGCAGGCGTCCGCAGCGCCGCTTAAACGCTTCGAAATTGAGTGCCCTGCCGATCCCGCCGGAGTTACCGGAGCTCGGCTTGACGAGACGACGCGTTTCGACCTTAGCAAGGCGGTCTATTTGCCCTGGGATAGCATTTGGTTTAAGAGCCAGCCCGTCAATTACGGCCGGTTGAACAAGCCGACCCGCGCCTCGGCCGTGGCGCTTTGGGCAACCCTTCCTTGATACCAGGGACACGGTGAGTCATCGCGCTGCAGCCTGCTGGCGGTTGGCAGCCTCGAAGGCCAAGAACCGGGCGAAGGCGTCGGCGTCGACGGTGACGGTCTTGCGCGTGAGCACGCCGACCTTCTCCAAGATCACCTCCTCCAAGCGCTCGTAGATCGGCCGGAGCTGCTCGACCTTGTCGAGGTAGTGCGTGGCCGTCACGTCGTCGGCCGCCGTGTGGTTCATCGCCATCTTCACGAACGCCTGCTCGGCGCCCACCGCGGAGGCCGACGACAGCAGGTTCGAGAACGTGCGTCGCAGGTCGTGCGCGCTGAACGGCACGCCCGCCGCCTCGGCCACCTTCTCCATCGCGCCCTTGGGCTCCTTGATGTGCGTCTTGGCCTTGGTCTTGTGTCCAGTGCGCATCGACGGGAACACGTAGGGAGTCGACAGGCCCCACTCGGCTTGCAGGGCCCGCAGCCTGCGCAGGACGGCTTCGGCGTGCGGGCACAGCGGGAACAGGTGCTCGGTGCGGTTCTTCGTGATCTCGGCCCGAAAGCGCGCCGTCTTCGCTTCGAAGTCCACATCGGCCCACTCGAGCGTCAGCGTCTCGGTTTTTCTGCCGCCCCACAGCAGGGCGAGCACTTGGAATTCGGCGATCAGCGCGCCGGACCTCCTGCGCTTGTCGCCCTTTGATGCGGCCCGCAACGCATCGACCGCCTCCCACCAGCGGCGCAGCGAGTCCTTGTCCACGACGATCGTGCGCTTGCGGGCGTTGTTCTTGTGCCAGTTGTTCTCCAAGGCCAGCGAGAAGATGTTGGCCTTGCTCGGGGCGTGGCCCTTCTTGATGGCGTATTGGGCGGCGGTGCGCAGCAGCCGGAAGAAGTGGTTGGCGGTGGTCTTGCCGCCGTTTGTTGCGCGCCGGTCCGCCGAGGCCGACTGCCGCTGGAAAGCCTTGAGGACTTGGTCCTCGGTCAGGCCGTGGAATGAGGCGCGCCACAGCGGATCGCCGGCCATGCGCTTCTCCAGCCGGTTGAAGTCGTTGATGCTGTGCTGGGAGAAGGGCTTCGCCGCCCGGGTCTGGTTGCGGTATCGGCTCCACATGTCGGCGACGGTGAACTTCGTGCGCATCCACTCGTCCGTGGCGGCCTGCTTGCGCTTCTCGCGCTCCTGGGTCGGGTCGACGCCGTCGGCGAATTTGCCCAAGGCTTTGGTGGCCTCGGCCCGGGCCTTGTGGACGGTCATGTCGGGGTAGCGCCCGAGCACATGCCGGACCGAGCGGCCGAGGATCTTGCGGCGGACGATCCAGGTCTTGCTCCCCGGCGACACCCGCAGCGCCAGGCCGGCCTGCTTCGTGTCGCGGATCGTGTAGTCGCCGGAGGCTGGGGATGGGGCGTTCTCGGCGACCTTGTCCGTCAGCAGCTCTTCGCGGTTTTTGAGCTCCGCAGCGTCTTCCATGGGGCCTCCCTCTTGGTGGCCCGGAGCGTAGCGCGCCCATGGCCCCCATGGCCCCCGCGTGGCCCCCGCAAGATCGGGAAAGATCCCATTTGATCCGGGATCGGGCAAAACGGCGGCTCCACGCCCTGGCGGCTGATTCCCATGTGAATCAACGGCTTGGGCGCGTCCTCGAGCCTGGCGACGGATGGCCGCGGAGATCGCGCCGGGCGCTCATAATCCTTTGGTCATTGGTTCAAGTCCAATACGGCCTACCAGTCACAGTCTTGTCATGCACCGCGGCGAGCATCGCCGGTTTTGCGGGCCTGCATGGCATGAGACTGATTCCCCTGTTGGCCCTGGCCGGGCTGATCGCGCTGCCTGCGGCGGCACGGGCCGAAGCGCCGCTGGCGCTGGGCTTCTCCGACTTCTTCGTCCGACCCATCGGCCCGCGCGGCCTGGAACCTACGGCCAGGCTCCAGGCGGCCAGCGGCCATGAGGTGCGCCTGGTCGGCTTCATGGTGCAGCGCGAGCGGCCCCGGGCCGGGCAGTTCCTGCTGACGCCGCGGCCCGTGTCCATGGCCGAAGACGCCGACGGCGAGGCCGACGATCTGCCGGCGTCCACCGTCACCGTGCTGCTGCCCGATGCGCAGCGCGAGCGCCTCGTCGCCCACCGGCCCGGGCCGCTGGCCCTGACCGGCCGCCTGGAATACGGCCCCGCCGAAGACGCCTCGGGCCGCATCAGCTGGGTCCGCCTGCATCTCGCGCCCGACGCTTTGGCCGCCCAGCCGGCGGCCGCCTCCTCCCATCCGCACTGAGCTTTTCCCGATGAAACACCACGCCCTGCTCCTGATCGCACTGGCGGCCGGCTCCGCGCTGGCCGCGCCGAGCGTCAGCCGCCTGACGCCGCCCAGCGAACTCTTCTCCAGCGGCCGCGCCGACCCCGTCATCGCCCGCTTCCTGCCCGGCCAGCGCTTCGACCTGCAGGCCACCGTCAGGCCCGACGCCGGCCAGAAGATCGCCGCCGCGCGCTTCTTCATCGACGGCAAGCCGGTCAATGCGACCGTCGCGCTGCGCGACTGCGCCAGCGGCTGCGTGAAGGGGCTGGCGGCCGAGACGGCCATCGCCACGGTGCGCGCGGTCAGCAGCGATGCGGCCGGCAGGCACGAGTTCAGCGTCGAGGCGACGCAGGCCGACGGCCAGAAGGTCGTGGCCAAGGGCAATTTCGAGGTCGTGCCCTTCACGGCGGCGATGGGCCCGAAGGTCAAGAACATCATCATCCTGCTCGGCGACGGCATGGGCGCCTCGCAGCGCACGGCCGCGCGTATCGTGCACGGCTACGCCCAGGGCAAGGCGCTGCAGCCGCTGGCGATGGACGGCTTCACGGCCACGGCCATGGTCAAGACCTCGTCGCTGAACTCCATCGTGACCGACTCGTCGCCGGGCATGACGAGCTATGTCAGCGGCAACAAGAACAACAACAACGAGGAGGGCGTCTTCCCCGACGACACCGTCGACGCCTTCGACAACCCGCGCATCGAATACCTCAGCGAGTACCTGCACCGCACCCAGGGCAAGCAGCTCGGCATCGTCACGACGGCCGATGTCTTCGACGCCACGCCCGCCGGCAATGCCGTGCACACCAGCAACCGCGGCGCGGGCACCGGCATCGTCGACCAGTTCTTCGACGACCGCAGCCACACCGGCCTGACGGTGCTGATGGGCGGCGGCCGCAAGTGGTTCCTGCCGGCCGGCACGCCGGGCTCGGGCCGCACGGACACGAGCGACTACGCCTTCTCCGCGACCGACCCGCACACGGCCGAGATCGTCAAGCGCTGGGGCGTGGCCGCGGGCAGCCTGGACAAGGGCCGCGACCTCATCAAGGAGTTCCAGTCCGCCGGCTACAGCTATGCCGCGACCAAGGCCGACCTCGACAAGGCCGACGCCGCCAGGCCGCTGCTGGGCCTGTTCGCCTTCTCCAACATGAATGTGGCGCTGGACAAGATCAATGGCCGCCGCGGCACGGACAGGAACGGCCTGCAGGGCGGCAGCGTCGTCGACGATTTCGGCCTGCCCGACCAGCCCATGCTGGACGAGATGGCGGCCAAGGCCATCGGTGTGTTGAAGCACTCGCCCAAGGGCTTCGTGCTGATGATCGAAGGCGCGTCCATCGACAAGCAGGCCCACAACATGGACACCGAGCGCTGGATGCTGGACACGCTGGAGTTCGACCGCGCCGTGCGCGTGGCCCAGGACTTCGCGGCCGAGCAGGGCGACACCCTCGTCATCGTGACGGCCGACCACGAGTGCTCGGGCGCCGCGCTGATCGGCGGCTCGGTCGTGACGGACGCCAAGCTCGCCGAGCTGGCGACGAAGAAGGGCGTGGCCAACCTGCGCAACAGCGTCGTCGGCGTCTACGAGAAGGCCGGCTTCCCGCACTACAAGATCGCCGCCGACGGCTATCCCGAGACGACGGACATCGACTTCCGCCTGCTTGTGGGCTATGGCGCGAACGCCGACCGCTACGAGGACTGGCGCACCCGGAAGACGCCGCAGCGCGACCCGCAGCAGCCCTTTGCGAGCGAGGCGCCGCTGAAGTGGTACCCGGCCAATGCGCTGGAGCGCGACGACGCGGTGGGCGACTACCTCGTCACCGGCCAGGTGCCCGGCGAATCGGCCGTGCACACGGCCACCGACGTGCCGCTGTCGGCCTACGGCCCCGGCGCGCTGGCCTTCACCGGCGTCATCGACAACACCGACGTCTTCTTCAAGCTGGCCCAGGCCGCGGTGAAGGGCGTCGTCGCACCGGCCGATACGTCGGGCGCCCGGAAGCCGCCCAAGCCCAAGCGTTGAGTCCCGACGACACCCCGCCGGTTCCCGCGCCCACGGCCAGGCCAGGCCGTGGCGCCGGCTGGATGGGCTGGGCGCCGCGCTGACCTTCGTCAGGGGCGGGGCAGCGCCGGATACTGGCTGCCCCACACGGAGACTCCACCCATGAAGATCTGGCTCGCCGCCACCCTCGTCCTCGCCGCCGCCGGCGCGCAGGCCCAGGGCACCGACCCGCTGAAGGCCGCCGTCGCGGCCGAGCACCGCAGTGTCGGCAACGTCGCGCGCGACGCCTGGCGCCACCCCTACGAGACGCTCGCCTTCTTCGGCATCAGGCCGACCGACACCGTGGTCGAGCTCGCGCCGGGCGGCGGCTGGTACACCGAGATCCTGGCGCCCTATCTGCGCGAGCAGGGCCAGCTCTACGCGGCCGACGGCGGCAGCGCGCGCTTCAGGGCCAAGATGGATTCGATGGCGGTCTACGGCAAGGTCAGGATCAGCGCCTTCGACCCGGCCAAGGGCCTGCTCGACATCGCGCCGCCCGGCAGCGCCGACGCGGTGCTGACCTTCCGCAATGTGCACAACTGGATGGATGCCGGCAAGGCGCAGGAGGTCTTCGATGCGGCCTTCAAGGCCCTGAAGCCGGGCGGCGTGCTGGGCGTCGAGGAGCACCGCCTGCCGGCCTCGCGCAGCCAGGACGCCAAGGCGCCCACCGGCTATGTGCACGAGGCCACCGTCATCCGGTTCGCCGAGGCGGCCGGCTTCAGGCTCGCGGGCCGCAGCGAGGTCAATGCCAACGCCAGGGACAATGCCGACCATCCGGACGGCGTCTGGACGCTGCCGCCGACCTATGCGCTGAAGGACAGGGACCGCGCGAAATACCAGGCCATCGGCGAGAGCGACCGCATGACCTTGAAGTTCGTCAAGCCTTGATGGTCCGTAGGCACGCCGTCATCGGCTACGGCCGGCTGGCGCGCGCGCTGGTGCCGGCGCTGCGCGCGGCGGGCGAGCAGGTCGTCGTCGGCCGGCGTGCGCCGGCGGAGGGCGAGTCCAGCCCCGAGGCCGCGGCGCAGGCCGCCGACTGGGTCTGGCTGACCGTGCCCGACGACCACATCGCGGCGACGGCCGCGGCCCTGCGCTGGCGCGCCGGCCAGCTCGCGCTGCACTGCAGCGGCGCGACGCCGCTGGCCGCGCTGGCGCCGGCACCGGCCGCGGCCGGCTTTCACCCGCTGAAGCTGCTGGCCGGCGACGCCGGGCTGGCCGGCGCCCATGTCGGCATCGAGGCCGGCACGGCGCACCGGCCGGCGCTGCAGGCGCTGGCCCGGGCGCTGGGCCTGGTGCCGCTGCACCTGCCGTCGCCGATGCCGGCCCAGGCGCGGGCGGCCTACCACGCGGCGGCCAACCTGGCCGCGAGCGGCGTGCTGGCCGTGCTGGCCGAGGCCGGCGCGTTGTGGTCCGCCGCGGGCCTGGAGGGCGACCAGTTGCTGGCCGCGCTGCTGCCGCTGGCCCGCGGCGCGCTGGACACCGCCGCCGCGCGCGGCCTGCCCGGCGCCGTCTCCGGCCCCATCGCCCGCGGCGATGCCGGCGTGCTGGCCCGCCACCTCGACGCGCTGGCCGGCGCCGGCCTGGATGTCGACCTGCTGTGCGCGCTGGGCCTGCGCCAGCTGGCCCTGGCCCAGGCCGCGGGGCGGCTGGATGTGGCGCAGGTCACGGCCTTGCGGGCCTTGCTGGCGGCCTCCTCGTGAATGCGTTTGCAACTGCGTGACAAAGGCCGCGCCGGGGTCGGCCGGCGGGGATGCGGTGCGGATTGCGGATCCTAAACTGCCGGGAGCCCCGTCGATGTTGATGGGTGCAGCCAGGGGGTCCCTCATGTCCGACGCGTCCATCCAGACCCTGATCAGGGCCGATGCCGCCCAGATCCTGCACAACGTCGTCGACGAACTTCCCGATGCGCGCGAGCGCCTGGCCTATGTGCGCAGCATGACGGAGCAGGCGGCCACCAAGGTGCTCAACCTCGTCGAGGCCGCGCAGCAGGATGCCGAGGCCGTGTGCAGGAAGGGCCGCGAGCTGTCGGACGCGCTGAACCGCCTGGCCCTGTCCACCAACATCAGCCAGGAGCGCGCCCGCGCGCTGATGAAGCTCTGCGCCGCCTACGCGGCCGACGCGGCCAGCTTTGCGGCGCGCGAGAAGTCGCTGCACACCGAGATCATGATGTCGCAGGACTTCCAGGATCTCTCCGGCCAGGTCATCAACAAGGTCAGCAGGATGCTGGAGCGCGCCGAGCCGCCGCTCAAGGACCTGATCCAGTCCCTGCCCGCGCCGGTCGAGGCCGCGGCGCCCGAGGAGCTCGGCGGCGTGCAGACGCCCGACAAGGCGCTCAAGCAGGACGACGTGGACGACCTGCTGGCGTCGCTGGGATTCTGATGAGCTTGCGGGTCGGACCTTGCCGCGCAGCGGCATGCTCCGACCTCAACTGATTCAGCGGGTTACCAACTGGCCGGGTCGAGCCGGTAATAGCCGCTCAGCTCGGCATACAGCGCCGGATGGCCCGCGGCCAGCTCGACGGGCCGCTCGAAGAACAGCTCGCTGACCACCGCGAAGAACTCCGCCGGGGCGGTGGCCGCGTAGGCGTCGATCAGGCCCGGTTCGCCGCGAGCGAGCCGCCAGTGCAGCGCGTCGAACTCGCTCTGCATGACCGTCGACCAGCGCCGGTAGGCCGCGGCCGTCGGCAGCGCCGGCGCACCGTTGGCCGGGCCGCCGGCCTGGTCGAGCTGGTGGGCGAACTCGTGGATGACGACGTTGTGCCCGTCGCCCGGCGTGGCGGCGCCGCGCCTCACCTCGTCCCAGGCCAGCAGCACCTGGCCCTGGCTCCAGCTCTCGCCGGCCAGCACGCGGCGCTGCTCCGACAGCACGCCGCCGGCCTCGCTCACCGGCCGCTCGACGACGAAGGCGCCGGGGTAGAGCAGCACCTGGCGCAGCTCGGGGTAGACGCCGCGCGCCGCGCCGAGCAGCGGCAGGCAGGCCAGCGCCGCGATGGTCACGCGCATCTCATCCGTCACGCGCAGGCCGCGGCAGCCGATGATGGGTTTCTCGGCCAGGAAGACCTGCATCAGGCCCTTGAGCCGCAGTTGCTGGCGCGCCGGCAGCCGCGCCACCAGCGGCACATGGCGGCGCAGCAGCCGCCGCCAGGCCTGCGGGAAGGGCCGGCCCGCGATGCGTGTGCGTCGCCGCCGCACCCACAGCGGCCACAGCGCCACGGCGGCGGCGGCCAGCAGGGCCAGCAGGAAGCAGATCAGCAGCGGCATGGTGGGCCAACTGAGGCCGGCGGAGACGCTTGCAAGCCCCGTGGAACCCGAGGCGCGCGCGGCTCGCGTAACCTCTGCGGCCATGCCCGAAGCCGACGCGCCGCCCTCGACCCATCTCCAGGCCTGGCAGGTGCTGCTGGGCGGCATCTGCGCGCTGGTGCTGACCATCGGCCTGGCACGCTTCGCCTACACGCCGCTGCTGCCGCAGATGCATGCCCAGGCCGGCCTGGGCGTCGCCGACGGCGGCCTGCTCGCGGCCATCAACTACGCCGGCTATATGAGCGGCGCGCTGCTGGCGGCCTGGATAGAAAGCCCGGTCTGGCGCCAGCGCCTGTACAGCTGGGGCCTGCCGTTGGCCCTGCTCATCACCGCGCTGATGGGCTGGAGCAGCAGCTTCGCGGCCTGGGCGCTGTCGCGCTATGTCGGCGGCCTGTGCGGCGCGGCCGGCATGCTGCTCGGCTCGGGCCTGGTGCAGGGCTGGCTGATGCGCTCGGGGCACAGGCCGGAGCTGGGCCTGTATTTCATCGGCCTGGGACTTGGGATCGTCGTGTCGGCGCTGGGCGCGATGGGCATGACGGGCGCTGGGCTGGGCTGGGCCGCGCAGTGGCAGGGCTTCGCGCTGATCGGCCTGGCCTTCCTGCTGCCGGCCTGGCGGTGGCGCCCGCCGGCGCCGCCGCCGGCGCTGAAATCAGTCGCCGGCCAGGCGCCGAGCCGGCGCTGGATGGCGCTGATGGTGGCGGCCTATTTCTGCGCCGGCTGGGGCTTCGTCATCAATGCGACCTTCACGGTTGCCATCGTCGAGAAGCAGCCGCTGCTGGCGGGCCAGGGGCCGTGGGCCTGGCTGCTCGTGGGCCTGGCGGCGACGCCGGCCGTCTTCGTCTGGGACCGCGTCGCGCGGCGCACCGGCGATGTCGGCGCGCTGCTGATCGCCTTCGGCGTGCAGATCGTCGGCGTGCTGCTGCCGGCGCTGTCCGGCGGCCTTGCGGCGGTGCTGGCGGGCGCCCTGCTCTACGGCGCGACCTTCATCGGCATCGTCAGCCTGACGCTGGCCCTGGTGGGCCGGCGCTCGCCCGCCAACCCGGGCAAGGCCATGGCCCGGCTGACGCTGAGCTATGGCGTCGCCCAGGTCAGCGCGCCGGCGCTGACGGGGCGCATGGTCGAGGCCAGCGGCAGCTTCGATGCGGCGCTGTGGCTGACGGCGGCCGTGCTGGCCCTGGGGATGCTGGCGCTGCTCGGAGTGCTGCGCGACGCGCGCTGATCAGGACCCGTTCTTTGGCGCCGGGGTGGGCGCGCCGCGGCGCACGGCGTCACTGACCGCTTCCGCGTCGCGCTTGTCTGCCTCGCGCTGGGCCGCCGTCCGGCAGCGCAGTGTCGGCATCAACGTGCCGGTGCGCGTCTCGCGCTCGCAGATCGTGTCCTTGTCTATGGGCGCCGCGGCGACATCCTGCTTGGGATCGGTCGGCGCGGAGGCGCAGGCGGCGAGCAGCAAGGGCGACAGGAGCAGCAGAGATCGTTTCATGGCGGTGGTGATCGGGTCTGAAGGCGCCGCAGAATAGCGCCTGCCTGACGCCCCAACCACATGACATGAGACACCTGCTGACAACCCTATCCCTCATCTGGATGATGCTGTCGCCGGCGCTGGCGCAGCGCCCCTTCGACGCGAATGCCGCCAACGGCCTGCAGCGCCTCGTCGAGCCCGAGATCTCGCCCGACGGCCGCTGGGTGGTCTACGGCCTGCGCGTGGCCGACGTCGGCAAGGACAAATACCTGACCGACCTCTGGCTGGCGCCGAGCGCGGGCGCCGGGCCGCGGCGGCTGAGCTTCGGCGGCGACATCGCCGGCAAGCCGCACTGGCAGGGCGCGGACGCCATCACCTTCCTGGCCGCACGCGGCAGCGACGAGGAGCAGAAGAAGGGGCCGCAACTGTGGCGCCTGCCGCTGGCCGGCGGCGAGGCCGAGAAGCTGACCGACATCAAGGGCGGCGTCGAGGACTATGCGCTGGCGCCGGACGGCCGCCGCGCCGCGCTGGTCGTCATGGACGAGGAGCCCGACCCCGAGCAGGCCGCGGGCTGGAAGCGCAAGACGCCGCTGCCCATCGTCATCGAGCGCTTCCACTTCAAGCAGGACCGCGAGGGCTATCTCGACGGGCGCCGCAAGCATCTGCGGCTGCTGGACCTGGCGAGCCGCAAAGTCGTCGCGCTGACGAGCGGCGAGTTCGGCGAGGCGGCTCCGGCCTGGAGCCCGGACGGCCGGCAGCTGGCCTTCCTCAGCAACCGCGCGCCCGAGCGCGACCGCACCGAGGCCACCGGCCTGTTCGTGATGCCCGCCGAGCCGGGCGCGGCGGCGCGCGCGCTGGCGACGCTGACGACCGACGACGAGGCCCGCCCGGCCTGGAGCCCGGACGGCCGCCTGATCGCGCTGCCGACCGGCGACGACGTCAAATGGAGCGCCTACCAGCAATGGCGGGTCGGCCTCTACGACGCGGCCGGCGGCACCTCGCGCCTGCTGGGCGCGGGCCTGGACCGCGGCTGGCAGCCGCGGCTCGCGTGGACGCCGGACGGCGCGGCCCTGGTCGGCGCCGTCGACGACGACGGCCACGGCCAGCTCGCGCGCATCGCGCTGGCCGACGGCCGGGTGCAGCGCCTGAGCGGGGCCGGCGTGGCGGGCCAGGCCAGCGTCGCGGCCGACGGGCGCATCGCCTTCCTGGGCGGCGACTGGGCCAGGCCGGCCGAGCTGCAGCTGCTGGAGCCGGGCAGCGCGTCGGCGCGCGCGCTGACGGCGCACAACGACGACTGGCGCCGCGGCATCGCGCTGTCGATGCTGCGCGAATTCAGCGCCAGGAGCGCCGACGGCGCCGAGGTCCACGGCCTGCTGGCCCTGCCGCGCGAAGGCCGGCAGCCGCTGCCGACCGTGCTGCTGATCCACGGCGGCCCGAACGGGCAGGACGCGCAGGAACTGTCGACCCGCACCGCGCTGCGCGAGCGGCTGGCGGCGGCGGGCTATGCGGTGCTGCTCGTCAACTACCGCGGCAGCAGCGGCCGGGGCCAAGCCTATCAGCGAGCGATCTTCGGCGACTGGGGTCATCTGGAGGTGCAGGACCTGCATGCGGCGCTCGACTGGGCTGTCAGGCAGGGCATCGCCGACCCGGCGCGGCTGGGCGTGGGCGGCTGGAGCTACGGCGGCCTGCTGACCGACTACCTGATCGCCACCGACACGCGCTTCAAGGCCGCCGTCAGCGGCGCCGGCAGCGGCAACCAGCTCGCCATGTTCGGCAGCGACCAGTACGCCGTGCAGTACGAGCGCGAGATCGGCCTGCCCTGGACGCAGCGCGAGCGCTGGCTCAAGGTGTCCTACCCCTTCTTCAAGGCCGACCGCATCAAGACGCCGACGCTCTTCCTCGGCGGCGAGAAGGACTTCAACGTGCCCATCGCCGGCGGCGAGCAGATGTACCAGGCGCTCAAGGCGCTCGGCGTGCCGACCCAACTGGTCATCTACCCGGGCCAGTTCCACGGCCTGTCCCTGCCCAGCTACCAGCGCGACTGGGAGACGCGCTTCATCGCCTGGATGGACCGCCACCTGAAACCGCAGCAGACCTCCGCTGCGAAGTAGCGCCCCGCGGCCATGGCCGGCCCGGCCAGGTAATTCTGTGTGAAGCCGTCATCCGCCGGGGCCGCGCGGCAGTTAGAGGGCTGTGGCCGCAGCCCGCGGCCTGGAGATCGACGATGCAACGACTGACCCTGGCCCTCGCAATGGCTTCATCCGCACTGCTGTCGGCCTGCGTGGTGGTGCCGGCGCACCGCGGCTATTACGACGGCGGCTATGCCGCGGCGCCGGTCGTCGTCGTCGACGTGCCGCCGCCGGCGCCCTATGCCGAGGTCGTGCCCGTGATGCCCTACCCGGGGGCTGTCTGGATCGGCGGCTACTGGGGCTGGAGCGGTGGCCGCCACCAGTGGGTGAACGGCTTCTACGACCGGCCGCGTCCCGGCTACCGCTACGAGCCGCACCGCTGGGAGAGCAGCGGCGGGCGCTGGCATCTGCGCGTGGGCGGCTGGGTGCGCCTGTAGTCAGACGCGCTCGATGACGGTCGCGATGCCCATGCCGCCGCCGACGCACAGCGTCACACAGCCGGTCTGAAGATCGCGCCGTTCGAGCTCGTCGAGCAGCGTGCCCAGCAGCATCGCGCCGGTGGCGCCCAGCGGGTGGCCCAGCGCGATGCCGCCGCCGTTCACGTTGACGCGCGCCAGGTCCAGGCCGAGGTCGCGCGCCGTCTTCATCGGCACGGCCGCGAAGGCCTCGTTGATCTCCCACAGGTCGACGTCGGTGGCCTGCATGCCGGCCTGCTTCAGCGCCTTCAGGCAGGCCGGTGTCGTGCCGGTCAGCATGAGGGTGGGCTCGCTGCCCGTCACCGCCGCGGCGCGGATGCGGGCGCGGGGCTTGAGCCCGGCCGCTTCGCCGCCGGCGCGGGAGCCGACCAGCACCAGGGCCGCGCCGTCGACGATGCCCGAGGAATTGCCGGCATGGTGGCGGTGCTCGATGGCGGCGGCCTGCGGGTATTTGCGCAGCGCCAGCGGGTCGAACTTCGCGCCCAGCTTGGCGAAGGACGGGTTCAGCGCGGCCAGCGTCTCGGCCGTCGTCTGCGGGCGGATGGTCTCGTCCTGGGCCAGCAGCAGCGTGCCGTCCACGTCGTGCACGGGCACGAGGGCGCGCGCGAAGCGGCCCTCGGCGCGGGCCGCGGCGGCGCGCTGGTGGGAGCGCGCCGCGTAGGCGTCCAGCTCGGTGCGCGAGAAGCCTTCCAGCGTCGCGATCAGGTCGGCGCTGATGCCCTGGGGCACTAAGCCGACGGCCTCGATGACGCGCGCGTCCTGCAGCCAGGCGCCGCCGTCGCTGCCCATGGGCACGCGGCTCATGCTCTCCACGCCGCCGGCCACCACCAATTGCTCGAAGCCGCTGGCCACCTTGGCGGCCGCGAGGTTGACGCTCTCCAGCCCCGACGCGCAGAAGCGCGACTGCGTGATGCCGCCCACCGTTTCGGCCCAGCCGGCATCCAGCACGGCGATGCGGGCGATGTCGCCACCCTGCTCGGCGATGGGCGTCACGCAGCCCAGCACGACATCGTCGACGAGGGCCGTGTCCAGCAGCGTGCGCCGCTGCAAGGCCTGCAGCAGCGTGCGCACGAGCCAGATCGGCGTCGCCGCGTGCAGCCCACCCTCGGGCTTGCCCTTGCCGCGCGGCGTGCGGCAGTGGTCGTAGAGATAGGCGTCGAACATGGTGAACCTCTGGACTATGTCGCGCCCATTGTGCGATTCAGAACCAGGCTGCCGCGCGATCTTGCAGGAATCGCCGCACCGCCGCATCGCTCTCCAGCGCGATGGCGTGCTCGCAAGCCTGGCGCGCCTCGGCATGCCGGCCGCAGCGACCCAGCAGCTCGGCGCGCGCGGCCCAGTAGGGTTGGTAGCCGCCCAGTTCGGCCTGCAGCGCGTCCAGCCGGGCCAGGCCGGCCTCGGCACCGGCCGTCCGCGACAGCGCGACAGCATGGTTCAGCGCGGCCACCGGCGAGCCACCCAGCTCGCACAGTGCGGCGTAGAGCTGCTCGACCGCCGCCCAGTCGACGCGGCCACGGCGCTGGCCTTCGAGATGGGCCGACTGCACGGCCGCCTCGAGCTGGTAGCGGCCCGGTCGGCCGTGGCTGACGGCCAGGTGCAGCAGGCCCTCGGCCTCGTCGATCAGCGGGCGCTCCCACAGCGTGGCGTCCTGCTCGGACAAGGGGATGTAGACGCCTTCGGCATCGCGGCGCGCGGCACGGCGGGCGTGCGAGTAGAGCATCAGCGCGAGCAGGCCGAGGGCCTCGGGCTCCTGCGGCAGCAGCGACGCAACGAGGCGGGCCAGCCAGATGGCCTCGTCGGCGAGATCGCGCCGGTGCGGGTCGGTGCCGGCCGCGTCGGTCCAGGCGTCGGCATAGACCGCGTAGATGGCCGACAGCACGGCGCCCAGGCGTTCGGCAAGTTCGGCCTGCGCGGGCACGGCCAGGCCGATGCCGGCCTGGCGGATCTTGGCCTTGGCGCGCACGAGGCGCTGGCTCATGGCGGCCGGCGCAACGAGGAAGGCGGCCGCGATGGTCGCTGCGTCGAAGCCGAGCACGGCCTGCAGCATCAACGGTGCGCGGGCGGCCGCGTCGATGGCCGGGTGGGCGCAGGCGAACATCAGCTCCAGGCGCCGGTCCGGCAGCGCGCCCGTGTCGGCCGGCGTTTCCAGCGCGGCCAGCCACTCCAGCCAGGCCGCGGCCGCCTCGCCGCGGCGCCGGCCGCGCAGCGTGTCGATGGCCTTGCGGCGTGCGACGGTCAGCAGCCAGGCCTCGGGGTTGGCGGGCACGCCGTCCCGCGGCCAGCGGGTCAGCGCGGCCTCGAAGGCGTCGGCCAGCGCGTCCTCGGCGCCGGCCACGTCGCGCGAGCGTGCCGAGAGGTAGGCGACGAGGCGGCCGTAGCTGCGCCGCGCCGCCTGCTCGGCGGCCGCGGCCGGCTCGCCGTTCACTGGCTGCCTGTCGGCCAGACCGGCCTGACTTCGACGCTGCCGTGGCTCGCGCCGGGGCAGCGCGCCGCCCAGCCCAGCGCGGCGTCGAGGTCGGGCACGTCGATCAGGAAGTAGCCGCCGAGCTGCTCGCGCGTCTCGATGAAGGGGCCGTCCAGCACCTCGGTCTTGCCGCCGCGCACGCGCACCGTCGTCGAGCTGTCGGCCGGCCGCAGCCGGTTGCTGCCGCGGATCAGGCCCGCCTTGGTCAGCGCCTCGGTGTAGGCGGCATAGGCCGCCAGCGCCGCCCCGCGCTCGGTGTCGCCCAGCGCCGCGAAGCCGGCGGGGTCGGCATGGATCAGAAGCATGTATTCCATCGGGATCTCCTGGGTGAGAGTCGGCGGCGCGACATGCGCCGCCCGACAATGACGCCCGGCCGCCCCGCCATTTCGACATCGGCGCCGCAAAAACTACATCGAGCGCGAGGCCAGCTCTTTCATGATCTCGTTGGTGCCGCCGTAGATGCGCGTCACGCGGGCGTCGGCCCACAGCTCGGCGATGGGAGTTTCCAGCATGTAGCCATAGCCGCCGAAGAGCTGCAGGCAGGCGTCGGTCAGCCGGGCCGCGAGGTCGCTGCACCAGGCCTTCACGAGGGCGGCGCGTGCGGCGTCGAGCTCGCCTTGCAGATGCGCCGCGATGGCGGCATCGAGCAGCGCGCGGGCGGCCAGCAGGTCGCTCTGCGCCTGGGCCAGCACGAAGCGGGTGTTCTGGAAATTCCAGATCGGCTGGCCGAAGGCCTCGCGCTGCCTGGCATAGGCGATGGTGTCGTCCAGCGCGCGCTCCATCATCGCGACGGCCTGGCATGCGATGACGAGGCGCTCCTGCGGCAGCTCGCCCATCAGCTGGCCGAAGGCCAGGCCCTCGCTCGCGCCCAGCAGGTTGGCGGCCGGCACGCGCAGCTCGTCGAAGAACAGCTCGCTGGTGTCCTGGGCCTTCAGACCGACCTTGTCCAGGCGCCGGCGCGTCAGGCCGGGCGTGCCGGCGTCGATCTCGGCGACGATCAGCGACAGGCCCCTGGCGCCGGGGGCGTCGCCGCTGCGGCAGACGATGACGATGAGGTCGGCGTTCTGGCCATTGGTGATGAAGGTCTTCTGGCCGCTGATGACGTAGTCGCCATCGTCGCGCCGGGCGCGCGTGCGTATCGCCTGCAGGTCCGAGCCCGTGCCCGGCTCCGTCATCGCGATGGCGCCCACGCGCTCGCCCGACGCCAGCGCGGGCAGCCAGCGCCGGCGCTGCTCGTCGCTGCCGTGGTGCAGCAGATAGGGCGCGACGATGGCCGAATGCACGCTGCCGCCAAAGCCGCCGAGGTTGGCGCGCGCGGCCTCCATGACGATGACGGCCTCGTGGCCGAAGTCGCCGCCACCGCCGCCGAAGGCCTCGGGCATGGCCGCGCACAGCAGGCCCTGCGCGCCGGCTTCGCGCCAGGTGTCGCGCTCCATCAGGCCGGCGCTGCGCCAGCCGGCCGCGCGCGGCACCCAGCGCTCGGCGAAGAAGCGCGCGCTGGCCTGCTGCAGCAGGCGGTGCGCTTCGCTCATCCAGGTCGAGGGGAAGAGGGGCAGGGGCATGGCCGGGCGGGGAGGCGTTGCGGAGGCGGCATGATGGCGCATCGCCTCCGGAGATGCATGCATGACCCTGATCAAGCTGGCCTTCATCCTGTGCGGCCTCGCGCTGGTCGGCGCGGCCTGGTGGTCGGCCACGATGAATGCCAGGGCCGCCGACTGGCCGGACACGCGCGGCACCATCGTGCGCTCGGAACACCGCCAGGCGCCCGACGGCGACAACGACAGCGTGCGCATCGAGTTCGACTACGAGGTGGTCGGCCAGACCCACCGCGGCTCCAAGGTCAGCTATGCGGGCCTGCCGGCGCAGTCCGCCGACAAGGCGGCCCTGGTGGCGCGCTACCCGGCGGGCCTGGCGGTCAGGGTCTATTACGACCCGGCCGACCCCGGCCGCGCGGTGCTGGAGCGCGAGCCGTCGCGGGCCTGGATCGCCGCCGCGCTGATGGGCGTGGCGCTGGTGGCGATCGCGCTGTTCACGAATTTCCTGAACTGACGGGCGGGCTGAATTCCAGCCACAGCCCGGGCTGGTCGAACACCATGTACGCCTGGGGCGCCATGGCGAGCCAGAGCAGCGTGTGCGCGGGCAGCGCCGCCTGGCGGCCGTCCGCGCAGGACCAGCGGCCCGCCGCCAGCGCGAAGAGGCCGCAGCAGCGTTGCCGCGCACGCCAGGGAGCGCCCGGCAGCGCCTGCCGCATCGCGGCCTGGCCGCCCCTGTGCATCAGGTTCAGGTCGCGCGTGGCGCCGTCCAGCAGGCGGCCGTGGGGTGCCGCGGCGCCGTCGAACAGCAGCGGCGGGTCGCCGGGTCTCAGCGTCACCGCCTGGTGCTCGAATTCGAGCGCCATGCCCTGGCCGTCGACGAGGGCCAGCCAGCGCTCGACGCCGGGGTAGGGCGAGAAGGGGCCGTCGCGCGCGACATCGGCCATGGAAATGCGCAGCTGCCAGTCGTCCCCGGCCGGCAGCGCCAGCAGGGTGCGCGTGCTGCCGCCGCCGTTCTTCCAGGCCGTCGGCGCGATCCGGTCGGCGTGGATGAGCTCCATCAGAGGCCGACGGCCCGTTCCAGCGCCGCGATCTCGTCCTCGACATAGGCCGCGAGCCGGCCGAGGTTGGGCAGCGCATCGGTCGCGATGAGGCCGAAGTAGAGCGTGCCGGCGTAGCTGAACAGCGTGATGTTGAGCAGATGGGTGGCCGGCAGCGTCGAGACCGGGTGCATCTCCAGCAGCGGCGCGCCCTTCAGGTAGAGGCGCTCGGCCGGGCCGGGCACGTTGGAGACCAGCGTGTTGCCCATCGGCGTGATGACGTCGGCCAGCTTGAGCATGCCGGCGATCTGGCCGAGCAGGCCGGTCAGGATGGTGTAGGTCTCGACGGCCTCGGGCGCGACCGAGTCGATCATGGCCCGCACATTGCGCAGCGAGTAGCCGACGTTGCGCAGCCGCACATAGGCGTCGTCGGTGGGCGGCGAGAGGTCGACGAGGATGATGCCGATCTTGTTGCCCGCGGCCTTTTCACCTTCACGGCGCAGGTTGACCGGCATCTGGATGGTGATGGGGCGGTCGAGCTCGATGCCCTCGTCGGCCAGGTAGCGGTGCATGGCGCCGTCCAGGCAGGTCAGCGCGACATGGTTGAGCGTGGCACGCGCCACCTGGCGGATCGCGTCGATGCGGGCCATGGGCACGGCGGCCGTCGCGAACTGGCGGCCCGGCGTCGCATTGCCGGTGAAGGGTGTGCCGCGGCTGGCCATGAAGGGCAGGGCAATCGCATTCTTGGTCAGCTTCACGGCCTCCAGCGCCAGCATGGCCGTGAGGCGCCCGATGCCGACGGCGCGCTTGCTGTTGGCGGTGAGCTGCTTCCAGACGGTGCCGGCGACCTGCTGGTCCAGGCGCTTCTTGCCCTTGAGGCCGCTGCCGCGGCGCGTGTGGGCCAAGGTCCAGACCGGCGTGACGGTCAGGTCGTCGGGCGTCGTGCGCAGCGAGTCCACGCCCCAGCGCGTCATCGTGATGCCGTCGGCCATCGCGTGGTGCATCTTGTAGTAGACGGCGAACTGCCGGTCCCAGAGGCCGGCGATGACGTGCACCTCCCACAGCGGCCGGCTGCGGTCCAGCACGGGCTCGTGCAGCTCGGAGGTCAGTGCGTACAGGGCCTCGCGGTCGTTGGCGCCGGCCTTGAGCTTGTGGAAGAAGACGTGCTCCGTCAGGTCCACGGCCTCGGCCCGGCCCCAGCTCGGCATCAGCGTGGGCGACACGAAGTTGATGACCTGGTCGAAGGGCGGCTGGACGTCGGTGTGCTCGAGGAACTCCTCGTAGAGCTGCTTGGCGAAGTTGGCGCCGCCGCCCTTGGGAATCTGGTGGATATGCAGGCCGGCCACATGCTTGGGGCTGGCCTCGCTCTCGGCGATGAAGAAGGCGAGGTCCAGCAGGGAGAGTCGGGTCATGGGTGGCGCATCGAGTGGCGGTCGGCCCAGCATAGGCGGGCGCCGGGGCCGGTCAAGGCCGGGGAATCACGCGTCGCCGCTGGCCGCGGCGCGGCGTCCACTGCGGCGCTCCTTGTCGGCGGCCTTCTCGGCTTCGTGCGCGGCGGCCTTGCGTGCCTCGTCCTCGGCCGCGGCCCGGCGCCAGGCCGCCATCTCCGCGGGCGTCTCCAGCGTGATGCGGCCCAGCAGCCCCTGGCGGTAGTCCACCAGCAAGGCCTCGGCGGCCTTGTGCATCTGCACCGCGCCGCCGCGGATCTTGGCGCCGCGCTTGAGGCCGATGGCCTCGAGCACGGCGTCCTCGGCGCCCAGTTCGGCCAGGCCGTAGCGCTCCTGCAGGCGGTCCGGGTAGCGGCGCTTCAGCACGGCGATCAGTTCCAGCGCCACCTCGGCCTCGTCGAAGGCATTGCGGCCGATGGCGCCGCTGGCGGCCAGGTGGTAGCCGCTCTGCTCGATGCCGATGCGCGGCCACAGCATGCCGGGTGTGTCGAACAGGTAGAAGCCGTTCTCCAGCACGATCTTCTGCTCGATCTTGGTGATGCCCGGCTCGTCGCCCGTCTTGGCGGCCTTGCGGCCAACCAGGGTGTTGATCAGCGTGCTCTTGCCGACATTGGGGATGCCGCAGATCAGCACGCGCAGCGGCTTGTGCATGTCGCCGCGCTGCGGCGCCAGCTCGCGGCAGGCCTTGACGATGGCGCGGGCCGGCGACTTGTCACCCGCGTCCAGCGGGATGGCGCGCGTGTGCGGCTGGGCGTTGTAGTGGGCCAGCCAGTCGGCCGTGACGGCGGGGTCGGCCAGGTCCTGCTTGTTCAGCACCTTCAGCGCCGGCCGGCCGGTGGTGAGCGCGGCCAGCAGCGGGTTGCTGCTGGAGCCCGGCAGGCGCGCGTCGAGCAGCTCGATGACCACGTCCAGCCCCGCCTTCACGCGATCCTTGATCGCCTGGCGGGTGGAGTTCATGTGGCCGGGGAACCAGTTGATGGGCATGCGCTGACGAGTTTGGGGCTTGCGAAAAGTGGATTGTCGGGCTTACATCCGGTTGCGTGCGCTGTTCGGGCTGCCCGCAGGATCACAAGCTTGCGTCTGAGGGCAGTATGAGATTCGAAGGTGTTTTGAGCGCGTGGAACCACGATGCCGGCTACGGCACGATCCGCCCGCTGGGCGGGGGCGAAGAGGTGTTCGTGGGCCTGGCAGCGTTCCCGACCGACGGGGAGGGGCCGCGGCCGGACGAGCCGTTGAGTTTTGAAATTGTGACGGGGCGTGACGGCCGCAAGCAGGCGGTAAACCTCAAGCGCCTGTCGCACAGCCAACTCAGCTCGGCCCTGCGCCGTGAACCTCAGGCGCCTGCCCAGCCCGCAGCTGAACCCGGCGCTGCGCGAGGCCGCCGGCGTCGGCAGCCTGCGCGTGCGCCAGGCCAAAAGGAAACGACGCCTGGGCCTGGCGGCCGGCGCCGTTGTCGTGCTGCTGCTCCTGGTGGCCGGCGGGGCACACTGGTGGCCCCACGCCACGGCGGACGGCCCTGTCCGCGCGGGGCGCTAGCCGCCGCCTGCCGCCGGCTAGTCTTCGTTCTTGAAGACGAGCTTGACCTCGTGGGTGGCCTTTTCGCCCGGCTCGAACTTCCACTCCATCAGCGCCTGCTTCACGGCGCGGTCGAAGACGCGCTTGGGCTCGGCTTCGACAATCTCGACGTCGCTGACCTTGCCGTCGGCCTCGATGGTCAGCTTGGCCTTGACGACGCCGGTGGAGATGCCCTTCTGGCTTGCCTCGCGCGGGAAGTCGGGCGGCACCTTCTTGACGACCTTGGGCGTGGCGTGGGCGGCCAGGGCCAGCATCAGGCTGGCGGCAAGCACGGTGGCGGAACGCAGGATGGACATGGCGGCGACCCTAGGAAAGTGGGGATGAGGTTCAGGCGGCGCGGAAGAAGCCGACCGCTTCGATCAGGCGGGTGGAGCTGTCGCGCAGCGCGTCGGCCGAGCGGCTGAGCTCGCCGACCAGACTGGTGTTCTGCTGCGTTGCCTTGTCGAGCTCGTTCATCGCGCCGTTGACGACGCCGACGCCGGTGGCCTGCTCCTGCGCGGAGTGCGAGATCTCCTCGATCAACTGGCCCATGTTGTTGACTTCGTCGACGACGCTGCGGATGGTCACGCCGGCGTTGTTGACCAGCGTCGTGCCGTTCTCGACCTTGACGGTCGATTCCTGGATCAGCACCTTGATCTCCTTGGCGGCGCCGGCCGAGCGCTGGGCCAGCGCGCGCACCTCGGCGGCCACGACCGCGAAGCCGCGGCCATGCTCGCCGGCGCGGGCCGCTTCCACGGCGGCGTTCAGCGCCAGGATGTTGGTCTGGAAGGCGATGCCGTCGATGACGCCGATGATGTCGCCGATCTTCTTGGAGCTGGCGCTGATCTCTTCCATCGTCTCGACGACCTTGGAGACCACGGCGCCGCCGTTGCTGGCGGCCTGGCGGGCCGTCACGGCGATGCCGGCGGCGCGGCGGGTCAGGTCGCTGGCGCCCTTGAGCGTCGACGCGATCTCTTCCACCGATGCGGCGGTGTTCTGCAGGCTGGCGGCGGAGCGCGTCGTGCGGTCGGCCAGGTTGGCGTTGCTGTCGGCGATGGAGCCGGAGTTCTCGGCCACCTCGCTGGCGGCGGTGGACACGTCGCGCACGACGCCGGACAGCGCGTTCTGCATGTCCTTCATGGCCTGCAGCATCTGGCTCAGCTCGTCGCGGCCCGCGACCTGGATGTCCTGCGTCAGGTCGCCGGCGCGGATGGCTTCGGCGGCGGCCTGGGCCTGGCGGGCCGGGCCGACGATGGAGCGGGAGATCACCAGGAAGCCGCCGACGCCCAGGGCCACGGCCACGGCGACGAGTACGAAGGTCAGCACGACCGACGAGCGCGCCCGCTCGTTGCCGGAGGTGGCCAGCGCCTTGCCGCTGTCGAACTGCATGTCGACCAGCTTCTTCAGGCCCTCCTGCAGCGCGGACTGGGCGGGGCGCAGGTCGGTGATGAGGCTCTCGCGGGCCTCGTCGGGGCTGCCGTCGGCCTGCACCTTCTGGAACTTCTCCAGCGCGGCCAGGAACTTGGTCTTGCGCTCGCGCACCTCGGAGACGGCGGCCTTCTCCGTATCGCCCGAGACGGCGCCCTCGAGGCTGGCGAGCTGCTTCTCGCCCTCGTCCAGCGCATCGGCGATGGCCTTCTTCTGCTTCTTGATCGCGCCGGCGGTATCCAGCAGCAGCAGGTCGCGCACGGCGCGCGAGATGATGTTGATCTGGCTGTCCAGGCCGTTGGCGGCGGCGATCTTCACGAGGCTGGAGTTCGCGGTGCGGTCCAGGTCCTTGGCCAGGCTGTTGGCGTTCGATGCGCCGAAGACGCCGATGGCCACCAGCAGCAGGATCAGGAGGCCGAAGCTCACGGCCAGCCTTTGGCCGATGCGCAGTTGGGTCAGGAAGTTCATGCGGTTCAGGTCCTTGTCCGGTGATCCTCGGGGATCGGCATCAGGCGGCCGATCTTCATTGCAGCGATGACTGTAGGCCGCCCGGCCCGGTTTTTGTGGCCTCGGCCGGCGGCTGGCGCGCAGTGTGTCGCGACCTGTGACGATTTGCATCCAGGGTCCGCGGCCCTCGCGTGAAGTCGTTCACGTCGCCTCTTCGCCTGCGGCTTGAAGCGTCAATGGGCCGCGGCCCGCAGGCGCAGCACCTCGACCGCATCGATCTCGCCGGCCTGGTGGCCGAAGGACTGGCGCAGATGGCTGGCCAGCGCGGCCAGGTCTTCCGGCGCCAGCACGCCGGCGAACGGCGGCATGCCGTAGGGCCGCGGGTGGCCGGGCGTGGCCGGCGCGAAGCCGCCGCGCTCGATGACGCGCAGCAGGTTCGCCGCGCTGGCCTGGGTGACGATGCGGCTGCCGGCCAGGGCCGGGTAGGCCGGGGCGCCGCCGTCGTCATGCCGGCCCTCGCCGTGCTCGCCGTGGCAGGCGGCGCAATGCTCGCGGTAGAGGCCGGCGCCGCGCTCGCGGCGCCGCGGGCTGGGCTCGGCGGGCTCGGGCCGCGCCACGGCCTGCTCGGGCAGCGCGCGCAGATAGGCGCCCATCGCGGCGCGGTCGGCGGCGTCCAGCGCCGCGGTGCTGCCCAGCACCACCTCGGCCATCGGCCCGAGGGCGGAGTGCCCTTCGGCCTGCCCGTCGCGCAGCCAGCGCTGCAGGGCCTCGGGCGTCCAGCGCTGCACGCCGGCCTCGGCCGGGTCATGCAGCGAGGGCGCAACCCAGCCCAGGCCGGCCAGCAGGCCGCCGCGGAAGTCGGCCGCGCCCTGGTCGCCGCCGAGTGCATCGCGCCCGGCATGGCAGGCGCTGCAATGGGCCAGGCCCTGGCTCAGGTAGGCGCCGCGGTTCCAGGCCGCGTCGCGGGCCGGGTCGGGCCGGTAGACGCCGGGCCGGAAGTACAGCGCCCGCCAGGCGGCGATGGCGAGCTGGCTGCCGTAGAGCCCGCGCAGCTGGTGTTCGCGGCGCGGCGCGGCCACGGGGGCCTGGGCCTGCAGCCAGGCGTGCAGCGCGTCGGCGTCCTCGCGGCTCACGAGGCTCGTGTTCGTGATCGGGTGGGCCGGCAGCAGCAGCCGGCCGTCGCGGCCCTGGCCGAAGTGCAGCGCGCGCCAGAAGTCGTCGGCCCTCCAGCCGGCCAGGCCGGTCGCGTCGGGCGTCAGATTGGGCGAGAAGGCGATGCCGAAGGGCGTCGGGATGGGCCGGCCGCCGGCCAGCCGTGCACCGCCGCGCGCCGTGTGGCAGCCGGCGCAATTGCCCACCGCGACCAGATAGGCGCCACGTTCCAGGCTGACGGGTGCGGCGGAGGGCGGCGTGGCGTCTTGCAGGCCGCGCTGCCAGGCCAGCAGCGCCGAGCCCGCGGCCGCGGCGAGCCCGGCCAGCAGCACCAGCCCGACCGCCGCCCGCTTCACGGCCACAGCCCGCCGCAGCGCAGCGGCGCGGGCGCGGCCAGGGCTGGCGCGGGGTGCGAATCCGCCGGCATGGCCCGGCTGGCCAGGAACTGCGTCAGGGCGTTGATCTCCGCGTCGGTCAGCGTCCTGGCGATGCGGGCCATGCAGTCGGGCTCCTGGGCACGGCGCTGGCCGCTGCGCCAGGCACCGAGCTGGCCGTTCAGATAGTCGCGCGACAGGCCGAGCAGGCCCGGCACGCCGGGCTGGGTGCCGGTCAGGCGTTCGCCGTGGCAGGCGGTGCAAGCGGGTAGCCGGCGCGTGTCGTCGCCGTGGCGGACCAGCGCCTCGGCCCGCGCCAGCTCGGGCGCCGGCAGCGTGGCGGCCTGCGGCGGCGGGTAGGGCAGGTCCAGCGCTGCGAAGTGGCCGGCCAGTTCCTGCAGGTAGGCGTCAGACAGCGGCGCGATCAGCTCGCTCATCAGCCCGTAGTCGCGCCGGCCGTCGCGGAAGTTCAGCAGCTGGCTGTAGAGATAACCGGCGGGCTTGCCGGCCAGGCGCGGGTAGTAGCCGTCGGGCGCGGCGCGGCCCTGCCTGCCGTGACAGCCGGTGCAGGCCAGGGCCCGCTGGGCGAGCGTGTCGGGCACGGGCTGGGCCTGTGCCACGGCGACCAGCGCGGCCAGCAGCCAGACGGGCTTCACCCGCGCGCCCCGAAGATGGCGCTGCCCACGCGCACCATCGTCGAGCCGGCGGCGACGGCGTCTTCCAGGTCGGCGCTCATGCCCAGCGACAGCGTGTCCAGCGCCAGGCCCCCGGCCTGCAGCGCCGCGAACAGCCGGGCCATGGCCTGGTGCTGGGCCGGCGCGCCGGGGCCGGGCTCGGGGATGGCCATCAGCCCGCGCAGCTTCAGCCGCGGCAGCGCGGCGACATCACGAGCCAGCGCGGCGACCTCGCCCGGCAGCAGGCCGCTCTTGCTGGCCTCGGCGCTGATATTGACTTGCAAGCAGATGTTCAGCGGCGGCAGGTTTGCCGGGCGCTGCTCGGACAGGCGCTGGGCGACCTTGAGCCGGTCCACCGAATGCACCCAGTCGAACTGCTCGGCCACCGGCTTGGTCTTGTTGGACTGCAGCGGCCCGATCAGATGCCATTCGATCCGGCCGCGCAGGTCGATCAGCTCGCCGACCTTGGCCAGGCCTTCCTGCACATAGTTTTCGCCGAAGGCGCGGGCGCCGGCCGCGAAGGCCTCGCGGACGGCCGAGCCGGGGAAGGTCTTGCTGACGACGAGGAGGTGTACCGCATCGGCGGGACGGCCAGCTGCGACACATGCCGCAGCGATGCGGGTTTTGACGGCTTGGAGGGAATCTGGGATGGCCATAATCAGCCGAGCACTCTTACACGCACCATGGACATCACTCAGCTGCTGGCATTTTCGGTCAAGAACAAGGCCTCCGACCTGCACCTCTCGGCCGGCCTGCCGCCGATGATCCGCGTGCATGGCGACGTGCGCCGCATCAATGTCGAGGCCTTGGACCACCGCGCGGTCCACGACATGGTCTACGACATCATGAACGACTCCCAGCGCAAGGTGTACGAGGAGACGCTGGAGGTCGACTTCTCGTTCGAGATCCAGGGCCTGGCGCGCTTCCGGGTCAACGCCTTCAACCAGAACCGCGGCGCCGGCGCCGTGTTCCGGACCATTCCGAGCAAGATCCTCAGCCTGGAGCAACTCAACGCGCCCAAGGTCTTCGCCGACCTGGCGCTGAAGCCGCGCGGCATGGTGCTGGTGACCGGCCCGACGGGCTCGGGCAAGAGCACGACGCTGGCGGGCATGGTCAACCACCTCAACGAGAACGAGTACGGCCACATCCTGACCATCGAGGATCCGATCGAATTCGTGCACGAGAGCAAGAAGAGCCTCATCAACCAGCGTGAGGTCGGCCCGCACACGCATTCGTTCGCGAACGCGCTGCGCTCGGCGCTGCGCGAGGACCCGGACGCGGTGCTGGTCGGCGAAATGCGCGACCTCGAAACCATCCGCCTCGCGCTGACCGCGGCCGAGACGGGCCACCTGGTGTTCGGCACGCTGCACACCTCGTCGGCCGCCAAGACGGTGGACCGCATCGTCGACGTCTTCCCGGCGGCCGAAAAGGAGATGGTGCGGGCGATGGTGTCGGAATCCCTCGTCGCCGTCATCTCGCAGAGCCTGTGCAAGCTCAAGGACGGCACCGGCCGCGTCGCGGCCCACGAGATCATGCTGGGCACCTCGGCCATCCGCAACCTGATCCGCGAGAACAAGGTCGCGCAGATGTATTCGTCCATCCAGACCGGCAATTCGCAGGGCATGCAGACGTTGGACCAGAACCTCACGGATCTCGTCCGCCGCAACATCATCTCGCCCGCGGAAGCCCGCTCGAAGGCGAAATTCCCCGAGAACTTCCCGGGCTGAACGGCTCAATCAAAAGGCAACCGCAGAGGCACAGAGACACAGAGGAGTTCATGGCTGTTTCCTCCGTGCCTCTGTGCCTCTGTGGTTGCATTTGAAATTTCCTAGGACCGCATATGGAACGCGACCAGGCCTCGAAATTCATCAACGACCTGCTGCGGCTGATGCTGTCGCGCAAGGGCTCCGACCTCTTCCTGACGGCCGAGTTCCCGCCCGCCATCAAGGTGGACGGCAAGATGACCAAGGTGAGCCCCCAGCCGCTGTCGGGCCAGCACACGCTGCAGCTCGCGCGGGCCATCATGAACGACAAGCAGGCGGCCGAGTTCGAGCGCAGCAAGGAGTGCAATTTCGCGATCTCGCCGCACGGCATCGGGCGCTTCCGCGTGAACGCCTTCCTGCAGCAGGGCCAGGTCGGCCTGGTGCTGCGGACCATCCCGTCCACGCTGCCCACCATCCAGTCGCTGGACCTGCCGCCGGTGCTGCGCGAGATCGTGCAGAACAAGCGCGGCCTGGTCATCGTCGTGGGCGCTACAGGCTCGGGCAAGAGCACGTCGCTGGCCGCGATGATCGACGAGCGCAACGAGACGACCTATGGCCACATCGTGACCATCGAGGATCCGATCGAGTTCGTGCACCCGCACAAGAACTGCATCGTCACGCAGCGCGAGCTGGGCCTGGACACCGACAGCTGGGAGGCCGCGCTGAAGAACTCGCTGCGCCAGGCGCCCGACGTCATCCTGATGGGCGAGCTGCGCGACCGCGAGACCATGGACCACGCCATCGCCTTCGCCGAGACCGGCCACCTGTGCATGGCCACGCTGCACGCCAACAGCGCCAACCAGGCACTGGACCGCATCATCAACTTCTTCCCGGAAGACCGCCGCCAGCAGCTGCTGATGGACCTGTCGCTGAACATGCGTGCCCTCATCAGCCAGCGCCTGCTGCCGCGCCGCGAGGGCAAGGGACGGGTCGCGGCCGTCGAGATCATGCTGAACACGCCGCTGATCTCCGACCTGATCTTCAAGGGCGAGATCAGCGAGATCAAGGAGCTGATGAAGCGCTCCCGCGAGCAGGGCATGCAGACCTTCGACCAGGCTCTCTTCGACCTCTACGAGGCCGGCAAGGTCACCTATGAAGACGCGCTGCGCAATGCCGACTCGGTCAACGACCTGCGCCTGCAGATCAAGCTGAACAGCGAGCGCGCGCGCAGCGGCGACCTGTCCTCCGGCACCGAGCACCTCACGATTGTCTGACCCCATGAGCACCCGCAGCTACGACCCCATTCCCCCGCGCCGCGTCGCCTTCCTGGGCCTCGGCGTCATGGGCCATCCCATGGCCGGCCACCTGGCGCGCGCCGGCCATCAGGTCACGGTCTACAACCGCACGGCGGCCAAGGCCCAGGCCTGGGTGAAGGAGTGCGGCGGCGCCTTTGTCGCGACACCCGCCGAAGCAGCGAAGGGCGCGGAGTTCGTGTTCTGTTGCGTCGGCAACGATGACGACCTGCGTTCGGTGGTGCTGGGAGACAGCGGCGCGCTGGCTGGCATGGCTCCGGGCACCTGCTTCGTGGACCACACGACCGCGTCGGCGGCCGTCGCGCGCGAGCTGCATGCCGAGGCGGCGAAGCGCGGCGTCGCCTTCATCGACGCGCCGGTGTCGGGCGGCCAGGCCGGCGCGGTCAACGGCGCGCTGACCGTCATGTGCGGCGGCGATGCGGCGGCCTTCGACGCGGCCAGGCCCATCGCGCTGGCCTTTGCCAAGGCCGTGACGCTGCTCGGCGGCCCCGGCTCGGGCCAGCTGGCCAAGATGGTCAACCAGATCTGCATCGCCGGCGTCGTGCAGGGCCTGGCCGAGGCCGTGCGCTTCGGCCAGAACGCGGGCCTGGACATGGCCCAGGTGCTCGACGTCATCGGCAAGGGCGCGGCCCAGAGCTGGCAGATGGACAACCGCGGCAAGACCATGGTCGAGGACAGTTTCGACTTCGGCTTCGCGGTGGACTGGATGCGCAAGGATCTCGGCCTCGTGCTCGACGAGGCCCGCCGCAACGGCTCGCGCCTGCCGCTGACGGCCCTGGTCGACCAGTTCTATGCCGACGTGCAGGCGCTGGGCGGGAACCGCTGGGATACGTCGAGCCTCATCAAGAGGCTCTGAACTGTCGTTGGCCCCTCGCCCAGCGCTGAGGCGCTGGTCGGTCCCCCGAGGGGACGCCGATGCTCGCGGGCGATGGCCCCCGAGCACATCGGCTCAAGCGCGCCTTGGGGCGGCCCGGCGGCGCGCTTGAGTCGGGAGATCACTGCTTCTTCGGCACGGTCCGAGCAAGTTCGTCTTCGCTGATGATCTCGAAGGCCCGCACGACCTTGCTGACGCCGCTGATCTGGCGCGCGATCTCGGTCGCGCGGTCGGCCTCGCGCTCGGTCACGCGGCCCATCAGGTAGACGTTGCCGCGCTCGACGACGATGTAGAAGGCGTTGCTCAGCAGGTCGCGCGCATCGATCAGCTTGGCCTTGACCTTGCCCTGGATGACGACGTCGCCGGAGCGGCTGCCCAGCGAGCTGGCCGGGCCCACGGCCACCTCGTTCAGCACCTTCTGCACGTTCTCGACGCCGCCGACGATGCCGTCCAGCGCGGCGCGGGCCTCCTCCGTCGTGGCCTCGCCGGTGACCAGCGCGACGCGGTTGTAGCTGTTGACGCTGGCGTGCACCTTGTCGCCGAGCTGCTCGCGGATGCGGGCGCCGGCCTTGACCTCGATGGTCTGGTCTTCGAGCTGGGTGCCCGAGGTGCGGCGGTCGGTCGCGACGCTCACGCCGCCCACCATGGCGCCGCCGATGATCAGCGGCGCGCAGCCGCTGGCGAGCAGGCCGGCGAGGGCGGCGGCGGTCAGGGTCAGGGAGAGCTTCTTCATCATCGGATTTCCAATCGGGGTTATTCGTCGCTGCCGAGCAGTTGCAGGTCGACGGCATCGGCCAGCGCATGCAGCAGCACGCGCTGGGCCTCCACAACGCGCGGCTCGCGGCCGTGGCTGACGCGGATCTGGATGTCGGTGTCCTGCAGCAGGCCGCGCCACTCGTCCGTCGTGCCGCCGGTCAGCGCGATGATGCTCATCTCCTGCGCATGGGCGGCGGCCACCGCGTTGGCCCAGGCGTCGCGCTGCTCGCGCAGCGGCTCGACCATGACCAGCACGTCGCCCGGGTGGCCGTGGGCCTGCAGCAGGCGGGCGATGTCCAGGCCGGCGGCGTCGCGGGCCTGGGCGGCCAGGCTCCAGGCGGCCAGGCCGGGCCTCTCCTGCTCGAAGCGGCCGGCCAGGCGGGCGGCGAGGTAGTCGGCGTCCAGCGCGGCGAGGCCCTGGGCGGCACAGAGGATGCGGTTGCCGCCGGTGATGGCGTCCACCACCATCTGCGCGGCCATCGCGAGGGGGCGGGCCAGTTGTTCGGCGGCCTGGTAGAGCAGGTCCGCGCTTTCGAAAAACTGCTGCTGGATGCGTTGTTCGATCATGTGGAACAAATCATAGTCACCCCGCGTCGAAGGCCCCTTGTAACCAAGTGAGTTCGGCGCCGTCGATGGCGACGACGTCGAAGCGGCAGGGCGGCGGGCTGGCGTGGCGCAGCAGGTAGTGCCGGGCGGCGTAGATCAGGCTGCGCTGCTTGCGCGCCGTCACGCTGGCCGCCGCGCCGCCGTGCGAGGCATCGGCCCGCGCCCTCACCTCGACGAAGACCAGCGTGCCGTCGCGGTCGCGCAGGATCAGGTCCACCTCGCCGGCGCGGCGGCTGGGGCCGGCGGCGACTCGATAATTCCGCTCCAGCAGCTTCAACCCGGCGCGCTGCAGATGAGCCAGCGCGGCATCCTCACCCGCGGTGCCGGTGGCCGCCCGCGCCCCAGATCGAGACCCCCAGTTGAACAACGCCGACTCCCCTTTGCTGCGTCAGGCCGCGCAGGCCGCGGCCGGCGGCCAGCAGTATCCCGCCGCGGCGCTCTATGTCGTCGCCACGCCCATCGGCAACCTGGCCGACCTCAGCCTGCGCGCCATCCATGTGCTGGGCCTGGTGGACGCCGTGGCCTGCGAGGACACGCGCCAGAGCGCCGTGCTGCTGCGCCACCTGGGCCTGCACAAGCCGCTGATCGCGCTGCACCAGCACAACGAGCAGGAGGCCTCCGGCGCCGTGCTCGCGCGGCTGGCGGCCGGCGAGCGCGTGGCCTATGTGTCGGACGCCGGCACGCCGGCCGTGTCAGACCCGGGCGCCGTGCTGGTGTCCCGCGCCGCGGCGGCCGGATGCCGGATTCTGCCCATCCCGGGCGCCAGCAGCGCGGTCACCCTGCTCAGCGTGGCGGGCGACGCGGCGGCCCAGGGCTTTGCCTTCGCCGGCTTCCTGCCCACCAAGGGCGGCGAGCGCCGCACGCGGCTGCAGGGCCTGCTGGCCCAGGCCGAGCAGAGCCAGATCCTCTTCGAGGCACCGCACCGCATCGCCGACCTCGTGAGCTTGCTGGCCGAGCTGGCGCCCGCGCGCCGCGTGACGCTGGGCCGCGAGCTGACCAAGCAGTTCGAGACCGTGCACACGGCGCCGGCCGCTGAGCTGCCCGCCTGGCTGGCGGCAGATGCGCAGCGCCAGCGCGGCGAATTCGCGCTGGCCATCCATGCCGAGGCGGCGGCCCGCGGCGACGCGGCCCTCGACGACGAGGCCCTGCGTGTGCTGAAGCTGCTGATGGCCGAGCTGCCGCTGAAGCAGGCGGTCGCGCTGGCGGCTCAGATCAGCGGCGCGCCGCGCAATGCGCTCTACGACGCCGGGCTGCTGCTGAAGCGCGAGTGTTGAGAGGTTGAGAGTCTTTCGCCCATGCAGTTGGCGGCCCACCGCGAGCTGCGCGACACCCCGCGCCTGCGCCGGGTCTTCGATGCGCTGGCGGCGGCTTTCGCGGCGCCTTGACGCAGAATCCCGCCCATGATCGCCGTCGAACCCACCCTTGCCCGTCTCGCCACCGCCCGCGCCGCGCTGCTGGAGCCCTTTGGCCTGAGCGAGGCTTCGCTCACGCAGGCGTTGCGCCTCATCACCGAGCATCGGGTCGACGACGCCGACCTCTACTTCCAGACCACGCGCGCCGAGGGCTGGAGCCTGGAGGAGGGCATCGTGAAGAGCGGGTCCTTCAGCATCGACCAGGGTGTCGGCGTGCGCGCCGTGGCGGGCGAGAAGACGGCGTTCGCCTACTCCGACGACATCTCCCTGGATTCGCTGCTGGACGCCGCCCGCACCGTGCGCACCATCGCTGCCGCCGGCCAGAGCAAGAAGGTCAAGGTGCCGAGCCAGAGCCGCGTGGCCGGCAGCCGCGAGCTCTACGGCGTGGCCGACCCCATCGCCAGCCTGGACAGCGCGGCCAAGGTCGCGCTGCTGGAGCGCACCGAGAAGCTGGCGCGCGCCAAGGACCCGCGCGTCGCCCAGGTCATGGCCGGCCTGGCCGCCGAGCACGAGGTCGTGCTGATCGCCCGCGCCGACGGCACGCTGGCCGCCGACGTGCGCCCGCTGGTGCGCCTGTCCATCACCGTCATCGCCGAGAGCAACGGCCGCCGCGAGGTAGGCTCGGGCGGCGGCGGCGGCCGCTTCGGCTTGGGGCTTTTCACGGACGAGATGATCGCGAGCTATGTCGAGCAGGCCGTGCATGCGGCGCTGACCAATCTCGACAGCCGCCCCGCGCCGGCCGGCGAGATGACCGTCGTCGTCGGCCCCGGCTGGCCCGGCGTGCTGCTGCACGAGGCCGTCGGCCATGGGCTGGAGGGCGACTTCAACCGCAAGGGCTCCAGCGCCTTCTCGGGCCGCATCGGCCAGCGCGTCGCGGCCAAGGGCGTCACCGTGCTGGACGACGGCACGCTGCCCGACCGCCGCGGCTCGCTCAACGTCGACGACGAGGGCTGCGCCAGCCAGCGCAATGTGCTGATCGAGGACGGCATCCTGAAGGGCTATATCCAGGACGCGATGAACGCGCGGCTGATGAAGACCGCCCCGACCGGCAACGGCCGCCGCGAGAGCTATGCCCATGTGCCCATGCCGCGCATGACCAACACCTACATGCTGGGCGGCAAGAACGACCCGAAGGAGATCGTCGCGTCCATCAAGAAGGGCCTGTACGCCACCAACTTCGGCGGCGGCCAGGTCGACATCACGAGCGGCAAGTTCGTGTTCTCGGCCAGCGAGGCCTACTGGGTCGAGAACGGCAGGATCCTTTACCCCGTCAAGGGCGCCACCCTGATCGGCAACGGGCCGGACGCGCTGACCCGCGTCAGCATGATCGGCAACGACATGCAGCTCGACACCGGCGTGGGCGTCTGCGGCAAGGAGGGGCAGAGCGTGCCGGTGGGCGTGGGCCAGCCGACGCTGCGCATCGACGGCCTGACGGTAGGCGGCACGGCCTGAAGCGATCCTTGGCGTCTCGCGAAAGCCCATGCCTGCCGCCGTGCTAGATTCCGTGCCCATGTCCCGCGCCGCTTACTTTCGCTTTTGGTTTTTTCCCCGCTCCGGCGGTGGAGAGTCCTGAGCGCGCGCGCCGAACCCAGACTCCCCAAGAACCGCCGGGCCCCAAAAGCCCGGCGGTTTTTTCATTTCCGAGGTCCCGAAGATGAATGCAACCAAGCTCCAGTCCGTCGAACCCGAAGCCCAGCGCTGGTACTCGCAGGACGACAAGACCAGCGCCACCGATGACGAGCGCATCCTCGACATCACGCCGCTGCCGCCGCCGGAGCACCTGATCCGCTTCTTCCCGATCCGCGGCACCGCGATGGAAGGCCTCATCAGCCAGACGCGCCAGAGTATCCGCAGGATCATGGGCAGCCAGGACGACCGGCTGCTCGTCGTCATCGGCCCCTGCTCCATCCACGACCCGACGGCCGCCATCGACTACGCCCGCAAGCTCAAGGCTCAGCGCGAGAAGTACGCCGACACGCTGGAGATCGTCATGCGCGTCTACTTCGAGAAGCCGCGCACGACGGTGGGCTGGAAGGGCCTCATCAACGACCCCTACCTGGACGAGAGCTATCGCATCGACGAGGGCCTGCGCATCGCCCGCCAGCTGCTGCTGGAGATCAACCGCCTGGGCATGCCGGCCGGCAGCGAGTTCCTGGACGTGATCTCGCCGCAGTACATCGGCGACCTGATCGCCTGGGGCGCCATCGGCGCGCGCACGACCGAGAGCCAGGTGCATCGCGAGCTGGCCTCGGGCCTGTCGGCGCCCATCGGCTTCAAGAACGGCACCGACGGCAACATCAAGATCGCGACCGACGCCATCCAGGCCGCGGCGCGCGGCCACCACTTCCTGTCTGTGCACAAGAACGGCCAGGTCGCCATCGTCGAGACGCGCGGCAACGAGGACTGCCACGTCATCCTGCGCGGCGGCAAGGCGCCCAACTACGACGCGCAGAGCGTCGCCGCGGCCTGCGCCGACCTGGACAAGGCCAAGCTGCCGCAGCGCCTGATGGTGGACTGCTCGCACGCCAACAGCAGCAAGCAGCACCAGCGCCAGCTGGACGTGGCGCGCGACATCGCCGGCCAGCTGCGCGAAGGCAGCAGGAGCATCTTCGGCGTGATGGTCGAGAGCCATCTGCACGACGGCGCCCAGAAGTTCACGCCGGGCAAGGACGATGCCGCCAAGCTCGAATACGGCAAGAGCATCACCGACGCCTGCCTGGGCTGGGACGACTCGCTGGCGGTGCTGGACGTGCTGTCGCAGGCGGTGAAGGCGCGGCGCTGACACAATCCGGGCCATGCAAGCCCGGATCACCGTCCTCTTCGACAGCGCCGCGCCCATCGAGCTGCAGCTCGACGGCGCCGAGGTGCTGAGTTTCGACGCCGCCCGCCGCTGGCTGGACGAGGCCTTCGTCCGGCTGGAGTGCGAGCCCCTGCGCGGCTCCGGCAAGGTGCTGCTGGCGGACAAGCTCATCCAGGTCGCCGCCGCGGCCGGGCCGGCCGGCTTTGCCGATGCGGCCTGGGCGCTGGACTATGCCCGCGCGGCGGCCGGCGCCTTGTCCAAGGCGCTGGTCAAAATCGACGTGCCCCGGCTTGCCGTGTCTTACTGACCCTCACTTGAAACCCCTGGACGCGGCCTCACTTCGGCCGCGTCGCGCTTTCTGACCCCACCCGCCATGACCAAGCAAACCCACGCCTTCCAGGCCGAAGTCAAGCAGATCCTGCACCTCGTCACCCATTCGCTGTACTCGAACAAGGAGATCTTCCTGCGCGAGCTGGTGAGCAACGCCAGCGACGCCTGCGACAAACTGCGCTTCGAGGCGCTGGACAAGGCCGCGCTGTTCGAGGACGCGCCCAACCTGGAGGTGCGCATCAGCTTCGACGAGGCCGCCAGGACGCTGACCATCAGCGACAACGGCATCGGCATGAGCGCCGACGAGGCCGCCGCGCATCTCGGCACCATCGCCAAGAGCGGCACGCGCGAGTTCATGGCCCGGCTCGAAGGCGACCAGAAGAAGGATGCCCAGCTCATCGGCCAGTTCGGCGTGGGCTTCTACTCCGGCTTCATCGTCGCCGACCGCATCACCGTCGAGACCCGCCGCGCGGGCCTGCCCGCGGACCAGGGCGTGCGCTGGAGCAGCGAGGGCACGGGTGAATACGAGATCGAGGCCATCACCAAGCCCGGCCGCGGCACCGACGTGATCCTGCACCTGCGCGAGGACGAGCAGGAGTTCCTGAAGACCTGGCGCGTCAAGTCCACGGTCAGCAAATACAGCGACCACATCTCCCTGCCCATCCTGATGAAGAAGGAGACCTGGGACGCCGAGGCGGCCAAGCAGGTCGTCACCGACGAGTGGGAGCCGGTGAACAAGGCCTCGGCGCTTTGGAGCCGCAGCAAGAGCGAGGTCACGCAAGAGCAATACGAGGAGTTCTACAAGCAGATCAGCCACGACAGCGAGGCGCCGCTGGCCTACACGCACAACCGCGTTGAGGGCCGCAGCGAGTACACCCAGCTGCTCTACATCCCGGCCAAGGCGCCCTTCGACCTGTGGAACCGCGACAAGCGCGGCGGCGTGAAGCTGTACGTGAAGCGCGTCTTCATCATGGACGACGCCGAGGCGCTGATGCCGGTCTACCTGCGCTTCGTCAAGGGCGTCATCGATTCGGCCGATCTGCCGCTGAACGTCAGCCGCGAGCTGCTGCAGGAAAGCCGCGACGTGCGCGCCATCCGCGAGGGCTCGACCAAGCGCGTGCTGGGCATGCTGGAGAGCCTGGCCAACAGCGAGGACGCCGCCGAGAAGCAGAAGTACGCCGACTTCTGGAAGGACTTCGGCCAGGTGCTGAAGGAAGGCATCGGCGAAGACCACGCCAACCAGGAGCGCCTGGCCAAGCTGTTCCGCTTCGCGTCCACGCAGGCCGACGAGGGCGTGAGCCTGGCGGACTACGTCGGCCGCATGAAGGAAGGCCAGGAGGCCGTCTACTACATCACCGCCGACTCCCTGGCCGCGGCCAAGCACAGCCCGCAGCTGGAGATCTTCCGCAAGAAGGGCATCGAGGTGCTACTGCTGGTGGACCGCGTGGACGAGTGGATGCTGAGCCACCTCTACGAGTTCGAGGGCAAGCCGCTGCAGTCGGTCGCCAAGGGCGCCGTGGACCTGGGCAAGCTGCAGGACGAGGACGAAAAGAAGAAGGCCGAGGAAGTCGCCGAGAGCCTGAAGCCGCTGATCGACAAGCTCAAGGAATCGCTGAAGGACCGCGCCAAGGACGTGCGCGTCACGACCCGCCTGGTTGATTCACCCGCCTGCATCGTCGTGGAAGAGGGCGACGTGAGCGGCCACCTGGCGCGGCTGCTGAAGCAGGCCGGCCAGGCCGCCCCCGAGAGCAAGCCCACGCTGGAGATCAACGCCGAGCATGCCCTCGTGAAGAAGCTCGACGGCAGCAGCCGCTTCGACGACCTGGCCCAGGTGCTGTTCGACCAGGCCGTGCTGGCCGAGGGCGGCCACCTGGAAGACCCGGCCGCCTATGTGCGCCGCGTCAACGCGCTGCTGATTGGTTGAGCGCCGCGCCGGGCCGCCCCAAGCAAGCTCGCTCCCGCTTGGCGGGAGTGCGCCCGGACTTGCGATGCCCTGTGGGCATCGCAAGCCTGGCAAACGCCTGTCCGGCTCGGCCAGGCAAGCGCGCAGCGCGAAGGGTGCACCAATGAGCACGACCACGCTGCAGCTCAAGGCCAAGCCCGGATCCTCGCGGTCCGCGCTGGTCCAGGAGGCCGACGGCAGCTGGACGGCCTGGCTCAAGTCGCCGCCGGTGGACGGCAAGGCGAATGCCGAGCTGATCGCGCTGGTGGCCAAGCACTTCGGCGTGGCCAAGTCCGCCGTCGACATCCACAGCGGCGGCGGCTCGCGGTTCAAGCGCGTGAAGGTGGAGACGCGCGACTGACCGGCGCCGATTGTGTGCATTTGTGACGGGAATGCGACAACACCCGTCATCGCGGGCTTCCCCCCGGCGCCTCTCGTGGATACCCTAGGGTTTTCACCGAGTTTCGCGCCGTTCCATGGTTCTGAGTGAGTCCCGCGAGCCCGTCGCCGCCGTGCCGGCAGCCATGGTTACCCGCCGCCTGGTGCTGCGCCCTCCGCGGGACGGCGATCTGGATGCCCTGGTGGCGCTCTACGCCGACCCGGCCGTGACGCGCTTCTGTGCCGCCGCGACGCCGCAGGGCCGCGACGCGACGCGGAACCAGCTCCAGGCCTGGATGGACCACTGGCAGGCCCGCGGCTTCGGCCACTGGGCCATTGCCGAGCGCGAACGGCCCGAGGACCTGATCGGCTTCGGCGGCCTGATGCACCGCAGCGTCGCCGGCCATGCCGGGCTCTTCCTCTACTACCGGATCACGCCCCAGGCCTGGGGGCGCGGGCTGGCGTCCGAGATGGCGCAGCACGCCTTTGCACAGGTCTTCGAGCAGCGCCAGGAGCCCAGCGTCGTGGCCGCCGTGCTGCCCAGCAACGCGCCCACGCGCAAGACGCTGGAGGGCCTGGGCCTGCGGCTGAAGGGCACGCTGTCCGACGGTCCTGGCAGTGCCGCCGCATTGCTGTACGAGCTGGGCGCGGATCGCTGGGCGACCCTGCCGCGCGCCGAGCCCGAGGCCGTCGCCTTCGCGGCCTGAGAACCTGTTCAAGGTTTCCCCATGGCGCCCGTTGCCCCGCAAAAGCAGGGGCTGCAAGGCGCAAACCGGAGACGGGCTGGGTGCCCGGCGAGGATTTGCAACGCCGCAGACGCTGTTTTTGCGGGGCAACCCGAAGGGCAAGGCATCCCCGGGCGGCACTCTGCGTTACCCACCTTGGCCAGGCATGAGCCTGGCCGGCGGCGTGCGCCTTGATTGCGGCCCGGGGATGCCTTGCGAGCACCATGGGGAGACCTTGAACAGGTTCTGAGCGTCAGCCGCCGAAGCGGCGCAGCCCGGCGAGGTCCAGCACCCGCAGGCCGCCGTACTCGATGCGGATCAGCTTCGCGTCGCCCAGCCGGCGCAACGCCTGGTTCACGCGTTGGCGCGACAGCCCCACCAAGTAGCCGAGTTCCTGCTGCGTGATGCGCAGCCAGTTGCCCACGCCCGGGTAGAGCCGCGGGTGGAAGAGGGCGGCCAGGTTGCGCGCGACGCGCACGTCGGGGTCGTGGATGCGGTCGGTCTCGCGGGCCGCGATGAACTGGCCTAACCGCTCGTTCAGCTGGTCCAGCACGAAGCGGTTGAAGGCGATGCTGCCGTCCAGCAGCGCATGGAAGCTGTCGATGGGCAGGCCGGCGACGACGCTGGGCCGCAGCGCCTGCACGTTGTAGCGGTAGCTCTCGCGCTTGATCAGCGTGCCCTCGCCGAACCAGCCGCCCGGCGGGATGCCGGTGAAGGTGATGGCCTGGCCGAGGGAGTCGTCGTTGTTCATCTTCAGCAGCCCGCCGACGACGCCGAACCAGAAGTTCGCCGGCCGGCCGATGCGGCACAGGCGCTCGCCGGGCTCGGCGTCGGCCACCTCCAGCGTGACGATGGCGCGCGAGCGCTGGCTGCCGTCCAGCAGCTTCAGCCAGGGGATGGCGTCCAGCTCCGCGGCGGTGGGCCTGCGGGCGCGCTGGCGCAGTGTCAGTGGCAGGTCGCCCATGGGATGCGGGAAAGTCTGGCCCGTGAAAGCCCGTAGATTGTCGTCGCACCGACAGATGGGCGTCAAAGTCCTGACCAGAATGCATTCACAGACGGGGGCCTGAGCCTTCGCAACGGAGACAGCTTGGTGGACACCTTCCCTCGGCTCCTGCTCGACCACGCGGCGCGGCGACCCCAGGCGCCGGCGTTGCGCGAAAAGGCGTTCGGCGTCTGGCAGACGCTGAGCTGGGCGCAGCTGGCGACCCTGGTGCAGGAGCTCGCGCTGGGCCTGTCCGCCGCGGGTCTGCGCCGCGGCGAGCACCTCGTCGTCGTCGGCGAGAACCGGCCGCGCCTGTACGCGACGATGCTGGCCGCCCAGTCGCTTGGCGCCGTGCCGGTGCCGCTCTACCAGGACGCCGTCGCGGCCGAGTTCGTGTTCCCGCTGAACAATGCCGAGATCGCGTTCGCCGTCGTCGAGGACCAGGAGCAGGTTGACAAGCTGCTGGAGCTGCGCGAGCGCTGCCCGCAGCTCAAGCGCATCTGGTTCGACGACCCGCGCGGCCTGCGCAACTACGACGAGCCCGGCCTGGCTGCGCTGGACGGGCTGGTCGAGCAGGGTCGGGCCGCGCGGGCCGAGCGGCCGGACTGCTTCGCCGCCGAGGTCGCCGCCGGCACGCCCGACGACGTGGCCGCGCTGTTCTTCACGTCCGGCACGACGGGCAACCCCAAGGGCGTCATTCACACGCATGCGACGCTGATCGACCGCGCCCGCGCCGGCCAGCGCTTCGACAGGCTGACGGCCGACGAGGAGGTGCTGGCCTATCTGCCGCCGGCCTGGATCGGCCAGAACATCTTCAGCTTCTCGCAGTGGCTGGCCGTGGGCTATGTCGTCAACTGCCCGGAGTCGGCCTCCACGGTCGGCATCGACCTGAAGGAGATCGGCCCGACCTATTACTTCGCGCCGCCGCGGGTCTTCGAGGGTCTGCTGACGACGGTGATGATCCGCATGGAAGACGCAGCGGCACCCAAGCGCTGGCTGTTCGACCGCTGCATGAAGCTCGCGCGTCGCGTCGGCACGAAGCTGATGGACGGCCAGCCCGCGAGCCTGCCGGACCGCCTCGGCTATGCGCTGGGCGACCTGCTCATCTACGGCCCGCTGCGCAACACGCTGGGCTTCTCGCGCGTGCGGGTCGCCTACACGGCCGGCGAGGCCATCGGGCCCGATTTGTTCAGCTTCTACCGCGCCATCGGCATCAATCTGAAGCAGCTCTACGGCTCCACCGAGACGGCCGTCTTCGTCTGCCTGCAGCCTGACCACGAGGCCCGCGCCGACACGGTGGGCGTGCCCATCGAGGGCGTGGAGATCAAGCTGGCCGACAGCGGCGAACTGCTGGTGCGCTCGCCCGGCCTGCTCAAGGGCTATTACAAGAACGACGCCGCCACGCGGGAGGCGCTGACGGCGGACGGCTGGTTCCACACCGGCGACGCCGGCTTCCTGACCCCCGGCGGCCACGTCAAGATCATCGACCGTGCCAAGGACGTGGGGCGGCTGTCGGGCGGCGCCTTCGACGGTGCGATGTTTGCGCCCAAATACGTCGAGAACAAGCTGAAGTTCTTCCCGCACATCAAGGAGGCGGTCTGCTTCGGCGACCGGCGCGAGAAGGTCTGCGCCTTCATCAACATCGATTTCGAGGCCGTTGGCAACTGGGCCGAGCGGCGCAACCTGCCCTATGCCGGCTACACCGACCTGGCCAGCCGCGCCGAGGTCTACGACCTCATCCTCGACTGCGTCGAGAAGGTCAATGCCGACCTGGCCCAGGACGAGCTGCTGGCCGGCAGCCAGATCAGCCGCTTCCTCGTGCTGCACAAGGAGCTGGATGCCGACGACGGCGAACTGACCCGCACGCGCAAGGTGCGCCGCGGCGCCATCGCCGAGAAGTACGGCGTGCTGATCGATGCGCTCTACGCGGGCAAGGTCTCGCAATACATCGAGACGCAGGTCAAGTTCGAGGACGGCCGCACCTCGATGGTTGCCGCTGACCTGCGCATCATGGAAGCGCGAACTTTCCCGGCCGTCAAAGGGCAGGCCGCATGAGCGCGACAAAAAAGATCGGCGACGTCATCCTCGACGTGAAGAACATCTCGCTGGCCTTCGGTGGCGTGAAGGCGCTGACCGACATCAGCTTCAACGTTCGCGAGCACGAGATCCGCGCCATCATCGGCCCCAACGGCGCCGGCAAGAGCTCGATGCTGAACTGCATCAACGGCGTCTACCAGCCGCGGCAGGGCGAGATCACGCTGCGCGGCCGCCACTACCACCACATGAAGCCGCGCCAGGTCGCCGAGATGGGCGTGGCGCGCACCTTCCAGAACCTGGCCCTGTTCAAGGGCATGAGCGTGCTGGACAACATCATGACCGGCCGCAACCTGCGCATGAAGCGCGGCCTGTTCTGGCAGGCGCTGAACCTCGGCCCGGCGCGGCGCGAGGAGACCGAGCAGCGCGCCGTCGTCGAACACATCATCGATTTCCTCGAGATCCAGGCCCACCGCAAGACGCCGGTCGGCCGCCTGCCCTACGGCCTGCAGAAGCGCGTCGACCTCGGCCGCGCGCTGGCGATGGAGCCCAGCCTGCTGCTGCTGGACGAACCCATGGCCGGCATGAACGTCGAGGAGAAGCAGGACATGTGCCGCTTCATCCTCGACGTGAACGATGAGTTCGGCACCACCATCGTGCTGATCGAGCACGACATGGGCGTCGTCATGGACATCTCGGACCGCGTCGTCGTGCTGGACTATGGCAAGAAGATCGGCGACGGCGCGCCCGACGAGGTCCGCAGCAACGAAGACGTCATCCGTGCTTATCTCGGAGCCAGCCACTGATGGGCCCCTTCCTCGAAACCCTGATCGGCGGGCTGATGTCCGGCATGCTGTATTCGCTGATCGCCCTCGGCTTCGTGCTGATCTTCAAGGCCAGCGGCGTCTTCAACTTCGCGCAGGGCGCGATGGTGCTGTTTGCGGCGCTGGCGATGGCCCGCCTGGCCGAATGGATCCCGAAATACACGGGCCTGGACGGCAAGCTCGTCGTGAACCTGCTGGCCTTTGCCGGCGCGCTGGCGGTGATGGTCGTCGTGGCCTGGCTGGTCGAGCGGCTGGCCCTGTCCCGGCTCGTCAACCAGGAGGGCATCACGCTGCTGATGGCCACGCTCGGCATCGCCTACCTGCTCGAAGGCGCGGGCCAGATGCTGTTCGGCAACGACATCTACAAGATCGACATCGGCCTGCCCAAGGATCCGATGTTCCTGTTCGAAAAAACCTTCGAGGGCGGCGTCCTCGTCAGCAAGGAAGACCTTTACGCGGCGCTGATCGCGGCGGCCCTGGTCGCGGGCCTGTCGCTGTTCTTCCAGAAGACCGCCACCGGCCGCGCGCTGCGCGCCGTGGCCGACGACCACCAGGCCGCGCAGAGCATCGGCATCCCGCTGTCGCGCATCTGGGTCATCGTCTGGAGCGTGGCCGGCTTCGTCGCGCTGGTGGCCGGCATGATCTGGGGCAGCAAGCTGGGCGTGCAGTTCTCGCTGTCGCTGGTCGCGCTGAAGGCGTTGCCGGTGGTCATCCTCGGTGGGCTGACCAGCGTGCCCGGCGCCATCGTCGGCGGCCTGCTGATCGGCGTGGGCGAGAAGCTGTCCGAGGCCTATCTCGGCCCGGCGTTGGGCGGCGGCATCGAATACTGGTTCGGCTATGTGCTGGTGCTGGTCGTGCTGCTGGTCAGGCCGCAGGGGCTCTTCGGCGAAAAGATCATTGATCGGGTCTAGAACATGCTCTACCGCGAAAACGGCCAGTTCAAAACCTCGTACGCGGCGGACAGCCAGATCCTGCCCATCCGCCAGGACCGCATCGCTTTTGCCGTGCTGCTGGCGCTCGCCTTCGTCGTCGTGCCGATGGCATCCAGCGAGTACCTGCTGCGCGCCATCTTCATCCCCTTCCTGATCCTCTCGCTCGCCGCGCTGGGCCTGAATGTGCTGGTGGGCTATTGCGGCCAGATCTCGCTGGGCTCGGGTGCCTTCATGGCCGTGGGCGCCTATGTGGCCTACAACTGCCAGGCGCGCTTCGAGGGCATGCCGCTGATCGTGTCGCTGCTGGCCGGCGGCCTGGGTGCGACGGTGCTGGGTGTGGCATTCGGCCTGCCGTCGCTGCGCATCAAGGGCCTCTACCTCGCGGTCGCGACGCTGGCGGCGCAGTTCTTCGTCGACTGGGCCTGCCTGCGGTTGAAGTGGGTCACCAACGACTCGACCTCGGGCTCGGTCGGTGTCGCTAACTTGAAAATCGCGGGCATCAGCATCGAGTCGCCGGCGGCGCGCTATCTGCTGTGCCTGAGCTTCGTCGTCGTCTTCGCGCTGGCCACCAAGAACCTCGTGCGCGGCCACATCGGCCGCTCGTGGATGGCCATGCGCGACATGGACGTCGCGGCCGCCGTCATCGGCATCCGGCCGATGCAGGCCAAGTTGAGCGCGTTCGCGGTGTCGAGCTTCATCATCGGCGTGGCCGGCGCGCTGTGGGGCTTCATCCACCTCGGCTCCTGGGAGCCGGCGGCCTTCGGCATTACCCGATCCTTCGACCTGCTCTTCATGGTCATCATCGGCGGCCTGGGCTCGATCTCGGGCGCCTTCTTCGGCGCAGCCTTCATCGTCGTGCTGCCGCTGCTGCTGGACAAGCTGCCCTACTGGACGGGCCTGCCCATCGACACCGCCACCGCCTCGCACCTCGCGCTGATGATCTTCGGCGCGCTGATCGTCTTCTTCCTCATCAAGGAACCCCATGGCCTGGCGCGGCTCTGGGCCACCGCCAAAGAGAAGCTGCGCCTCTGGCCCTTTCCTCATTGATTCCGCATTGATACCCACAGCGACCGGAGACCACTGCTCATGAAAGCCCTCATCACCTGCGCGGCCCTGGCCGCCCTTCAACTCGTCGCGGCGCCGGCCGCCGTGGCCCAGGCCAAGGAGCAGTTCTTTCCCTTGCTGGTGTATCGCACCGGGCCCTATTCGCCCAACGGCACGCCCTGGGCCAACGGCAAGCAGGACTACATCAAGCTCATCAATGCGCGCGACGGCGGCGTCAACGGCGTGAAGCTGAGCTACGAGGAATGCGAGACCGGCTACGCGACCGACAAGGGCGTGGAGTGCTACGAACGGCTGAAGGGCAAGGGCGCCAGCGTCTTCGACCCGCAAGCCACCGGCATCACCTTCGCGCTGACGGACAAGGTCGCCGCCGACAAGATCCCGCTGATCACGCTGGGCTATGGCCTGTCGGCCTCGGCCGACGGCGGCGTGTTCGCCTGGAACTTCCCGCTGATGGGCAGCTATTGGACCGCGGCCGACATCCTGATCCAGCACATCGGCAGGAAGGAGGGCGGCCTGGACAAGCTCAAGGGCAAGAAGATCGCGCTGGTCTACCACGACAGCCCCTTCGGCAAAGAGCCCATCCCGCTGCTGGAGGAGCGCCAGAAG
>BFBZ01000269.1_pt1 | contig 60251 bp, 43 predicted proteins | sample 1888401 | NCBI WGS metagenome assembly BFBZ01 (sample SAMD00112614, study PRJDB3348) | symbiont metagenome | host: Chara braunii
GAGACCGAGCCGGCTCACGGCGTCTAGCGCCAAGGACCCAACGGCTTCCCGCCCACCATCATCATGGCAGACTTTCCAGACACAGGGACCCATACGCCGCGGCGGACGTGATGGGCACAATGCCAATGACCAGTCTGCCTCAAACCCCTCCCTGGGGTATGGGTCCCGGCGTTCGCCGGGACGACAACGGAGTTTGTCGAGGCAGTCAAAGCCATTTCCAGTGCATGAGACAACCGAGCAAGGGATTGAGACGTTCCATGGGCGATGCACCTGATCGTGATGATCCCGCTTTGGACAACCGCTCCTCTGCGATTGCAACTGCGCCGTTTGCTGTTATGGAAACGCGGCTTCAACGGGGGGTAAGATGATTTGGAAATTGCGTTTGGCTGGTCTTGCGCTGGCGACCGTCGTGATGGCGCAGCCCGCTTTGGCCGCCGATGATCCGACCGGCACCTGGCTGACCCAGGCGGGCGACGCCAGGATCAAGGTCGCCAAATGCGGCGCCAATCTCTGCGGCACCGTCGTGTGGCTGAAGGAGCCGATGGACACCGACACCGGCAAGCCGGCCGTCGACAACAAGAATCCCAATCGCGCGCTGGCCAACCGCCCGATCATCGGCCTGCAATTGTTCGAAGGCGTTCACTCGGAGGGGCCGAATAAATGGTCCGGCAAGATCTACAACGCCGATGACGGCCAGAGCTACACCAGCCACATCTCCGTCTCCGGCCCGGATACGCTGAAGGTGGAAGGCTGCGTCGGATCGCTGTGCGGCGGCGAGACCTGGACCCGCGCGCGCTGATCACTCTCAGGCGACCGCGGCCTTCAACGCGGTCGCAGCCGATGCGTAGCCGCCTCGCGCGCCGTCGATGAAGTGGACGTGATCCGGCCGGATCGCGGACGGCGTGAAGCAGGTCATCATCGCGGCATCTTGCCGATGCAGCCCGTAGCGGACGATGCCGCGCGAAGCCGCCGCGCCGAGCCGGCGCTCCAGCTCCTGCGCGAGCTCGTCGGTGCAGTCGAGGATCATGCGCAGCGCATCGTCATATTTGCGGAAGTCGGAATTCTCGACCACCTGCTGCTTGTAGAGATCCGGCACGAAGCCGCCGATGCTGATGTTGAACCGCATCACGGCATAGACGAACAGCGTACGTCCGAGCACGCGGGCCCAGCGCGACAACAGCGGTCCGCGCGCGGCGCGGACCTCGTAGCCAAATCCCTGCGGCGGCCATCGCAACGCCGGCGCGCCGGCCGGCACCGGCCGCCCGGCATCGGGGCTGCGCTCGGTGAGGGTGATGATCTCCTCGATCACCTTGCGATAGGCCTGCGCATCCGCGCCGGGAGCCGGCAGCACCAGCACCGACAGGATGACCCCGCGCGCCGCCGGAATCTCCTCGAAGCGGCACGAGAGTCCGGACAGATCGGGCTGCGCACCGGACGGCGCCGGGGGAATCGCGAACTCGCCCCGCTTCATCGCGGCCTCGGCCCAGCCCACTCCGCCGCCCGCGAACATCGCATAGGACAGATTGGCCGACGGACCGTAGCGCGCCACGCGGACATCGAGCCCCTGCGCGCGGATCGCCGTCACGGGCACCAGCGCGACGCGCATCGCGAGAGCGAGATCCTCCCTGACCCAGGTCGCGGTGGCGGCAAGGGCTTCGCGCGCGGCCGCTTCGTCATCCGGGCTGACGGCGAAGCTGGCGCCGTCACCGCCGAACACGAACGGGAATTCGCGCCCCTCCAAGGCATTGGTGACCGCGGCGATGACCGCCGCCCCGGCCATGTTGACCGCCTTGTAGCGCCTGTCGGCGATCGCCTTGGTCGACTCGACGATGTCGGCCGTGCCGATCAGCCAGTCGTCCGGCACCGGCTGGTAGAGCTGCGGCTCCATCAGGCGCGCGAAGCCGCGAAACACCGGGATCGAGGCATAGTAGTCCGCAGCACTGGTCTTCGACATCGAGAGGCATCCATCCGGGGTGCGCGTCCAATGAGGAGCTACGTTCCTTCCTGTCAAGCGGGTTCAGGCAGCGATATTCGGCAACGGACGTGTCGCCAGGCTTGCGCCGCGTTATCGTTCTGTCGGGCTCGACGTGCTAGCCTTTCACCATCATGGCCGACTCCTCCCCCGTTCCACAACTCGCCGCCCGCGCGCTCCAGATCGCGGACCGCATCAATACCGCCGGCTTCGAAGGCCAGGTGCTGTCGGCGACGCCGCTCGCGGTCCGCATCGGCGAGACGGGAGTCGCCGTGGTCTTCCGCTACGGCGTCGTCGTCTTCATCGGCCTGTCGGTGGCCGAGGAGATCAACTTCCTCGACCGGCTGAGCGCGCGGCTGTTCGGCCCGATCGCCCCCCACGAGGAAGAGACGGCCAAGGTCCAGGTCGCGCGCGAATCCGACGAGCCGATCCCGGTCGGCGGCCCGGTCCTGGTCAAGGAATTGTCGCTGGAGCGGCTGCTCATCGTCGCCGATGCGCTGGCGAAGAGCGTCGTGCTCGGCCGCAGCGAGCGCGAGATCGCCAACGTGTTCGACACCATCGAGCCGTTCGCGCGCGAGCTGGCGATGCTGGGACGAACATCGAAGAGCCGGGTGGCGATGCTCAAGCTGCTCGGCGAGGCGCTGCTGGTGCAGCACCGCGTCTCCGGCCGCGTGGCCGTCGGCGAAAAGCCGGACGTGTTGTGGGACCGGCCAGATCTGGAGCGGCTCTATGCGCGGCTCGAGGACGAGTATGAGCTGAAAGAGCGCGAGGACACCCTCAACCGCAAGCTCGCGGTGATCGCCGAGACGGCGACCACGCTCGCCGACATCATCGACACCAAGCGCTCGCTGCGGCTCGAGGTCATCGTCGTCATCCTGATCGCCTGCGAGATCGTGCTCGGCTTCTATGAGATCTTCGCCCGCGGCGGGCACTGACGATGGAGCTGCCGCACGCCTGACGACTGACGGCGCTGCATTCAGCGATGGTTCAGGCGCGACATGGAACTTTCGCATGGGCGCGATGAGCAATGCGGGGGATATCGAACCATGACGTGGGTGGGGAGCTCGCGACCGTCGCCGGCGGCCGGCAGCCACGAGGTGTGGCGAGCGCCCCGCCGCCGGTGCGGCGATGCTGGTCCGGCAATGCCGTCACACCAACGCCCTGACGTTCCAGGTCGCATGACGGACCCCGGCGAGCTTCGCCAGCTCGGACACGACGCGGTCGAGATCGACCGTATCGACCGCGAGCGGCACCAGCGTCGCGACGATCTCGACGATGTCCTCGGAGCGATAGACGACCTCGGTCTCCCGCACCGGGTATTTGGCCGCCTCCAGCCGCTCGTCGAGCGCCTCGCGCAGCTCGGCGGCGCGCAGCCCGTCGGTGGTCAGGACGATCTCGTAGTGCGCCTCCGACGTCTGCGCATTGAGCGGGATGCGATCGATCGCGTTGACCAGCGGCCGCAGCAGCGTGTTGCCGGCCAGCACGAACACGGTCAGCGCCACCGATTGCGCGATCAGGTCGGCGCCGGCGCAGGCGCCGACCGCGGCGGACGCCCACAGCGTCGCCGCGGTGTTGAGCCCGCGGACGTTCATGCCCTCCTTCATGATCGTGCCGGCGCCGAGGAAGCCGATGCCCGACACCACATAGGCGATGATCCGCACCGCGCCGTCGGCGCCGGTCAGGCGGTTGCCGAGATCGACGAAGGCGGCCGCGCCGACGGCGACCAGCACGTTGGTGCGCAGGCCGGCGCTGCGCTGCCGGTATTGCCGCTCGGCGCCGATCAGCGTCCCCAGCACGAAAGCTGCGAACAGGCTGACGAGCGTGTCGAGGAAATCATAGACTTGGAAAGTGTGGAGGAATCGCATGGGCTTGCTGACTGTCTGCAGTATTAAGCTCCGTGGCCTGCCTGGCAGCAGCGACACGCGTGGCATCCGGCGGCGGAACCGCCGCGAGAGGCCGCTTTCTTAGGACGTCCTTGATCGAAATCAAATCCCAGTCCCTCCCGCATACTTTAGGCTGATATGATCAACAGGCAGATGACGTCCGGCAAACACATGACGCCATTCTCCGACGTCCGCAGGGATCACAGCCCGGCCGTCCGGCTGGGACATGATGCGGTGAGTGCGGTGAAGCTGTCCCAGGAGCTCACCGCCGAGATCGACGCCTGGGCGGAGGCTCACCAGATGACACGCTCCGACGCCATCGGCCAGTTGCTCACGATCGGCCTGCATGCATCGCGGCCGGCAGCAGCCGGGCAGCCCACGTCGCGGGATCCCGTCGCCATCGAGCAGAATGCGATCCGGCTGATCGATCGGATGCTCGATCCGAGTCTGTCGGCCGAGGAGCGCCAGCGGCGGATCCGCCGCCTGATCGAAGGTCCTGCGGAATTCGCCAACGAACGGATCGACCTGCCGCGGCATCCGGGCTGACGCGAACGGTTCAGGCGGCCGAGCGCGCCACCACGGCCTCATAGATGTCGTCCTCCTGCGCCGTGTGCATGCGCACCAGCGTCTCGATCGCCTCGATCACCCGTTGCGCATCGCGAATCAGATAGCGGTCCACATGCTCGGACGGCAGATCCTCGACCAGCCGGCCGAGCAGGCGCGCCAGATGCAGGATCTCGCGATGCGCCCGGCTCATCGCCGACAGGCCATGGCTCTCCTGCAGGAGCCGCGCGAGCTTCGGATAGACCGATCCTTCGTCGTCGCGCTCATGCGCCACGACCTTGTCCTGCACCAAGCCGTTTGCCTCCATGATCAGCGCCACGGCGCCGTCCGGCGAGGCTTCGTCGAGCGCATCGACGATCGAGCGCAGGCGGTCGAGGCCGCGCAGCAGCGCCTGGTGATCATGCCTGAGCCCTCGGCCGTCTTCGGCCGTGATCCGGCCGGCCTTGCTGCGTCCAGCCGGGAACAAAGCGCGGAGCGCGTTCAGGATGACGGCGACGTCGATGGCCTCCTGGGCCAGGGCGGCGGGCACCGGCTGCAGCAGCCCGAAGGCGGCGGCCCCCATCGCGACGAACGACAGGCCCATGCCGGCGAAGATGCTCTCCAGGGCGACGCGTCGGGCGCGCTGCGCGATCACGATCGCCTCGCCGACCCGATCGAGCCGATCGGCCAGAATGACCACGTCGGCGGCTTCCGACGAGGCGCTGGCGCCGCGGGCGCCGAGCGCGATGCCGACATCGGCGCAGGCCAGCGCCGGGGCGTCGTTGATGCCGTCGCCGACCATGATCGTGGGATGCAGCCGCTGCTCGGTCCTGACCGCCTCCACCTTGTCGGAGGGAACACGGTCCGCCAGCACGGCGTCGAGGTCGAGCGCCGCGCCGATCGCCTGTGCGGCCGCGGCGCGGTCCCCGGTCACCATGACCATGCGCGCGACGCCGGCCTCGCGCAGCCAGCGGATCGCCCGCGGCGTATCCGCGCGCAGCTCGTCGGCCAGCAGCAGCGCCCCGATCGGGCGCCCCTCGATCGCAACGAAGACGATCAGGGCCGAACGCCACGACGCCCGGCGGATCGCGCGCGCCGCCCAAGCCGGCGGCGTGCGGCTGCCGAGCACGAGGTCGCGCGAGCCGGCCATCACAGGGCGGCCATCGATCAGCCCTTCGAGGCCCGAGCCCATGGTCTCCCTGACGTGTTCGGGCACCTTCAGCTTGAGCCCGCGGGCCTGGCCGGCCTGCACGATCGCGTGCGCCACCACGTGGTGCGAGGCCTGCTCGAGCGATGCGCAGAGCAGCAGCACCGCATCGGCGTCCTCCCCCGGTGCGGCGTCGACCGACAGCAGCCGTGCGCCGCCGACTGTCAGCGTGCCCGTCTTGTCGAACAGCACGGTATGGGCACGCGCGAGCGCCTCGAGCTTGCCGCCGCCTTTGACCAGAATGCCGCTTCGAGCCGCCTGCGCCACGCCCGCAATGAAAGCGACGGGTGCGGCGAGAATCAGCGGGCACGGCGTTGCCGCCACCAGCACGGCAAGACTCCGGATCAGATCGCCCGAGGCCAAATAGGCGGCCCCCGCAATAGCGAGGCTTACGGGCAGGAAGATCAGCGCGTAGCGGTCGGCAAGCCGCACGAACGGCGCTTTCGCGGTCTGGGCCGTCGTCACCAGCTTGACGATGCCGGCATAGGTGCTTTCGCCCGCGGTCGCCGTGACGGCCATTTCGAACGTGTCGCCGGCGTTCACCGATCCCGACAGGATCGCCATCCCGCGCGTCTTCATCACCGGGATGGGCTCGCCCGTGAGCGCCGACTCGTCGACGACGGCGATGGTTGTTTCGACCATGCCGTCGACCGGGACGATCTCGCCGGCGCGGACCATCAGGCGATCACCGACCGCGACGCTGGCGATCGGAACGTTGTCGATCTCGTCGCCACGGCGGCGATGCGCCTCACGCGGCGCGCGATCGACCAACGCGCGCAGATCGTGCTCGGCGCGGGCGACGGCAATGTCCTCCAGCACGTTGCCTCCGGAATACATCAGCGCCACGACAGCGCCGGCCAGCGGCTCGCCGAGGATGATCGCCGCGCTCATCGACACCAGCGCGATCGCGTCGACGCCGATGCGGCCGGCCAGGAAATCGCGGACGATCGAGACGATCAGCCCCAGGATGACAGGAACGGTCGAGGCCGTGAACGCGATCCCGGCAAGATCGGGGCGACCGAGCACATGCGCGAGGCCGCCCGCGGCGAGGCCCGCGATTGCGATCACGACGAGGGTCCACCGCAGAATGCGCTCGAACATGGATACCGGTTCCGGATTGCGCCGGCACTATCGCTGCTGCCGCGCGTCGGACGCTTGAGCGAAATCAACGGCGAGAGCGACCGATCGCCGCAAATGGCCTCAGGCGGTATTGCCTGCGTCGACCGTCAGCACGGTACCGGTGACATTGCGCCCGCCGTCGCTGAGCAGGAATTCAACCATCGCGGCCACGTCATCCGTTTCCGGCAGCCGCCGCAACGCGCTGCGGCCGGCGATGCGTCGCTGCTGCTCCTCGTCCATGCTCTGCGTCAGCTCGGTGGCGATGAAGCCCGGCGCGATCGCGTTCACGGTGATGCCGACCTTGCCGACCTCGCGCGCCAGCGAGCGCGTGAAGCCGTTGGCGGCCGCCTTGGTCGCTCCGTAGACGGACAGGCCCTTGTAGCCGGTAGAGGCGATGATCGAGGAGATGTTGATCACCCGGCCTTCGCCCGCGGCCATCATGTGACGAACGACGTATTTCGTCAGGATCATCGGCGCCAGCACGTTCAGCCGCACCAGTGCCTCGATCTCCGAATTATGCATGGTCGCGAGCAGGCCCTCGGTGCCGAGACCGGCATTGTTGACGAGACCATAGAGCGGACCGAACTCGTCGCGCACCGACTTCACGAAGGCCGGTAGTTCATCAACGATGCTGAGGTCGCAGGCGCGGAAATGAATGCCGGCGCTGCTGGCGCTGAACTCGGCCATCGCGGCGCGCAGCTCGTCGCTCTCCCGGCGGGCCACCGCGATGACGTCATAGCCCGCTCCCGCGAGCCTGCGCGCGATGGCGAGCCCGATGCCACGGCTGCCGCCGGTGACGAGAACATTATGCATCGGCGCGCGCCAGCTTGCCGGCCGGAGTGACGTCGAGCGCTGGCACGACGCGGATCATCGCCGGCACCTTGTGGGCCGCGAGACGCGCGCGACACGCGGCCAGGATCTCATTGCGGACCGTCTCACTCCGTACCGGATCGGCATCCGCCGTCAGCACGACCTCGGCGACGACGATGCCCCCGGTGATCGGGCTGCGCCGCGACTTGGCGCGCGACATCCGCACCTCGGGATGGCCATTGATCACGGCTTCGATCTCTTCGGGATGGACCTTGAGCCCGCCGACATTGATGATGCCGTTGCGGCGTCCGACGAAGTAGTAGCGATCGCCGCGCAGCTCGACCATGTCACCGGTGTCGACATAGCCATCCGTGTCGGTCAGGGCGGCGGCAGAGCGTCCGACATAGGCGTGCGCGGCACGCTTGGAGCGGATGCGCAGCGAGCCGTCGACGACCTTCATGTCGACGGCCCCGCGGCCCTCGCCGAGCAGCGTCGCAGGAAAACCCTCCAGCCCATCATTGACCGCGAAGCCGACGCCGGCCTCCGTCGAGGCGTAGGCATGACCGATCGAAGCGTCGGGAAATGCCTGCTTCAATCCGTCGAGCACGGCCTGGTCGGCGATCTCGCCGGAGAGACGCACATAGCGCGGCGCAAAGCCTTCGACCGATCCGCTCATCAGCAGCTTGCGCCAATGCGACGGCGTTCCGGACATGTGAGTGACGCCGCGCGCGTTGAGACGCGCGATCTGGTCCGCGAGCCCCTCGCCGGGATCCGACAGCACCATCGAGCCGCCGCCGACGATGGCGCGCAGGAAGATCTGCAGGCCGCCATAGCGGCGGATGTCGTAGAAGGTCGCCCACACCGGCATGGCTTCGCCAGGACCCGGACGGTCGCCGATGATCGCGCCGCACAGGCCATCCAGAGTATGCCCGACAATCTTCGGCACGCCCGACGTGCCTGATGTCAGCATCAGCCATTCGGTGGCGCACACCGTCTGCACGACCACGGCAGAAGGCCGCGGCAGGGCGACCTCGATCACGAGATCGACGCCGCAAGCGCCGAAACGCTGGACCTCATCGGTCACGATGACGTCGATTTCAGCATCGGCGATGATGCTGGCGAGATGCTCGCCCTTGAGATCCGGCGGACACAACAGGATGCGTCGTGCGACGCCGTCGATCTCGATCAGCGCGAGGCCGGCGAGGAGCTGGCCGGAGGTCGCCAGCAGCACCGAACGTCCGTTGAGCTCTGCGGCGCGGCCGCCGAGGCAGCTTCCGCGCGACAGCTCGGCGAGCGATATGACGTGACGCGGATCGGAGATCGTCCGTTCGGTCAGCGCCGCCCCGAGATGGTCGCGAAGGGCGAAGATCTCACGCGGGGACATTCTCATAGGCCCCGATGAAGTCGCCTATCGTGTTGGGGAACGTCACATCCTCGGACAGGGTGAACGGATCGACGCCGAGATCGTCCTCGAGACGGGCGACCAGGATGGCGAAAGCGAGCGAGTCGAAGCCGGTCTCGTGCAACGTCAGCTCGTCGGTCAGCGGCGGCAGCTTGACCTTCTGCTCGTCCGCAATCTGCTTGATCGCTGCAATGATTCTTAACCGTACCGACATGGGCCAATCCGCTCACTGTTCAAACGATGAAACCGACCATAGGACGAGAAGGTGAAGGAAGCCGGACTTGCCAGCCATCTTTCGGGACCGTTGGTAAATACCCATCATGGCCTATGATTAAAATCATCTACAAACGAACCTCGCCGGCGAGGATCCGCGCATGGAGATCCCGATCGAGCAGGCAATAGGCACCCGTCCCGGCGTCGCGCACGTAGAGCGGCTCATGCACGATCGACGGATCGAAGCCGTCGCGCATCAGCGCCTGCTTCTTCTGCTTGAATGTTTCGGTCGACTGCAGCGACGACGTGATGCGGAGCGCCACCGGCCGAGCATAGGGCGGCAATCGGCGGGCAAGTTCTAGAGAGAGGCGATCGAGATCGAAGCTGTCGCCGACGACGAGCGCAGCCATGCCGGCGCGTCCGTCCCTGCCGGGCACGACGACACCATAGGTCGATGCTTCCAACACGCCGGGACATTGCAGGATCGCCTCGTTCACCTCGCTGGTCGCGACGTTCTCGCCCTTCCAGCGGAAGGTGTCGCCGAGACGATCGACGAAATAGAAGAAGCCCTGGTCGTCCTGGCGCATCAGGTCACCGGTGCGGAACCAGGCATCGCCCTTGGCGAAGACGTCGCGCAGGATCTTCTTCTCGGTCTCGCCCGTATCGGTATAGCCTTCGAAGCGGCCGCCTCCCTGGTCCGCCGTACCGATGCGGCCAATGGCCTCGCCGATCTCGCCGCGCGCGCAGACCAGGCACCGCCCGTCGGGTCCGCGCAAGGGTGCGCGCTGGTCGGCATCCAGCTTGATGATTTCGGCGGGAAAGCGATGCGCAAGCAGCGACGGCACGCGCCCGATCGATCCCACCCTGCCCTCGACATTGTAGAGTGAGAAGTTGCCTTCGGTCGCGGCATAGAATTCCAGCACCTGGGGGATGGCGAAGCGCGCCTGGAACGCCTCCCAGACGTCGCCGCGCATTCCGTTGCCGCAGGCGAGCCGCAGCCGATGGGCGCGGTCGAAATCGGATGGCGCGGCGGCCAGCAGATAGCGGCAGAGCTCGCCGATATATTGCACCAGCGTGCAATCGTGACGGACGATGTCGCGCCAGAAATTGCTCGCCGAGAATTTCTCCGCGAGCACCGCCGCACCGCCGGCGCGCAGCATGCTACAGGGCGCGACGATGCCGCCGACGGAATGATAGACCGGCAGACAGTCATAGAGGCGATCGTCGGGACCTGCGCCGGTGAGGCCGGCAAACCAGCCGCCCCAGTTCATGATGCGGCGATGGCTGATACTGGCGGCCTTGGGCAGGCCCGTCGTGCCGGAGGTGTAGATCAGCAGCGCGCGGTCGTTAATCGTCACGGCGCGGCGCTCAGTCGCGTCGAGCGCGTGCGTATCCATCGCGGCGATCGCGACGTCGAGATCGCCGCCGCCGGCAATCCAGACACGCGGCCCGCCCGCGATCAACGGCGCAACCTCCGTATAGGCTTCATGGAAGTCCTTGGAGACGATCACATGGACTGGCCGAGCCACATTGATGCAATGCGCAAGCGACGGGCCGATGAGATTGGCATTGATGAGCGCAACCACACCGCCGACGCGACTGATCCCGAGCCAGGCGGCCAGGTAGTCGGGCCGGCTCGGCATCATCAAAGCGATCGTGTGGCCAGGCCCGATGCCATTGGCCAGCGCCCAGCGGGCGTATCGGTTGATGCGCCCAGACAGGGCGGAATAGCTCAGCGTCTCGCGATCGGAGATCAGCGCCGGCCGTTCGGGCTGCTTCGCGGCCCAGTCGTCCACCACGTCGGCGAACAGCCGCGCCGGCTCTGCCTCGATGCGCGAGGTCAGCTCGATCGCCTTCAGCCAGATTTTCGCCGCCGACGGCTTCCGAGGGGCCGTGCTGAGTTCCACAGATCGATCCGACTGCCCGGAGTTCATGAACGCCCTCACCCCAATTCGGCGTGCTTATAGGCCGGGTGGCCTGACCGGCCGTTAAGCGGGAGGGTTAACCGGCCGAGAGTGCGTCGCTGTTGATGCGAATGCGATCCTTTACGAAGTTCTCGGAAATGCCGGTTATCCTACCGCTCCCAGAACATGCCAACGCGAAGGCCGGCATGCCCAAGGACACGATGACACGACGCGCATTGCTGCGCTGCGCCGCCTGGAGCAGCGTTGCAGCCGTGACCTCGACCACGGCGTTCGCCGGAGTTGATGCGCCCTATCCGGCTCAGCCCGTCACCTGGGTCATTCCGTTTGCCCCGGGCGGAGCCACCGGCCGGCTGTCGCTCCTGATCTGCGATCGGCTGACCCGCCGACTGGGCCAGCCCTTCGTGCTCGATCACCGGCCGGGTGCGGGCGGCGCGACCGCCACCAAGAGCGTCGCGAGCGCCGCGCCGGACGGCTACACGATCCTTGCGACCTCGACCGCCAACGTCATTACGGCCTCGACCGACCGCTCGCCCGGCGCCGAGGGCGATCTCATCCCCGTCGCCGGCATGGCGCGCATGCCGCTGCTGCTGCTGGTCAGCCGGCAGCTGCCGGTCGAGACGCTGCCCGAATTCCTGGCCTATGCCAAGGCCAACCCGGGCAAGCTCAGCGTCGGCTCCGCCGGTCCTGGCACCGTCCAGCTGCTGTCGGCCGAGCTGTTCCGGACGCTCGGCGGCATCACCTGGTCCGTCGTGCATTATCGTGGCTCGGGGCCGGCCCTGACCGACCTCGCCTCCGGCCATATCCACGCGATGTTCGACAACGCCGCTTCCGCCGCCGACCTCCTGCGCACCGGCAAGGTCCGGGCGCTGGCCGTCACGACGCGCGAGCATGCCGCCGCCTTCCCCGATCTGCCGCCGGTCGCCGACGTGCTGCCGGCGTTCGAAACCTCCGGCTTCTATGGCGTCGCGGTGCCGCACGGCACGCCGAAAGCCATCGTCGAGCTGCTCAACCGCGAGATCAACGCCGCGCTGGCCGATCCCGACATCAGCAGGCAGTTCGCCGAGGTCGGCGCCACGCCGCTCACCGGCGACGTCGGCGTCTATGCCGCGACCTACCGCGCCGAGATCATGCACTGGCGCAAGCTGGTCCCGCAGGTGAGCGCGAAGAACTGACCTCCGCGCCCGGCGACCCGCCTGCCTCAGGCCCCCGCGACGCCCTGCAGCACCAGCCGGTTGAGACGGGCCGCGAAGGCGGCCGGATCCTCCGGCAGTTCGCCGTCGAGGATCTGCGCCTGCTCGAGCAGCAGGAACGACAGATCGTCGACCTTGGCCTTGTCGGCGGCGGCCTTGGCGACGGCGACGACCAGCGGATGGCGCAGATTGATCTCGAGGATCGGCTTGGTGCGCGCCCCGCGCGCCTGCTGCGACAGGATGCGCTCCAACTCGCGATCCGGACCATGGCTGCCGGCCACCAGGCACGACGCGCTGGTGGTAAGCCGGGTCGAGACCTTCACGTCGGTGACGTGGTCGCCGAGACTTGCCTTGATCAGCGCGATCGTATTGGCCTCGTCGGCCGCCGGCTGTGCCTCGTCCTCGGGCTTCGGCTCGGTCACCGGGATCGGATCGAAGTTGATGTCGCCCTGGCTCAGCGACTTCAGCGGCTTGCCGTCGAACTCCAGCCGTGCCGAGGTCCAAAACGCATCGACCGGATCGGTGAGCAGCAGCACCTCGACGCCGCGCGCCTTGGCGGCTTCGAGCCGCGGATTGGACTTCAGCCGCTCGATGCTGTCACCAACCAGGAAATAGATCTCGGTCTGGTTCTCCTTGAGACCTTCGACATATTGCTTCAGCGAGCGCCGCTCGCCCGATGTCGTGGTGAAGCGCGACAGCGCCAGCAGCTTGTCGCGGCGCTCGAAATCCTCGTACAGGCCTTCCTTGATCACGGCGCCGAACGAATCCCAGATCTTGTCGAAGTTTTCGGCATCCTTGTCGGCGAGCTGCTCCAGCTCGCCGATCACGCGCGTGGTCACGGCCTTGCGGATCTGCGCCAGCTGCGGATTGTTCTGCAGCATCTCGCGCGACAAATTGAGCGGCAGGTCCTCGCTGTCGATCACGCCGCGGATGAAGCGCAGATAGGCCGGCATCAGGTCGGCGTCATCGGTGATGAAGACGCGGCGGACATAGAGCTTGACCTTGCCCTTGCGCGCCGGCTCGAACAGGTCGAACGGCTTGGTCGACGGCGCGAACAGCAGCACCGCGTAGGAATAGCGGCCCTCGGCCCGGTAGTGCAGCGTCATCGCCGGCTCGTCGAACGCGTGCGCAATCGACTTGTAGGCCTTGCTGTAGTCGTCGGACGTCAGCTCGGACTTCGAGCGCTGCCACAGCGCGCTGGCGGAGTTGATCTGGCGCGGCTCGCCCTCCTCCGGCACCAGCATGATCGGAAACTGGATGTTGTCGGAATAGGCGGTGACAATGCGCTCGATCTCATAGGTTTCGAGATATTTCTTGGCGTCGTCCTTGAGGTGCAGCACGATCTCGGTGCCGCGCGTCACCCGCTTGGCATCCTCCTCGGACGCGGGCGCCACCTCGAAGCCCGCGCCGCCCGACGAGGTCCAGGTCCAGACCTCGCTGCCGCCGGCGCGCCGGCTGATCACGACGATGCGGTCGGCGACCATGAAGGCCGAGTAGAAGCCGACGCCGAACTGGCCGATCAGGCCGGTGCCGTCCTTGGCCTCGGCCAGCTTCTGCACGAACGCCTTGGTGCCGGAGCGGGCGATGGTGCCGAGATGGTCGATCAGTTCCTGGCGCTCCATGCCGATGCCGCTGTCGGCGATGGTCAGCGTATCAGCGGCCTTGTTCGGGATGATGCGGATCTGCGGCGCCTCGCCGTCGCCGATCAGATCGGGTCTGGCGATCGCCTCGTAACGCAGCTTGTCACAGGCGTCCGAGGCGTTCGAAATCAGCTCGCGCAGGAAAATGTCGGTCTCGGAGTAGACCGAATGCACCATCAGATGGAGCAGCTCGGAGACTTCGGCCTGGAAGGAATGGCTAACGGTGGCGGTGTCGGTCATCGTCGTACGTTGGCCCATGCTATCAGGGGTGGAGAGAGACCGTCGATATAGCGCGGCGGCGGCACCGATCAAGCCTTTCGGCCGGGAGGATCATCGAGCGATCGTTCGGCGGCCGCGAGCAGCTTGTCGATGACCGTGTCGAGGGTCGCGATCTCGGCGGCCGAAAGCACGCTCAGCAGCTCGGCCTCGCGCGCCAGCGCATGGGGCACGATCCTGCGGTACAGCGCCCGCCCGGCGGCCGTCAGCGCCACGATCCGCTCGCGGCCGTCCTCGGGATCGCGGCTGCGGCTGACGATCCCGCGTGCCTCCAGGCTCTGCATGGCGCGGCTGACGTTCATCTTGTCGAGCGTCGTCAGCCGGCCGATCTGCTTGGTCGGCAGCCGCGGCTGCTCGCCGAGCGCCGCGAGGATCCGCCATTCCTGGCGCGACAGCGCGAAGCGGTCGGCATAGACCTCCGCCACCGCCAGCGACACCTGTTCGGCGAGCCGGGCCAGCCGGTAGGGAAAATAGCGCTGCAATCGGAGCTCGCGCTCCGTGGCCGCTTCGCCCTGCTCGCGGTCGCGCATGTCGGTGGCCGGCTTCGTCATTGCGTCTCTGTCCTCGTCCTTCCAGCCCCTCGCGGCCTCGATCCGATCCCGGTCGGGTTGATCTGGATCAATGCCGCGCAATCGTATCATTCGTTACTATCCTGGCAACAACGGGAGGACAATCATGCAGATCGAGAAGATCCATCACGTCGCCTATCGCTGCGTCGACGCCAAGGCCACGGTCGAGTTCTACAAGAAGGTCCTCAACATGGACCTGCTCGGCGCCATCGCCGAGGACAAGGTCCCCTCGACCAAGGCGCCCGATCCGTACATGCACATCTTCCTGGATGCGGGAAACGGCAACATCCTCGCCTTCTTCGAGCTGCCGAACTCGCCGCCGATGGGGCGCGATCCGAACACCCCGGAATGGACCCAGCACATCGCCTTCCAGGTCAAGGACATGGAGGAGCTGGAAGAAGCCAAGGCGCGCGCCGAGGCCGCCGGCCTCGACGTCGTCGGGATCACCGACCACACCATCTTCAAGTCGATCTATTTCCATGATCCGAGCGGCCATCGGCTGGAGATCGCGGCCTGGACTGCAACGCCCGAGCAGATCGCGCGGATGAAGTCGGTCGCCCACGCCATGGTCGACGAATGGGCGACCACCAAGAAGCCGCCGCGGCACACCGCCTGGATGCACGAGAAGGAATTCGCAGGCAGCGACTGAGCGATTGCTCGTCCCGACAGTCCCGACCGCAACGCGCCAGGCGAGGCAGCCATGAGCAACTATGTCTATCCGCGATTTCCCTATGTCTGCTCGGCGGAGCAGCGCAGCGGCGAGACCCGCCGCCATCCGATCGTCGTGATCGGCGCCGGGCCGATCGGCCTGACAGCGGCGCTCGATCTCGCCGCCCGCGGCCAGCCCGTGGTCGTGCTCGACGACAACGATACCGTCAGCATCGGCTCCCGCGCCGTGTGCTACGCCAAGCGCCCGCTCGAGATCTGGGATCGGCTCGGCTGCGCCGCGCCGATGGTGGAAAAGGGCGTGAGCTGGAACATCGGCAAGGTGTTCTTCCGCGACCAGCTCTCTTATCAATTCGATTTGCTGCCCGAGCCCGACCATCGCTGGCCGGCAATGATCAACCTGCAACAATACTATCTCGAGGAGATTCTGGTCGATGCCTGCAACAGGACTCCGCTGATCGATCTGCGCTGGAAGCATCGGCTCGTCAGCCTCAAGCAGACCGACGACTTCGCGCAGCTCGCGGTGGAGACGCCGGACGGCATCTTCACCATGGAGGCGCAGTGGGTGATCGCCTGCGACGGCGCCAATTCCGATACGCGGCGCATGGTCGGCGCCGAGTTCACGGGTCAGTTCTTTCAGGACCGCTTCCTGATCGCCGACGTCAGGATGAAGGCGGAGTATCCGACCGAGCGCTGGTTCTGGTTCGATCCGCCGTTTCATCCGGGACAGTCGGTGCTGCTGCATCGCCAGTCCGACAACATCTGGCGCATCGACTTCCAGCTCGGCTGGGACGCCAATCCGGACGAGGAGAAGAAGCCCGAGCGCGTGATCCCACGCATCCGGGCCATGCTCGGCGAGAGCACCGAATTTGAGCTCGAATGGGTGTCGATCTATCAGTTCGCCTGCCGCCGGATCGACAATTTCCGTCACGGCCGCGTCCTCTTCGCGGGCGACGCGGCGCACCAGGTGTCGCCGTTCGGCGCCCGCGGCGCCAACACCGGCGTGCAGGACATCGACAACCTCGCCTGGAAGCTGGCAATGGTGCTGCGCGGCGAGGCGCCGGAGAGCCTGATCGACAGCTATCACGAGGAGCGCGCCTTTGCCGCCGACGACAACATCCTGAACTCGACGCGCGCGACCGACTTCATCACGCCGAAGACGCAAGCCAGTCGTCTTTACCGCGACGCCGTGCTCGACCTCGCACAGAACCACAGCTTTGCGCGGCCGCTGGTCAACAGCGGCCGGCTGTCGACGCCGACGCCCTATGTCGCGTCGTCGTTGAATACGCCTGACGGCGGCAACGTCCCCGGCGCGATGACGCCTGGCACCAATGCCGCCGATGCACCGGTGACGATCGCGGGCGAGCCCGGCTGGTTGCTGAACTGTCTCGGCTCCAGCTTCACCGTGGTCACGTTCGACCCCGCCGTGACGGCCGAGCAGCTCACCATCGACGGCATCACGGCGCAGGTGATCGTCGTCGGTCGCGACATCGCCGATGCCACGGGCCTGCTCGCGGCACGATACGGCGCCTCGCCCGGCACGACCTATCTGTTCCGTCCCGATCAATATGTCACCGCCCGCTGGCCGCAGTTCGACGGGGACGCGATCACGGACGCGGTCCGGCGCGCCTGCGGCAGGCGCGGCGCGGTCCAGCAGGAGCTTGCAGCATGAGCCTGACCCTCACCCCGAACATCAGCGATCCCGACGACTTCTATGCCGAGCTGATCGGCGGCCAGCGCGACCTCGGCGAGGACGAGGCGCTGCGCATGAACGCCAGGCTGGTGCTGCTGCTCGCCAACCATATCGGTGACCGGGCGATCCTGAGCGAGGCGATCCGGCTGGCAAGGTCGCCCGCCGGCTGACGCAGGCCGCAACACGTCACATCGGCAGCCGGCTTTGATCCGGATCAAAGCCGTTTCTCCGCATTTTGCGGCAGACAGAGAGACCAGCCGGCGAGTCGTGCGCCGGCGCAGAGTCCGCTCGCTTGCGCACATTGCGGCTCCCGATCCGATCCCGGTCGGTTTCATTGTGACAACATCATAATGTCACGCCACCTTCACCGAGGCCCTCTACGTCTTCGCCTCGTTCCACAACGGCACGGGGATTCGCATGTCGCGCTACTACAAGACGCTGCAGACGCAGCGCTTCGACGACTATCGCTACTATCATCAGAGCCGGATCAATCAGACGCTGCACCTGGTCAGCGCCGTGATCTTCCTCGTGTGCTATGCGCTCCTGTTCAAGGATCCGGCGATGGCCGGCCTGGTCGGCTGGCTCGCGATGCTGACGCGGCAGACCGGGCACTTCTTCTTCGAACCGAACGGCTATGACCACGTCAACGGCGTCAGCAACGACTACAAGGAAGCGGTCAAGGTCGGCTACAATCAGACCCGCAAGATCGTGCTGCTGACGGTGTGGGGCCTGGTGCCGGTGGCGCTGTTCGCGTTTCCGACGCTGTTCGGCCTGTTCCCCGAGCCGACCGGCCGGATGGACTTCGTCCGCCACGTCGGCCTGCTCTGGCTCGCGGTCGGCATCGGCGGCGGCCTGTTTCGCGTCATCCAGCTGTTTGCAATGCAGGATGTCTCGACGGGCCTGATCTGGGCCTTCAAGGTGCTGACCGACCCGTTCCACAACATCGCGCTGTATTGGAAGTCGCCGCTGGCGCTGCTGCGCGGCGAGCTGATCGATCCAACCATCAAGGACGCCTCGCATTGGGGCGCCGCCGAGGACGAGGCCGAAGAAGCTGCGCATCTCACCTGATCGCGAGTTCCCGCCGCCGGCCGGTCCCGCGGCGGGAGTCCTTGAGCAGACGGGCTGCAACAACATGGAACAACTCTACTGCTGCGCCGTTGCGGCCTCAGTGCTGGCGGCCTTCAGGAGCTCCCCATGTGTGACTACAGCCTCCATACTGTTGCTTCCCGCGATGCCAAAACTGCCGACGTGCTGGTCTCCTGTCGATTTCCCGGCACGGAGACCCGCGGCTTCTGCACCAAGGACGACCCGTTGACCGCCGTCTGCCTGCGGCCGGGCACGGAGCTCGCCTTCGAAGACGATGTCCGCATCAAGGGCTTCTTCTTCCGGCGCAAGGTCGGCGCCCATCTCGCCCGCTTCCGGCAGGTCGACACCAACAAGCCGACCGAACATCACGATGCGCTCGAATTCTCCAATGGCCGAATCGTCAAGGTCACCGACCTCGCCACCGGCCAGCGCGCCCGCGTGCTGCAGATGCCGGCCGATCCGGCCGCCAAGCGCACGACCGTACCGCTCACGATCGAGCTGCGGGCGACGCAGCTCTGAAAACGTCGACATGGCCGGCGTCAGCGCCGCGGCGGCGCTGGCGTCGGGCATGACCAGCTGAAGACAATGCGCGTCGTCGGAGGCTGCGGGCCCGCCCCCTGATGACATCCTGAACATGTGATCTTGCATGCGTGTTCGCGATCCCGCGGCACGATCGGTGCCCGAGTGATGCGGCAGTCGTCCCTCTGAAAATGAGAGGGCGCGGGGAAGGCCGGGTGCTGACCGCGGCCCATGGCCCGCCTGCAACAAGAAAGCAGGCGGCAGTCACCACAGGTCGGGCCTGACAACCGGCCTCCCCCGCGCGATCGGTTTTAACGGTGTCCTTCGCGCTCTCCCTGGGGATCGGCGTTCTTGCCCCCATCGCCCGCCCCGAGCCGTCACAGCATCGAAAGCGAACTTGACCTCAGCGTCGAGAGGCCAGGACCACACGACTTCGCCGTCCGCGCCGAACTGCGCTCGTCTGGCGCAGCCGTCACGTCCATCGCAGCCCACCTCCACGTTCGTGACGACGCGTACGTCCCTCTGCACGAGGCGGGATAGGGAGAGAAAAACATGATTTCGGAAAAATAGCAACAAAAATCTTCTTCTCGGTGGCCTCGACGGGGCGATCGCGCTGAAGCAGCGATCAAGACCTGCGTTTTGGCCCGCGCTTCGCTGTGCAGCAGCGAGCGCAGCAAGCAACTGACCGCATCCATTGGACAGATCAAACGCCGTGGCTCTCGCGCGCGCTGCCGGCTATGATGGAGCAGTATGACCGCTTCATCCGACAGATTGCCCACCGGTGGCTTCGCTTCTCTCGTCCCCGAGCTCGACGTCAGTGACCTCGATGCGAGCAAGAGCTTCTGGTGCGACCTGCTGGGCTTTCGGATCGCCTATCAGCGTCCCGAAGACCGCTTCATGTATATCGAGTTGCAGGGCGCACAGGTGATGCTGATGCAGCACAACGGCAACTGGGAGACCGCCCCCCTCGAACGGCCGTTCGGACGGGGGATCAATTTCCAGATCATCATTGATGACATCACGCCGTTGCTGGCCGCGCTTGAACAAGGGAACTGGCCGCTATTCGAAGAATGTCGCGAAGCCTGGTATCGGGTGGGCGAGCGGGCACGCGGCCAACGCCAGTTTCTGGTGCAGGATCCCGACGGCTACCTGCTGCGCTTCGCGCAGGAGCTGGAATTGAAATAGGCGGCCCGCGCGCGGTCTAGTCTCTCGCCATGAACGCCCACCCGAAAGCCCACTCCGTGCAGCTCATCATCTTCGATTTCGACGGCACGCTGGTCGACAGCCGGGCCCTGATCCTCGAATGCCATCGCATCGTGTTCGCGGACTTCGGGCTGCCGGTGCCTAGCGCGCAGGACAGCTCGGCGCTGATCGGCCGCTCCCTGGAGCTCGTGCTCGCCGAGCTCGCCGGCGACGGCGCTCCAATCATGAGCATGGTGCAGGCCTATGGCCGGGTGCTGCCGCAACTACGCGGCGATGCCGCCTTTGCCGAGCGGCCGTTCGATGGAATCGGCGAGTTGCTGGGCGCCCTGAGCTGCAGGCCCGGCACCGTGCTTGCGATAGCGACCGGACATACCTCAAAGGCCGTCGTGCCGGCGCTCGAAATGCTCGGCTGGCGCGATCGGTTCAGCACCATTCAGGCGGCAGACAAGGCACCGTCGAAGCCGCATCCCGGCATGTTGCTGCAGGCGCTGGCTGAGACCGGCGTCGCGGCTGATGATGCCGTCTTCATCGGCGACACCAGCTTCGACATGCTGATGGCAAAGGCTGCAGGCGTCCCCGGCATCGGCGTCACCTGGGGCTATCACACCGCGGAGCAACTCGCCGCGGCCGGTGCAAGCCGTGTCGTGACCACGGTCGCCGAACTACGGCGCTGCCTCGACGACGCACTGTAGCACCAGCCTCCAGCGCCCAGTCTCCTCAATCAGGCAGGTTGGTAAACTTCGGCCGCCAGACGCCCAGGATGACGTTCACGGTGGCGACGCCGAGCGTGACCCAGATGGCGCCCTGCTCGGTGCCGAAGTTGGGCGCAAGCGTCGCCGGATCGATCTGGCCGGCGACGGCGCGCGCGGCCTCCTCGGCGGCTTCCTGCATCGGTCCCTGCACGGCGGCAAAGCCCCATTCGAAGACGAGGATGCCGGAAGCGAGCTTGGCGAGCGCCCAGCCGGCGCTGTGCAGCGCGCGGTTGATCGCGATCGCCAGCAGGCCGGCGACCAGGGTCAGGCCGAGCGAGGGGAAGAACACGTAGCGCACGATGGCGCCCATCGCCGCGCGCATCTCGGCATAGTGCGCAAGCGACACCGACGGCTGCGGGATGAGGCCGAGCAGCACGACGAGGCAGGCCATCGCGCCCATCATGCCGATCGCGCCCATCGTGTGCAGAAACTTCATCAACCGTCGCATGGCATTCCCCCGGCGTCGTGAAGATGAGATCTGGTCCGGCAGGGATTGCGGCCCCAGCCAAGTCAGGCCGCGCTGCATGCGCAGGCTGCCGTCACCATTCATCCCTACGATCAGGATCGGCGACCGGATCATGCATCGGGACGGGAGCCTGTCTACCAGTGCCGCGTACCCGGCCCGCCCTTGAACGGTCCGACGACACGAGAGGTGATCCAGCCGCCGTAGAAATCGCCCTGTTGCGCGGCAACGCGCTCGTCGCCGACGAAGCAGGCCTCGACCCGCGAGGCATAGAACGCCAGATGGCCCGCGATCGGTGCGAATGGCGCCGTCGGCTGCTCGTAGCTCCAGGCGGCCTGCTCGGACACGCGGCCGCCGACCTCCAGCGTCCAGTAGCCGGCGACGCCCTTGAACTCGCAGAACGACCGGCCGGGCGCGCGCCGCAGCCACTGCATCGCGACATGCTGCGGCGGGATGTAGTAGACCGGAGGATGGCTGGTCTCGAGCACGCGATGGCCATCCTGCGTGTCGGCGATGGTGACGCCGGCAAATGCGACGCGCAGCCGCGCCGTGCAGCGCTCCAGCCGCGGCGGCCGTGGATAGTCCCACACCGATTCCTGGCCCGGCCCCGGCACGATGCGTTGCATGTCGCTTCTCCGTTGTGGCGCCACCGACCGCGCCTAGCGCCCGGCCAGCGCAAGGCAACGGCCGAACGGCGACAAGGGATCACCGGAGACGGATGGGGAGCGGCGGCCGTCGTTCCGGCTTCACGAAGGTGAGGCCGCCGGCGGAGCGGGCTGAGGCTCCTGCACAGCGGTGGTGCCGGTGCCCTGCCCGATGCGGAACAGTTGGATGTAGCTGCCGAGATAGAGCGGCGTGAGTCCGGCGACCGGCTGCTCAGGGACTGGCGGGTCGAGCAGCAGGACAGCATCGAAGTTCGACCGCCAGCCGGCCAGATAGCGCGCGAGCGGCAACACGTCGGCGGGCGGCGTGTCAGGTTGCAGCCAGCGCCACGCGGCGGGCTCGGCCAGCGGCTGCGCAAGACGAGCGAAAGAGGGACGGACCGTGATGGGCTGCTGGTTCGGATGGGCGAACATCAGCGGCCAGAACGCCCGCCGCTCGATCACGAGCAGCGCCGCCATATGGGAATCGACGTAGCGGAATCCGGGCAGGATCCGCTCGCGCCGGCTGGAGACGGGCTGCTCGTGGCCATGCGCGGCGATGACGCGCGCGCCGGGCTGCACATGCGCGATCGCCGCGCGCAGTTCGGCGAGGTCCACCCTGTGATCGATCCATGCCGATGCGATATCCGCGGTCCGAATCAACATCAGCCCCGAGAGGACGATGCCGACGAGCACCGCCTTCCTGCCGGACACGACCGGCTGCAAGCCGGCGAACAGCAGCAGGCCGCACATCGCGGCAAAGCGCATGTCGATCAACGTTCCTCCCAGCGCCGTCCACGGCGCGGCGACGAAGGCGACGAACAGCGCCGCCAGCGCCAGCGGAACGCCCGGCGCGACGACGAGCTGGCGCCGGACGAGGACCAACACAGACATCACCACGACCGTCGTGATGATCGTCAGCTCGGCGCTGGTTGTCAGGAACGGCGTCATGATGCGCCACAGCTTCGGCGGTCCGTCCCAGTCGCCGAGTTGCAATCCACCCTCGCCCAGCGGACAGAGCCCATAGAGCAGCACGGCCGGGCTGAGCGTGACTCCGAGCGCACAGGCAGCGACAGCGAACTCCCGCGCCAGGACCGGCGACCGGCGCAGCCGCCACAGCCGGTCGGCCTCTCCGGCGCCGATCAGGACCGCGAAGAACAGCAGGCCGAAGATGTGGCAGAGGAAGGCGGCCGCCGCGGCGATGGCGCCCCAGGCGATCGCGGGCAGCCAGCCGCCCCGACGGCGCAGCGCCACCCAGCCGGCGGCGCCGCCGAGGGCCAGGCCGAGCGAGAGCTGGAAATTCATGAAGCCGAGCAGGAAGACGCCGTCATAGGCGACGATGCCGGCCGCCAGCGGCCACAACGACAGCCGGCCGAACACCGCGCGGTGATAGGTGATGACGCCGACGAGCGGCGCGAACAGGCTGAGCGCGAGCAGGATGCGGCCGCCGACATGAACGTCGGTGACGCGCAGCAGCGCGACGCCGATCACGTCCATGCCGAGATTGGGCAGGATGCGCCAATTCGGCGCGTATATCTGCGACAGCACGGGATCGTCGGGATGCGCCAGCACGAACAGCCGCGCGAGGTGGTTGGGATAGTCGAGCACCGGCGGGACATCGACCAGCAGGAACGGCACCGCGAGCACGATGGCGAGCACCAGCGCCAACAGAATCCAGCGCCAGGACAGGTCGCCGGCGCTGGAGGCGGACACCGGATGATGGGGAGCTGATCGGAGGTCTGAATGCACGAGGAGCCCGGCCGGCACGATGGCGCCGGTCGCCGACGAGCACGATGGCAAATGCATTGAGGTACCCCATTCCGCCCGGGATACTTCGATACCATCCGACCAAAGACTGCAAGATGCCCTGAAACAACCTTCTGGTTGTGCCTAATGCCCCGTTACTTTACGGGGATTCCGCAAAGCTGGCGGCTCAAGCGATCGCCTGAAGATAACGCCGCACCGAGCGATCGAACGCCGCCTTCGCATCGTCGGCGATATTCTTCTGCCACCAGGCGCCGTAGATGCGATCGAAGGCCAGCGGCGCGACCGCATCGGCGATGCGGCGCACGGCGGCCGCGCCGAGCGGGATGTAGTTCGGATAGGAGTACATGAAGCTGACGTGGCGGCGATCCATCGCCACCATCGCGATGTCACCGGTCAACAGCGCGCCCTTGCCACCGGCACCTTTGCGCCAATGCAGGATGGTGGCGCCGGCAAAATGCCCGCCGGTCCGCAGCAGCACGACGTCATCCGAGATGGCGAGGCGATCGCCCGTCCATGGCACGATCGCCGGATGCGGCCGGGTGACGAAGGCGCGGTCGTCGCCATGGAGATAGACCGGCGCGTTGCCGAACGCGGCGCTCCAATCGGCGACCGCGCCATAGTAGTGCGGATGCGACACCGCGATGGCCTTCAGGCCGCCCAATGAGCGGACGCGGGAGATGGCCGCATCGGTCGCCAAGGGAATGCAGTCCCACATCACGCAGCCGTCCGGCTCGGGAACGAGCAGCGCGCGCTGGCCGATCGCAAAGCTCGGGTCCAGAGCGAGGCCGGTCAGCCCGTCATCCTCGCGCCAGATGACCTGATGCCGGCCAGCAAGGTCGTCGCGGCTGAGGAAGCTCTGTCCCTTCCAATTCACATATTGCCGCTCGTCCTCGCAGACGACGCAATGGCCGGGCGGCGCCTTCGTATCGGGAAACTGCGCGCCGCATTGAAAGCAGGTCCAGAGAGGCATGGATCACCGGTCGTCGAGATGGGATTGCGGAGGATAGCACGCGGACCATCCCGGAACACCGTCGCGCGCGGCTTCGTGATTGCCTAGTGTCGCCGGACGCCCGACAGGAGTTCTCGACATGCCGACCACGCTGCGCCGCGCCTACGTTCACCGCCTGCCGATGCGGAGCCCGGACGATGTCGGCGCGCTCGAGACCGGAATCGCGCAAGGCGCGATCGATCCCGCCGGCATCGTCGCCATTCTCGGCAAGACCGAGGGCAATGGCTGCGTCAACGACTTCACCCGCGCCTTCGCCGTGCGCTCGCTGGAGACGCTGCTCGGCCGCTATCTCGCAGCCGACGCCGTGCGGCAGATCGCGATGGTGATGTCGGGCGGCACCGAGGGCGCGCTGTCGCCGCACATGATCGTGTTCGAGGCACGCGACGGGGATGACGCCGCGGCGCCGCGCGCTTTCCCGGCATCGCTGGCGCTGGGGCGCGCGCGCACGCCGGCGCTGCCGGGCGAGCATCTCGGCCGCATGCCGCAGGTCGAGCTCGTGGCCGCCGGCGTGCGCGCGGCAATGACCGACGCCGGTATCAGCGATCCTTCCGACGTCCATTATGTGCAGGTGAAATGCCCGCTGCTGACGATGGAGCGCATCGAGGCGGTCGAGGCCCGGGGACAGCGCACCGCCGTGCGCGATACGCTGAAATCGATGGGCTTCTCGCGCGGCGCCTCGGCGCTGGGTGTCGCGATCGCGCTCGGCGAGCTCGCCGCCGCCGATGTCTCCGACGCGACGATCTGCGCCGACGTCTCGCGCTACAGCGCGCGCGCGGCCACCTCGGGCGGCGTCGAGCTGCTCGACCACGAGATCATGGTGGCCGGCATGTCGGCCACGTGGAGCGGGCCGCTCGCGATCGATCATGCCGTCATGGGCGATGCCATCGACATCGAGCCGGCCCGGCAGGCGCTCGCCCGGCTCGGCCTGAACGTGCCGGGCCAGGTGGCGGCGGCCGATCGCAGCCGCATCGCCGCGGTGCTCGCGAAGGCGGAGGCGGCGCAGAGCGGCCGGCTGCGCGGCCAGCGGCATACCATGCTGGATGACAGCGACGTCTCCTCGACCCGCCATGCCCGCGCCTTCGTCGGCGGCGCGCTGGCCGGGCTGTTCGGCTTCACCGACCTGTTCGTCTCAGGCGGCGCCGAGCATCAGGGTCCCGACGGCGGCGGGCCGGTCGCGATCATCGCCGAGCGCCGCTGATCTCACGGTCGAGACCGCTGCAGATGCCGGCCCCCGCATGAAGGTCTACGCTCGGAACCTCACCAACCGCTCCATTCCGACACCTGCCACCGCGGCAACGTCCCGTTCACCCAGATCGCTCCGGGCGCCGCGTTCTACCTGATCACCACGGCGAAGTTCCGAGCCGCACACGCGCCCCGATCAGGCAACAGATTTGCCAGATTCCCGCCGCATCTCGCGACGCGGCGGGGAGCAGCTCGAACCGAAGATCGACCGAAGTGATCGTCAAGCGAACGATCCACCTCGCGAGACGACGTGAAAGACCACCAATTCTCTCATCAGCAATTGAATGACGGAGATCGGTTCAACCAGGAGGTTTCAACTGTTGCTACGGGGCGACAGTCTGCAAACAACTCTTATTCTCAGAAATGGATGGAAACTTTTCGCATTCCGGCCACCGGCGGAACCAGCTTTGGGCCGCTTTCCCCCGCTTCTTGACTTGCATTCGCAACAAGCGCGCGCCGGTTGCGGGCGTTGAAACGAACCCAAGTCAAAGTTTTGCGTAACGAATGGGGTGGTCGAGTATGGGTAAGGCAGTCTTTCCAAGGAGCTTGCGAGGGGCAAGCGGACACGAGTGGGATCCATCTCCCGAGATTTCCGGTGTGAAAGTCTCGGCAGTCGCGAGCCTGATCGCGGTTGCCTCGTTCTCCGGTGCCGAAGCCCAACAGGCGCCGCTGCCGTCCGTCACCGTCGAAGCCCCGGTGGCGCGCCCCAAGCCGGCCGCCTCGCGCCCGACCGCGGACCAGGTCCGCGCCCGCGACGCGATGCGCCGCGCCGCCCGCCAGCAACAACAGCAACAGGCCGCGGCGCCGAAGAGCAATCTGCCGCCCGACCGCAACCCCTATTCCAGCCCCGCCTCCGACTACAAGGGCGAGCGGCTACAGGCCTCCGGCAAGTTTCCGGAGAAGCTGCTCAACACGCCGAAGACCGTCACCGTCCTGAGCAAGGAGATCCTGGCAGACAAGAACTCCACCAGCCTCAAATCCGCGGTGCTTTCCACCGCCGGCGTGACGCTCGGCACCGGCGAAGGCGGCAACGCGTTCGGCGACCGCTTCTTCATCCGCGGCTTCGACGCCCGCAACGACGTCTTCATCGACGGCGTGCGTGACGCCGGCGTCTCCGTGCGCGAGAACTTCTTCACCGAGCAGGTCGAGATCCTGCGCGGCCCGGCGTCGTCCTTCGCCGGCCGCGGCACCACCGGCGGCGCGATCAACATCGTGACCAAGCAGGCCACGACCGAGAACAGCTTCTACAACATGGACACCACGCTCGGCACCGACAGGACCAAGCGCGTGGTGATCGACGTCAACCAGAAGATCACGCCGACCTTCGCTGCCCGCGTCGGCGGCCTGTTCCAGGATGCCGGCGTGGCCGGCCGCGACTACGTCACCGACAACCGCAACGGCGGCTTCATCGCCACCAAGTGGACGCCGCTGGACACCGTGACCCTGTCCGCCAACTACATCCACAACGAGGTGACCGGCCGTCCGGACTTCGGCGTTCCCTACTATCGGCCGAGCACGCTCACCGCCGGCGCGCCATTCCCCGAGGTCGGCTCGCCGCGCAACGCCTGGTATGGCTTCGTCAACCGCGACTTCTCGCGTGTCGGACAGGACATCGGTACGTTCAATGCCGAGGTGAAGGTCACTCCAGACCTGACTATCTCCGACAAGATCCGGGTGTCGCGCTCGACCCTGAACTACATCGGCACGCTGCCGGAAGGCCCGACGCTCACCAACCCGCTGTCGAATTCGACGATCCGGGCCAATCCGCAGAGCCGCTTCCAGCAGACCGACGTGCTCGCCAACCAGCTCGAGGCGACCTACAAGTTCGATACCGGCAACTTCAGGCACACCGTGCTCGCGGGGCTCGAAGTCTCGCAGGAAAAGGCGCGCATCAACAGCTACACCGGGTTGACATCCGAGCAGCAGGGCCTGGCGTTCGCGGGCAGCGGCTCGCTCTCGGGCGTGAGCGTGTTCAACCCGCAGTTCACCAACCTACCGTTCGGCATTCCGTCGCTGGGACAATTCCCGACGAACGTGAAGATCGACTCGGCGAGCGTCTACGCGCTCGACAGCGTCAACTACCGCGATCTCGTCATCCTCAACGGCGGCGTGCGCTACGACAAATACGACGTCCGGGTCGACGGCTTCGGCACCGTCAACGGCGTCGCCAACACGCCGGGTTCGACGGCGGCCTCCAGCGGCATGCCGAACTTCAACGTCGGCATGACCTTGAAGCCGGTGCCCTACGCCAGCTTCTATGCGGCCTACGCCACCTCGTCGAATCCGGTCGGCGCGGAGTTCGACGGCCTCAGCCCGCAATATGGCGGCCTGTCGGCGGTCACCAATGGCGGCGCCAACCAGATCTTCGGGCCCGAGAAGAACACCTCGATCGAGATCGGCACCAAGTGGGAGCTGCTCGACGGTCGCCTGCTGGTCACCGGAGCGCTGTTCCAGACCGAGAAGGAGAACGCCCGCGAGTCACGCAACATCGCCAGCGCCGCGCAGGCCACGGCGGACTGCCCGTATCCGGCAGGAACCATCGGCAACGTGCCATGCCTCTCGGCCGGGGCCGCCTACCGCATCCGCGGCATCGACCTGCAGGCGGGCGGCAAGCTGACCGACAAATGGAGCATCTTCGGCGGCATCGTGCTGATGCAGTCCGAGGTGACGAAGTCGAACATCCCGCCAGCCAACACCGCGCTGTTCACCAGCAATGTCGGCCTGCAGCTCGCCAACACCGCGCACCAGTCGTTCAGCCTGCTGACGAAGTACCAGATCAACGACACCTGGGAGATCGGCGGCCAGGCGGTGTACCGCTCGAAGATCTTCGGCGGCACCTGGCTGGCGGCGAACCAGGGCACGGAGCTGCCGAGCTACTGGCGCTTCGATGCGTTCGCGGAAGCCAAGCTCGACAAGAACTGGACGGCGAAGCTGTTTGTTGCCAACATCTTCGACAAGCTCTACTACGACGCTCTCTATCAGAGTGCCACCCCGTTCGTGCTCGTCGGTCCGGGACGAAGCGCGTCGATCGTCCTGTCCGGGCGGTTCTGATCGCACACCCAAACCTGGGCATACATCAAGTGATGAGTTCATGCTGATCTGTGTCCCCGGAGTTTTGAGCAAAGACGATGTGGCGGACTTCCGCCACATCATGGACGACAGCGACTGGGAGGACGGTCGCTCGACGGCCGGCGCCCAGTCGGCCATGGTCAAGCGCAACGAGCAGTTGCCGCCCGACAGCGAGGTGGCGCGCAAGCTCGGCCACCGCATCATTTCGGCGATGACCGCCAATCCGCGCTTTCTCGCCGCAGCCATCCCGCAGCAGATCTTCCCGCCGCTGTTCAACCGCTACAGCGCGGAGTTGGGCCACCATTTCGGCATCCACGTCGACAACGCGGTCCGCGGCGACACGCTCACCGGCCTGCGCATTCGCACCGACCTTTCGGTCACGCTGTTTCTGTCCGAGCCGGAGGATTACGACGGCGGCGAGCTGGTGATCGAGGATCTGTACGGCTCGCACGAGGTCAAGCTGCCGGCCGGCGACCTCGTGCTGTATCCCGCCTCGAGCCTGCACATGGTCACCCCGGTGACGCGCGGCGTCCGCGTCGCCTCGTTCTTCTGGCTGCAGAGCATGATCCGCGATCCCCTCGCGCGCAGCATGATCTTCGATCTCGACACGACGATCCAGGGATTGTCGCAGCGGATGGGACGCGACGATCCGGAGATGGTGCGGCTGACCGGCCTCTATCACAACCTGATCCGCTACTGGGCCGAGAACTAGACGACCGTTTTCAACGTTCCAGCCCTATTGATGCAGATATGTAGACCCTCACTGTCATCGTCCGCGAACGCGGACGATCTGGTACGCCGTGACATCTCGGTTCATCATCTTCGCGGATTGCTGGATGCACTGCCTTCGCGGAGCATGACAGCGGTCGAGATGGCAAGCGATAGACCCGGCATCGACCGCTGCTTCCAAGGAAACGCGCGTCTCAATATCCGCCTTCGGTCGCCATGCTCACGTTGTTTTCGATCGTCTACGAGCCGGGTTGCACACATGCAGCCCGGCTCATTCGTTCGGACGATGACCACATCGCTGCGGAGCCGTTCTCAGCCTTCGCGATGGACCACCGTCCAATCTCACAAGCGGCCGCCTGTCTCTTCCTTGAGCTGTCACACGTCCTTGACTGCCGGCAGACCGCCGCTTGCGAGCAGCACGATCTTGCTACGCCGGCAAGCGTGTGCGATTCGCGAACTTCAGCCACCGCTCGCGGCTTGACCAGATCGCGCGGGGCCCGTTTTTTCAAACAAACCTGATTCCACCGCACCCTGATTCGGATCTCGACGCTTTCGAGCCCTTTCCGGCGGCATCACGTCTCGAAGAACGCGCGTGATGCCCTCGCGCCCACCGAACGGGACCATCACGCCGGCGCCGACTAATTAGAATTGATGGAAGACCGAACGGCGGCATTTGCGTGACAGGCAGCCGCGTTGGCGGAACCGTGCACGGCTCGTCGCGCCCCAGGTCAGGACTTTCAGGGAGTTATGACGCGATGGGCAGCATCGCGAGCTCTTACGCAGACCACACGATTCGATTTTTCATCTGGCATCGCACTCACCGGAGTGACTGCCGACATTGATGTTCCCGCTTTGAGTCAACGCGCCGTCTCAAAACAGCCGGGTTACGACTAGAAGCATTACAGAGAAGATAACTACCAAGGGGTACGCAGCAACATGTTCAGGATCGTTCTTCATGTAGGAGCGGTGATCGCAGCCGTTTCGGCCGGCGCCATGGCGCATGCCGAGCAGCCGGCCACGTCGCCGAGACCTGGCCAGGCTGCCACCGCCCCGCAGACCACAGCACCGAGTCCGACGACTCCGACCGGCGCGAAATCCGTTCAGGCTCCGACGACGGCGGCCGCCACGCAGGCGCCTGCAGCTGCGCTCGCCAACGCCGCCAGTGCGCCGGCTCCCGTCGCGCACGCAGCTCAAGCTCAGGGCGGGGCTCCGAAGCCGATGACCGTCGGACAGGCGCAGACAGCCCCCGCCGTTGCCCAGCCCGCGCCCACGGCGCAGGCGGCCGCGCCTTCGCCGGCTCCGGCCGCGACCACGCCGCAAGCTGGTGCAACGAACCAGGCACCGGCCGCCGCAACGAACGACACCCAACCGTCGACCGCGACCGAAGCCGTCACGGACACGGCAGCGGGCGACAAGGCGAAGGACCAGGCAGAGAAGCCGGCCCAGGGCGCGGCACAAGGCGGTGCGCAAGCGGCATCACACGTGCCGCATGATCTGTCGCCATGGTCGATGTTCCTGGCCGCCGACATTCTCGTGAAGTCGGTCATGATGGGGCTCGCGCTCGCCTCGCTTGCGACCTGGACCGTCTTCATCGCCAAGACCATCGAGTTCTCCATCCTGCGCCGGAAGCTGAGCGGCGCGCTGCGCAAGGTCGACGACGTACGCTGGCTGTCGGAAGCCAAGCTCGCGCTGGGATCACGCCAGAACGTGCTGACGGCTCTGATCGACGCCGCCATGCACGAGATCAGAATGTCGTCCGAACTGCCGTCTCACGGCGTCAACGAGCGCGCCGCGTCGAGCTTCTCCGAGATCGTACGTGCCGAGGGCCGGCGTTGCCGGACCGGCATGGGCCTGCTCGCCACGATCGGCTCGATCTCGCCCTTCGTCGGCCTGTTCGGCACGGTCTGGGGCATCATGAACAGCTTCATCGGCATCTCGAAGTCGCAGACCACGAACCTCGCCGTCGTCGCGCCCGGCATCGCCGAAGCGCTTCTCGCAACCGCCATCGGCCTCGTCGCCGCGATCCCGGCCGTGATCATCTACAATCACTTCACACGGGTGACGAAGGGCTACATGGAGCTCGTGAACCGGTCCTCCGGCGCCACCGCCCGGATGTTGTCGCGCGATCTGGATCGCGGCCAGAGCCACCACAGCAGCCATCACGGCGAGCGCTTCGAGCCCATCCACGTCCACTCTGCGCCTCCGATGGCGCTGGCGGCGGAGTAGCTCCATGGCCGTCTCTCTCTCGGAAGGCGATGGCGACGATGATCTCGGCGAGACGAGCGACATCAACGTCACGCCCTTCATCGACGTGATCCTGGTGCTGCTGATCATCTTCATGGTGGCGGCACCGCTGTCGACGGTCGACGTGCCGGTCGATCTCCCGACATCGACGGCCACGCCGCAGAAGAAGCCGGACAAGCCGATCTATGTCAGCATCAAGCCGGATCTGACGCTGTTCGTCGGCGAGGAGCCGGTGAAACGGGCGAGCCTGGTGAGCACGCTCGAGCACATCCCCGAGGCGGCGAAGGACAAGTTCATCTTCCTGCGCGCCGACCGGGGCGTGGCGTATGGAGAGCTGATGGACGTGATGGAGCTGCTGCGGACCGGCGGCTATCCGAAGATCAAGCTCGTGACTGTCGAAGGCGTCTCACAGGCCGCCGCCCAGGCTGCACATTGAAACCAGTGAAACGACGGAACTGAAGAATGGTCGAACACAAGTATCAGGGAGCGTCGCGCCGCTTGTGGATCTCAGCCGCGATCGGCGCCCTCATGCTGCACGGTGGCGGCGCCGCGCTCGCGGTCGTCCATCTCAGCGGCAATGACGCGGACGGCGGTCTCGGCGCGGCCGGCGCCGAATTCGCGCTCGAGATCGCCTCGCCCCAGGTCGAGGACAACGATCTTCCGCCGGGTCCCGACAGCGACGCGGCCGAAGCTGCGCCGGAGCAGATGCAGCAGACCGCCGAAGTCAAGGAGTCCGACGCCGTCAAGGACAAGCCGACCGAGACAGAGGAGGAGGCCGATCGGGTCGTCACGCAGAACGATCCCAAGAAGCCGGAGAAGGAGGAACAGCAGCAGGCAACCCAGCAGGCCGAGGCGTCGGTCGCATCTGCTGCGCAGGAAGAATCGGCCCGCAAGGCGCTGGACGAGGCCGCGCCGCCGGCCGAGACAGCCAAGGCCCCCAATCCGGGAATGGGCAAGGACAAGCAGAAGCTGACCAACGATTGGGGCCGAAAGATCAGCGCCTATTTCGAGCTGCACAAGCGCTATCCGGAAGGCAAGAAGCACAATGGCACGGTCAAGGTGGCGCTGGTGCTGAGCCGGGCCGGCAAGGTGGTGTCTGCGTCCGTCATGCAGTCGTCCGGCGACTCGATGTTCGACGATGCCGCGCTGGCGATGATCCGCCGCTCCGACCCTGTGCCTGCGCCGCCGTCCGGACTGACGGACGATCAGTTCAGCTTCAGCCTCGACGTGAACTTCAACCAGAAGAAGTAGACCGTGCGTCGTTCGACGCGTGTATCTTGAAGACTTGGCAGCGTTCGCAATGGCGCGAGCGCTGCTTTTTGCGTCTGCTGGGCCTAGGTCGCGCGGACGAAGGAACGCGAGACCTTTCCGTATCCGGCCGGAATTCCCGCGAGACGACCTTTTCCAAAGTCTCCTCTCATATTCGGAGATGGGTATCCTCGCTGTCATCGTCCGAGGCGGACGATCCAGTACGCCGTGACGTTTCGGTTCGGCATCTGCCGCCACGGAAGTACTGGATGCCCCGCTTTCGCGAGGCACGACAGCGTTGGAGACTGTGGGGACTCAACCCACCACGCATGCCGATTGGATGGAAACGTTCGTCTAGTACTGTACCCGCGCGCCGACCTGCACCACGGTCGCCGACAGATTGTTTTCGCGGAAGTTGGAGCGCGTCTCCTCGCGCCGGACGCTGGCCCTGAGCTGCAGCAGGCGTGAGAACTTGTAGAGCATGCCGAGCTCGACCAGATAGCGGTTGTCGACCCGCGTCGTGCCGGTGAACGCGTCCTCGCCATAGCCGGCGAGGAACGTGCCGACGAGCCAGGGCTCGAACTGATGCTCGATGCCGACGGTGACGTCGCGCTTGAGCACGCCGGAAATGCCGGGCTCGGTGATCTCCACCACCTGCGACTTGGCCCCCAGCGCGATCGCCGTCTCCTTGGCGAACTGCCATGTCAGATTGGCGTCGGCAATGAAGCCGTTGACCGGCTTGAGCATCGGATCCTGATAGCGGCGCGTCAGATAGCCGACGGCGACGTCGCCTGTCAGCTTGTCGGCGTAGTTGAAGGTCACGCCGGCCTCGACCGCCGTCCCGGTGGAGTCGCGGCGGAAGCCTTCGGCATCGACCGCGATGTCGTGAACGCGGCGATCGACGGCGACGTCGACGAAGGGACGGATCTCCGGCGTCAGATTGTAGGTGATGCGGCTCTGCGAGCCGTATTGGACGAAGTTGCGATCGGCATTGCTGACGATCTGGCCGTCGACGAGCGGCGCGTTCTGGAACGCGACGCGGTCGATGGCGGCCTTGGTCGAGACCTCGACCTCCTCGAACCGCTTGGTGACGCCCGCCGAGCCGCCGACGGTGGAGGCGAGCGGAATCCTGGCGAACCGGCCGGCGAAGCGCGGCGTGCCGGGATCATCGGCATCGACGGCAACGTGGCCCTCGCCGTTGAGCGCAAACGTATCGGTGATGTCGTAGCGCCCATTCACCTTGGCGTCGACGGTAGGCCTGCTGAGCTGCCGGAGCTTCGCATAGTCGATGTAGCCGACGCGCACATCGGCGTTGAGCAGATGCCGCTCGAACTGAGAGCGCACGAGCAGGACCGGCGCAACGCTGACGAAGGCCGAGCCCTTGCCTTGCGGCACACGGCCGGGATTGCTGTCGAAGCCTGAGGACATTTCGAACGCAGGCTTCAGGATGAAGTTTCCCACCGTGATGCCCTTGGGCTCATAGGGGTCTTCCGCCATCATCGGCGGCTGCGGCTGCTCCTGCGGCTTCTGCCCCTTGTTCACCGGCGGCAGCCGCATCTTGGGCTTGTCCGCCAGAACGGGCGGAATCGGCTGCGCATCCTGTCGCGGAATCGGCGGCAGGTTGCGCGGCAGCACGCCACGCGTCGCCGGCGGCGGACTGACGGCGAACGCCAGCGCGTCCAGGCAGCGATTGGGCACGTTCGTGACCGACAGCCGGCCTGGCGTCGACAGGCAGCCGCCGACCAGGAGGCCGGCGGACGGTGCACCGAAAAAGCCGTTTCGAACCGGAGCCAGACGCGGCGCCGGCTCGCGGCGCGCGGCCTGCGGGAGCGCGCCCGCGCCCGCATCGATCGGAGACCGCGGCCGCGGCGGCGGGGCCTCGTCCACCTGCGTGGCCGCCTTCGGCTCCGGCTCGACCCCGCCCGGCGAAACGATCACCTGCGGAATGACCAGCGGTCCATTGCTGTTCGCCGGCCTCACCGGCTGGCGGCGGCGATTGGGTACGACCACCACCGGTCCGGCGTCGGTGGTCGCCGGATCTGCATAGGCCCTGACCTGGCTCCCCGGCGTGACGGTCTGACCGTAGGACGGCGCGACTCCGAACAGCGTCACGAGCAGCACGGTGATCGCAACCGTCTCCTCCTGGCACCGTGAGACGTCGCGACCGATGCCACGTCTGGAAGCGACCGTCTCTCGTGCTGCCCGTTCCAAAGAGCCTCGTCTCCGTCGAGTTCGGCAACCCGCGAAGCGCGGCGCCCGCGGCGTGACGCATCCCGGCATCACGGCGTCGAAGGTCGGATCACTCGATGATCAGCGCGCCCTTGTTGCCCTGATGGAAGTCGTCGAAGAATTCGTAGCGTCCCGGCTTCTGCGCCTTGACCTTCACGACGCCTTCCATGTTGGGCTTGATCACCGTCTCGAACTCCAGGGGCTCGCTCTCGAACTCGACCGGCGCGCCATCCAGATTCTTGACCTTGAACACGATCGGCGTGTTGGCCGGCGCCTTCATCTCCGCCGGCTGAAACTTGTTGTCCTTGACCGATATCTCGATGGTCGTCTCAGCCGCCCCTGCCGGCAGCGCGAACGCCGCGATCAACAGCACGGCGGCTCCTGCTGCCTGTACCTTCCCAAAGAGATTCATGCTGTATGTCCCTGTCCCGAATTCACCCGAATGTGCCGAACGTCTTCCCGCGCTCGCCTGTTTCGACGAGTCTTCGACACTTCATAGAACGACTATAAAGTCCCGAATGCGGCAATTTGCCGTGTCGAAATTTGACAACATCTGTGTGTGCGACAAAGCGCGCGAATTTATTAGTTGTACGGCGTCAAGTCGCCGCGCAGACGCGTGGGCTCGAGCATCGCCGATGCGCGTCGCCGAATGACAACGACGAAAATCAGCGGTCACTGCGGTCGGTAGCAGCACAATCGCCTTAGTTCGCATCTGTGCTGATATGAGACACGACAGGTCATGCAGCGCCGTCGCGCGCCGCGAACCACACGAGACTCACGATCGACCGCCTACGCTGCGCACAGCACATGCATGATCCTCATGCGCCCGCTCATCGAGACGAGTGCGAGCGAGATGCACGAAGGGACACGCTCGTGCTGGTCTCACGCGGCATGGACCGCAATATGCGTGTGCGTCCATCCAGCTCGAGCCGTGCGCGGACAAGCCTTGCGCGCACTAGAAATGAAATCAGGCGCGGGCCTGCACGCACATATCGCCGGCGAGCGCACACGACCGATGCCCGCCGTCTCACCTGCCGACCCCCAGCCGCCTGTCGTGAATGCTGAGGGATCGCGGCATACGCGCAGGCTTCGCGGCGCCGGGGGCCGGATTCACGCGCAGGGGCGGCAGATCGGGTACAACGGATACGTGCTCCTCGTCCGCCATCGGCTCGGGCTCCGGGCTCTGGCGTGCGACGCTGCGCGCCACCGCAGGCGCGGCGCGCATGATGCCAGGCACGCGCTTGCGTCCCGTCACCATCGCGCGCATCAAATTCTCCCGCTGCAGCACGCTCATCCACACCGTGCCGAGCACATGCACGGCGATCAGGGCGATGATGGCATTGGACGACAGCGCATGCGCCTGCTCGATCCAGCCGACGCCGAAGAACCGGATCGAGACCTGCATGACGCCGCTGATGGTCGAGACGATCAGAAGCGCAAGCATCACGACCAGCATCGCGGCCCCTGCCGGGTTCAGGCCCAGATAGCGTCCCGTCTCTCCGCGCAACATGCCCACGATGTACTGAGGCGCCGCCCGCAGCTTGAGGCTGATCCGCGCAAACAGCGAATGACGGCTGCCGATCAGTCCCCAGATCAGCCTGAAGGCGAGAAGACCGATGACGGCATAGCCCGCCAGGCGATGCAGGCGATCGAACGTGTTGGGCGTGACGCAGGCGACGAGCACGAAGGCCGCGAGCGACCAGTGCCAGACGCGCAGCGGAAAATCCCAGACCGCTACGGTCCCCGAACCCGAGTTCGCCGGCGTCTCGGAGAAGACGCTCCGCTGTGCCTGGCCTGCGTCACGCATGACCATCAGATCACTTCGCCTTGGTGTGCTTCAGCGCGAGGTCTTCGGGGCTGTAGAACAGCTCATAGAGCTTACCGCCCTTGACGCCGTAGACCTCGTAGCAGGTGCCCTCGATCTTGGTCTGTCGAACCTCGTAGCCCGCGGCCTTCGCCTTTGCCTCGGCCTCGGCGGTGGTCTTCCACGACGCCTTGTCGAGCTTGGTGCAATCCTTGTAGCCGTCGGCGAGCGCTGCGGAGCCCGACGCCAGACCCGCCGCCAAGACCACGCCCATCAGCTTGATGACCTTCATAATCAAATCCCTCCTCGAAGACTGCGCCATCGGCGCCAACAGCGCTCGATGCGCTGGCTACAAAGGGGAGGAGATTTCAACGAAACTTGGACATCATCAGCCGCGGCGGATGGCCTCGATCACGCAGGCGCGGCTCGAAACGTTCCGCATCCGGCCGCAATGTCGCTGAGATACGAACTCACATGCGGTCCCGTCAGGATTGAACCGTGTCGGCAGGCTGCTGATCTTTTCAGGACTCGACAACGCGCGCGGTTCCCCGCGCATTGCAACTGATATTGATTCGCAAGGATGTAGCAGCATCATCGCGAGGCGCATGCGCTTTGCTCCCGCACAAGGCGTGGACGGCGCTGTGTGCGGGACCACACTCCTGCCCGATTGCCGCTGTGACCATGGTGAGGCGAGAAAGGAACCGACAGCTACAAGGCTGCGACCTTAAGCCTCAGAAATTTTTTTTTGAGCGTCGCCATCGTTCGCACGACCGGATCGAGATCGATGGTGGATGATGACGATGCGGCTGCTTGCGCACGCATCGTCCGGCCGTCAAACGCACATCCGTGCGGACAGCGGCGCAGCCATCCTGATCCTGGGCGCGGGCGATGCCCTTGCCGACACTGACTGCCGACCAGGATGGCGAGTCGTTGCAGGAAAACGACGTGTCGGATGCCTCGGCAACGACGTCCCCGCTTGCGTCGGGATCTGCCATGGACGCGCGCCAGGACGAGCGGCCATTGCCGGGTGAGCTGCGCTTGCGCCGCCCAGTGCGGCGCATGCCTCGCGAGCCCTGGCGCGGATTTCGACATGCATCATTCCATCGCTGCGGCAGGGGCAGGACGATGGTGGATCGTCCTTGCCGCCATCAAGCGACAAGCGCCGCCCTCAGCGATGGATCCTCGAGGAGCGAGCGAGCTTGCGTCCCACGGTCGCGCGCAAGGCGACGCGCATCACGCGCCCGGCCGTCGGGAATGGAAGGCTCGTCACTTCGTTCCGGAGAAGACGCGGCTGATGAAGTCGGAGCTCTCGGGCGACTTCGTCATCTCCGGCGACGGCTCGGGCTGGGCCGGCGGCTCGGTTGGTACGGATCGGATCTGCGGTCGGCTTCGGACGGTGACGCTGCGCGTCGCGCGCGCCTCCTGCTCGCCTCCGTTCGGCTTGCTCACCGTGATCATGATCTTCTCGGAGATCAAGGGCGGATCGAAGTTGAGATGCCTGGTGTCGCCCAGCACGAGCTGCAGCGTGTGCTTGCCGGGCGACAATTCGATCCGCGCCTCCGTCTCCCCCGCTGCGTAATGAACGTGTTTCTTGTCGCGCGGAATCTCCTCGCCGGCCTGCATCGTCTCGTCGACGTCGACCAGAAGATGATGATGGCCACTGCCGGCGAAATCGTCGCCCGCATGGGTAACGCCCATGTTGCGCAGTCCGAAGCGAGCGATGAAGGGCCCGGTCACCGTCTCCCCGTCCGCAGGAGAGATGAAATAGACGCGGGCATCCTTCGCAGCCTTCGTTCCCTTGGCCGGCGCCAATGACGGCGCGAGCACGAGCGATGCGGTCAGGATGAGGCAGAGTCGCGCAGACCTCGGCAGCATGCAAATCCCCTATGGTGAGAGCGCGACGCGGAAACCCAGGGTCGGATGCCGGATGCGGCCGTCATAGCGGTCGCGGCTGCCGGCCCGCGCATCGGCGGCGCCGTTCTTCCACGATCCCGAGCGGATGACGCGGGCATAGCTGCCTTCCTCGAGCCAGGCCGATCCGTCCGCCGGCGCGCCCTTGTAGTTCTTGTGCCAGCTGTCGGCGACCCACTGGCCGACGCCGCCGCCCATGTCGAACAGGCCGTAAGGATTGGCCTGGACGCTGCCGATCTTCGGCGGCTGGTCGGTCTCGGCGTCGCCCGTGCCGTTGCAGCCCTTGCAGCTGGCCATGCCGGGGCGCATGCGATCGCCCCACCAATAGCGGGTGCGCTGGCCGCCGCGCGCGGCATATTCCCACTCGGCCTCGGTCGGCAGCCGGAACGACTTGCCGGTCGCCTTCGACAGCCAGGCGAGATAGGCCTGCGTGTCGTCGTAGCTCAGGTTGGTGACCGGACGATCATCCGCACCGGCCGCGATGTCGGCGCAGCTTGCCGCGGCGACACACTGCTTCCACTCGCCGATCGTCACGGGATGCTTGCCGAGCGAGAACGGTCGCACGCTGACCTGATGCGCCGGCTGCTCGGACTCGTCGTCGCCGCCCATCGCAAAGCTGCCACCGGCGATCGCCACCAGCTCAGGCACGCGCAGCTTCGGCCCGGCTTCCGGCGCCGGCGCGGGCCGCGGAATGGCTGCCGTGTCGGATGATCGCGCCAGCGTCGCCTCGAGTGCCGGAGCATCCTGGCGCGGCGCGATGAAGGCGCTGGACGGCGATCGCGCGGCGTCCTGGCGCGCGTTGGCGGCTTCCAGCAGGATCCGGCGCGGCGGAGGCAGCGGCGCGGCGGACTGCGCCTCCTGCTGCGAGCTCGACGATCCGGCCGACCCAGGCGGCGCCTGAATCAGCAGCCTGATCTCGCGTAGCGGCAACAGCACGCCGCCGAGGAAGACGATGCCGAGGACCACGACGCCGAGCGCTCCGCGGATCAGCTTCTTGCGCGCACCTGCCGCCGGTGCGAACACGGCCTTCAGCCGGCCGCCCTCACCCGCCTCCTCCTGATCACCGTCGCTGCCGTCGTCCCATCTGTCTGGAAGGGACGCCGCCGGCGCGGGCGACGGGCGCACCGGAGAGACTGGTGCAGGTTCTCGTCGAGCCGCACTCTCCGGCTCTGCGATTTCCCATTCGGCATCGAGCGACTGCTCGAGCGCGCCGCACATCATCAGCAACAGCCCGCCTTCGCTCTTGCCGGTCCAGCGCTCCTGCACCTCGGGACACTCGACCTGATCCTCGACGCGCAGGAAGCTTGGCGGACGCATCGGGCTGAGCGAGACCTGCACCGTGCGGCCGCAGCGCCGGCAGGCCACCGCGCGGGAATCCTCCGGCAGCGCATCCTCGGCGAGCTTGGGAGCCCGCAGCCATTGCAACGCTGAACTCTCGCTCATGCTGTCCTCGCTCGTGATGCCCGCCAACCCCGTCACTGACCCCAGCTGGCGAACACGTCCTTGAACACGCGGTCGCCGTCGGGTCCCTTCTCGATCGACAGCAGCGCCCGGTTGCCGCCCTCGTAGACGATCGGAATGTCGAACCACTGCTTGCCCTTGAGAAGCATCAGGTTGCGCTTGGTATCGACCTCGTTGGCCGACAGCGCGACCATGAAGTATTTCGGTGTCACCCGGGCGGTCTGGGTCACCAGCGCCGTCCCGCGCTCGGCCTCCTCGCCCTTGAGGCCGATGCCCCTCAGGCTGGTCAGGCCGCTCACCGACTGATCCGGCCAGTCGAACTTGAGCTCCATGATGTGGCTCGCCGGCATCTCCATGTCGGCGTTCCGCCGCAGCGAGATCGTGGCCTTGGTGCCGTTCTCGATCTCGATCTCACCCTTGATCGCCGGCGCCGTATCGAGTCGCGGCCCCTTGGTCTGCTCGATCGACCAGGTGACCTTGCCAGGATAACGCCTGCCCTTCGGATCCTGCGGATCCTCATGATAGAGGAACGCCTGCGCCGGTGTGCTGACCGGCACGCTCATGCCGACCGTGGCATGCTCCTCTGCCGCGGCGACAACCACCGGCTTGGCCTCAACCACCGGCTTGGCCTCCGGCGTGATCCGCTCTGCACTGACCTTATGGGCGCCCGGTTCGCTCGGCAGAGCCGACGCTGCCGTCGCACCGCTCAGGGACAGCTGGATCCATTCCGACGCGCGCTCCCAGGACACTGCCGCACCGACGACTGCCAGCAATCCGGCCGCGGCAAACGCCATCACCCGCCGGCTCGGCCGGCGGCGGTGCGGTGCCGCGGCGTTCTCCGTCGCCTTGAACGCCATCGCGACGAGGGAGGGATGAATCTTGATCTCGGTCGCCGGCGCTGCAGGAGTCGCAGCAGAGGCTGTAGCCGCAGCAGCGGCAGCGGGCTCAGTGGTGGCAGAAGCCGCTGCCGCAGCGGGTGTCGCAACGACGGCAGGCTTCACGGGCTCTGCCGGCGCGGCGCCCGTGGACTCCGCCTCGATCTCCGCCGTGACCACCTTTTTTTCGGCAGGGCGCTGCGGCACCGCAGCCCGATCGGCGACGATGACCGGCGCTTCAGCGACGGCGGCCGCGCTCGGCTGGGTCGGCTCGACCGTGGCTGGCTGCGCGACGGTCGGCAGCGCAGGCGGAGCCGGAGTCACAACCGGCGTCACGATGTCCGCGGCCGGATCGCGCGGCGGACGCCGGCGCAGCACGCGAATCTCCGGCGAGGGCTTGGGCGCAGCCGCGCGGCTCTCGGCACGCTGCGCTATAGCGGGCGCGCCCGGCTTGCCGGCGGCAGCCGTGACGATGTCCGTCCCCGAGCGGCGAGCCATCGAGAGATATTTCGCGACGGTGGCGATCTCCTCTTCGAGCGAGTGCGTCGTGAAGACCTGCCGTGGCTGCGGCCGCTGCTTCGGCGCGGGCGCTGCCGCGCGGGCCGGCCGCGGCAGGTCGGCGGCTGGTGCATCGGCCGGTCTGGACGTATCGGCGGGCAGCAGCGCAGCTGTGACCGAGGCTGTCTCGACGCCGGCAGGGCGCGCGCGCAGCTCGATCATGCGATCGGGAAACAGGATCGCGGCGAGATCGCGCAGCGAGGCACCCGGCATCAGCAGCCGCCGCAGCGCTGGTGGAACGCGGCGCAGCGTGTTCGTCTCGGTGCGTTTGACAACAGGATCGTTGCGGCCGGCTTCGACCAAGGCTCCGTCGTCGTGACGCTCGTCGCTGATCAGAACCTTGCGGGCCCGCAGCATCGCCGTCAGTTCGCGCAGATCGGAGCGCGAGGCGTGGTCGACGACCAGAAGATCGAAGGTGCCGATCCGGGCCGGCAGCAACTCGGCGACACGCCAGGCCGGCATCACGTGACAGGGAATCTCCTCGAGCCAGCCGTCGAGAGACCTGCGCGCAGCAAGCCGAAGTCGGCGTGCGGTCGGACCGGAGCAGGCCGACGCCATCTTCTGCATCGAGTCCCTGAACCGCTTCACCGCTTGCCTGACGGCGACGCCCGCATTCTGCGCGATGCCCAGCGACATGCGGGCGCCGATCACCGCTTCGAACAAGGCCAGCGACCGCGTCTCCAGCCGCGCGCGCTGAGCCGCAAGGTCATGCAGCAGCTGCCGCTCCTCCGGACTTTCGATCCGCATCAGCACGGCCCAATTCCAGGCCGCCACCCATTCCGCGAGCGTCGCCGCATCCTTCGCCTCGCCCGCGCCCGGCGCGGACCGCAGCCGCTGCGCCAGACTCGGCGCGCCCGCCGCAGTCGCCATCCGGCAGGCGGTCCTGACGAGTTCGTAGTCCGGGCTGGCCTCGCGGATCTTCTCCATGGTCGCGAGAATGCCTGTCCACCGCGTTTCGAGCTCCTGCGGCTCCGTCTCGGCGTCACCGACCCGCGACAGCACGTCATCCTGAACGGAGACGGCGAGTTCTCCCGCCCGGGCGAACAATTCGCCGAGGCGAGCGAGTTCGATCAGCGGTCCCGATACGCGCGTCATGACGGTCCGAATCGCCGCGCCGAACGCGGCCAGCCGCTGTGCATCGGCCAGCATCGCCCTGACGTCACCGTCCGGCATGGACAGCTTGGAGCAGGCATCGGCCACGTTGCGGACGGCGAGCGCGGCCGTCACGATGGCGGCCTCGACGCTCTTGACGATGTGCTCGAGGTCATCGAACGCCCGCGCCGATTCCAATGGAAGCGCGGGTGCATCGATCTGCGTTGCGATCGACGTCCAGCGCGCGCGCAATGCATGCAGGTCGTGACGCCACAGCAGGAAGCGCCCGACATATTGCCAATCCGCCGGCTTCGACGGCTCGGCCCCCTCCACCGTGATGGCCTCGACGGCGGCCTTCAGCGCGCGGCGCGAAGGCGAGAACCGCGCGAACGGCTTCTCGCCGGCCGCAAGCCGCTCGACCACGCGGATCGCGTCCCTCCTGGTGAACGCCTCGGCCGGCGCCTGCACCTGGCGCCTCGTGAATTCGGCGCTTCGGGACAGCTGGAACGACGCATCACGCGCCCACCCCACGACCTTGTCGAGACCCGCGGGAGCGTCGGCCTTGGCGGTGCCGAGCGGCGACAGCCGTGCAAGCCAGGTCTCCTCGGCGATGGCGCGATGGCCAGCCACCAGCGCATCGAGATCGGCCGCCAGGCGGTTGGTTGCGTCGAGCCCGAAGGTCGCGATGGCGTCGAGCGCGAGATCCTCGTCGCGGCCAGCGTCCGACGTCAGCCCTGCCTGGTGCTGCAGCTCCGCGTGCAGACGCAGGATAGCGGCGGTGTCGGGAAGCGCCGCGAGCTCCGGCAACTCGACATCGATGTGCTTGAGATCAGCGGCAAGCCGCAGCCGCGCCTCGCGTGCATTGTCGACCGCCGTCACGAGCGGGTCGGTGGCCGCGAGCAGGTGCTTCGGCCGGTCGGTGAACCAGGCATGCGCGTCCTGCTCGCCGACCAGCGCCTTGAACAAATCGAACGGCAGCTCCGGCAAGCCGCCGGCGAGCCGCAGATTGCGCCGGACGATCTCGGCGATCTCGTCGTCGAGCGATGCGATCTGCGTGCGCTTCGAGATGATGTCGCGTTCGAGCCGGCCGATCTGCCCGACCTGATCGCGCAGATTTGGCGTATCCAGGATCGATTGCAGCCGGCCCGCCAGGGCTTCGGCCTTCCTGAGCACGTCCTTGTCGGAGCCGGTCGAGCTGACGGTCAGCTCGCGAATGGCCGGCGGCAGCTTCTGATGCAGCAGCGAAAGTGCAGCCTCGTCCCTGGACACGACGAGGACGCGCGAGCCGAGCGCGAGGTGATGGCAGACGACGTTGACGAGCGCCGTGATCCGATCGTCGCGTTCGACAGACTGGACCATCAGGCCATCCGACCGCGACAGTTCGCGTACGATTTCGACATCCTCCGCGACAGCCGGCAGCGGGAAGAACAGATCGCCCTGCTCGACCGCAGCAGGCTTGGGCGCAGGCGCAAGGTCGATCGGGCCGCCGACGATGCCGGACAGGTGCCGGCGCGCATTGGCGTGGCCGCGTCCATCCGGCTGCGAGAGCAGCGCGCTCACGGCTCCCGACAGGCAGCACTCACTCTGCGGCGCATGCTCGATCGCGTTCTTGAGACGGTCGATGTCGCGCGGGGCGAGGCTCTCCGGCCGCCGCCGCGCGGATATGACCCAGCGTCCCGACGTGAGCGCGGCCTCCGAGGCCTCCATGGCCGGCGCATCGTCCGAAGATGCGAGACTGCGCGACGTCTTGTAACCGGATTGCGCGCCTGCGGCGCTCAGGATCTGATCGATGCCGATCGGCGTGAACGGCGACAGCTCTGCGCGCTGCTCGAGCGCCTCGACCAGGCGATCCGGCTTGTCGCGCACGGCAAGCGCCACGTCCGGCGCCACGGCATCGAGCGCCCTCAAATTGACGGTTGCGCCGACGAAGCGCGGCCGGACCCTGACCTCGGCATCCGGACGCGCAATGATCTCGATCTCGACCGCGCGCTCGAACAGCGGCAACTCGAATTCGCGCCCGCCCTGCCGCCACGATGACAGCGCGATGCCCCACATGACCTCGATCGCCTGATCGTCGCGGGCCGTGGCCGCCATGTCGCGCAGCCGCTGATGGATCGCCATGGTCCGGCGGCGCATGCGCTCGGTGTCGGCCCAGGCGGTCCATGGCCCGCTGATATAGCGCTCGATCCGCTGCACGAGGTCAGGACGCTGCTCCAGACGCAGCCGTCCGGTCCAGGCGCCCAGCGCCGGGGCGGGCGAAAAATCCTCGGGCCGTGCGTGGCGGGCGAAGGTGAGGCGGTTCTTCTCGATCTCATCGACCGTCACCACGATGCTCTCGTGCGGCGATGGACGACGGTCGGGCTCGGACGACGGCTCGACCCAGATCTTGAGATCGTAGTCGATGGCGGGAGGCTGCGTCGCAGCAAGCGCCTCGACGGCGAGCCACACCGGGCCGTCAACATCGAAGGTATTGAGCACCACGCCCGGCAGACCCGCCAGCTCCTCCTGGTCGAGCGCGAAGCCATGATCGTCGGCGAATGGATGATCCGGCTGCCGCTCCGCCGGGGAGCCCTCGGCACGAATGATCTCGGTCAGACTGCCGAGCACGTCCTGCAACGGCTCGACGACCGATCCCGTGCCGAGCGCTTCGCTCGTCGAGAACGCCCAGGCGTCGGTCGGCGACTGCGACTCCAGGGCCGCCGCACCGATAGCACCAAGCAGCCGCATGCCGTGATCGGCTGCACTGCTCTGCGCCTTGCGATCGCCCGCGCCGGCCTCGTTGGGCCGCACATTCACCAGCTGGCTCATCGCACAGATCCTTCTCTGAAGTCGGCCGCGACGTCGGCGGGAGCTCGGCGAGAGGCTGACCGACAAGGATGGCCCTGCGCGTGATCGCGGTGCGCCGGGCGATCGAAGGGTGGGTTCAGAGTGGACAAGCTTGCCTCGCTGCAACGTCGACGGAACTCCCGACTCGTTGCGGAGGGGTATGGCGAAGTGAGGTCACATCAATGACCCGACAGGTAGATGAATGTGACGATTCTCGCCCCTGTCGGGGAATCGGGAAAAAATCCCGGGTCATTCGATGAGGAAAATCGTGCCTAACAAGTTTGTTAGTCTGGGCTTTTTGTGTAGCGCGGCACGCGTGGCCGGCAACAAGCTTGGGTTGCGGACGAATACGCTGGAATGTGTCTAAGAATACTTCTAACACTCAAGAAGAAATATCCCGACGCATGCCGAACGCCCGATCTCCACGCCGCAGCGCGGCTGCGGTCCATGTTCGGCCACGAACCCGCCGCGCATGCGGCTCGCTTGCAAGGCAGGCGCCACAAGCATTGGCGACTGCGTGCATTGCGCTGCGCGCTCCCCTCCGCAAGTACCGGGCTCGCATCCGACGGAAACGGCGCTGGCAAGCGATAGCCGGACAGAGCCCGGGGAGTTGCCGGATCCGACGCGACCGTCCTGCAGCGAGCGCTGCTTGAAACACCCTCGAAGCTGAAGTAGCTGTTGTTGTAGAGACATCAACGTCATCCAGACGTTTCCCCGATCGATGGGGCTGGGACTGCATGGTGAGGCAACGGACAAGAGCTGCGGCCGCATGCGGTGCCGTGCTGTTCACGGTGGTTTTCCTGTCGTCGCGCGCGCAGGCGCAGTCTGACGGCGCGGCAGGCCGGGAGCCGGCGACGGTCAAGCTTTCCGCAACGCAACAGAAGCAGATCGGACTCCAGACCGCCGTCCTGGCGGCGGAATCCCATCCCGAACAGTTTCGCGCCTACGGCACGGTGCTGGACGTCGCCAGGCTGACCGACCTGACCAACAACTACGCCAATGCCCAGGCGCAGCTGCAGACGGCACAAGCGAAACTCGACGTCGCAAGACTCGCATTCGAGCGCGCCCGCGACCTCGTGCAGTCGGCGGCGATGCCGCGGAAGGATGCGGAGGCGGCGGAGGGCACGTTCCGGACCGATCAAGCCAGCCTGGCTGCCGCCGAATCGCAAGTGAAGACCCTGATGGCGACGGCGCGGCAGGAATGGGGCGCGGTCATCGGAAAGGGCATCATCGAGCGTTCGCCGCAGGTCGTGCAATTGATCGAACGCGAGCAGCTGCTGGTGCAGGTCACGCTGCCGCCCGGCGTGACTCTGGCCGGGCCGCCGCGCGGCGCGCTCGCGCAGGCGCCCACCCGCAGCGCCAACATCGATCTGCGCTATTTGTCGGCTGCGCCGCGAACCGATCCGCGCATCCAGGGCGTGAGCTATTACTTCGTCGCCGCCGGCGACAGCGGGCTGCTGCCGGGGATGAACACCACCGCCTACGTGCCCTCGGGCAAGTCGTTCGACGGCGTCTTCATCGAGGACACCGCGATCGTGCAATGGCAGGGCCGCTCTTGGGTCTATTTGCGCGCCGGTCCCGAGATCTTCAAGCGCCATCCGATCCGCACCGATCAGCCGGTGTCCGACGACGACTATGTCGTGCAGGACATTCCGTCGGGCTCCGAGATCGTGCTGCGCGGCGCGCAGGTGCTGTTGTCGGAGGAGGCCAAGAGCGAGCTGCGCGGCGGCGGCGATGATGATTGACGGCGTTCGCGGCGCCGCAGCCGGCCCCCAGGCGGCGCTGATCTCGTTTGCCATCCGCTTCCGCGGCATCGTGCTGGGGGTGGCCTGCACCATTCTCGGCTACGGCATCTTCTCGCTAGGCAGCGCCAATTACGCGGTGTTTCCCGAATTCGCGCCGCCGCAGGTCTCGATCCAGACCGAGGCCCCCGGGCTCAGTCCGGAACAGGTCGAGGTGCTGGTCACGCAGCCGATCGAAATCGCGATCAACGGTCTCGCCGGCGTCGAGAGCATGAGGTCGTCGTCGATCCAGGGCCTGTCCGTCATTTCGGTCATTTTCCAGCCCGGCACCGAGGTCTTCCGGGCTCGGCAATTGGTGACCGAGCGACTCGCGGTCGTCGCCGGCAGCCTGCCACAGGGCGTGCGGGCGCCATCGATGACACCGCTGGTGCCGGCGGCCGGCACCGTGCTGGCGATCGGGCTGACCTCCGAGCAGCGCTCGCTGATGGATGTGCGCACGATCGCCGATTGGACCGTGAGCCGGCGGCTGCTGGCCGTCGCGGGCGTGGCGCAGGTCACGACCTATGGCCGGGACATCCGGTCGCTGCAGGTGCAGGTGCGATCCGACGACCTTGTCCGCTTCGGCGTCGGCATGAACGACGTCCTCGCCGCCGCGCGCAAGGCCACCGGCGTGCGCGGTGCCGGCTTCGTCGACACGGCCAATCAACGGGTCATCCTGCAGACGCAGGGCCAGTCGCTCACACCCGAGCAGCTGGCGCGCACGGTCCTGCTGCACCAGGGCGGCGCCAGCGTGGTGCTCGGCGACGTCGCGACGGTCGTGAACGCGCCGGAGCCGCCGATCGGGGGCGCGCTGATCAACGGCCGGCCCGGCATCATGATGATGATCAGCCAGCAATTCGGCGCCAACACGCGCAACGTCGCGGCGCGCGTCGAGGCCGCGCTGCGGGAGCTGCGGCCGGCGCTCGACAGCGAGAAGGTCAAGCTGCACGCCGATCTGTTTCGTCCGGCGACCTTCATCGATGCGGCGACGGAGAACGTGCTGTTCGCCCTGCTGATCGGCGGCGCCCTGGTCATCATCGTGCTGTTCCTGTTCCTCTATGACTGGCGCACTTCCGTCATCAGTTGCACCGCGATCCCGCTGTCGCTGTTATCGGCCGTGCTGGCCCTGCAATGGATGGGACAGAGCCTGGACACGATGACCCTTGGCGGTCTCGCCATCGCGATCGGCGAGGTCGTCGACGATGCCGTGATCGGCGTCGAGAACGTGGTGCGCCGGCTGCGTGAGAACCGAGGCCTGCCGTCGCCGCGCAGCGAAGCGCGCGTGGTCTACGATGCCATGCTCGAGGTGCGCAGCGCGGTCGCCTATGCGACTTTCGCCGTGCTCCTGGTGTTCGTGCCGATACTTGCGCTGCCGGGCCTCGCCGGCCGGCTGTTCGGACCGCTCGGCATCGCCTACATCCTCGCCGTGGTGGCCTCGCTGATCGTCGCGCTGACGGTCACGCCGGCGCTGTCGATGCTGCTGCTGGCCGGCCGGAAGCCGCGCGAGGAACGCGAGCCGCCGCTGGTGCGCTGGTCGCGCGGCGCCTACGAGACGCTGTTGCGGCGGCTCGGCCGCTTTCCCAAGTCGGTCATGCTGACGGCCGTGCTGGTGACCGCCGGCGGCGCAAGCCTGGTGCCGTTCTTCGGCGGCACCTTCCTGCCCGACCTGAAGGAAGGCCACCTGATCCTCCATGTCTCGACGCTGCCGGGCACCTCGCTCGACGAATCGCTGCGGCTGGGCACGCTGATCGCCGAGGCCCTGCAGGGCGTGCCGGAGGTCCGCAGCGTGGCGCAGCATGCCGGCCGCGCCGAAGCCGGCGTCGATACCGCGGGCACGCACTCGAGCGAGATCGAGGTCGACCTGAAGCCGGGGCTATCCGGCGAACAGCAGGAGCTGGCGCAGCAGCGCATCCGCGCCGCGCTCGCCAACTTCGCCGGCATCAACCTGTCGATCAAGACCTACCTGACCGAGCGCATCGAGGAGACGCTGTCCGGCTTCAACGCCGCCGTGGTCATCAACGTGTTCGGCCCCGATCTCGACGATCTCGAGCGTGCGGCGCGCGACATCGCGCGCGAGCTCGGCGAGGTCTGGGGCGCGATCGACATCCAGCAGCAGTCGCCGCCGGGCATGCCGCAGGTCAACGTGACCCTGCGCCCGACCGATCTGCAATCCTGGGGCCTGGACGCGGTCGAGGTGCTGGAATTGATCCGCACCGCCTATCAGGGCGACGTGGTCGGCCAGGCCTATGAAGGCAACGTGGTCTTCAACGTCATCGTCAAGCTCGATCCCGATGCGACGGCACGCCCGACCGAGATCGGCAACATGCCGATCCGGACGCCGGGCGGCGCCTACATCCTCCTGAAGCAGGTCGCGGATGTCTACGGCACCGCAGGACGCTACGTCGTGCTTCATCGCAATGGGCAGCGCGTGCAGACCGTGACCGCCAACGTGACCGAGCGCGATCTCGAATCCTTCGTCGCCGCGGCCAAGCGGAAGATCGCCAAGGAGGTCAAGCTGCCGCCGGGCGCCCATGTCGAGTTCACCGGCGCGGCCGAGGCGCAGGCCAAGTCGCGCCGCGACCTGCTGGTGAACTCGCTGCTGGCGACGATCGGAATCGTGCTGCTGCTGTCCTTCGTCACCGGGCACTGGCGCAACCTGGTGCTGGTGCTGATCAACCTGCCGTTCGCCTTCGTCGGCGGCGTCATCGCGGTCGCCTTGACCGGCGGCGTGCTGTCGCTGGGCTCGATGGTGGGCTTCGTGACGCTGTTCGGGATCGCGCTGCGCAACTCGATCCTGATGATCTCGCATTACGAGCATCTGGTCGTCGTCGAAGGCCGCGCCTGGACCCTGGAGACCGCGATCGCCGGCGCCGCCGACCGCCTGGTGCCGATCCTGATGACCTCGCTGGTGACCGGCCTCGGCCTGCTGCCGCTCGCGCTCGGCGCCGGCGAGCCGGGCCGCGAGATCGAGGGACCAATGGCCGTGGTTATCCTGGGCGGACTCCTGACCTCGATGGCCCTCAACCTGCTGGTGCTGCCGACGCTGGCGCTGCGCTTCGGCCGGTTCGCGCGCGGCGTGCAGGCCCGCGCAGATGTCGCGGCGAGCTGATCGCGGGCGTTAGCCGTCCGCGACGTTCGCCGCACGTGGCTGCTCGACGCTTCACCGTGCGGGCCGAATGAAGGAGATTAAATTCCGACCCGTGTTGACGAGCTTATCCACTGGTCAACTGCAGACCTTCGCGACCGAATGACCGGCGTCCGCGTTCAGCCCTGAACGGACGTGTGCTCCGCAAGTCGCAGTTCGCCCTGTTTAAGTCGGTACTTTGGTCGACGGCCAAGCGAGAGGGCGTATGGTGTAACCTTCTAATGGCCGGGCCAAAAGATTTATTGTAGGCTTAAGAAACCATGTGGGAGAAGCCGAATCCACTGTTCATTGTGGGCAGCCCGCGACCATTGCGGGTCGCGTACCTGATTGATGTCGCTAACTGCTCAGACATCTTGCTTGATTGCATCTTCGCAGAGGCCTATGGCCGTTGGGGAGGCCGCCGTACATTAATCGTTCCAACTAAGCCCGACGCCATCGACCCTCGCTATACTAAGTGGCTTGATTACCACGACCCTGACATAATCTGCAGTTTCGTTCTGCTTCAAGAGTCCTTGGTTGCCCATATCCACGAAAGATACTGTCCCACTCACCTTATTTATCACGATCCGGCCGGACTTACTGGAGGTGATGGCCTTCACTCTCGGCTAGAACTGCCCATTCAGGGCCTCCGCAGTCTCTCGATCGTGCCCGTGCTACTTACACGGAGCGTTGGTTTCGGTGGCCGGATTTCGAATCTCCGGATCATTGACAAGTTTTATGATGGAAGCGAGAGCCCGTTTATTCAGGAGAATTTCGGGTTTCTGAGCAAATCCTATCAGCCGATCGTGCCGCGATTTCATACGGATTTGTTTGGTACGCTTACGCTCATTTCCAAAGATGCGCTCGAAAACACTTTTCTGGGCAAGACGCCACGTAGCGATTACCTGACCGATGAGCGATGTATCCTAGAAGAACTCGGCAAGCCGAGCGAAATCCTTCCTCTTTCAATCGCCTCGGATCTTTTTGCCCCCTATCTCGCGACGGATTACAGTGAATGGTCGGAGGGATTCAACCTCTTCGTTGGCGATAGCCTCGATGACCGGCTCCTCTTCTGGAATCAGCATCATCGGCAGGAAGAACAGTGGATTGGTGCCATCTCGGCTCTTCGTATTCCGACGTCTCAGTTCACGGACCCAGAATTTATCGGTCTAATCAAGACCATCATCCGTCAACGCGGAAAACGGACCTCGCGAGGCGCGCCGGACGTTACGATACGATCTTGTTCGCTGTCGCAGGCGGACCTCGACCGCGTCGCGCAGTCAATGCGCTCATCGGATTTTCCGTCTGCCATATCTTGCGTGCACCACGACGATCACGCGGCTTGCATCCCGCCGTTTAATTACGAGCCTCAGTACCGGTATAGGTTATCTCATACGGAAGTACGCAGCCACGAGGTTCTTGAGTTCAGGGAAAATAATGCGTACGTGCCGCCGACTCTGCCCTGGCATATGCGGGAAGCGCCCCCTCCCGAAGGGCTACGTGCAGGGAGCTGGATGGTCAATCTAAGGATCGATCGCCTGCATGATCACTGCCGGTTCTCGAACGTCCGCCATGACTGGGACTTGCCTCGTCGTCTTCGACTGGAAACGGCGTTCAAAGTTAATTGGCAAGACGGTGGACCTGAACGTTACGAACAGCAGGTGACCCGGGTCATTCGCTCGGGACAATTGTCGCTACCTCGATCCCAGGACCAACGTTCTGTCTCGATCACAATTCCGGAAGACATCGAAGCTTTTCTGACTGCCCTTTGTGTAAGGAAGGAGTGGCTTCCCTTCCATCGGAATAGGCCGGATCAGCCGACGAAGCGAGAGCGCTATGCCTATGCGGAGCTGTCTGACAAAGGGCGTTACCTTGTCGCGATCCTCGAGCATTTTGATCAGATACCAGAGGCTTTTGATGCATTCATGAATGGGTTCTGGCGAGACATCCTGATTGGACTTGGAGCGGTGCCTGTTGAGAAGAACCCGGAGCTTCGCACCGAGTTTTTGACGACTCTGCGCAAGCGGCTAAGCCGTCGCCAGGGAGCTTTGGAATTTCGCACCGATGACGAGTTTGACCGGCTCGCTCGCGAAGCGATCCGCTTTGGGCGCAAAGTCGGGAAGATGGACCGACTTGTTGACTATACGACATTGTACGGTGATTGGGTCAAACTGGTCGAAAAGGAGCTTCAAGAGAACGGTCCTGTCTCCGAGGAAGACAAGGCGCATTATCTCGATCCGAAGCGCCTCGATCGGTCGATCCAACACCTCTGTCGGCAGAAGGTGCTTTTTCAGGGTCGCGAGTGGCAGTGCCGACAGTGCTACAACCGCAACTGGGTCGCCATTGATGGCATGCAAGGCGTCTTGGAATGCCAAGTCTGCAAACAGAAACAATCTGCGCCCGTATCAGGTGATTGGCAGTTTCGTCCCAACGGCTTCATCTTGGAGGCCTACCGCGAGCACGGGATCGAGGCGGCCATATGGACGCTATGGCAGCTCTCCGAACGTGCGCGAAGCTCGTTCTACTTTGCTCCATCCATCAAGCTTTGGGAATCGTATCCTGAGGACCAGGACGGTCCGACGGTCGAAGTCGACGCCTTGGCGGTCGTCGACGGGGACGTTTACCTCTGCGAAGCGAAGAGTTCCCCCGGCCTCGATAAATTTCAAAGAGAACAACTTGTTGCTGCCGCTCGGCGTATTCGTCCGGACGTTCTCTTGATCGCTTGCATGGAGCCATCTAGTTCGAATTTGAATGGTGTGGTTGCCGACCTACAAAGCCAGCTTGGTCCGGACATTTCTGTCGAATTGATCGAGTTTAAGCGTGGCGCCTTGGGTGATGCCACCATGCTGCCAGCGTAGGTGGAGGTCCTTGTAACGCGTTGAAAACGGGATGGGCGGGGGAAAGACCGCAATGACGGCAAAGGGGTGATTGCGTGGATCAGGCCCCATTGTTGCCTGGTCCCCATCACTTCGCGCGTGCTGTTAGCCGCCGCGACTTTAGCATGTTTTGATGTCCGTTGTTCGCCCTTCTCGGACCTTCCGGCCGCCGCCAGAGACGTCGGGCTGCTGGGCTTGAGCGGAAATGCTTCTCGAGACTCGCGCGGGCCCGGAGCCAGGCGCGCACGACCGACAAGTCAACCTCTGATGCGATGCGCCCAAAATCTGATTTGACTCACCGCCTCAAGCACATCACCCTTGTCCAGTCCTCCCACGGAAAATATTCTACTTTCGTTTTTCAGAAAGACATGATTGACTGTGCGCATCCCGTCCCGCAATGAGGGGCGCTTCGCGATCGTCACGAGACGTGGGTGCGGGATGCGGTGGGTGCATTGGATCGCAGCGCGAGCAATCGTGCGGACGAACGAGCCCGATGCGCCGGCGAAATCGTAGGGTCCTGGCCTCCCGGTGCTGAGGCCAAGCGGACGGTGACGATGATCCGTCCGTGACGGGGGCAAGACAGCCGGTCCCCGGGGAGAGGACGTATAAGCCGCCCAACCATCGCGCGGGGAATGCCGGGATGTCTCGGCTGAACCTGTGGTACCTGCCGCCTGCATTTTTTTCGCAGGCGGGCCATGGGGGCGGCCAGCTCCCGGCATTCCCTGCGCCCTCTTCGTCGATGAGGGCGAAACGACCCGCACAACTCGGACGCACGGAGCGCCGCGAGGCCGAATGACTGCGTTCCAAGAAGCACTCATCGCAGATGTCGGCGCCTGCAGCGTCGAAGCGGTGGAGAGACGATGGACGTCTCGCATGACAGCGCGCACCAACGCCACGACTGTCGACCATTGGCCCGGTGGACGTCGGCGTCGAGTTGCCTCAGGCGTTCAGCCGGTCGATGTGCACCTTGCCGGCCTTCATCACCAGCGGAATGTGATCGCCCTGGCCGAGCAGACAGGAGACGTCGCGCAGCGGATTGCCCGCGACCACGAGCAGATCGGCGAAGGCGCCGGGCACGATCCGGCCGAGCTTGCCCTCCATGCCCAGCACCTCGGCGCCGATCACGGTCGCGCTGGCGATGACCTCGCGGGGACCAAGGATCTCGGCGCGGATCCGGAATTCATCGCTCTGCAGGCGCTGGGACGGTCCCAGGAGATCGCTGCCGAAGCCCATCTTGACGCCGGCGTCGCGGTAGATGCCGAGCGAGCGCAGGCCGGCATCGCGGACATCGGCGATCTTGGCGACGCTCTCCGGCGGCAAGCCATACTGCGCGCCTTCATTGGCGAGCGCCTCATAGGTGACGAGCGTCGGGATGACATAGACGCCCTTCTCGGCCATCAGGCGCGCGGTCGGAAGGTCGACCAGATTGCCATGCTCGATGGTGCGCACGCCGCAATGGACGGCGCGGGCGATGGCTTCCGCCGTGTAGGCATGCGCAAGGACGTAGGTCTGCCGCGCGCGGGCCTCGGCGACGATGGCGCGGATCTCGTCCTCCGAGTAGCCGAACGCACCGACAGGATCGGTCGGCGAGGCCACGCCGCCGGACGCCATGATCTTGATCTGGTCGGCGCCCATCTGCAGCTCCTCGCGCACCGCCTTGCGCACCGCATCGACGCCATCGGCCACCCGGGCCAGCGCGCCGACGCGCACGCAGCAGGGACAAGGGGCGTTGTCGGAAAGGAAATCCGTCCGCGCCCGCATGTCGCCATGGCCGCCGGTCTGGCTGAGCGCCCGGCCGGAGACGAACAGCCGCGGGCCCTCGGTGAGGCCGGTGTCGACCGCCTGCTTCAGCGGATAGCCGGCGCCGCCGGCGTCACGCACCGTCGTAAAGCCCCGCCGCAGCATGCCCTTGAGCAGCAGCGCCGAGCGCAGGGTCACCAGCACGTTCGGCATCTGCACTTGCTGTGCGAGATTGAGCTCGACCGCGATCGCGTGGACGTGCAGATCGATCAGGCCGGGCATCAGCGTCTTGCCCTCGAGGTCGATGGCCTGGTCGGCGCTGGTCTGCAGCGGCTTGTCCGAGACCTCCTTGATCAGATTGCCCTCGACCAGAACGTGCTGCCCCTCGAGCAGCTCCGGCTGCAGCGGGTCGAGCAGAGCGGCATTCTTGAACAGGATGGTCGACATCAAGGTGTCCTCGATCGGAGCGAAGCGTGCGTCAGCGGGCGGAGCGGGCCGACGATGACGGTGTTCTCCCCTATCCTGTCCAGCGGCCTCGAGCCAGCCCGGGACGGAATACCTGTCTTCTCAGCCGATCGACATCAGGCTGGCATTGCCGCCGGCGGCTGCGGTGTTGGTGGAGAGACTGACTTCGGTGACCAGCCGGTCGAGATCGTAGCAGCCGTCGCTGGCGCGCGGCGTGACGAGCGGGACGATCGGTCCGGGGCGCGTGGCGAGGTCGCGGCCGAGCGCGATCAATTCATCCGCCTCGCCGTCGGAAAGCACGGCCTGCAGATCGCGGAGAGCCCGCCAGCTGTCGACGATCCGCAGGCGGCCGCGCAGCCGGCTGGCGAGCGGTCCCAACACGGCACAAGCAGGGCTGGCGCGTTCGACGAACGCGTCGTTTCCGGTCATCAGAATGACGCCGATCTGGACCAGCAACGCCTGCTCGCTTCTCGCCAGTGCAGCGACGACGCCGCGCGCGGTGATGCGATAGATGTTCTGTTCGCCGACGGGTCCTGGCAACTCGATCTCGAGGCCGGCCAGCACCTGGGGCCCATGCGCCTCGCACGCCAGCGCCGCCTCCGCATGCCCGCTGGCGCGCAACCCGTCGAGGTAAGAGCGCAAGACCGCGTCAGACTGCGACGCCATGAGCCGCTGGCGCGGCGGCATCGCGAACAGCCGGCGCAGATACAGCGGACCGCCGGCCTTCGGCCCGGTCCCCGACAGGCCGGAGCCGCCGAATGGCTGCACGCCGACCACCGCGCCGATCACGTTGCGGTTGACGTAGATGTTGCCCGCCGCGCTGCGGCCCGACGCCCGCGCGATTGTCTCCGTGATCCGCGAGTGGATGCCGAAGGTCAGGCCATAGCCGGTGAGATTGATCGCGTCGATGAGGTCAGCGAGCTGCTCGCGACGGTAGCGCAGGACGTGGAGGACGGGGCCGAACACCTCGCGCTCGACATCGAAGATGTTGCCGATCTCGATGATGGTGGGCGCAACGAAGGTCCCGTGCGCCGCCTGCGGCGGCAGCGGCAGCCGCTCCACGGCATGGCCGCGCGCCTGCATCGTGGCGACATGCGCATCGAGCGTGTCGCGGGCCTCGCCGCTGATCACCGGGCCGACATCGACCGACAACGACGCGGGATTGCCGAGTTCAAGCTCGCGCAGCGCGCCGCGCAGCATCGACAGGATGCGGTCGGCGACGTCCGCCTGCAGGCAGAGGATGCGCAGCGCCGAGCAGCGCTGGCCTGCAGAGTCGAAAGCCGAGGTGATGACGTCGCCGACAACCTGCTCGGCGAGCGCCGAGGAATCCACGATCAGCGCGTTTTGGCCGCCGGTCTCGGCGATCAGCGGCACGGGCTGTCCATGGACGGTGAGGCGCTCGGCAAGCTGTTTCTGGATCAGCCGCGCGACGTCGGTCGATCCCGTGAACATCACGGCCTGGATGCGGGCGTCGGCCACCAGCGCCGCGCCGACGCGGCCATCGCCCGGCAGCAATTGCAGGACATCCGCCGGCACGCCCGCCTCGTTGACGATGCGAACCGCTTGGGCGGCGATCAGCGGCGTCTCCTCGGCAGGTTTCGCCAGCACCGGATTGCCGGCCGCGAGTGCGGCCGCGACCTGGCCGGTGAAGATCGCGAGCGGAAAATTCCACGGGCTGATGCACACCACGGGGCCGAGCGAGCCGGGACTATCGCCCTCGGAGAGACGTTCGATCTCGCCCGCATAATAGCGCAGGAAATCGACGGCTTCGCGCACCTCGCCGACGGCGTTCGCAAAGGTCTTGCCGGCCTCGCGGACGCTCAAGCCGATGAGGACGAGGCGACGCGCCTCCATCGTCTCGGCCGCGGCGCGCAGGCATGCGGCGCGCGCGTGGGGGCTGGTCGCGGCCCAGGCCGGCGCGGCGTTTGCCGCACGCGACAGCGCCGCCTCGATCTCGGCAGGCGCGGCATCCCTGACCGCGCCGACGACGTCACGGCGGTCGGCGGGATTGCGAATGCGGCGCGCGCCTTCGCTGATCGTCGCTCCGGGCGCCGCAGCCGTCCAATCGAGGCTCGCGCTCGTGACCAGGCCTTCGCCGAGACGCGCCAGCGCGCGCTGATCGGAGAGATCGAATCCGGCCGAGTTCACGCGGCCCGGGCCGAACAGCTCGGGCGGGCGCCTGATCTTGTCGTGCGGCGCGCCCGGGCGTTCCGACGCGCGAACGACGGCGACGGGGTCCGCAATCAGATCGTCGACGGAGACGGCGGGATCAGCGATGCGGTTGACGAAGGAGGTGTTGGCGCCGTTCTCCAGCAGCCGGCGCACCAGATAGGCCAGCAGCGTCTCATGCGAGCCGACCGGCGCGTAGATGCGGCACGGTCGGTTGAGGCGTTCAGGCCCGACGACCTCCTCATAGAGCGGCTCGCCCATGCCGTGCAGGCACTGGAATTCGTACTGGCCGCGCTCGTAGCTGGAGCCCGCCATCTCCACGATCGATGCCAGGGTGCGCGCATTATGCGTCGCGAACTGCGGGAACACGGCGTCGGGCGCGCCCAGGAGTTTGCGGGCGCAGGCGAGGTACGACACGTCGGTATGGTGCTTGCGCGTGAAGACCGGAAAGTCCTCCAGGCCATCGACCTGGGCGCGCTTGATCTCGCTGTCCCAATAGGCGCCCTTGACGAGGCGCACCATCAGCCGGCGCTGCGAGCGCCGCGCGAGGTCGATGAGCCAATCGACGACGAAGGCGCAGCGCTTCTGATAGGCCTGGATGACGAAGCCGATGCCGTTCCAGCCGGCGAGGTCCGGATCGAGGCAGAGTGCTTCGAGCAGATCGAGGGACAGGTCGAGACGGTCGGCTTCCTCGGCGTCGATGTTGAGGCCGATGTCGTATCGCCGCGCGAGCAGCACCAACTGCTTCAGCCGCGGCAGCAGCTCGTCCATGACGCGGTCGCGCTTGATGCTGACGTAACGCGGATGCAGCGCCGAGAGCTTGATCGAGATGCCCGGCCCGTCGTAGATACCGGCACCGGCCGCATGCCGCCCGATCGCATGGATCGCCGTCTCATAGGCCGCGAAGTAGCGCGCAGCGTCATCCGCCGTCGTCGCGGCCTCCCCGAGCATGTCATAGGAGTAGCGGAAGCCCTGCGCTTCCCATGGACGGCCGTTCGACAGCGCCGCGTCGATGATCTGCCCTGCCACGAACTGTTCGCCCAACAGGCGCATGGCGAGCGTCACGGCCTTGCGGATGATCGGCTCGCCGCCGCGGGCGATGAGCCGCGTCAGCGCCGAGGCCAGGCTGTCCTCGCTGGCAGCGGCCGTCAGCGTGCCGGTGACGATGAGGCCCCAGGTCGCGGCGTTCACCAGCAGCGACGGGCTGTGCCCGATATGGGCGCGCCAGTCGCCGGTCGCGATCTTGTCGCGGATCAACGCATCACGCGTCGCGGTGTCCGGAATCCGCAGCAGCGCCTCGGCCAGGCACATCAGGGCCACGCCCTCCTGGCTCGACAGCGAATATTCGTGGATCAGTCCCTCGACGCCGCCGGATTGCGCCTTGCCGCGCAGACGCAGGACAAGATCCCGCGCCAGAGTGGCGGCCCGCGCCGACGACGCCTCCGGGAGCGCGGCGAGATCAAGCAGCGGCGCGATGCATTCCGGCTCGGCGCGGCGATAGGCCGAGGTGATCGCAGCGCGCAGCCCGTTCTGGCGCTGGACCTGGGTCGCGAACGCGGCGAACGGTCGTGGCGGCGACTGCGACATGACCCGTCTCCTCTGAAGCGATTCTCGTCACTCACCGCGCATGCACGGGGCCTGAGAGCAGGACGCGAGCGACGGATGGCGCTACCGCCCGATCAACTGATCGGCGTAGTAGCCGATCGTCTTGCGGTAGATCACCGCCCTGTTCCACTCGCGCATCGCGTCGAAATTGGCCGAGCCCTCGTCATAAGGCGCGCCCATCTTGAAGCCGTTGCTGTGCAGCAGGTTGGCGGTCGAGGCCAGCACGTCGGCGGTGGAGTGGCGCAGGTCGACGCGGCCGTCGCCGTCGAAATCGACGCCGTATTTGATGTAGGACGACGGCAGGAACTGGGTCTGGCCGATCTCGCCGGCGAAGGCCCCGACGAGGTCGCGCAGAGTGAGATCGCCGCGCTGCACGATCTTCAGCGCCGCGAGCAGCTCGCCCTGGAACAATTCGGTGCGGCGGCAATCATGCGCCAAGGTCGCAAGCGTCCGGATCACCGGCAGCTTGCCCATGTCGCCCTTGCCGAAATCGGTCTCGAGTCCCCAGATCGCGACCAGGATCTGGCGCGGCACGCCATATTGCTGCTCGATGCGCGACAGCAGTGCGGCGTGCCGCTGCAGCATCGCGCGGCCGCCATTGATGCGGCCGGCGCCGACGCGGGTCGAGACGTACTGCTCGAAGCTCTTGTTGAAG
>BFBZ01000271.1_pt1 | contig 60122 bp, 58 predicted proteins | sample 1888401 | NCBI WGS metagenome assembly BFBZ01 (sample SAMD00112614, study PRJDB3348) | symbiont metagenome | host: Chara braunii
CGAAATGCGCGATCTCGGCATTCTGCGAGACGACAAGACAACGCTTGCTTCGGCACTCAAAGACTCGGCCAAATCCGCCGATCTCATCCTCACATCGGGCGGTGTTTCGACCGGGGAGGAGGATCACGTCAAGGCCGCGGTCGAGAGCGTGGGCTCGCTGGTCTTGTGGCGCATGGCGATCAAGCCGGGCCGTCCTGTCGCGATGGGCATCATCGGCGGAACGCCGTTCATCGGATTGCCGGGAAACCCGGTGGCGAGTTTCGTGACCTTCACCTATGTCGTTCGCCCGACGGTCTTGGCTCTTAGCGGCGCAACGCCGAAACCACTGGTATCGACGCCTGTTCGATCCGCATTTGCCTACACCAAGAAATCCGGCCGGCGTGAATATGTCCGGGTGAGTTTGCGCGCCGGCGCCGACGGCGTGCGTGAGGCGGTGAAATTTCCGCGCGAGGGCGCCGGACTGCTGTCGTCGCTTGTCGATACCGATGGTCTTGTTGAACTCCGCGAGGACACCACGGCGGTCGAGCAGGGCGAGACCGTGGGCTTTCTGGCCTATTCGAGCTTGCTCTAGTTGACGGCGCGTTGCGCCTCCGCCATTGGAACGTCATGACCACGACCAAGCTCGATCTCAAGGGTCTCAAATGCCCTTTGCCGGTGTTGAAGACGCGCAAAGCGTTAAATGCGCTCTCTGCTGGCGATCGGCTCGAAGTGCATTGCACCGATCCGCTGTCGGTGATCGATATTCCCAATCTGATCCGGGAGACCGGCGATCGCGTCGAGATCGCCGCGCGCGATGAAAAAAGCGTCGTGTTTCTGATCGAGAAACTGAAACCGGCCTAAGCCAGCGGTTTCAGCGTGACGTGCAATCCGTCCTTCGGTTTCGGAATTGGCCACATGTGCCAGTCCGGTCTGTAGCCCTGCTCGATCCCGACCTCGATGTTGCGGAGGAAATGCAGCGCGAAGCACTTCGCCTGCATGTACGCAAAGTGCAATCCGAGGCACATATGCGCCCCGCCGGAGAACGGCACCCAGGCAAAGCGATGACGCGCGCGGGTCGCTTCATCGGTGAAGCGCAGCGGGTTGAATTCGTCGGGATTATTCCAGTGCTCTTTCATGTGATGGGTGAACAGCGGATTCATGCCGACCAGCGTTCCGGCGGGAATGTCATAGCCCTTGAAGGTGAAGTCGCGCATGGCGCGGCGCGGGATCGACGGCACCGGCGGCTTCATGCGCATCGATTCCTTGAACGCCATTTCGGTGAGCGGCATCGCCTCCAGCTTCTCGAACGGCAGTGCTTCGCCGTCCTTTAGCCCGAGCGAGGCGACTTCTTCGCGCAACTTCTGCTGCCATTCGGGGTGCGCCGCCAGCATCGATACGAATTGAGTCAATGACGATGTCAGCGTGTCGTGCGCCGCCATCACGAGGAAGCTCATGTGATCGACGATGTCCTGCGACGACAGCAATGCCCCGTCTTCATGCGTGGCCCGGCAAAGCTGCGAGAACAGATCGTCGCCGCCATTCGCGCGCCGGATCGGAATCTGCTCTGAGAAATATTGAACGATGACTTTGCGTCCGTTGACGCCGCGCGCCATCTGCGTGCCGGGCCAGGGCTGACGGATGGGCGCGATCGATGCTGCGACCATGTCGATGAACGCGCGCGTCACCTTCTCGACATCAGGTCCGATGCCGGTGCCGAGAAACGAGGTGGCCGCAAGATCGAGCGTGAGCTGTTTCATCGCCGGATAGAACAGCATCGGGCCCGGCGAGGCGCGCCATTGCGCGACCCGTGCCGCGATCCCTGAATCCAGTTGCGCCAGATACGACTGCATCGGCCCTGACTTGAAGGCAACCGACATGGCGCGGCGATGCAGGCGATGTTCGTCGAAATCCAATAGCATCAATCCGCGCGGAAACAGCAAGCCGAGAATCGTGCCCCAGCCGTGGGTCGACGAAAACAGTTTGGTCTGATCCATCAGGATCATTTCGTTGGCTTCGGGACCGAGCAGCGATACGCTGGTTTCGCCCAGCACGCGCGAGCGATAGACGAGGCCGAATCTCTGCGACATCCGTTCGACTTCGCCCTTGGGGTCGGCGAGCACGCTCAGGGTACGTCCGATTACCGGCCAGCCTTCGTCGCCGGGAATATGCGCCAGCGCCGCGCGATTTACATTCTTGAATGGAATGGCGGCGGCGGAAGATGTCAGGCTTTGCATCGACATGCGCGATCCCCGGCTTTGTTCGGTGTCAATATCGCCGCGTTCAGGGCGAAGTTTTGACGGTCAGCGTGTCGCCTGCGCGCGACCTTGGCAAGGGCGGAAAGCGGAATCCGCGCTGCGGCGCGACAACGCTCTTGCTAGGGCCTCGCAGCTTGGCCTAAGCCGGGCCGGTGAATTTAACGGTTTGGATCGTGGTATGAAGGTGATCGGGCTGGCGGGATGGAGCGGTGCGGGCAAGACCACCTTGCTCACGCAGATCATCCCGCATTTCACCGCCGAAGGATTGCGGGTTTCGACCGTCAAGCATGCCCATCACAAGTTCGATGTCGACGTTCCGGGCAAGGATTCCTGGCGGCATCGCCAGGCAGGCGCCACGGAAGTGCTGATCGCGTCGGGCCGCCGCTGGGCACTGATGCACGAACTGCGTGACGATTCCGAGCCGCGTCTTACCGAATTGCTTGAGAAGATGGCGCGTGTCGATCTTCTCATCGTCGAGGGGTTCAAGGCAGATTCGCATCCCAAGATCGAAGTGCATCGGGCCGCCAACGGCCGGCCTTTTATGTACCCGGACGATCCGGCCATCGTCGGATTTGTATCCGACACGAAAGCGGACACGAAACTGCCATTTGCGCACATTGACGACATTCCCGCTGTCGCGCGTCTCGTGAAAGCGTCCGCGATTAAAATCGAGGATGTGTTCGCGCGCGAAGCCGCCGGAGCCTGACGCTATTCGATTGCGGGAATATCCAGCGAGAATCGCGCGGCGAGATCGGCGACTTGTTCTTTTGTGAGGGCGCGCGGATTCATTCCACGCAGCATCAGATAGAGCTTCGCGGTTTCTTCCAGTTCTTCGGTTGCAAAGACAGCCGCCTCGAGCGTCTCGCCTGCGACGACCGGTCCGTGATTGGACAACAGCACACATGAGTATCTACCGGCGAGTCTGCGTATGGCGTCGCCGACCGCAGCGTCTCCCGGAGCGTAGTAGGGCAAGAGCGCCGTCGATCCGCAGCGCATGACGTAATAGGGCGTCAGCGGCGGCAGTGCATTCTTGGGGTCGATCTCCGGCAGCATCGACAGCGCAACGCAATGCGCACAGTGCAGATGAACGATGGCGCGCGCGGCCTTGCGGGTTTCATACAGCGCCGCATGCAGCGGAACTTCTTTCGTCGGCGCATCACCGGAGATCGGGCGGCCCGACGGATCGAGCCGCGAAATCCGCGCGGGATCGAGAAAGCCAAGCGAGGCATTGGTGGGCGTCACCAGCCAGCCGCCGTCGTCGAGTCTGACACTGATATTGCCGGACGATCCCGGCGTCAGCCCGCGCTCGAACAGCGAGCGGCCGAATGTGCAGATTTGTTCGCGCAGTTTCGTTTCTGTCATCGCGATTCCCAATCGGCCCTTTGTCACACGCTTTCGATGCGGCTCAAACGGGTTTTTGCAGCGGCGGAAAGTCGTGTTACCAAGCGGTCCAATCGCCCAAACAATGGGCCAAGAAAGAAAAGAGGAAACGATGGCGGGCAAGGGCCGCATCGGTGTGATCGGGCTGGGGTCGATGGGTCTCGGCATGGCGCTGTCGCTCAGCCGCGCGGGTTTCGATGTTGCGGGCTGCGATGTGAACGAAGCCGCCGTTGCGAAACTCGTCGCCGAGAAGGGCCGCGGTGCTGTATCGCCAGCAGAAGCCGCGCGCGATGCGGATGCGGTTGTCAGCGTCGTGGTCAACGCTGCGCAGACCGAAGCGATTTTGTTCGGATCGAACGGCGTGGCCGAGACACTCGCGAAGGGCGCAGTCTTCATCTCATCCGCGACAATGGACCCCGATGTCGCGCGGCGTTTGGCGAAACAACTGGAGGCAACCGGACGGCTCTATCTCGACGCTCCGATCAGCGGCGGCGCGCAACGCGCTGCTCAGGGAGAACTGACAATTCTGGCGTCCGGCAGCGATCAGGCCTTTGCGAAAGCGCGGCCTGCGCTCGATGCGATGTCGGCAAAGCTCTACGAGCTCGGCAAGGAGCCGGGGCAGGGTGCCGCTTTCAAGATGATTAATCAGCTTCTGGCCGGCGTTCATATCGCAGCTGCCAGCGAGGCGATGGCGTTTGCCGCAAAGCAAGGTCTCGATATTCGCAAAGTGTACGAAGTCATCACAGCCTCGGCAGGCAATTCGTGGATGTTCGAGAACCGCATGCCGCATGTTCTCGATGGGGACTATGCGCCGCGCAGCGCGGTCGACATTTTCGTCAAAGACCTCGGCATCATTCAGGACATGGCGCGTAACGCAAAGTTCCCGGTGCCGGTGTCCGCCGCCGCCTTGCAGATGTTTCTGATGACGTCGGCTGCCGGAATGGGCCGCGACGACGATGCGTCGGTTGCACGCATGTATGCGCGCGTGACGAATACGAAATTGCCGGGCGACAAATAACGGGAATCGATCATGCCGCGTTTTGCCGCCAATCTCTCGATGATGTTCACTGAAGTGCCGTTCCTCGACCGCTTTGCGGCGGCGGCGGACGCGGGCTTCGATGCTGTCGAGTTTCTGTTCCCTTACGATTTTGCGGCGGACGATGTCGGCGAGCGGCTGCATCGCAATGGCCTGACGCAGGCGCTGTTCAATCTTTTCCCCGGCAATTGGGAAAAAGGCGAGCGCGGCTTCGCTGCGCGCCCGGATCATTTTGAAGACCTGAAGGCGAGTGTGCAGAAAGCTCTGCCTTATGCCGCAGCGACGGGTGTGAAACGTCTGCACATGATGGCGGGCATCGCTGACCGCCGGGACGAGAAGAACGTGAGTTCTTTCCGCCGCGCGGTGGCGTGGACGGCGGAGGCGCTGGCGAAACACAATCTCGACGTCGTGATCGAACCCATCAATCCGCGCGATGTGCCCGGATATTTCCTCAACGATTTCGGCTTCGCAATTGACCTGATAAACGACATGAAGCTGCCGAATCTGAAATTGCAGTTCGACATCTATCATCGCCAGATTGTGCACGGCGACGTGACGATGGCGCTTCGTGCCACGATGCCGCTGATCGGTCATATCCAGATCGCAAGCGTGCCCTCACGCAACGAACCGGCGGGCGAGGAACTGAACTATCCATTCCTGTTCGAAGAATTGGATCGTCTCGTTTATCGCGGTTTCGTCGGCTGCGAGTATCGGCCCAAAGGCAAGACGACCGATGGCCTCGGCTGGTTCAAGCCTTACGCAAAGACGAAAACCGGAGTGCGCGCGTGACACTGGCACTCGGATGCATTGCCGACGACTACACCGGCGCGTCCGATCTCGCCAACACGCTGACGCGCTGCGGATTGCGCACGGTGCAGACCATCGGCGTGCCCGACGACGCGCTTGACTTACCCGATGTCGATGCCGTCGTAGTCTCGCTCAAGAGCCGCTCGATCGAGGCAAGCGAGGCCGTCACGAAATCGCGCGCCGCCGACCGCTGGCTGCGCGGCCACGGCGCGGCACACGTTCTTTTTAAAATCTGCTCAACCTTCGATTCCACCGATGCCGGAAACATCGGTCCCGTCATGGATGCATTGCGCGACGATTCCGGCGACGCCATCGTGCTGGTGACGCCTGCATTTCCCGGAACCGGCCGCACGGTGTTTCAGGGTAATCTCTTTGTCGGCTCGGTGCCGCTCAATGAGAGCCCGCTAAAGGACCATCCGCTCAACCCGATGCACGATTCCAATCTGGTGCGTGTGCTGGCGCGGCAGAGCAAGGCAAAGATCGGGCTGATCGATCTCGCGACTGTTGCGCGCGGACCTGACGCAATCCGCAACCGCCTGAGCGAACTTGCGTTGAGCGGAAATGGCGCGGCAATCGTCGATGCAGTGTTCGATCCCGATCTCGAAATCATCGGGCAGGTTGCCATCGTGCATCGCCTGTCAGTCGGCGCTTCGGGAATGGGACTGGGTCTCGCGCGCGCCATCGTCGCGTCGAACGGCAAGAAAATGAACGCGTCCGCAAGCGACGCCAAGCCGGTCGGCGGTCCCGTCGCGTGTCTTGCTGGAAGCTGTTCGCAGGCCACGCTCTCGCAGATTGCGGAAGCCGAAAAATCGATGTCTGTGCTGCGTCTCGATCCCGAGAAAGTTGTCACCGGGAACACCGAAGTGGAGCGTGCGCTGGATTGGGCGCGTGCGTATATCGCGGACAAGCCTGTTCTGATAGCGAGCAGCTCGACGCCCGAACAGGTTTCTGCGCTTCAGAAGAAACACGGCCGTGACAGGGCCGGCCATGCCATCGAGCAGGCGATGGCGGCGATCTGCGAGCGGCTGGTGGATGCAGGCGTGCGGCGGATGGTGATCGCGGGCGGTGAGACCTCGGGCGCGGTCGTCGACCGTCTCGGCATTCCGGGATTTCTGGTAGGCGCGGAAATTGCGCCGGGCGTTCCAGTGCTGCGGGCGGTTGGCTGGCCGCGCGGCAATGCTGTGATGGCGCTGAAGTCCGGCAATTTCGGCGGACCGGATTTCTTTAACGACGCGATACGTCTGATGCCGTGAATCCGGCAGCCCGTTGGTTGAGCATTGTGTGCCCGCCGTTAGAGCTTGATCGTATCCGAGGCAGATGGTCTCCTTGCGCGTAGACCACCGAGGCTGCCGCAACGTGTCGATCACCGTCGCTCTGCATCACGTCACCCATTATCGATATGACCAACCCGTCAGTCTGGGGCCGCATGTCATCCGGCTGCGGCCGGCACCGCATGCGCGGACGCGTGTCTCGGCCTATTCGCTGAAGGTCTCGCCGGAAAAACATTTCGTCAATTGGCAGCAGGATCCGCAGGGAAACTGGCTGGCGCGGTTCGTGTTTCCCGAGCCGACGCGCGAATTCAAAGTCGAAGTCGATTTCATCGCCGATATGGCGGTGGTCAATCCGTTCGATTTCTTTGTCGAGCCTTACGCCGAGAAATTTCCGTTTGCCTATCCGCCCGATCTTGCCGCTGAACTTGCGCCTTATCTTATGACCGAGCCGCTCACGCCGCTGTTTTCTGAGTATCTTTCGACGATTTCGCGAGAAGCACCGAACACGGTCAATTTTCTCGTCGAACTGAACGCGAAGCTGCGCGAAAAAATCAAATATATCGTCCGCATGGAGCCCGGCGTCTGGACGCCGGAAGAAACGCTGAAGGCTGGTTCGGGGTCGTGCCGCGATTCTGCGTGGCTATTGATCCAGATGCTGCGTCATCTCGGGTTGGCGGCGCGATTTGTCTCCGGCTATCTGATTCAGCTTGTGCCGGACATCGATCCGCTCGAAGGGCCGCGCGAGGTTGAAGCCGATTTCACCGACCTTCATGCGTGGGCGGAAGTTTATCTCCCCGGCGCAGGCTGGATCGGTTTTGATGTAACGTCAGGCATGCTGACGGGCGAAGGGCATATTCCAGTTGCTGCGACACCGCATTATCGGACAGCTGCGCCGATCACCGGCGGCGTAAGCGGCGGCAAAGCCGATTTCGGATTCGAGATGAATGTGAGGCGCATCAACGAGGCGCCGCGCATCACCAAACCGTTCTCGGATGAGTCATGGAAACGACTCAATGCATTGGGTGAGAAGGTGGATGCCGATCTGAAAGCAGGCGACGTTCGCCTCACGATGGGCGGCGAGCCGACATTCGTGTCGGTCGACGATTTCGAGGCTGCGGAGTGGAACACTGCGGCGACCGGTCCAGCGAAGCGCGTTGTCGCCGATCGATTGATCCGCCGTCTTCGCACGCGTTTTGCGCCGGGCGGCCTGCTGCATTTCGGGCAGGGCAAATGGTATCCCGGCGAGAGCCTGCCGCGCTGGGCGTTCGGACTCTATTGGCGCAAGGATGGCGTGCCGATCTGGCGCAATGGCGATTTGATCGCGCCGATGGACGGTCCTCACGACGCGAAGATCGAACAGGCGCAGACATTCGCAACCGGCATCGCCTCTAAGCTCGGCTTGAATCCACAATACGTTCTGCCGGCCTTTGAGGACGAAGCGTACTGGCGCGCCAGAGAAAAGGAGCTTCCGCTCAACGCCGATCCGGAGGATTCGAAAATCGCCGATCCCGATGAGCGCGCGCGGATGGCGAGGGTCTTTCAGCGCGGACTGGATGTGCCGCACGGTTATGTGCTGCCGCTGCAACGGCATGCCAAAGCAAACCGCTGGCGTAGTGAAAGGTGGCGGCTGCGGCGCGGCAATCTGTTTCTGATCCCCGGAGATTCACCGCTCGGCCTTCGGCTGCCGATGAATTCGCTGGAGCACATTCCGCCCGAAGAATACCCGTATATCGTCGAGCGAGATCCGCTTGAGTCCCGCGATGAGCTTTCGGCGGCAAAACGCAGTTCGGACGACGCGCAGGCCGAAGACCTCGCTCCCGTTCGCACTGCGTTGGCGATTGAAATTCGCGATGGCATTCTCTGCGCATTCATGCCGCCGGTGGGAAATCTCGAAGATTATCTCGAACTGATCGCCGCCGTTGAATCGACGGCAGAAGAGACAAAACTTCGGGTTCATGTCGAAGGCTACGCGCCGCCTTACGATCCGTGCGTTGAGGTCATCAAGGTCACACCCGATCCCGGCGTGATCGAAATCAATGTGCACCCGGCGGCTGACTGGCGCGGCGTGGTCGATGCCACGACGGCTCTCTATCGGGAGGCGGCGCATGTGCGGCTCGGTGCGAGCAAGTTTCTCACCGACGGCCGTCACACCGGGACCGGCGGCGGCAATCATGTGGTTGTCGGCGGCGCAACACCGGCCGGCTCGCCATTTCTTCGCAGGCCCGATCTTCTGAAAAGCGTTGTGCTGTATTGGCAGCGTCATCCGTCGCTGTCCTATCTGTTTTCCGGAATGTTCGTCGGACCGACCAGTCAGGCGCCGCGTATCGACGAAGCGCGTCACGACGCGCTCTACGAACTTGAAATCGGAATGGCGCAGATTCCGCCCCGTGATGAGACCGCTCCGTTGTGGCTGATCGATCGCGTATTCCGTCATCTGCTGGTGGACATCACAGGCAACACGCACCGCGCCGAAATCTGTATCGACAAACTCTATTCGCCGGACAGTCCGACGGGACGGCTCGGCCTCGTGGAATTTCGCGCTCTGGAGATGCCGCCGGATGCGCGCATGAGTCTGGCACAGCAGCTCATCGTCCGCGCGTTGCTCGCGAAATTCTGGCGCGAGCCTCAGAGCGGAAATTTCGTGCGCTGGGGCACGGCGCTGCACGACCGCTTCATGCTGCCGCATTTCATCTGGGAGGATTTCAAGGACGTTCTGAACGATCTTGGGCAATCCGGTTACGGTTTCGAACCGGAGTGGTACGAGGCGCAGCTTGAATTCCGCTTTCCGGTATTCGGCCGTGTTCAGCACGGCGGCGTGTCGCTCGAACTGCGTCAGGCGCTGGAACCGTGGCATGTGCTCGGCGAGGAAAGTTCGGCTGGCGGCACGGTGCGACATGTCGATTCCTCGGTCGAGCGGTTGCAGGTGAAGGTCGGGAATTTTGTCGAAGGCCGGCACATCGTCGCCTGTAACGGACGCCGCATGCCGATGACAGGTACGGGACGGGACGGCGAAGCAATCGCAGGCGTGCGCTTCAAGGCGTGGCAACCCGCGTCAGGATTGCATCCGACGATCCCGGTCCACGCACCGCTGACCTTTGACATTATCGACACATGGAAAGGCCGCTCGCTCGGCGGCTGCGTGTATCATGTCGGGCATCCGGGCGGGCGCAGCTATGACACGCGTCCGGTGAACTCGTATGAGGCTGAAGCGCGCCGGCGCGCGAGGTTCCAGGACCACGGCCATTCGCCCGGCAACGCCGAAGTGCCGGCCGAGGAGCGTTCGCTGGAATTTCCGCTGACGCTCGATCTGCGGACAACGGCCAAAAAGCTCTAGATTCCAAAGTTTTAAATCAGAACGCTGCACGCCTGTTCTTGATAAGAAGGCGGCGTTCACGCCCTCGATACGATTTGGTGCCATGAAATCAGCCATAAATTTAATTTGCCCTGGCAGAAGGAGGCGGCATCCTGTCACTTGACGAGTTCTAAAAAAGAACTGTAGCTTGTCCCCCTAACGACGGTCGAAAAGGGCCGCTTGCAAAACAACGCGTGAAAGTCGGCAACGGTACCGCCTTGCCGGGCGATCGCTTCAAGGGGAGAACGGCATGCTCAAGAATCTCAAATTTGCTTTGCCATTGGCGTTGCTGCTGGCGTCCCCGGCGGTGGCCGAGAACGCGCCCGGCGTCACTGCGACCGAGATCAAGGTCGGCGGCGTCTTCCCGTTCAGCGGTCCCGCGTCGGTGATCGGTCTGGTCGGGCGCGGCGTGCTGGCCTATGTGCAGTCGGTCAACGACCGCGGCGGCATCAACGGGCGCAAGATCAACTACATCGCCTATGACGACGCCTATGCGCCGCCGAAGGCCGTCGAGCACGTCCGCAAGCTCGTGGAAGGCGACGAAGTCGCGTTCATGTTCGGGCAACTTGGCACGCCGGGAAATACGGCAGTCGCGAAATATCTGATCGGCAAGGGCGTGCCTGCCATCGGCATCGTCAGCGGCTCCAACAAGTTCACCAACACCACGGACTATCCATTGACGACGACGAGTCTCGTCAGCTTCGACACTGAAGGAAGAATCTACGCGAAGTATCTCAACAAGACTTTGCCCGGAAAGAAATACGCGATCCTCTATCAGAACGACGATCTCGGCAAAGATTATGTCAACGCGTTCAAAGCCAACATGCGGGACGAGTTCGATAAGCGCGTCGCGGTCGCCGCCTATGAGATCGCGGACCCCACGGTAGACTCGCAGGTCGTCAATCTGAAAGCGTCGGGCGCCGAAGCACTGCTTGTTGCAGGTACGCCGAAATTCGCCGCACAAGCGATCCGCAAGGCCGATGAGATCGGATGGAAGCCGCTTTTGATCGTCAACTATCCGTCAAGCTCAGTCGGCGGCACGCTGAAGCCGGCAGGGCTCGACAAATCGGTCGGTGTCGTTGCCGGCACGATGACCAAAGATCCGACGGATACCAAATGGGACAACGATCCCGGCATGAAGGCCTTCCGGGTTTTCGTCGACAAATATATGCCCGGCATCGACATCTCCGATACCAACTACATCTTCGGATACACGCAGGGCATGATCCTCGAGCAGATCATCAAGCAATGCGGCAACGATCTGTCGCGCGAGAACATTCTCAAGCAGGCGAAGAGTCTGAAAGACTTCGTTCTGCCGACAGTGCTTCCCGGCATCGTCATCAATACGTCCGAAACCGTCAATCAGGACTACACGCAGATGCGTTTGCAGCGATGGACCGGCACGAGCTGGGACCAGTTCAGCGACGTGCTCGATGCGAAGTCGGAATAGTGATTGACCAGGATCGAACAAATCCGGCCGGCGTTTCTGGCGAAGCGCCGGCTGTTTTACACATGTTTCTTCTGGGAGAGATGACGTGAAAGGTCTGATGCAGAACCAGCCGCTGCTGCTGTCGTCATTGTTGCAGTTCGCGGATCGCTTTCACGCGAAGACGGAAATCGTCTCGCGCACCGTCGAGGGTCCGATCCATCGCTATACTTATGCGGATGCCGCGCGCCGCACACGCCAGCTCGCCAGTGCGCTCCAGCGTTTCGGAATCAAGCAGAGCGATCGCATCGCGACGCTCGCCTGGAATAATTACCGCCATTTTGAAATTGAGCACGGCGTCACCGGACTCGGCGCGGTCTGGCATGCGATCAATCCGCGGCTGATTCCCGCGCAGATCGCCTACATCGCAAATCACGCCGAAGACCGCGTGCTGTTCTTCGAGAGCACGTTTCTGCCGATGGTGGAGAAACTCGCGGCGGAATTGAAGACCGTCAAACTGTTCGTGCTGATGGCGGATCGCGCGTCGATGCCGGCAAACAGCGGCATCGGGAATCTTCAGTGCTATGAGGACTTCATCAAGACGGGCGATCCCGATTTCGTGTGGCCGGTGTTCGACGAATTGTCGGCGTCGTCGCTGTTCTACACATCGGGCACGACCGGAAATCCCAAGGGCGTACTCTATTCTCACCGCTCGGACGTGCTGCATTGTCTGTCGATCAGCGGCGCCTATTCGATGGGATTTACGTCGAACGACACAATCCTGCCGATGACGCCGATGTTTCACGCCAACGGCGCGTGGGGCTTCACCCATGCAGCTCCGATGGTCGGCGCGAAACTCGTGCTGCCGGGCCCGATGCTCGATGCCGTCAGCGTCGCCGAGCTGATTTTCAACGAGGGCGTCACCGTTACGGCGGGTGKGSCGRCGCTTTWCACGAAACTGCTTCAGGAATTGCAGCAGCAGAACAGGGGCGCGGGATTACTGAAGCGGATTGTCGTCGCTGGCTCCGCGCCCGCGCCGAGCATGATGGAAGGCTTCGAGCGGCTCGGCGTGTCGGTCAACCATGTGTGGGGGATGACCGAGACCAGCCCGTGCGGGACGTCGCCGCAGCCTTCGCGCCGCATGGCGCGGCAGCCGGCGAAAGCGCAGCTCGCGCGCAAGACAATGCAGGGCCAGCCCATTTACGGCGTCGACATCAAGGTTGCCGACGAGAATGGTGCTGAAATGCCGCGCGACGGAAAAACCAGCGGACGATTGATGGTGCGCGGGCCGTGGATTCTCAGCGGTTATTATCGCGAGGAAAAACCTCTGCTGGAAGACGGCTGGTTCAACACCGGCGATCTCGCGGTGATCGACGACGACAATTACGTCCAGCTTACCGATCGGGCGAAGGATGTCATCAAGTCGGGCGGGGAGTGGATCAGTTCGATCGATGTCGAAAATCTCGCGGCGGGCTGTCCCGGTGTTGCGGAGGCATCCGTGATCGGCGTGCCGCATCCGAAATGGGAAGAGCGGCCGCTGTTGGTCGTCGTGCCGTCGCCGTCGAAACCGGCGAAGGCGAAAGACATCCTCAAATTTCTCGACGGCAAGATTGCGAAATGGTGGATGCCGGACGACGTTGTGTTCGTCGATGCGCTCACCTATGGCGCGACGGGCAAGGTGCAGAAAATGGAATTGCGCCGCCGTTTCGCGGGTCACTACACGGCGCAGAAAAGTGCGTAGCGGTCAGTCCACGCAGAGGCGGGCTTTCGCGATCTCAGGCGGCGCGGGTGCGGGCCTTTGCCTTGGCGGGCTTGGCTTTGACTTCGCCGGCCGGACGCGCGCCGGGACCGGGATGAACATGGACGTGCTTGGCATGCAGGGGATCGCCGCATTCCGAGCAGATCATCACGGGATTGAAATGCTTGCCGCAGTTCTGATGTTCGTGAAGCAGCGGGCGGCCGCGCTCATCGACCATGTGGGTATCGCCCCAGTGAACGATCGCCATCATCACCGGATAAAGGTCGAGACCTTTCTGCGTGAGGATGTATTCAAATCGCTTCGGAGATTCCTGATAGGGGATACGACGGAGCACGCCGAGACGCACGAGTTTCTTCAGCCGCTCGGCCAGCAGATGACGGGTAATTCCCAGGGCCGACTGGAAGCCTTCAAAGCGGCGCGTCCGCAGAAAACATTCGCGCAAAATGAGCAGGGTCCAGCGGTCGCCGATCACTCCGATGGTGCGGGCCATCGAGCACGGCTCTTCCTCAAGCGCATCCCATCTCATGCTAGTCTCCATTTGCGGACGTGCGGCGACTCTGGCCGCGACCGCATTCTAAATAGGTACCAAGTCCCGCGAAAGCCTCCGGCCAAGCGGCTCATTCGGAATAATGGTATCAGAAAGCCACCGGAATTGACAGTTCAATTTTAGAACTATAGGACAGTGAAGCGCAGCGAAGGCCGGAATTGGCAAGTTCGGAAAGCTCGGTCAGCGATCAGATTTTTGAGGAGATGTCGGGTGGCAAGTCCCTTGAAGGCAGAGTTCCAGTTCGATTTCGGCAGCCCGAACGCCTATCTGGCGGAAGTCGCGCTTCCGGGCATCGAGAAGCGCACCGGCGTGAAGTTCGACTACGTGCCGGTGCTGCTCGGCGGCATCTACAAAGCGACCGGCAACATGTCGCCGTTCGATTCCCTTCGCGGCATCAAGAACAAGCCGGAATACAACCAGCTCGAGACGCAACGTTTCATCAAGAAGTACAACATCACGAAATTCAAGGTGAACCCGTTCTTTCCGGTCAACACGCTGATGCTGATGCGCGGCGCGGTGGCGGCGAAGATGGAAGGCATGTTCGAGCCGTATTTCCGCGCCGCCTATCATCACATGTGGGAAGACCCGAAGAAGATGGACGATGTCGAGATTTTCAAGGCGGCGTTCAAGTCGTCGGGAATCGATGTCGACAAACTGTTCGCGCGCGCGCAGCAGGATGACGTGAAGAAGAAACTGATCGACGACACGACAGATGCCGTCAATCGCGGTGCGTTCGGATCGCCGACCTTTTTCGTCGGCAAGGAAATGTTCTTCGGCAAGGATCAGGTGCGCGACGTGGAAGAATCCATCGTCGAGCAGTTGGGCAGCGCGAAAGCCAAATCGGCCTGAACGCTTTCGGCAAATAAACAAAACGTCTCCAGGAGAAACGTCATGTCAGGCCCGCTCAGCGGCGTTCGCGTTCTGGATTTGACAGCCGTCGTGTCCGGCCCTTACGCCACGATGTTTCTGGCGGATCAGGGCGCGGACGTTCTTAAGATCGAGCCGATCAGCGGCGACGGCACGCGGCGCAGCCGGGCGCTGATCGATGCGGCAGGCGAATTCTCCGCGTTGTTCGTGTCGTGCAATCGCGGCAAGCGGTCGCTGTCGATCGACATCAAGAGCGACGTTGGACGCGAGGTGCTGGCCAAGCTCGCCGCGCAAGCGGATGTGCTGGTGCAGAACTTCCGTCCCGGAACGATGGAGCGTCTCGGTCTCGGGCATCAGGAATTGCGCGAGAAATATCCGCGATTGATCTATGTCTCTATCTCGGGCGTCGGCGATTCCGGCCCCTACATGAAGAAGCGCGTTTACGATCCGATCGTGCAGGCGCTGTCCGGCTTTGCGGATATTCAGGCGCAACCTGTCACCAATCGTCCGCAGATGATCCGCACCATCGTCTGCGACAAGACGACGTCGGTTTTCACCGCGCAGGCCGTGTCGTCTGCGCTCTACGCACGCGAAAAAACCGGCAAGGGCGATTACATTCAGGTCGCCATGCTCGACACCATGATCTCGTATCTGTGGCCGGAAGGCATGATGCAGTACACGGTGATCGGAAAGGAGCAGGGCGCAGCAGATCCGAAGGACCGTCCCGACCTCGTGTTTCAGACTTCGGACGGCTACGTCACCTGCGGCACGATCTCGGATTCGGAGTGGCAGGGCTTCTGCAAGGCGACGGGCGATCCGGAGCTTATTAAGGATGAACGCTTCGCCACGCCGACCGCACGCTTCGTCAACGCAACGGAACGCATCAACACGATGCAGGATTATATCCGCAAGCACACCACGGCCGAATGGCTGAAGCGGTTTGACGCCTGCGATGTGCCGTGCGCGCCGATCCTTCGTCGTGGCGAGATAGTCGACAACGAACAGGTCGTGGCACGCGGCCTGATCGAGGAACTGGATCAGCCGACCGTCGGCAAGGTTCGCCAGCCGAAGCCGGCGGCGATCTTTGAGGTGAACCAGGCCAAGATCGGTGGACCGGCGCCCCGCGTCGGCGAACATTCGCGCGCCGTGCTGCACGACCTCGGCTACACCGACGCGGCCATCGACAAGATGGTTGCCGACAAAAGCGTGCGGGTGGTCAAGGCAGGCTGATGCGCGACCGCGCGGCATTTTCATCCAAAATGACGCTGCCGGACACCGTCAAATCCCTTTTTTCAGCTTGAAATCAATCGGTTGTGCAGGCCGCTTGTCTTGATTTGCCCGAACGGCAACTGTAACGCCAACGCGACGGAATCGGCGTGACCAGTTTCAAGGTGCTGACATCGGCATGAGCGCGATCGACAAATATATTGTGCGCATCACGTTGCAGGCGTTTTTCATGGTGCTCGTCTCGCTGACGGGCATCATCTGGATCACGCAGGCGCTGCGCGGCCTCGACCTGATGACGAGCCAGGGCCAGACCATCCTCGTCTTTCTCGGTGTGACAGGCTTGGCGATTCCGTTGCTGGCGATGATTATCGCGCCGATCGCGCTGCTGATCGCCGTGATGTATACGCTCAATCGTCTGGCGACGGAATCCGAAATCATCGTGATGAACGCGGCCGGCTTGTCGCCGAGCCGCTTTCTGCGGCCGTTCCTGATCGCTACTTTCATCATCAGTCTTTTTGTCGCGTTTCTGTCGCTCTACCTCGCGCCGCAATGCATGCGCGATCTGAAACGCTGGCAGGCCGAAATCGGCGCCGATGTTCTCACCAACATTCTGCGGCCCGGCGAGTTCGCCAAATTAGGCGCACTTACAATTCGCATTTCCGAACGTCTTCCCGGCGGCGTACTCACCGGCATCTTCATCGACGATCAGCGCAATCCAGCCGAACGCATCGACATCATCGCCGAGCGCGGCGTGGTGCAGAAGAACGAGCGCGGCTCGCTGCTGGTGCTTCAGGACGGTAATTTCCAGCGATATGAAACCGGCAAGCGCGATCCGGCTCTCGTTGCCTTCAAGAGCTACGCGTTCGATCTGTCGCAGTTCTCCAACGTGGCGCAGAACCTGACTTACGGCACCCGCGAGCGCACGACATGGGATCTATTGGCTCCCGATCCGAACGATGCCGCCGTCAATGCCGCGCCCGGCGCGTATCGTGCCGAACTCCACGACCGGCTCCTGGGTCCGATCTATCCGTTCGTTTTCGTGCTGATGGCCTTCGCGATTCTCGGCCCCGCGCGCACCACGCGCCAGACGCGCAATTTCGCCATCGCCGTGCTGATCGTCGCCATCCTGGCCGTGCGCATCGCCGGGTTCGGTCTGTCGACTGTTTCCGCAGCGATACCGGGGGCGATTGTCGCGCAATATCTGCTATTGGCGTTGACCTGTGCGGTCAGTGTCGTGCTTATCATGCGCGGGCTTGTGATCGACACACCGACGCGGCTTCTGGATCTCGGCCGTGGAATCATGTCGCGGCTGAACGCGCTGCGGCCAATCTAAAGACAAAGGCTTTTGGGAATGTCCGGAAAAACTGCGCTGATTACGGGGATCACCGGACAGGATGGCGCATATCTCGCCGAATTGCTGCTGTCGAAGGGTTATTCCGTCCACGGCATCAAGCGGCGCACGTCGCTGTTCAACACCGACCGTATCGATCATCTCTATCACGATCCTCACGACAAGGGTTACGACTTGACCCTTCATCACGGCGATCTCACCGATTCATCGAGCCTGATCCGCATCGTGCAGGAAGTGCAGCCGGACGAGATTTACAATCTCGCCGCGCAAAGCCATGTCGCGGTGTCGTTCGAGGAGCCGGAATATACCGCGAACTCCGACGCGCTCGGCACACTTCGTATTCTCGAAGCGATCCGTATTCTCAATCTCGAGAAGAAGACGAAATTTTATCAGGCCTCGACGTCCGAGCTTTACGGCCTCGTGCAGGAAGTGCCGCAGAAGGAAACGACGCCGTTCTATCCGCGCTCGCCCTATGCGGTAGCCAAGCTCTATGCCTACTGGATCACGGTGAACTATCGCGAGGCGTACAACATGTTCGCCTGCAACGGCATCCTGTTCAATCACGAGTCGCCGGTGCGCGGCGAGACGTTTGTGACCCGCAAGATCACGCGCGCGATGGCGCGTATCAAGCTCGGCCTTCAGGAGAAGCTCTATCTCGGCAATCTCAACGCACTGCGCGACTGGGGCCACGCCCGCGACTATGTCGAGATGCAGTGGCGGATGTTGCAGCAGGACAGGCCGGAAGATTTCGTGATCGCGACCGGCAAACAGCATTCGGTACGACAGTTCGTCGAATTCGCGGCGCAGGAAGTCGGCATTTCGCTGCGCTGGGACGGCGAGGGCGTCAACGAAAAAGGCTATGACGCCAATAGTGGACGCTGCCTCGTCGAAGTAGATGCGCGTTACTTCCGTCCTGCGGAAGTCGAAACGCTGCTCGGCGATCCGACCAAGGCATTCCAGAAATTGGGGTGGAAACCCACCACGTCGTTCGGCGACATGGTCAAGGAAATGGTGCGGGAAGATCTGAACGAGGCGCAGCGCGACGAACTCGTCAAGCAGCACGGCTTCAAATATTTCAATTACAACGAATAGCTAAGCGGGGCGCTTGATCGGCTCGCCCGGCGCGGGCGGTACGTTCGCCGCGGCACTGCGCTGATAGGCGGGCCGTGCCCGCATGCGCTCGAGATAGGGATGCGCGTTGTCGCAGATGCCGACGCCGTAAGCGATGGCCCAGTCCAGACAGGTCGTCAGCAGAATGTCGGCGCTGGTGAATCTGTCGCCCATCAGATGCGTGCGGCCGTCCGACAGTGCGACTTCGACGTGCCGCAACTGCTGGCGGAAATATTCGCCGGCCTGTGCCACGACTTCAGGCGCAATTCCATAGAGAGGCCCAAGCGCGTCGGCGCGGTGGCGGCGCATCACGTAGAGGCTCGTTGAATCGAGTTCGGTGACGATGAAGAAACTCCATTCGAGCCACGCGGCATAGTCGCGCTGGCTCTCCGGAATCAGCGCGTTGTCCGGAGTGGAGTAGGTGCGCGACAGATAGGCGACAATGGCGGCACTCTCGCCGATGGAAAAATCGCCGTCCTGAAGCAGCGGCACCTTCTGGCGCGGGTTGAGCTTGGTGTATTCGGCGGTCTTGGTTTCGCCGGTGCGCGGGCCGATCGCCTGCGTGGTGTATTTCAATCCGAGCTCATGCAACGCCCAATGCGGCCGCACCGTGCGGCTGGTTCCGACGCCCCACAATGTCAGATCGGGTTCGGCCATTCACCAGGTCTCCACGGAGGGCCGCAGATCGAGTTCAAATGTCCAGCCATCCTTGTGCTGGTGATGCGCGAACCAGTAGGCGTCGGCAATCGATGTTGTCTTGGTGAGACTGTCTGCTGGAATATCCTTCGCTTCGATGCCCTTCGCCGCCTTCATGCGCTGATGGATCGCTTCGCTGTCCACCGCCGCGTCAATCACAAGATGCACGACGTGGATGTTCTTCGGGCCGAGTTCGCGCGCCATCGCCTGCGCGACCGCGCGCAATCCGAATTTTGCCGACGCGAAGGCCGCAAAGCCTTTGCCGCCGCGCATGCTGGCCGTTGCGCCCGTGAACAGGATCGTGCCGTGGCCGCGCGCCGTCATGTATTTCGCAGCCTCGCGTCCGACCAGAAATCCCGCAAAGCAGGCCAGCTCCCACGCCTTGAAGAACAGTTTTTCGGTGGTCTCGATCAGCGGCTTGTTGACGTTGGAGCCCGCGTTGAAGAGACACACTTCGATGGGGCCGATTTCCTTTTCGACTTTGGCGAACAGGGCCTGCACTTCGGCTTCCTGCCGAGCATCGACGCTGAAGGCGTGCATCGACAGACCTCCGGCGGTGAGTTCATCGACGAGCGCCTGGGATTTTGCCGCTTCGCGACGCGCGATGCAGACCTTGTAGCCGCCCTTGGCGAACCGCCGTGCGACGGCCGAGCCGATGGCATCGCCGGCGCCGACCAGCAAAACTGCGCAATTTTCAGCCAAGTGCCGCCTCCCGCACATAAGTTCTTATTTGGTACTTATAGTTTTATCCCGCAGTTTTGCGATTGTAAACGGGCAGATCATCGAAAGAAACAGTTTTACAGGCTTCAATGCTGCACAGCAAAATCAGCCGTGCTGTGGCTACCTGTCGCTCGCTCTTGACGGGTTCTGAAAAAGAACCATAAGTGGCGGCAACGCTTGGAGGGTGGCGGCATGACGGCTGTGGAATCGTTTGAGGTAGCCGAAATCCTCGCAAGCATTCCGCAGCGGCTGCATCAGGTCATGGACCGCTTTGCGGCCCAGACACCCGATCACCCGGCGCTCGTCGAGGACAACGACGTGTGGTCCTACGGCAAGCTCGCGGAGGCCGTTCCCAAGATTGCATCGGCGCTTCAGTCGCTCGGAATTCGCGCGGGCGACCGCATGATGATCGTCAGCGAGAACTGTATCGCGCTTGCGGGCCTGCTGCTGGCGGCCAGTTGCATCGACGCGTGGGCGATCGTAGTCAATCCGCGTCTGTCCGCCCGCGAACTCGATCAGATCCGCGATCATAGCGGCACGCGGCGGATATTCTTCACGGCGGCGGTGTCGAATGAAGCGGCAGCGCATGCGACCCGCAGCAACGCGGAGATCATGGACATCGGCCCGTTGAGCGGCATCGGTGTCACCGCGTTGAACGAGTCGGCAACATCTGAACCCGTCGAAGACAATGCGGCGAAGCAGGTTGCGGTGCTCATCTACACGTCCGGCACGACCGGCACGCCGAAGGGCGTGATGCTGACGCACGAAAATCTTCTGTTCAGCGCCATGACGACGGCGCGCTTCCGCAAGATGGACAGCCGCGACAAGCTCTACGTGGTGCTGCCGATTTCGCACATCGTCGGCATATCTTTATTGTTGATGACGCTGATGACGGGCGGCACCGTGCGCCTCGTCAGTAAATACGACCCGGCATTACTCGCGAAGGCGCTTGCGGAAGAATCGATCACGATCCTCAACGGCGTGCCGGCGACGTATCAGCGGCTGCTCGAATACAAGACGCTCGCGGGCATCGAAACGCTGAAAAAAGGACCGCTGCGCCTGATCGGCGTGGCCGGCGCGCCGCTCGATCTCGATCTGAAAACGCGCGTCGAGAAAGAACTCGGTCTTTCGCTTCTGAACGGCTACGGCATCACCGAATGTGCGCCGGGCATTTCCGGCGTGCGGTTCGATTCGCCGCGCGACGATCACTCGGTCGGCAAACTTCTCCCGGGTATCGAAGCGCGCATCGTCGGACGCGACGGCAAGCCGGTCGCGGACGGTGAGGTAGGCGAACTTCATGTGCGCGGCCGCAATGTGATGCGCGGCTATTACCGCGCGCCCGATCTCACCGCGAAGGCGATCGATCCCGACGGCTGGTTCAACACCGGCGATCTCGCGCGCCTCGAGGGCGACTGCATGTTCATCGCGGGCCGCACCAAAGAAATGATTATCCGCTCCGGCTTCAACGTCTATCCGGCGGAGGTGGAGGCGGTGCTGAATTCGCACGATGCGGTCGTGCAATCTGCTGTCGTCGGGCGTCCGGTCGATGGCAATGAGGAAGTTGTCGCCTTTGTGCAGCTTCTGAAAGGCGCCAAGGTCACGCCGTCCGAACTGATGGGATTTCTCGGCGCACAGCTTACATCCTACAAAAGGCCGTCGCAGATCATCGTGCTCGACGCATTGCCGGCGACATCCACCGGCAAAATTCTCAAGCACAAGCTCGCGGAATCGCTGCGCGCCTAGACTATTCGGCGGCTTTCAGTTCAGGCACGCGATAGGAGCCATCCGGCGCGAAGAGAGCGTCAGCGTTGCGCTGCGACACCCAGAGCGAAAACGGCGCGGGTCCGCAGACGAACATGAAGTAGTCGTAACCGGCGCGGCGCTCATTCGACATGATGTAATGATAGTGCTTGCGCCAGTAGTTGAAGCGCATGCGCTTGAATGTTTCTGGCGTGATCGTCTCCTGAAATGGAATTTGCCAGACGGTCGGATTGCATCGCCGGTCGCCGCATTCAATGACAACATCTGCAACCGGATCGAAATCGGTAAAATTCATGAAGTCTTCGCGGGCCTGGCAATCTGTCCACGAAATCGCCGGCTCGGTTGCGGCGGCGCGGATCGTATCGCGCAGCTTCTGTGCATCCGGATGCATCGCAAAAATCGGCATGATCGAACCGACGGTGACGACGGCGACATCGGCGCGCCGCGTGCCGAGGTCCGGATCGATGTCCAGCGCGCGTTTGACCGCCGTCAGCGCCAGCATCGCGCCCGCGCTATGGCCGACGACCAGAATCTCGTCGGTGTCGCCGGCTTTCGCAGATGTCACGATCCGCTCGGCGAACGTTTCAACGGATCGGTCAAAGCCGGTCGGTTTGCCGCGCGCGAATTCGCGCAAATACGGCCAGCAATTGTTGAGCTGATTGACGAACATGGCGCCCGCTATCGGACGCAACAGCGCGAAGATCGTAAATGCCCCAGCTGCTGCGGCGGAAATTTGCGCGAGCAATGAGAGGCCGCTCGCTTCGGCGAAGCGCGCGGCAGCCCATGCCCCCGCAATCGTCAGGCCGAGCCAGAGCAACAGCAGCACCTGCGAGTAGCTGAGAAGCACGCCCATCCGCCACGACGCGCGGAATACGCGCCACAATGAGCCCGCAGCAAGATCGCCGGCGATCCAGCGCAGCGCGCGGGCAATTTGCAGCCAGACCGGTTGCGCGAGATTGGTTCTGATCTGATGTTCGAGTCTCAGAAACTCGTAACGCGTGGAGACGTGCCAGTTCGCGCCGGAGGTTTCGATGTCCCACCCGGCGATGTCGTCAGAGTTAAATTGAACCTCGGTCAGCGTGCTGTCCACGTTCCAGGTCTTGCGGAAGCGAATCCACTCGCGCTTGAACAGACGGTAAAAGCCGCCGGCGCCCTTCGGTTCATAACCCTCGATGAAGAAAACGCGCCGGCGGTGAACTTGCACTTATTGTAATGTCCCGGTCTCGAATTTCAGGTTCGTTTTGTCCTGGATAGCTTTGTCTCTGATCGTTTTGTCGAACGCTTCGCCGAACGTTTCTTGGATTTTTTCGGGACTTTCTTGCCTTCCTTGCGGGCTTCCGAAAGTCCGATCGCGATCGCCTGCTTGCGACTCGTCACCTTCTTACCCGATCTTCCGCTTCTCAATGTGCCCTTATTGCGTTTTTTCATCGCGCGCTCGACTTTCTTCGACGCGCCCTTGGAATACCTACGTGCCATAAGAAATCCTCCGTTGCATGCCTAAGCATAAGCGGCGGCGAAACGGCAGGTTCCGCAACAGGTTGCATAATCTAGGGATTGCCGCTGCACGGACACATTGCGCGATATGACGCAGCCGCAGGCTGTCGAAGGGGAACGTCTCAGCCGCCGTTCGCAGCCGTCACGATCCAGATCGACCCGGCGAGCGGCACCTGATTGCCGGTGAGACGCGCCGCGAGGGCTGCGCGAATCGATTCAATTGCAGCCCTGGCGAGAGCGGGCGGCTGGCCGGCGATGGCGCGGCTCGCAGGTCCGATGGAGGTGGCAGTCTCCATTGCGGCATCGAGCCCCCTGCCGGTTGCAATATCGAACATGAGGTCGGCGCGTTCGATGGCAATCGACGAGAAGCCTGCGCCGGTGAGAATCTTTTTCACGCGCTCGTCGCTGGCGAAAGCAAACGGACCCGGATCGTCCGGCTTCACCTCGGGAAGTTTCGGCACATGCTTGTAGGCTTCCTGAAGCGGCAGCATCAGCATCGGGTTCTCGCGCGGCGTGCGCCAGCAGGCGAAGATGAGACGGCCATTCGGACGCAGCACTTTTCGCATATTCGCGAATGACGCGGTGGGGTCTGCGAAGAACATTACGCCGAAGCGCGAAAACAGCACGTCTGCGCTTGCAGCTTTGAAATTGAAGACCGTCGCATCGGCGTGCACGAAATCGACAGGCGCGCCGGGCGGGGTAAGTTCGCGCGCGCGTCCGAGCATCGGCGAAGAAATATCGAGGCCGGTGACGTGCCCGGACGATCCGGTCTTTTGCGCGAGAACAAATGTCGATGCGCCGCAACCGCAGCCGATGTCGAGAACGCGCTCGCCGGGTTTGATCTTTGCCCGCTCGATCAGAATGTCCAGCACGGGCGCAAGCACGAGATCCTGCACCTGCTGTTGTTGAGCCCAGTGATGGCCACCTTCACCGTTCCAATAGGCAATCTGGTCGGCGTTGCGTTCGTCAACGGCGGGGAGGGTCATGTTTGGCCTCGCGTGTCACCACGCGCGGAACAATACACTCGCATTGACGCCGCCGAAACCGAAACCGTTCGACAGCACATGCTCGATTTGCATCGGCCGTGCTGCGCCGCGCACGAGGTCGATGCCCTCCGCCGCCGCATCCGGACGATCGAGATTGAGTGTGGCGGGTGCGATCTGGTCGCGCAGCGCCAGCACCGAATAGATCGCTTCCAGCCCTCCGGCCGCGCCGAGCAGATGACCGGTTGCGGATTTTGTCGAAGTGACGGCAACACCGCCTTCGGTTCCGAACACCGACTTGATCGCGGCCAGTTCGCCGTTGTCACCGACCGGCGTCGAGGTCGCATGCGCGTTGAGATGCTGGACTTCGAGCGGCGAGATGCCCGCTTGCCGCAAAGCGAGTTCAATTGCGCGCCGCGCGCCGTCGCCGTCTTCCGGCCCCGCCGTCATATGATAGGCGTCCGACGTTGTGCCGTAGCCGACGAGTTCGGCAATCGGATTGGCTCCGCGGCTCAGTGCGTGATCGAGCGTCTCGATGACAAGAATGCCTGCACCTTCACCCATCACGAAACCGTCGCGGTCCCTGTCGAAGGGACGCGAGGCTTTGGCCGGCTGATCGTTGAAGTTCGTCGAGAGCGCGCGTGCGGCTGCAAATCCGCCGAGGCTGACGCGGTCGATGCAGGCTTCCGCGCCGCCGCAGATCGCGACATCCGCTTCACCCGAATGAATCATGCGTGCCGCATCGCCGATGGCCTGGACGCCGGCGGCACATGCTGTGACCGGCGCGCCGAGCGGGCCCTTGAAGCCGTGACGGATCGCGACCTGTCCGGCTGCGAGGTTCACGAGGAACGACGGCACCGTGAAAGGTGACAGACGCCGCACACCACGTTCATCGGTGGTGCGAACGGCTTCCACGATAGTCGGGAAGCCGCCTATGCCCGACGCGATGATGGTGGCCGTGCGTTCCTTATCGCGCTCGCTCTGCGGCTTCCAGCCGGACTGCGTGATCGCTTCGTCCGCCGCCATCATGGCGAACTGGATGAAGCGGTCCATCTTCTTCTGGTCCTTGCGCGGAACGGCGCGATCCGGATCGAACCCGGCTTCGGGGTCCTCCGCCGCATCCGGCACAACGCCGCAAACCTTCGCAGGCAGATCGCCGAGGATATTGTCGGACAGCGCGCGCAGGCCGGATTGGCCTGCGAGAAGCCGAGACCAGTTCGCTTCCACGCCGCAGCCGAGCGGCGAGACGGCGCCCATGCCGGTGACGACAAGGCGGCGCGTCGAAGGGGTACGCTTGACGTTGTTCATCTCGTCACCGTCGGTGCGACAATTGCCGCGCGGGTTGAATCAATGGAGTTTGCGTTCGATGGCGATGGCGGTCGCTTCGCCGCCGCCGATGCACAGCGAAGCAATGCCGCGCTGGACGTTGTTCTTTTCCATCGCATGTAGCAGCGTCACGATGATGCGTGCGCCGGTCGCACCGATCGGATGGCCGAGCGCGCAGGCGCCGCCGTTGACGTTGAGCCTGTCGCGCGGAATGCCGAGGTCTTTCGCTGCCGCCATCGGCACGACCGCGAAGGCTTCGTTGATCTCGTAGAGATCGACGTCGGAGGCTTTCCAGCCGACTTTTTCCAACAGCTTGCGGATCGCCGGGATCGGCGCGGTGGTGAACCAGTCCGGTGCCTGACTGTGCGTCGAATGGCCTTTGATCTCGGCGAGGATCGGCAGACCTTCCTTTTCGGCAACGGAGCGGCGCGTCAGAACGAGGGCAGCTGCGCCATCCGCGTTCGCGGAGGAGGCGGCGGGCGTGATCGTGCCGTTGGCACGGAATGCGGGCTTCAGATTCGGAATTTTAGCCGGGTCAACCTTCAAAGGATGCTCGTCGTTCTCGACGACACGCTCGCCGGCTTTTTCCTTCACCTTGATCGGCGCAATTTCCTTCTTGAACGAGCCGTCCTGCACAGCCTTGCGCGCGCGCGTCAAAGTTTCGACGGCGTAGTCGTCCTGATCCTTGCGCGAGAATTGATAGGCTTCTGCGGCAGCCTCGCCGAAATCGCCCATCGAGCGGCCGGTCTCGTAAGCGTCCTCGAGGCCGTCCATCAGCATGTGGTCGATGATACGATCGTGCCCGACGCGATAACCGGCGCGCGCCTTTTGCAGCAGATATGGCGCGTTGCTCATGCTCTCCATGCCGCCGGAGACGACGATCTGTGCAGAGCCCGCATTGATGATGTCGTGGGCGAGCATTGTGGCCTTCATGCCCGAGCCGCAGACTTTGTTGATCGTGGTCGCGCCGGTGGCGTCCGGCAATTTCGCGCCGCGCGCCGCCTGACGGGCGGGCGCCTGGCCTTGTCCGGCGGGCAACACGCAGCCCATGAAAACTTCGTCGATTTTGTCCGGCGAGAGTTTTGCGCGTTCGAGGGCGGCGTTGATGGCGTGCGACCCAAGCTGATGGGCACTGAAAGGCGACAATTCGCCCTGAAAGCGGCCGAGCGGCGTGCGGGCTGCGGAGACAATGACGACGGGATCGGACTGGGACATGCGCATCTCCTGTTACCGGCAGCACCTGAAGCGCCGTTAGATGATAAGTATCATATTAAAACTGACAAGGAATGCAATCGGCCATCCCCAGACTAGAGGCATAAAATAATGCCGCACAAGCCGGGGCGCGTTTGAAACGCTCATGCGGCAGCATGAGATTTTCTTAAGCCACCCATGAGCTATTTGCGCCGATTGACGAAGGCCTGCATCCGTTGCTGCGGCTCGCCGGTCAGATACGCCTTGCCGAACGCCTTGATGCTGACTTCGACCGATTGAGATAGCGGCAGTTCTTCCCATTGTTTGAGCAGCGCCTTCTGATTGCGCATCGCTTCGGGCGCGCATTCGGCAATCGCTTTCGCAGCCGAATCGATGGCTGCATCGAGTTCGGCGGCCGGCACGACCTGTTCGACAAGGCCCCAGTTCAGCGCGGTCTGTGCATCGATTGTCGCGGCGGTCAGGATCAGCCAGCGCGCGCGGCCCCAGCCGATCAGTCGCGGCAATAACGCTGCGTGAATCACGGACGGAATGCCGACCTTCACTTCCGGCATCGCATATTTGGAATCGTCGGACGCGATGCGAAGATCGCAGGCGGCCGCAACCTCCAACCCGCCGCCGAGACACCAGCCCTGAATGCGCGCGATCACGGGGGAGGGGAACGATCGCACCGCCTCGCAGACGTCGCGCAGGCCCTTGATGAATGTTTCAGCCGACATCTGATCGAGCGTCGCCATCTCCTTGATGTCCGCGCCGCCGATCATTGCTTTGGTGCCGCTGCCGGCGAGCACCAGCACGCGAATGCTGTCGTCTTTCGCTAGCTGGGCCAGCGCGTCGCAGATTGCGCGATTGACCTTTGAATTGAGAATGTTCAGCGGACCCGCGTTGCGAATGAACATCCGCACGATGCCGCCGCTGCCGCGTTCGATCTCGCAATAGTCGTTGATGGTCTGCATCGCGATACCGCCAGAAGATATGATCGCGATGGTGCGCGAACGACTGCGCGTCGTCAATCGCGGCGCATGGCAGCTATTTTGGCATCGAATGTGCAACTGCGAAGGCGTGCCGGCTGTTATTATATGACCGCAAACATCTGATGGACCGCCGATGCGCTATTCAAAAGACCACAAAAGCGAAACCCGCGCCCGGATCGTCAAGAACGCGTCGGTGTTGCTGCGCGAGAAGGGCGCAAACGGAATCGGCGTCGCGGAGTTGATGAAGGAAGCGGGTCTGACGCATGGCGGCTTCTATGCGCATTTCGATACACGCGATGCGCTGATCGGCGAAGCCTTCGCGCATGCGATGGATCAGACGACACGGCGATGGCGCAAGCGCGCCGAACAGGCGCCGGCAGGCCGGAAACTTGCCTCGGTGGTGAACGGATATTTGACGCCGGCCCATCGCGACGACGTCGGCAATGGCTGTGCGTTGCCCGCGCTCGGCGCTGAAGTGCTGCGTGCCAATCCGAAGACGCGCAAGGCTGCGGCGATCAAACTCGAAGAAATGATCGAGATGATCTCCGATCAAATGCCGGGCGCGGGGTCGAAGGCCGCGCGCCGCGATGCGATTGCAACGCTCGCCACGATGCTGGGTGCGCTGATGCTGGCGCGCATGGCGGGGACGGGCGTGTTTTCGTCCGAGATATTGGAAGCGGGACGCTCGGCGGCAGTCAGCCGCGCGCCTCAGCGCGGATTGAACAAGGCGCGATCGCGCTCGACGACCGCATAGATGTAATCGGCGACGGCCCGAATGCGGGCAAGATCCTTGTTGTCAGCGTGCATCAGCAGCCAGAAATTTCTTGAGATGGAAATCTTCCCGGGCAGAACCGGCGCAAGCTGCGGATACGCCGCCGCCATGAAGTGCGGAAGCACGGCGATTCCAAAACCCGACAGGGTCGCGTGAAGCTGCGCAATCAGATTCGCGCTGCGGAATTTGGCGGAGATTTTCGCCGACACCTGCGGCAGGTAATCGAGCTCGGGACTGTAGAGAAGTTCTTCGATGTATCCGACGAAACGATGACGGGAGAGATCGTCGCGGGTTTCGATCGGCGGATGGCGATCCAGATAGGCGGGCAGGGCGTAGAGGCCGAGACTGTAGCCGGTCAGTTTGCGCCCGACCGTGCGGTTTTCATTCGGCAGGGACAGGCTGATTGCGATGTCGGCCTCGCGTTTCGACAGGCTGAACAGCCGCGCGGTGGCGACGAGCTGGAGGTCTAGGTCGGGGTAAAGCTCGGCAAAACTGACGAGGCGCGATGCCAGATAGTGGCTGCCGAAACCGTCCGGCGCACCGATGCGCACCGTTCCGGTCAAATGCGACTTTGAGCCGCCGATCAATTCCTGATTGGCGACGATTGCGGACTCGATCTCTTCCGCGCTCGCTGCGACGCGATGGCCGGCTTCAGTGAGCACATAACCGGTCTTGCGGCGGTCGAACAGCTTTGCGGCGAGCCGGCTTTCGAGCCGGTCCACGCGTCGGATCACCGTGGTATGATCGACGCCGAGCTGCTTGGCGGCAGCCGATACCGTTCCGCCCCGTGCGATGGCGAGCACGAAGCGGAAATCGTCCCAGTCCAGCCCGGCGGCTTGATCCGGCATTAGCGCACATCTAACCTGTAATTTCTCGCAGTTGAATCTTATAAAATGCACGTCAAAAGGTCTTGTAAAGAAGCCTTATCGTCCCGGGAGAATACACATGCGGTCCATCGGTCATTTTATCGGCGGCAAAGAGGTCAAGGGCACATCGGGCCGCACGGCCGATGTTTACGAGCCGATGACCGGCGAAATTCAGGCCAAGGTTGCGCTTGCCTCCAAGGCTGAGGTCCGCGCAGCGGTCGAGAACGCCAGGGCCGCGCAAGTCGAGTGGGGCGCGACCAACCCGCAGCGCCGCGTTCGCGTGCTGATGAAATTCCTTGAACTGGTCGCGCGCGACAACGAGGCGCTGGCCGAACTTCTGGCGCGCGAGCACGGCAAGACCATTCCCGATGCGCGCGGCGATATTCTGCGCGGCGTCGAGGTCGTCGAATTTGCGCTCGGCATTCCGCAATTGATGAAGGGCGAATACACCGAAGGCGCCGGTCCCGGCATCGATCTCTATTCAATGCGCCAGCCGCTCGGCGTCGTGGCCGGTATCACGCCGTTCAATTTCCCCGCGATGATCCCCATGTGGAAATTCGCGCCTGCGATTGCGTGCGGCAATGCGTTCATCCTCAAGCCGTCGGAGCGCGATCCCGGCGTGCCGATGAAGCTGTGCGAACTGATGCTCGAAGCAGGCCTGCCGCCGGGCGTGCTCAATTGCGTCAACGGCGACAAGGAAGCGGTCGACGCCATTCTGGACGACCCGGATATCCGCGCCGTCGGCTTTGTCGGCTCGTCGTCGATCGCGCAGTATATTTATCAGCGCGCGGCGGCGACCAACAAGCGCGCGCAATGCTTCGGCGGCGCGAAGAACCACGCCATCATCATGCCGGATGCCGACATGGATCAGACCGTCGATGCACTGATCGGGGCGGGCTTCGGTGCGGCAGGCGAACGCTGCATGGCGATTTCGGTCGCGGTGCCGGTCGGCAAGACGACCGCGGATCGTCTGATGGAAAAAATGATTCCGCGCGTCGAGAGTCTGAAGATCGGCCCGTCCACCGACCCGAATGCCGATTTCGGTCCGCTGGTGACGAAGGCGGCGCTTGATCGCGTCAGGGATTACGTCGAGGTCGGCATCAAGGAAGGCGCGAAGCTCGCCGTCGACGGGCGCGGCTTCAAGATGCAGGGCTACGAGAAGGGCTTCTACATGGGCGGCTGTCTGTTCGACAACGTCACGAAAGACATGCGCATCTACAAGGAAGAGATTTTCGGCCCCGTGCTGTCGGTGGTGCGCGCCAAGGACTATGACGAGGCGCTCGCGCTGCCGTCGGATCACGACTACGGCAACGGTGTTGCGATCTTCACCCGTGACGGCGATGCCGCGCGCGATTTCGCAGCGCGCGTGAATGTCGGCATGGTCGGCATCAACGTGCCGATCCCGGTGCCGGTGGCGTATTACACGTTCGGCGGCTGGAAAAAATCCGGCTTCGGCGATCTCAATCAGTACGGCCCCGACTCGGTGCGCTTTTATACCAAGACCAAGACCGTCACCTCGCGCTGGCCCTCCGGCGTGAAGGAAGGCGCCGACTTCTCGATACCGACAAGCTGACGGCTGATGCAATTCGCGCTCAACGAGGATCAGGTCGCGGTTCGCGACATGGCGCGCGAATTCGCGGCTGAGAACATCGCGCCGTTCGCGCTGAAATGGGACGAGGAAAAATACTTTCCCGTCGAGGCGATGCGGGCTGCGGCGGCGCTCGGCATGGGCGGCGTTTACATCAAGGACGATGTCGGCGGCTCGGCGCTGACGCGTTTCGACGCGGCGCTGATCTTCGAGGCGCTGGCAACCGGGTGCCCGACGACATCTGCCTTCATATCCATCCATAATATGTCGGCGTGGATGATCGACAATTACGGGTCGGACGCGCAGCGAAAAAAGTGGCTGCCGAAAATCTGCACGATGGAAACATTGGCGAGCTATTGCCTCACCGAACCGGGAGCGGGATCGGACGCGGCGGCGCTTTCGACGCGCGCGGTGCGCGACGGCGATCACTATGTGCTCAACGGCCAGAAGCAGTTCATCTCCGGCGCGGGCGGCAGCGGACTTTACGTCGTGATGGTGCGCACCGGCGACAAAGGGCCGGGCGGGATTTCCACGCTCGTCGTCGAAGGCGATACCAAAGGCCTTTCGTTCGGCGCGATGGAACGCAAGATGGGCTGGAACGCGCAACCGACGGGTGCGGTGATCTTCGAGAATGCGCGCGTGCCGGTCGCCAATCGTCTCGGCGAAGAGGGCATCGGCTTCAAGATCGCGATGGCGGGTCTCGACGGCGGGCGGCTGAACATCGCGGCGTGTTCGCTCGGCGGCGCACAGTCCGCGCTCGACAAGTCACTTGCTTACATGCGCGAGCGCAAAGCCTTCGGAAAGCGCCTCGACGAGTTTCAGGCGCTGCAATTCCGTCTTGCCGACATGGCGACCGAGCTTGAAGCCGCCCGCACGTTTCTCTGGCGCGCCGCCGCCGCGCTTGATCGCAAGGACGCCAACGCGACAACGCTTTGTGCAATGGCTAAACGTTTCGGAACCGATGTGGGATTCAACGTCGCCAATCAGGCGCTGCAACTGCATGGCGGCTATGGCTATCTCGCCGAATACGGCATCGAAAAAATCGTGCGCGATCTGCGTGTGCATCAGATTCTCGAAGGCACCAACGAAATCATGCGCCTGATTGTGTCGCGCAAGCTGATTGAGGATGCTCGATGAGCGCGAGCGCCGCAGCGGTCCACGACACCGAAGGCGATCTGATCGTCCGCCGCGAAGGCTCCGCCGGAATTCTGCGGCTTAACCGGCCCAAGGCAATCAACGCGCTGACGCTGGAGATGACACGCGGCATCGTTACGGCACTCGATGAATTCGAGCGCGATCCGAAAATTGCGGTGGTCATTCTGGAAGGCGCAGGCGAGCGCGGGTTGTGCGCGGGCGGCGACATTCGCGGGCTTTATGAAAGCTCCAAAGCCGGCGGCGATCTCGGCCCGGTGTTCTGGCGCGAAGAATATATTTTGAACGCGCGTATTCCGGAATTTCCGAAGCCTTACGTTGCCTACATGGACGGTCTCGTGATGGGCGGCGGCGTCGGCCTGTCGGCACACGGCAGACATCGAATCGTCAACGAGAAAACGAAAATCTCGATGCCGGAAGCAGGGCTCGGATTTTTTCCCGATGTCGGCGGAACGTGGCTGCTCGCCAACGCGCCAGGCGAGATCGGCACCTATTACGCGCTGACCGGCGCGCCGATGAACGGGGCCGACGCTATCGACGCGAAGGCGGCGGATGTGCTGATCGATTCATCTTCGTGGCCCACGCTACGCGAATCCCTGACAAAAGCCGCACCGGGAATTGGCGACAGCGGTGTTGACGCTATCTTGCAAAAATTCTCCATCACGCCGAAATCGCAGATCGAACATCATCGCATCACGATCGACCGCGCCTTCGGCCACGAAGCGATCGAGGAAATCATCGCAGAGCTAGAGCGCGATGAATCGGATTTCGCGAAGACGACGCTAAAAGCATTGTCGGACAAATCGCCCACAAGTCTCAAGCTGACTCTGAAGCTGCTGCGAATGGCGCGCCAATCGAAATCGCTCAAGGAATGTCTCAACCGCGAATATATCGCCGCGCTTGCGGTTTTCGTCAGCGATGAATTTCGCGAGGGCGTGCGTGCCGCGATCATCGACAAGGACCGCAATCCGAAATGGTCGCCGTCGCGCGTCTCCGACGTGACATCGCAAATCGTCGACCAATACTTCAAGCCAAATCCGAAATATCCGCCGGTCTTCGCGGCGATCTGAATCAAGGAGCGATCAACATGGCAAATATCGCATTCATCGGCCTCGGCAATATGGGCGGCCCGATGGCGGCCAATCTCGTCAAGGCCGGACATAAAGTATCCGGCTTCGATCTCGTGCAGGCCTCGAAAGACGCCGCGAAGAACGATGGCGTGAGCATCGCCGCCTCCGCCGCCGACGCGGTGAAGGGCGCGGAGATTGTCATCACCATGCTGCCGGCGGGAAAGCATGTGCTGAGCGTATGGAAAGAACTCGTTCCGGTCGTCGGCAAGAACACGCTGATGATCGATTGCTCCACTATCGATGTCGAAAGCGCGCGCAACGCGCATGCCAACGCCAAGGAGCACAATCTGCTGTCCGTCGACGCGCCGGTGTCGGGGGGCACAGGCGGCGCGAAGGGCGCAACGCTCACCTTCATGGCGGGGGGCACCGACGCGGCGTTCGCGAAAGCGAAACCCGTTCTCGAAGCGATGGGCAAGAAGATCGTTCATTGCGGCGACGCGGGCGCGGGGCAGGCGGCGAAAATCTGCAACAACATGATCCTCGGCATTTCGATGATCGGCGTCGGCGAAGCCTTCGTGCTCGCGGAGAAATTGGGTCTGTCGCACAAGGCGCTCTTCGATGTGGCGTCGACATCATCCGGTCAATGCTGGTCGCTGACGACCTATTGCCCGGTGCCGGGCCCGGTGCCGACATCGCCTGCGAACAACGATTACAAGCCGGGCTTTGCTGCCGCGCTAATGCTGAAGGATCTGAAGCTGTCGCAGGAAGCGGCGAAGGCGGCCGGCGCGGTGACGCCGCTCGGCGGACATGCGGAATCGATTTACGAGGCGTTCGACAAGGCCGGTCACGGCGGCGTGGATTTTTCCGGCATCATCAATCACGTCCGGCATCTCACGCATAAATAGAGTGGCGCGATGACGACGTTCAAGGACGCACGCGCGTTTCTGCTGAAACACCGCACCGACTACGACACAGCGGTGAAGGACTTCCGCTGGCCGGATGCCGTGGCGTTCAACTGGGCGCTCGACTGGTTCGACGCTGAGTTGGCGAAAAACGCCGACAGCAAGAATCGCGCGGCGCTGTGGATTGTGGACGCGGCGACAAACGCGGAGACGAAAATCACGTTTGCGGAGATGTCGCGCCGCTCCAACCGGACCGCGAATTTTCTCCGCGATCTCGGATTGAAGCGCGGCGATCATCTTTTGCTGCTGCTCGGCAATGTCGTGCCGTTGTGGGAGACGATGCTGGCGGCGATGAAGCTCGGCGTCATCACGATTCCGGCGACGACGCTTTTAACCGGCGACGAGTTGCGCGATCGCCTCGATCGCGGCAAAGCGAAGGTCGTGGTCGCGACCGAGGATCAGGTCGCGAAGTTCGAGAATCTCGGCGGCGATGGCTTCACCAAAATCGTCGTCAGCGCGAAAGCCGATCACAAGGGCTGGCGGCGTTACGAAGACGCAGCGAAATTTTCCGACACGTTCACGCCGATTGGGCCGACCGGCGCACACGATCCGATGCTGCTTTATTTCACGTCCGGCACCACCGCGAAGCCGAAGCTGGTGCTGCACAGCCATCGGAGCTATCCGGTCGGCTCATTGTCGACGATGTACTGGCTCGGCTTGCAGCCCGGCGACGTGCATCTGAACATTTCATCTCCCGGCTGGGCCAAGCACGCGTGGAGTTGTTTCTACTCGCCGTGGAATGCGGGCGCGACGATCTTCATCTGCAACCAGCCGCGCTTCGATGCGAAGGGTTTGCTTGCCACCGTCGCGCGCTGCGGCGTGACGACATTGTGCGCGCCGCCGACGGTGTGGCGGCTGTTCATTCAGGAAAAGCTCGCCGACTATAAAGTGTCGGTGCGCGAAGTCTGCGGCGCGGGCGAGCCGCTAAATCCCGAAGTGATCGATCAGGTGAAGGCCGCGTGGGGGTTGACGATCCGCGACGGCTACGGCCAGACGGAGACGACGGCGCTTGCCGGGAATTCGCCGGGACAGAAAGTCAAAGTCGGCTCGATGGGCCGCCCGCTGCCAGGTTACAAAGTCGAAGTTGCGGACGCCGACGGCAATCCGTCGAAGGAAGGCGAGGTGCGTCTTGCGCTCGGCGCGGATCGTCCTGCCGGTTTGATGCTCGGCTATCAGGGCGACGATGGAAAGCCGCAGGGCGCGGACGGACAATTCTATCAGACCGGCGACGTCGTGTTTCTGGATGAGGACGGTTATCTGATTTTCGTCGGCCGCTCGGATGACGTTTTCAAGTCGTCCGACTATCGCATCAGCCCGTTCGAGCTGGAGAGCGTGCTGCTCGAACACAATGCGGTTGCCGAAGCCGCCGTCGTGCCGACACCCGATCCGATACGGCTTGCGCTGCCCAAAGCCTATATCGCGCTGGTGCCCGGCACGGACATCAGCCGCGACACGGCGCTGTCCATTTTCAAATATGTCCATTCTCGGTTGGCGCCGTTCAAGCGCATCCGCCGCATCGAGCTGGTGAAGGAATTGCCGAAGACGATTTCCGGCAAAATCCGCCGCGTTCAGTTGCGTCGGCTGGAGCACGACGACGACCGCAAGGACGCGCTGCGGGGTCAGGAATTCCGCGAAGAGGATTTCCCGGAGTTGAAAACGAGCGCCTCGTAAGTCTATAGATCGTCACGCCCGGGCTTGACCCGGGCATCCATCTCCAACAAAAGAATTTTCAAAATGATGGATTGCGGGGTCATAGGCGAGTGAAGCGACGCCGTTCTTCGAACGGCTACGCCCGGCAATGACGGTATGGAGAGTCCCTTGGGCGTGGCGATGAATCGCGAGGACTTTGTGAAGCTGGTCGGCACCGAGCTTGGCGTGTCCGAGTGGCATATGGTGGACCAGAAGCAGATCGACGCCTTCGCGCACGCCACCAACGATCACCAGTTCATCCATGTCGATCCCGATCGCGCCAAGCGCGAGACACCGTTCGGCGGCACCATCGCGCACGGATTTCTGTCGCTGTCGGTATTGCCGGCGATGGCCTACGCGACGATGCCGACGCTCAATGGGGCTGCGATGTCGATCAACTACGGTTTCGACAAGATTCGTTTTCTCACGCCGGTGCGTGCGGGCAAGCGGGTGCGTGCGCGCTTCGTCTTGAGCGAAGTCACGATGAAGTCGCCGAAGGAATTATTGGCGCGCACCGCCACCACGCTTGAGATCGAAGGCGAGCCGAAGCCGGCGCTCGTCGCCGACTGGCTCGGCATGCATTTCTTCAACTAAGGAGATCGCAATCATGGCAATTCGTTTCGACGGAAAAGTTGCGATCGTCACCGGCGCCGGCGCCGGGCTCGGCCGCGCACACGCGCTGGGATTGGCGAAGCTCGGCGCGCGAGTCGTCGTCAACGACATGGGCGCAGCGCGCGACGGCAGGGGCGGTTCGGTGAGCCCGGCACAGGGCGTTGTCGATGAGATCGTGAAAGCTGGCGGCGAGGCGACCGTCGATCCGGCGGATGTGTCCGATTTCTCGCAGGTGAAGGAAATGGTCGCACGCGCCACGATGAAGTGGGGCAGCGTGGACCTGATGGTCGCGAACGCCGGCATTCTGCGCGACAAGTCGTTCGCCAAGATGGAGCCTGACGATTTCGCAAAAGTCATCGCTGTGCATCTGACCGGCACGTTCAACTGCTGCCGCGCGGTGTGGGAAGGCATGCGCGAGCGCAATTACGGGCGCATCGTTGTCACGACGTCTTCATCTGGCCTGTTCGGCAATTTCGGTCAGGCGAATTACGCGGCAGCGAAAATGGGCATTGTCGGCCTGATGAACGTTTTGGCCGAGGAAGGCCGCAAGACCAACATCAAGGTCAATACGATTTCGCCGACGGCCGCAACGCGCATGACCGAAGGCCTGATCCCGCCGGATGCGCTCGCGCTCATGAAGCCGGAGGCGATCACGCCTGCGGTTTTGTATCTGTTGAGCGAGGACGCGCCGACGCGCACGATCATGGGCGCCGGTGCGGGCTCGTTCGCGGTCATCAAGGTTGTGGAAACGCAGGGTCTGAATCTTCCGCAGTCCGAATGGACGCCGGATGCCATCGCCGCGAATTTTTCCAGGATCGGCGACATGTCGACCGCGCGCGATCTCGGCGGTGCGTTCTTCCAGACCTGGAAATATCTCGAGCAGGCCGCGAAGGCGAACGGCATCAAGCTGCCGCCGATGGGCGGCGCATGATCCCGAAAAGCGGGCACCGGTTTTCGGACCAGATCATGCGCATACAAAATAACCCGTTGCGGTTATTTGTCGATCGAACACCTTGAACGCCGCTGTCATCGGAGCCGGACCTGCGGGGCTGATGGCGGCTGAAATTCTGAGCGCAGGCGGCGCGCACGTCACCGTCTATGACCGCATGCCGTCGGTGGGCCGCAAATTCCTGATGGCCGGACGCGGCGGGCTCAATCTGACGCACAGCGAACCGATCGCGAAATTCCTCACGCGCTATGGTGAGGCGGAGCCGCATCTGCGCGCGGCGATAGGGTCGTTTTCGCCTGACGATTTGCGTGCGTGGAGCGGACAGCTCGGCCAGCCGACATTCGTCGGATCGAGTGGACGCGTGTTTCCGAAATCGTTCAAGGCCTCGCCGCTGCTGCGTGCCTGGTTGCGGCGTTTGAGTGAGGCGGGAGTCGAATTCAGATTGCGCCATCGCTGGAGCGGATGGGACGGAAACGACCTAACATTCGAGACCGGCGAAGGCAGCGTTGTCGTGAAAGCCGATGCAACCGTGCTGGCGCTCGGCGGCGCGAGCTGGCCCAAGCTCGGATCGGACGGCGGATGGGCAGACATGCTGAAAACGCGAGGCATTTCAATCTCGCCGCTGCGTCCGGCAAACTGCGGATTCACCGTCGCCTGGTCGGATGTGTTTCGCGACAAATTCGCGGGCCAGCCGCTGAAAAATATCGCGCTGTCGTTCAGCAAACATTCTGCGCGGGGCGAAGCGATGATCGCGCGTGACGGCATCGAAGGCGGCGCGGTCTACGCGATGTCCGCCGCGCTTCGCGAAGAAATTCTTGCGAACGGTGAGGCAACACTCCGCATCGCGCTATTGCCGGACATCGCGTCTGACAAACTCGGCGTGCGGCTCGCTGCCGCGCGCGGCAAGCAGACGTTCTCGAATTTTCTGCGCAAGGCGAGTGCGCTTTCGCCCGCTGCCATCGGCCTGTTGCAGGAAGCGGCCATCGCGTCGGATCATAAGCTCGCGCAGATGACGCCCGATGAACTGGCCGCATTCATCAACGCCATGCCGATCAAACTCACAGGCATCGCGCCGCTGGCGCGCGCGATCTCGACAGCCGGCGGTATTCCTTTCGCCGAATTGGACAAGAATTTCATGCTGCGAAAATTGCCCGGTGTATTTATCGCGGGCGAAATGCTCGACTGGGACGCGCCGACCGGCGGCTATCTGTTGCAGGCGAGCTTCGCGACCGGGGTAGCGGCAGGGCGGGGCGCGTTGAACACTCTCGGCAACCGATAGAGATCTCAGCCCTTGCCCTTGAGCATCGCATCGCGCTGTTTCACGAGTTGCTCAAGTTCAGCCGACTGCTGCGCGATGCGATCCGCCGCGCGTTCCTCATTTGCGCTGCCCGCTGCACCAGCGGCCTGTTCGGTCAACTGGCGGATGTTGTCGCGCAGAATGGCGATCTTGTCTTCGAGACCGGGCAGAGAGAGCGTGGATGCCATCGTCATTTCTCCCAAGGATACAAAACACAATAGCAGATTGCGGCGTTCGTTCCACTATGCGCCGCTTTCGATTTCCTCGCGCAGCATTTCCAGCGCCAGCCACTTGTCTTCGGCGTCCTGAAGTTCAGCCTGCGCGCTGGCAGCGGCGGCTGACGCCGCATCGAATGCCTTGCGGTCCTTATGATATAAATCGGGATCGCCGAGGCGTTTTTGATATTCAGCAATGTCCTGCTGAAGTTTTGCGATCTTCGCGGGCAGCGTTTCGAGCGCATGCTGATCGTTGAAGGTGAGCTTGCGCTTTGACGCGGAAGGTGCCGAGGCCGAAACCGGCTTCGCGGCATCGCGCTGCGGCGCGGCCGCCTTGACGGATTTTTCCTTCAGGTCTGCGCCGCGCTGCGCCAGCATGTCGGAATAGCCGCCGGCATATTCGATCCATCTGCCGTTGCCGTCCGGCGCGATCACCGACGTCACCACGCGGTCGAGAAAATCCCGGTCGTGGCTGATGAGAATGACGGTGCCGTCATAGTCGCCGAGCATTTCTTCCAGCACATCCAAAGTTTCCAGATCGAGATCGTTGGTCGGCTCATCCAGCACAAGGAGGTTGGACGGTTTTGCGAGCGCCCGTGCCAGCATCAGCCGTCCGCGTTCGCCGCCGGACAGAACTTCGAGCGGCGTGCGCGCCTGCTCCTGCTGGAACAGAAAATCTTTCATGTAGCCGATGACATGTTTCGGCGTGCCGCCGACCATGATGCTGTCGCCGCGCCCGCCGGTCAGCGCATCGGCGAGCGTCGTTTTCGGATCGAGACTTTCGCGATGCTGATCGAGCGTCGCCATCTCGATATTCGCACCGAGACGAATTGTACCGCTGTCGGGCTGCTCTGCGCCGGTCAGAATGTTGACGAGCGTGGTCTTGCCCGCGCCGTTCGGGCCGACGACGCCGATGCGGTCGCCACGCGCGATGCGGATCGAGAAATCATCGACGATCTTGCGCTCGCCGAACGATTTGGAAACGCGCTTGGCTTCGGCGACGAGCTTGCCGGATTGCTCGGCCTCGGCAGCAGCGAGATTGGCCTTGCCGGTTGAGCCTCGATAATTGCGGCGCTGGTCGCGCAGCGCGTGCAGATTGCCGAGCCGCTTGACGTTGCGTTTGCGCCGCCCCGAAACGCCGTAGCGCAGCCAGTGTTCTTCCATCACGATCTTGCGGTCGAGCTTGTGCTGATCGCGTTCTTCTTCGGCAAGCACCTCGTCACGCCATTCCTCGAATGCGCCGAAACCCTTTTCGATGCGGCGCGTCTCGCCGCGATCGAGCCATACGGTGGCGCGCGACAGATTAGACAGAAAACGCCGGTCGTGGCTGATCGTCACCAGCGCGCTCTTGCGGCTTGCGAGTTCGCCTTCCAGCCATTCGATGGTCGTGAGATCGAGATGATTGGTCGGCTCGTCCAGCAGCAAAATGTCGGGCGAGGGGGCGAGCACGCGCGCCAGTGCCGTGCGCCGCGCTTCTCCGCCGGACAGATTTTGCGGGTCTTCGCTACCAGTGAGGCCGAGCTGTTCGAGCAGATATTGCGCCTGATAATGATCGTCGCCGGGATTGAGCCCCGCTTCGACGTAAGAGAGTGTCGTCGCGCATCCGGAGAAGTCCGGCTCCTGCGGCAGGTAGCGCACCGTCGCACCGGGCTGCACGAAGCGGGTGCCGCTGTCCGGCTCGACGAGACCCGCGACGATTTTCAGCAATGTGGATTTGCCCGAGCCGTTGCGGCCGATCAGGCAGACGCGTTCGCCTTCCGAGACCGCGAGTTCGACTCCGGCAAGCAATGGCGTGCCGCCGAAGGTCAGCGCGATGTCTTTCAACTGGATGAGAGGAGGCGCCATATCTTTTTGCTTTATGAGTCTTCTTATTTGTTTTGCGCGCGCTGGATGCGGCGGATGGTCTGGTCGAGTGCGGAGAGGAATGTCGAGCGGTCGCGCGGCGAAAACGATTTCGGCCCGCAGGTGATTTCGCCAGTCGAGCGCAGATCGGTCATCAGGTTACGCACCGCGAGCGTCATGCCGATGGATTCCTCACTGAACGGCTTGCCGTTCGGCGCGATCACCTCCGCGCCGTTCTTCACGCAACGCGCGGCCAGCGGAATATCGGCGGTGATGACAATATCGCCCTTAACGGCGCGTTCGGCGATCCAGTCGTCGGCGGCATCCATTCCGCTGCCCGCAGCGATGCGCTCGATCATTGGATCGTTCGGCACGCGAATGAAATTGCCGGCGACGACGCTGACGGGCAGCTTGTGCCGTTCGGCGACGCGATAGATTTCGTCCTTCACCGGGCAGGCGTCGGCGTCGATATAGATGCGGGTCTGATGGGTCACGTTGTACGATAGATATGCGTTCGGTGCGCTGCTGGTAGCCTAACGAAACGGAAATTGCGAGGCCGCTTGCCTTCATTGCCGCTTGGCGTAGCATCGCCGCCAACAACAAAACGCCGAGGAAACCATGAGCCTGCCGCCGCACCGGATCAAAGCCGTCAATCTTGCAAAAAATTCCGAAAACCGGATGCACGACGATACCGTCGCTAAAAAGTTCGGTTTCAAGGGCGGCCTCGTGCCGGGCGTCGATGTGTTCGCCTATATGAGCCACATGCCGGTGGCGAAATGGGGCCGCGCGTTTCTTGAACATGGTTTGATGGACGGGCGGTTCCTGAAGCCCGTGTACGAAGGCGAGATCGCCGAGATCACGGCTGAAGACAATGGCGATCATCTTTCCATCAAGGTCGAGAGCTGCGGCGAGTTGTGCGCAACGGGTACCGCGTCGATGCCGTCCGCGCCGGAAAAAATTTCGCTGGACGATTTCAAGAGCGTGCCGCCGGTCGCGGCGCGTGCGCCGGTGGATGCGAACTCATATCAAGAGGGCGCGTGGCTGGGCATTCCGCCCTACACGATGGGCAAGGCGGCGCTGCCGGATTATCTGCGCGACATCGGCGAAACCGATCCGCTCTATGCGCGCGACGGTCTGGTCCACACCGGCAATCTGTTGCGCATGCTGAACTGGGCGCTGATGGAAAACGCCATTCTCGGTCCCTGGATTCATGTCGGCTCGACGATGCGCTATCTCGGCGCGGCGGGCGTGGAGGATGTGCTGACGCTGCGCGCGAAAGTGACCGGCAATTACGAGCGCAAGGGCCACAAGTTCGTCGATCTCGACGGACTGATTATCGCCAACGGCACAACGCCGATTGCGCATGTCCAGCACATCTCGATCTATCAGCCGCGCGAGAGCATGGCGGCGTAAGCCGATTTTGCACTGCGATATTGCCGATGCGTCCGCAAAGCAGGCAGTTGCACGCGATATGGGCACTGGTAGACTCGTCAACGAACAGAGTTTGACGCGACGGCCGGTTCGGCTGCGCAGATATGGATTGGTATGGCGGAGGATTTACGTTTGCGCGACGGCTCGCAGCCGCGCGCGAACCCTTCTGCAACGGCACCCCACGAGGCCGGGCATCGCGCGCCTGAGCCGTCTGCGACCTATGCCGCGCTCGACCTCGGCACCAACAACTGCCGTCTTTTGATTGCGCGTCCGTCGCATGACGGATTCCGCGTCATCGATTCGTTTTCGCGCATCATCCGGCTCGGCGAAGGCCTGACGGCGACACGCCACATCAGCGAAGCCGCCATCGAGCGCGCGGTCGGCGCGCTGAGTGTGTGCGGCGACAAAATCCGCGCAAAGGGTGCCAGGCGCCAGCGCACGATCGCGACGGAAGCCTGTCGTGCCGCCGACAATTCCGATGCCTTCCTCGAACTGATCGAACGCGAAACCGGCATCAAGCTCGAAATCATCGACCGCGAAACGGAATCGACCTTTGCGGTGATCGGATGTTCGCCGCTGCTCGATCACGATGCGAAGGGCGCGATCCTGTTCGACATCGGCGGCGGCTCGACTGAAGTGGTGCGGATCGAACGTCCGGCGGGACAGCCTCATGCGCCGCCGGTGAAGGGGCCGTGGATTTCGCTGCCGCTCGGCGTCGTCACGCTGGCGGAGCGTTTCGGCGGGCATGTTGTCACGCGGGAAACATACGAGGCGATGGCGAACGAAGTATCCGCGCATCTGAAGCCTTTTGCGGAGGCGCACGGCAACGATCTCACGCACATGCATCTGCTCGGTACATCGGGAACGGTCACGACCGTGGCGGGAATCCATCTGGGCCTGTTGCGTTACGATCGCCGCAGGGTCGATGGACTCTGGATGAATGACGGTGAGATCGACCGCGCTATCGCGCAACTGATGGCGATGACCTACCAGCAGCGGGCGGACAATGCCTGCATCGGAACCGAGCGCGCTGACCTTGTTCTCGCCGGCTGCGCCATCCTCGATGCCATCCGCCGTGCGTTTCCGCTGCCGCGCCTGCGCGTTGCGGATCGCGGCCTGCGCGAAGGCATGCTGGTGGAAATGATGCGCGCCGACAGCGTGATGCAGAGTGCGTGACGCGCGCTCTAAATCGTCGTATCCGTAGCGAATGGCCAAAGACACCACCGGACGGCTCCACGTCACAGTCAAAAGTGCGGGCAAGCGCAAGCTGTCATCGAAGCTGTGGCTCGAGCGGCAGTTGAATGATCCTTACGTGGCGCAGGCCAAGCGCGACGGGTTTCGTTCGCGCGCCGCCTACAAGTTGCAGGAAATCGACGACAAGCACCGCTTCCTGAAAAAGGGGCAGGTTGTTGTCGATCTCGGTGCTGCGCCCGGCGGCTGGAGCCAGATCGCGGCCAAGCGCGTCGGATCGGCCGAGGGCAAGGGCAAAGTCATCGCCACCGATCTTCTGGAGATGGGCGAAATTCCCGGCGTGACTTTCGCGCAGATGGATTTTCTCAACGAGGCCGCGCCCGAAAAATTGCGCGCGATGATCGGCGGCGGCGCGGATGTTGTGATGTCGGACATGGCGGCGAACACGACGGGCCATCGCAAGACGGATCAGTTGCGCATTGTCGGACTCGTGGAGGAGGCTGCGGTCTTCGCATCCGAAGTGCTCAATCCCGGCGGCGTGTTTCTGGCCAAAGTCTTTCAGAGCGGTGCGGACGCGGAATTATTGGCGCAGCTCAAGCGCGACTTCACGAGCGTGAAGCATGTGAAGCCTGCCGCAAGCCGCCAGGATTCGGCGGAGCGTTACATGCTGGCGACGGGTTTTCGGGGTGGGTCGAAATAGCTGCTGTTCGTCATTGCGAGGAGCGTTAGCGACGAAGCAATCCATCGCTCTGGATTGCTTCGCTTCGCTCGCAATGACGATCACCCCAATTTCTGATCGCGGGCATCGTGCGTGGATTCGGCGGCGACGGCGTCAGTCGCCTTCGGCCCTTCGAGTTCGGCGGAAATCTTGTGTCCTGAAATTTCGGACCCCGCATCGTCCGGCAGTTTCCAGAACGAAAAGGCCGACGCCGTGGAAATAATTGCGACGATCACGAAGGCCGGCCAGAAATCGCTTGCGACCAGTTCGGAGCCGTGCCGCATCGCCATCGTCGCTTCGACCGCGAATGCGCCCACCGCAATGCCGGCCGAAATCGCAAGCTGCTGATTGACGCTGACGATTGTGCTGGCGCGGCTCATTTCCGGCGGCGTCACTTCGGCATAGGCCAGCGTGTTCACCGCGGTGAATTGCAGCGAGCGGAAAAAGCCGCCGACGATCAGGATAATCATGATGAGCAGAAGCGGCGTCGCGGGCGTGAACAGCGCGCAGGCTGCGATGAACAACGAACTGGCCGCAGCATTGATGACGACGATCTTGCGGAAGCCGAAGGTGCGAATGATGCGCGCGGCCAGCGTCTTCATGCCGAGCGCGCCGACGGCGGAGGCAAACGTCACAAGCCCCGATTTGAACGGCGACAGGCCGAAGCCGATCTGCATCAAGAGCGGCAGCAGAAAGGGCAGCGCGCCGACACCCATGCGGTACAGAAATCCGCCGGTGAGGCTGGCGCGCAATGTCGGATGGCGCAGCAGCGTGAAATCCAGCACGGGCGATGCCGTGCGCCTGGCGTGCCGCATGTAGAACCACATCGCGACAGCGCCCCCGCCGATCAGCCCCACCACGATCGGCCAGGGCAGCAATCCTAGTCCCGCGACCGACAATCCGAACGCGATGCCGGCAACGCCAAGTCCCGCGAGCACCAGCCCGACAATATCGAAACGCTCGGGATCTTCCGCGCGGATCGGGTCGATGTATTTCATCGCCATCCAGATGCCGACGAGGCCGATGGGAATGTTGATGAGAAAAATCCAGTGCCAGGAAAAATAGGTGGTGATGAATCCGCCAAGCGGCGGTCCCATCACAGGCCCGATCAGCGCAGGCACCGTGACCCATGCCATCGCATTGACCAGCGCGCTCTTGTCGATGGTGCGAAGGATGACGAGGCGTCCGACCGGAATCATCATCGCGCCGCCGAGGCCCTGAAGAATACGCGCGATGACAAAGTCGCTGACGGAATTCGATAGCGCGCAGCCGATCGAGCCGAGCATGAAGACGAAGATGGCTGCACTGAACACCGCGCGCGCGCCGAAGCGGTCGGCGGTCCAGCCGCTGGCCGGAATGAAGACGGCGAGCGACAGGAGATAAGAGGTGATCGCAAGTTTGAGGGTGAGGGGGCTGGTGCCGATGTCGGCGGCAATCGCAGGCAGCGATGTCGCGATCACGGTCGAGTCCATGTTCTCCATGAACCACGCGGTTGCGACGATCAGGGGTATCAGTCGTTGTTTCTGCATCGGCCGATTTTTGCCTGACTCGCTGGTCTGCCGGAAATGTGAAGGGACGTTCGATCCGCTGACTTAGGGCAATCTCGCCCGGCAGCGTCAATAAACTCGCCGTGATGGCAACCGTTCCGCCATGCGGTTCTGCCAGAGGTGCTGTCGCAGATGTCCCATGCGTAAAACCAGCGGATTTCGGGGCGAAATGCTTTGAAACGCTAATCCAGCATGCTATGGACCACCGCCAACCCCACCGATGGGCTTCGATTCGAGCGACGCAGAGTGCGCCCGCTCAATCCCGCACATCCTGAGGTTTTTGCCGCAGCGTGAACGCTGCGAGAATGGAGTTGGCGATGGCTGTCAGTCGGTTGGATCAGGGTATTCGCGAGGCATTCACGTTCGACGACGTGCTGCTCAAGCCCGGCCTCTCCGAGATCATGCCCTCCGACGCCGACATCCGAACGCATCTCACGCGCGCCATTCCGCTCAACATTCCGATCATGGCGTCCGCGATGGATACCGTGACCGAAGCCGCGATGGCGATTGCGATGGCGCAGTCGGGCGGCATCGGCGTCATCCACCGCAATTTCGATCCCGATGGACAGGCCGCGCAGGTGCGGCAGGTGAAGAAATACGAGTCCGGCATGGTCGTGAACCCGCTCACCATCGATCCGGAAGCCAAGCTCGCCGACGCGCTGATGCTGATGAAGGATCACGGCATCTCCGGCGTGCCGGTCGTCACCGGCGCGTCTCCGGGCAAGCCCGGCAAGCTCGTCGGCATTCTCACCAACCGCGACGTGCGCTTTGCGACCAATCCGGATCAGAAAGTTTCCGAATTGATGACGAAGGAAAAGCTCGTCACCGTTCGCGAAGGCGTGAGCCAGACCGAGGCGAAGAGACTCCTGCATCAGAACCGCATCGAGAAGCTGCTGGTGGTGGACGACCAGTACCGCTGCGTCGGCCTCATCACCGTCAAGGATATGGAAAAGGCGGTGGCCTATCCGCTGGCGTCGAAAGACGCGCAGGGGCGCCTGCGTGTCGCGGCGGCAACAACCGTCGGCGACGGCGGATTTGAGCGCACCGAAAAATTGATCGACGCAGGCGTGGATGTCGTCGTGGTCGATACCGCGCATGGCCACTCGATGCGCGTGCTGGAAGCCGTGACGCGCATCAAGAAACTGTCCAACGCCGTGCAGATCGTTGCGGGCAATGTCGCGACGAAAGAAGGCACGCAGGCGCTGATCGATTCAGGCGCGGACGCCATTAAAGTCGGCATCGGTCCCGGCTCGATATGCACCACGCGTATCGTCGCGGGCGTCGGTGTGCCGCAACTCACCGCGATCATGGATTCGGTGGAAGCGGCGAAGAAGGCGAACGTCCCCGTCATCGCCGATGGCGGCATCAAATATTCCGGCGATCTCGCCAAGGCACTCGCTGCGGGTGCCGACATCGCGATGGTCGGCTCGCTGCTTGCGGGCACCGACGAGACGCCGGGCGAAGTGTTTCTCTGGCAGGGCCGCTCTTATAAAGCCTATCGCGGCATGGGTTCGGTCGGCGCGATGGCGCGCGGCTCGGCGGATCGCTACTTCCAGCAGGACATCAAGGACACGCTCAAGCTCGTGCCGGAAGGCATCGAGGGGCAGGTGCCTTATAAGGGCCCGGTCGCCAACGTGCTGCATCAGCTTGCGGGCGGCCTGCGCGCCGCGATGGGTTATGTCGGCGCCAAGACGATCGAGGACTTCCACGACAAGGCGCAGTTCGTTCGCATTACGGGTGCGGGTCTGCGCGAAAGCCACGTCCACGACGTGACGATCACGCGCGAAAGCCCGAATTATCCGGGCGGCGGCTAATCGTTCCACACATATTGATTGCCCCACGCGCATTGAAACGCGCTACACTTCGCGCGCCGCGATTGTTTTGCTTTGCAAAATACTCTGACCGACCGGCCTGTTCGTTACGCCGCGTCAAATCAAGAAGAATATGGAAACGTCATGGTTGACTGGACGGAAGAAAAGATCGCCGAACTCTCCGATCAGGCGCTGAAGAATTTGCTTGAGAACGCCGAGCGCAAATCCGTCGCCGACGTGATCGAACGCTGCAAGGCCGAGCAGGCCAGGCGCCATGCGCTGAAACCGAAGCGCGAGACGAAGCCGCGCTCCGAACTGAAAGAGTTCGAATTCCAGGTCTCCGAACAGCTCGCCCGGGTCGGCAAGGATGTCGCGGGCAAATACGACCTGTCGGAAGCGACCGCGAAGGCGAAGTCCGAAGGCGTCAAGGGTTTCAAGTCGCACAAGCTGCTCGACTCGAAGGGCTTTGCGAAGCTCGGCGGCATGCAGCGCGACGGCTCGGTCGCGATCGAGCGTTACATTTCCTATCGGCGCGGCAACGACACGGTCTATCTCGGCGTTTTTCTGCCGAAGGGCGGTAACGTCGAGGATCACGAATTTCATGTGATCGCGCCAAGTGCGATGCTCGAAGGCGGCAAGCCCGTCGCGCAGATCCGCCCCAGCGCCACCGAAAAGCAGAAGCAGCCCGCAGACAGCGGACTTGCGTTCAAGGATTTGCCAAGCGCGGCCGACGCCTTCGACAAGGCGCTGGCGAAAGTAACGGCGTGAGCCTTCCGTCATTGCGAGCGAAGCGAAGCAATCCAGCTATGAGTGTGGATTGCTTCGTCGCGTTGCTCCTCGCAATGACGTAAACAAGGTTTCTGTTTCAGTACGAGGGGAGTATTTTTCATGGCCCAGTCAGCTAAACGAGTGGTTCTTGCATCGCGTCCCGTCGGCGAGCCGAAGCAGAGCGATTTCCGCATCGAGGATTATTCGATCCCGTCGCCGAATGACGGGCAGGTGCAGCTGCGCACGATCTGGCTGTCGCTTGATCCCTATATGCGCGGCCGCATGAGCGACGGGCCTTCGTATTCTGCGCCTGTGCCGATCGATGGCGTGATGGAAGGCGGCGCGGTGTGCGAGGTGATGGACTCCAAATTTCCGGACCTCAAGAAAGGCGACATTGTTCTCTCCCACACCGGCTGGCAGCAATATGCGGTCGCCGACGGCAAGGTGCTTCGCAAGATCGATCCGAAAATCGCGCCGATCTCGACCGCTGTCGGCGTGCTCGGCATGCCGGGCATGACGGCTTACACGGGCCTTCTGGAAATCGGCAAACCGAAAGCGGGCGAGACGGTGGTTGTCGCAGCCGCATCGGGCGCGGTTGGCTCCGCCGTCGGACAGATCGCGAAGATCAAGGGCTGCCGCGCGGTCGGCATCGCCGGCGGCAAGGACAAATGCGATTACGTCAAGAAAGAACTCGGCTTCGACGAGTGCATCGATCACCGCGATCCCGACATGGCTGCGAAGCTGAAGGCGGCGTGTCCGAAAGGCATCGACGTCTATTTCGAGAACGTCGGCGGCGCGGTGTTCGAGGCGGTGTTCCCGCTGCTCAATGCGTTTGCGCGCATTCCGGTGTGCGGGCTGATCGCCGATTACAACACGATCTTCGGCAAGGACACGCCGGCGCCGAAATGGGCGAATTCGATCATGCGCGCCATTCTGGTGAAGCGTCTGAACTTCCGCGGCTTCATCGTTTCCGACTTCAACGCGATGTATCCGGAGTTCATCCGCGACATGCCGGGATGGGTGCGCGACGGCAAGGTGAAGCACAAGGAGTTCGTCACCGAGGGTTTAGAAAGCGCGCCGGGCGCATTCATGGGACTGTTGAAGGGCGCGAATTTCGGCAAGCAGCTCGTGCGCGTCGGGCCGGATAAAGCATGATCCCGAAAAGCGGGCACCGGTTTTCGGATCGGATCATGTTCAATCAAAAGGCGTAACGCACTTCGAAAAAACCTCACCCTGAGGAGCTGTTTCCGTCAGGAAACAGCGTCTCGAAGGGCGAGGTTTTTCAAAAGTCCGCATCCTTCGAGACGCACGCAAGTGCGTGCTCCTCAGGATGAGGACTTTTGGTCGTCAGAAGCAGAGGTCGGTGACTTTCTGACCGGTCTTGCTCTTGATGGTGTAGGGACATTTCATCCGGTTCAGCGCCGCCCTGGCGTCGTCACTGCCGAGTGCTGCGGCCTTTTCGTAATATCGCTTGGCGGCGTCCTCGTTCTTCGGCCCGCCGCGTCCGGCGAGATTGAAATCGCCCGCGCGTTCCAGTGCGCCGATCTGATCCCGCGCCGCAGCCTTCTCGTAGAGCGCGCGTGCGGCGGCGTCGTCCTTCGGCCCGCCATCGCCTTGCTCCGTCATCAGGCCGAGCTGAAACATCGCATCCGCATTGTTGCCGTCGGCGGCCTGCTGAAACAGGCTGCGCGCCTTCACGTAATCGAGCGGCACGCCGTCGCCCGTCGCATACGCCATACCCATGTTGTTGAGCGCGACGGGATCGCCGCCCTGCGCCGCGCGCTCGAACATCTTGCGCGTCTCGCCGCTCTGCGCGCCGCCCTTGTCGAGCGAGGCGAGGCGCGACATCGCCGACACGCTGCCTTGGCCGGACGCTTTCCTGTAGGCGGCAATCGCCGCCTGCGTGTCGCCATTGGCCTCATAGGCGCGGCCGAGCTGAAAGCTGAAACGCCGCGAGCCTTTCGCCGCCGCTTGCTTGCAGAATTTGATCGCAGTCTCGACATCGCTTGGCGCAATGGTCACGACGCCTTTGACATCTGCGGGTTTATCCGGGTCGCTCGGAAACGCCGCGACGCGATCGCACAGCACGGCCTCGGCCGATTGCGCGAAGGCAACGCCACAGGCGGCCATCAAAATCGCTGCCGGCAACACTGCGTATTCTAGAAATTTGCCGGATCGTTTCGTCATCGCCGAGCTGTTTCACCGCACGCGCAAGCATAGCTTGCAACGATGGGGTGCGGAAGCGCCCGCCGGCAGAAACCGAAAACAAACGAAAATGAAAATTGTTACGTGATGAAATTTCGAGCGCCGCGTGCGCGGCTTAACCCTGCTTACGCGTGTCCTTGCCCGCGGCGGCTTCGATCTCCGCTGCTGTCGCGGTCAGTACGCTCGCGGTCCAGCCATCGATGACCGCGATCAGGCCGTCCAAAATCGATGCGATACAGGTCATCTGAACCTCCCTTTTGCCGGTGCCCGGCAAGCCGTTCCGGGCATGTGTCGCGTCACCGGAGAAAAAGGTTCAAACAGGCTGTCGATTGTCAGGCCGGGGACGGGCGGCTATAGCGGGTCCGGGCTTTCTCAAAAGGGGTATTTCACATGAGCGTGCAGATGGTGTTGGCGCCGGTTTTCGCGCTGGTCTTCCTGATTTTCGCGGTGATGTTGGGCATGTTCCGCGTTCGCACAAATGCGGTCATGACAAAGGAAGTGCGCGTCTCCCAGATCGCGCTCGGACAGGACGCCTGGCCCAAGAAGGCGACCCAGATCAGCAACACCTACATGAATCTGTTCGAGATGCCGGTGCTGTTCTTTGCGCTGATCGCGTTGGCGTTGCCGTTGCGCATGACCGATCTCGTCATCGTGCTGCTGTCATGGGTGTATGTGGCGCTGCGCTATCTGCACGCAGGCGTTTACGCGACGTCGAACGACATGCGCTACCGCTTCGGCTTTTTTGCCGCGAGCGCGACGGTGCTCTTGGCGATGTGGGTTTACTTCGCACTGAAGCTGTTTCTCGCGCTCTGATCGCGATAACTAAAGGAAGACAATGACTCCCGCCGCGCGGCTGTCCGCAGCTATCGAAGTTCTTGGGCTGATCGACGCGCAGCGCATTCCCGCGGTTGACGCGCTGAGGGATTGGGGCCGGTCGCATCGCTTTGCGGGATCGGGCGACCGTGCGGCGATTTCAGGTCTGGTGTTCGACGTTCTGAGACGTCGCGCATCTTCGGCATTTCTCATGGACGATGACACGCCGCGTGCGCGATTGCTCGGCATGCTCAAGCTCGAGCGCGGGTTGGATGCCGATGCGATTGCCGCGCTTTGCAACGGCGAGGGCCATGCGCCATCGCCGTTGAGCGATGCCGAACGCAATGCGCTGACTTCGCGCACGCTCGACAATGCACCTGCGCACGTCGCGGGCGATTATCCCGACTGGCTCGATCCACAGTTCAAGGCCATGTTCGGCGACGAGCGCGTGGCGGAAGCAACCGCAATGGCGAGCCGCGCGCCGCTCGATCTGCGCGTCAATACGCTCAAGGGCAAACGCGAAAAGGTTCTCTCATCGCTTGCTCATCTCGGCGCGAAGATAACGCCGTGGTCGCCGGTGGGATTGCGGATCGAACTCGGCGCCGACGCACGCAATCCCGGCGTGCATGCCGAGGAAGTTTTCATCAAGGGCGCGGTCGAAGTGCAGGACGAAGGCTCGCAGCTTGCGGCGCTGTTCACCGGCGCAAAGCCCGGCGAGCAGGTGATCGATATGTGCGCGGGCGCGGGCGGCAAGACGCTGGCGCTTGCGGCCATGATGAGCGGCAAGGGCCGCCTTATCGCAACCGATCGCGACAAGCGGCAACTCGCGCCGATCCACGAGCGGCTGTCGCGCGCGGGTGTTCACAATGCCGAGGTGCGCTCTCCACGCGGCCCGGACGATACGCTGAGCGACATCAAGGCGAGCGCCGATCTCGTCGTCATTGACGCGCCGTGTACCGGCACCGGCACATGGCGGCGCAATCCGGATGCGAAATGGCGCATGCGTCCCGGCGCGCTCGAAGTCCGCATCAAGGATCAGATCGCTGTGCTGGATCGCGCGGCACCGCTCGTCAAATCCGGCGGGCGGATCGCCTACATCACCTGTTCGGTGCTGCCCCAGGAAAACGGCGAGCAGGTTGCGGCTTTCGTCAAGCGTCACCCGGAATTCGCTGTCGTGCCGCCATCACAGACTGTCGCGGCACTCGGCGACAAGGCCGCCGATTTCACCGCCGCCACGCTGCAATCGGAGCAGGGCCTTCTGATGACCCCGCGCCGTACCGGCACGGACGGGTTTTTCGTGAGTGTGCTGAGGCGCAGTACGTTGTGAGGCGTCATCCTGAGGCGTGAGCCGCGTCAGCGGCGAGCCTCGAAGGATGACATCGCCGTCGCCCTTCGAGGCTCGCAAATGCTCGCACCTCAGGGTGACGGCTTTCCTGCCCCGAAAACCCTGTGGTTATGGGTCCCGGCCTTCGCCGGGACGACCCTGCGGGGTTGCGACTCTTCCGTTCGTCGCGTATTTCCTGTCCATGACAGCCCACAGCCAGAAAGCCTCCGCGACGCCCGATGTGGCCGCCGCGCATGAGAAGATTCTGATCGTCGATTTCGGCTCGCAGGTGACGCAGTTGATTGCGCGTCGTGTGCGCGAGGACGGCGTCTATTCCGAAATCGTGCCGTATCAGAAGGCCGAAGCCGCATTCAAGGAGATGAAGCCGAAGGCCGTCATTCTCTCCGGCGGCCCGGCATCCGTACTCGACACCGACGCGCCGTCCGCGCCGATGTCGATTCTCAACGCGGGCGTACCTGTTCTCGGCATCTGCTACGGCGAGCAGACGATGGCGCATCAGCTCGGCGGCACGGTCGAAGCGGGGCATCACCGCGAATTCGGCCGCGCGCTGATCGAAGTCACTGATAACTGCGCGCTGTTCGACGGCGTGTGGACCGTCGGCGAGAAGCATTATGTGTGGATGAGCCACGGCGACCGCGTCACCAAATTGCCGGACGGTTTTCGCGGCGTGGCGAAAGCGCCGGGCTCGCCGATCTCGGTGATCGCCGACGACAGGCGCAAATTCTATGCAATGCAATTCCATCCCGAAGTGGTGCATACGCCGGACGGCGCCAAGCTCATCAAGAATTTCGTTCGCAAGGTTGCGGGCCTCAAGGGCGACTGGACCATGCGCGCCTTCCGCGAGGAAGCGGTGGAAAAAATCCGCGCGCAAGTCGGCAAGGGCAAGGTGATCTGCGGATTGTCGGGCGGCGTCGATTCAGCGGTGGCTGCTGTACTGATTCACGAAGCCATCGGCGATCAGCTCACCTGCGTGTTCGTCGATCACGGCATGCTGCGCAAGGACGAAGCGAAGACCGTCGTCGAACTGTTCCGGCACCATTACAACATTCCGCTGGTGCACGTGGACGCCTCGAAAACGTTTCTCGATGCGCTTGAAGGCGTCACCGATCCCGAACAGAAGCGCAAGACCATCGGCAAGCTGTTCATCGACGTGTTCGATGACGAGGCGAAGAAGATCGGCGGCGCGCAATATCTCGCGCAGGGCACGCTCTATCCCGACGTGATCGAGAGCGTCTCGTTCACCGGCGGGCCGAGCGTCACCATCAAGTCGCATCACAATGTCGGCGGCCTGCCTGCGCGCATGAACATGAAGCTCGTCGAGCCGTTGCGCGAACTGTTCAAGGACGAGGTGAGGGCGCTGGGGCGCGAATTGGGGTTGCCCGATATTTTCGTCGGCCGTCATCCGTTTCCGGGACCGGGGCTTGCGATCCGTTGTCCGGGTGAGATCACGCGCGAAAAGCTCGACATTCTGCGCGAGGCGGACGCGGTTTACATCGATCAGATCCGCAAGGCGGGTCTCTACGACACGATCTGGCAGGCATTTGCGGTGCTGCTGCCGGTGAAGACCGTCGGCGTGATGGGCGACGGCAGAACTTACGAATATGTCGTCGGCCTGCGCGCAGTCACATCGACCGACGGCATGACCGCGGATTTCTATCATTTCGACATGGCGTTCCTCGGCGAGACCGCGACGCGCATTATCAACGAAGTAAAAGGTGTCAACCGCGTGGTCTACGACGTGACATCGAAGCCGCCCGGCACGATTGAGTGGGAGTAAATCATGGCACGCGTTCGCTGTATCACCGAGATGGGCATGGGCGTCGACGTTCACGGCAAGGACGCGACCAAGGCGGCGCGGCGCGCGGTGTCGGACGCCATTCGACACTCGAGCATCAGTTTCTTCCCGCTGCTCGGCAAGACGCGCGACGACATGTTCGTCGACGTGACCATCGGCGTGCCCAATCCCGAAGGCGTCGATACGGCGGCGGTGGCGAAGGAATTGCCCTACGGCAAGGTAACGGTGAAAGCCGTCAGCGGCGGTCTTGAGATTCCGGCGCAAAGCGGCGGCGATTCCATCGTGATTGCGAACGCCGCCGTCGTCGTCACCATCGACGACGGCAAGTAAGCTGCACGCACCGCCGTGATGTTATCTGCTGCGCCGGGCAGGGCGCTGCGGCTCGGCTTGCTCTGCCGCTTCCATCGCTTCGACATTGGCGAGCACGCGGCGCAACAGGCCGACCAGCGTGTCGACCTCACTTGCCGAAAGCCCCTTGGTCATCTCGACATTTCCCTGCCGCAGAACCGCGCGACCGGCCGGCAATCGCGCGCGCGCCTGTTTCGTTAGTGACACGAAACTGCTGCGGCGGTCCGCCGGATCGGGCTCGCGGCGGATTATGCCGTCGCGCTCCATGCGGGCGAGCATCTGCGCCATCGTCGGCTGTTCGACCTTGGCCCAGCGCGCCAGATTGCTTTGCGACATGCGCTCGCCGTCCTTCAGCGCGGTCAGCACCGGAAGCTGCGCCGTGGCGAATCCCAGATCGTGCAGCCTGATGTCGCCGATCCGCGCCAGTCCTCGCGCGATGCGGCTGAAATAATGGCCGGGATGGGCGGTCGGGTTCCAGCCGGAATCTGCCATTGCATAGGGTCCTATGTATAATATATAGTAGCCTATATAACAGGAGACGGCGGCCATGACAACCAAGCCTCGCATCGCGATCATCGGCGGCGGCCCCGGCGGATTGCTGCTCGCGCGTCTGTTGGTGCAGAGGGGCATGACGCCGGTGGTTTTCGAGCGGGATCGCGACGCGGACGAGCGGCCGCAGGGCGGTTCGCTCGATCTGCACGGCGATACCGGCCAGCGCGCGATGCGTCTGGCGGGACTGGAAAAGGAATTCACCGCCGCCGCGCGCCCGGAAGATCAGGGCGACCGGCTTTACGATCACAACGGCGCGCTGCTGTTCGATTGCGACGGCGCGGGCGACGACCGGCCCGAAATCGACCGCACGGCGCTCCGCTAGATCCTTCTCGACTCGCTGCCGCCCGGAATCGTGCGCTGGTCGAGCAAGGTTGAATCCGTCACACCGCGCGCGGATGGCGGTTGCGATGTGTTTTTCGGCGACCGCGCGGAAAGATTCGATATCGTCGTCGGCGCGGACGGCGCGTGGTCGCGCGTGCGTGCGCTGCTCACCGATGCCGTGCCGCGCTACGAGGGCGTGACGCTGGTCGAACTTGGCTTTGACGCGCGGATTCATCCTCGCGTCGATGCGCTTGTCGGAGCCGGAAAGATGTTCGCAGTCGGCGACAATCGCGTATTGATCGGCCAGCGCAACGGGCATCACCACATCCGCGGCTATGCGGGTTTGCGGATCGCGGAAAACACCGCGCGGGAATGGACGGCGCAGACGCCGGATCGCATCCGCGCGTTGCTCCACGAGGCATTCGGCGGATGGGCGTCATCGCTCACTTATATGATTGCGCAGGGCGACATCATCGGAGTGCGGCCGCTTTACGCGCTGCTGATTGGCTGTTCGTGGCAGAGCAGGCCCGGCATCACGCTGCTGGGTGACGCGGCGCATCTGATGTCGCCGTTCAGCGGCGAGGGCGTCAATCTCGCGCTTGCTGATGCCGCCGATCTTGCCGATGCACTCACATCGTCAGGCGGATGGCAGGCCGTCGCGGCCTATGAAGCGGCGATCACGGCGCGCGCGGTGCCGGCTGCGGAAGGCGCCGCGCAGGGTTTGAACGGCGCGATCTCGTCCGACGGCGTGCCTAATGTTCTTGCTCATTATCGCGAGCGCACCGAAAACTGACTGCAAATTTCGGCGTGCGCCTTGCGAGATGTGACGATGAAAATCGAATTTGCACAATCGGCGTGCAATTTCGGCGACGAAACGCCGCTTCGGAATAAGTTATTCATCTTTCGGCTGTAAATTCGTACCCATTATTAACGAATGGTTACTGCCGTCCGAATGACCAGCGCGACAGCTCCGAAAATCGATGCGCCGCCGCCGAACTCCACGGCGCTGCTCGACGATTTGTCCAACGGCATCGGCCAGCTCGGCGTCGAACTCGCCGACGTGCTCGGCAATCTGCATTACGTCGCCGAGCGTGTGTCGAAGCAGTCCGCGCAGTTCGGTCAATTGAGCGAGGCGGCCAACACCATGGTCGCGGCCAACCATCAGATCAACGAGACGACGCGAGCCGTGCAGGCGGCGACCGCGAGTGCGGTGAATGAAATCGGCGGCGCGCGGGATGCGGTGTCGTCGGCGGCCAAGCACACGTCGGACCTGATCGGCTCGGTCAGCCGCATGGAACAGCGGCTCGGCTCGGTCAGCACCGTGTTGTCGGAGGTCGCAAAGGTTTCCGGCGCGATCGAGACGATTGCCAAGCAGACCAATCTGCTCGCGCTCAACGCCACGATTGAGGCCGCGCGCGCGGGTGCCGCCGGCAAGGGATTTGCCGTCGTCGCCGCAGAAGTGAAAAGCCTCGCCGACGCGACACGAACAGCGACATTGCAGATCGGCGACACCGTCCGCAATCTCGACGCCGAAGTCAGCCGGCTGATCGAGGAGAGTGTCGACGCCGCGCGCCATGCCAAACATGCGGGCGAGGGCGCCGACCGGGTGCGCGACGTGATCGGCCGCGTGCACGACGATTTCTCTCTCGTTGGCCGCGATGTCGATGCAATTGCCGGCGCAGCCGGCGACAATCTCGGTCATTGCAATGCGGTGATCGCCGAACTGACGGACCTCGCCAAGGGCGTGGAGCTATCGTCGAAGGATTTGCAGGCCGCCGACGACCGCGTCGAGACCGTGCTGGAGACGTCCGAGGAATTGATACAGTCCATCGCCGACAGCGGCATGGAAACGGCGGATGGCGCGCTGGTGCCGGTTGTGATCGCGACCGCGAAGAAAATCGCCGACGCGTTCGAGGACGGCATCGTGCGCGGCGACATCACGCTCGACAAACTGTTCGACGAAAACTATCGCGAAATTCCCGGCACCGATCCGAAGCAATATATGACCGACTATGTCGCGTTTACGGATCGCGTTCTTCCCTCAATACAAGACCCGATCCAGTCCATCGATCCGCGCGTCGTGTTCTGCGTCGCGTGGGCGAAGGGTGGATACCTTCCGACGCACAATCCGAATTATCGCCAGCCGCAGGGCAAGGACCCGGTGTGGAATAACGCCAACTGCCGCAACCGCCGCCTGTTCAACGATCGCGCGGTGAAGAAGGTCGGCGCCAACACCAGGCCGTTCATGCTGCAAACCTACCGCCGCGACATGGGCGGCGGGCAGTTCGTGCTGATGAAAGACTTATCATCCCCCATCTTCGTGCGCGGCCGCCACTGGGGCGCGTTCCGCATGGGCTTCCGCCTCAAGTAGCGCGCCTAGACTTTCAGATACGCCGCCAGCTTCTCGACCGTCTGCTTGCCGAGTTCGACCGCGCCGAACTTCATCACGGCGTTGCGCGCCTCGATGGAAGGGAAGGTCGCGATTTTCGTCATGTGCGTGCGGCCCGATCCCAAATCCTTGAACGTGACCACCACGTCGAACGCATTCGGATCGTTGTCGATGTCCGAGCCGTGGCGATAGACAAGGCGCTGCGACGGCACGATCTCGCGATAGACCATGCGGTTGGGATAGTCGGTGCCATCGGGTCCATGCATCGTAAAGCGGAATTGTCCGCCGACGCGAAAATCCATCGCGATCACGGTGACGGTAAATCCATTCGGGCCGTACCAGACCTTCAGCGCGTCGGGATCGGTGTGGGCGCGAAACACCAGAGCGGGAGGTGCGGCGAATTCGCGCTCGGTCGTGATCGTCGGCTGATCGTCCGCCACGCTCGCCGTTGTCTTCATCGTCGTCATTCGCGTTACTCCTTCGACTGAACGTCTTTCAGATATTTGTCGAGCTTGCCGAAGCTCTCGTCCCAAAACTTGCGGTACTGATCGAGCCATTGCGCCGCATCCCTGATGCCGCGCGCGTCGAGCGTGCAGGGCCGCCACTGCGCATCGCGCCCGCGCTTGATGAGGCCGGCACCTTCCAGAACCTTCAGATGCTGCGACACCGCCGGCAGGCTCATGTCGAACGGCTTCGCCAATTCCATGACGGAAGTTTCGCCGCGCGCCAGCCGCGCCAGAATCGCGCGCCGCGTCGGATCGGCGAGGGCTTTGAAGGTGGTTGAGAGGTGGTCCATGAGACGATCTTTATTTAAGTATATACTTAAATAAAGGAAAGGCTGAAGTCAAGGGCGTTTCCTCTCGTTTTGAGAATTGGGGATAGCGGCGCAGATCGCCGCTCAGATCGCGCGGCGCATTCTATAAAGGACGTGACAAACAGGGGATTGCGGCGTGCCCATCACCATCTACGGCATCAAGAACTGCGACACGATGAAGAAGGCGCGCGCCTGGCTCGACAAGCGCGGCGTCGCCTATTCATTCCACGACTACAAGACTGAAGGCATCGACAAGGCGCATCTTGAGAAGTGGGCGAAGCAGGCAGGGTGGGAAACGCTGCTCAATCGCGCCGGCACCACGTTCCGCAAATTGCCCGACAAGGACAAAGCCAACATCACCGGGAAGAAGGCGCTGGCGCTGATGCTGGCGCAGCCGTCGATGATCAAGCGTCCGGTGCTGGAAGCAGGCAAGAAGCTGCTGGTCGGATTCAAGGAAGATGAATACGCGAAAGAGCTGTAGGCACCGACACTACGATGTTACGCACGCGGACAAGTAGGCAAAGCTGGCGAGCGCCTCAGTGCGCCTCATCAGCGGCTTTCTGCCTGAAGATTAAAATGCAACCGGCGATGAAAACCGTCAAAACGATTGACGCCGTATAACGGCTTAACGCAAGCCCGCCATTGGCGACCGGCTTGTCGAGAAAATCCCCAACGACTGCACCAAGCGGTCGGGTGAGAATGAACGCCGCCCAAAACAGCAGCGTGCGCGAAAGGCTGCTCCAGAAATATGCCGCAGCAATAATTCCCAACAACGCCGAAAAGATAACTGCACCGCCCGCATAGCCAAGACCCGCCGTATCGGCTGTCCAGTCTCCGAGCGCAGTTCCGAGCGTCTGCGAAAACATGATTGTGACCCAGTAGAATGTCTCGGCTTTGGGTGTCTTTATCGAATCGACGGAGACCGTCCCAAGCGTGACGTACCAGATCGCGAGCGTCATCAGTAACAGAGCGAGCAGAATCGACGAGCCTCCGGCATATCCGATGCCGAGCGAGCGATCGGCAAAATCTGCCAGCGTCGTCCCAACCGTCGTGGTGGCGACAATCGTGATCCAGTAGAGCGAAGGATGAAAGGCCTTCGCGCGAATTTGAAGCGCGACCGCGACAATAAAAACGACAGCGAAGATGAAGGTTCCGACGAGATACCCGAGATTCATCGACATGGAGATGGCATCGCCCCCCGTTTCACCCAGGGTCGTGGCGGCGATCTTGATAATCCAGAACAACAGCGTGACGGCGGGAACCTTGCTCGGCGTTTCAATGAGAGATTTGTGCATCGGCTTCTTTCGCGTTCAAACGTGACTGGACGAAACGGGTGAGCACTACAGATGTCACGCCGCGCTGCTTGTGGCCTACACACGTCCGCTTGAGACTCGGCGCAAAGTTTTAGAATCGATCCACGCACGTAACGCTCTGCAACATTTCGTGACAGAGCGAGCTATCCCCGCTCTCCGAACTGCCCTTATGCTGATCGATGTCCCGCCTCACTTTGAGGGGCGATACGCGATCGTC
>BFBZ01000272.1_pt1 | contig 59914 bp, 53 predicted proteins | sample 1888401 | NCBI WGS metagenome assembly BFBZ01 (sample SAMD00112614, study PRJDB3348) | symbiont metagenome | host: Chara braunii
CCTGTAAGCCGGGTTCTGTATGGCCTGCGGCGCGAGCCGCAAACGTGACGGCCATTCCTCTGCGACGCCGGTTGCCCGGCGCCTGAAGCAACCTACCCGGACGGCGACCCGGACAAGGGTCGAAACGTAAGTCCGAAAACTTGCGCTTCTATGCCGTCCCTATTCGGTCTTGCTCCCGGTGGGGTTTACCGTGCCGCTTCCGTTGCCGGAAACGCGGTGCGCTCTTACCGCACCTTTTCACCCTTACCGCGGCCAATACACAACGCAGCCGTGGCGGTTCGTTCTCTGTGGCACTGTCCCTGGGGTCGCCCCCGCCGGACGTTATCCGGCACCGTCTGTCCTGGAGCCCGGACTTTCCTCCCCGGCCACCTTTCGGTGATCGCCGGAGCGGCCGTCCAGCCGACTGACGGAATAGGGATGGGACGGGCGGAGCGCGCCGTCAAGTCACCGCGGGCTCAGGCCTTCTTTTTCGGAGAATTTTTGGTTTCTTTCGGTGCCGGCGGCTTGGCTTTCGCCTCCAAAAGCCGAGCCAGCGTGTCGCGCGTCGAGGTGTCGGCCATCCCGTCGACCTGCGCCGAGCGGAAGTGGCGCTGGAACGCAGTGACGACGATCTTCGTGGCCTCGTCGTACTCGCCTGTGACGTCGATGCCGTAGCCGTAGGACGAGAGCGACTTCTGCAAGTCTCTCACCGTATCGCCGCTGTCGCCCGGAATGAGCGAGAGCCAGTCGGTGATCGGCGCGGGATCAACCCACAGGCCGACGCCGGAGTCATGGAGAAGCCTCCACGGGAATTTCTCGCCTGGATCGTTCTTACGCGCGGGCGCGACGTCGGAATGCGCGACGATATTCTCGCGGCGGATGGCGTGGCGCGTGAGAATGCCCCTGCAGAGCGTGATGACGGCCGCGATTTGGCGCTTGCCGAATTCCGGATAGCCGTGGTCGTGGCCGGGGTTCGCGATCTCGATGCCGATCGAGCGCGAGTTTGTGTCGGTCTCGCCCTCCCATGACGAGACACCAGCGTGGAACGCCCGCATCGACTCCGGCACCATCTGGACGATGCTGCCGTTCTCCATGACGAGATAATGCGAGGATACCTTCGCTTCGCGATCGCAGAGCCGCTCGAGGGCAGCGGTCTCGCTTTCCATGCCGGTGTAGTGCAGCACGATCATGTCGGGCTTTCGTCCGCCCGCGCGCTCCTCGACGTTGGGCGAGGGTACAACGCGCTCGACGACGCTGGAGTCGGGATGGAAGTCTTTCATGGACAATCGATTTTACGGCGACGGTTGATACGGGGCCGGAACATATAGGTTCAGAATATTAACGGAAGGCGGGTGCAGAGTGGCCGTTAAAGGTGTTGGAATTCGGACACACTTGCCTCCGCGCCAGTGCAAAACGCTTCGGCCCAGGTCCGTTTGAGCCGGAATCCCGGGCCGAAGCCACTCGATCAACTCACGCTACCCACGCAACAGACGCTACGACCTGCTAGCGGGCAGATGGCGAAGCAGGGGTTGCCGGACGGCTCATGCCGCCAGGCGAGGCCGAGCCGGTGGTGGCGCGTGGCGGGTTGTATGGTTCGAAGTTCGCAGCCTGCTTGAGCTGATCCTTGGTCATGGAGAGCTTCAGCTTGTCGGACTCGTTCTTCGACTTGTCGCCCGCAACGACCTGGAACGAGCTCGGCGGAAGCGCAACGTCCTTCGTGCCGATGCCGAGGAAGCCACCGACGCCGACCACGAAGGCTTCGATCTTGCCGGACTTGTCGAACAAGATGTCGCTGACATCGCCGATCTTCTCGTTGTCATTGCCGATCACGTTCGTGCCTTTGAACTTCGACGCAAGCCACTGATCGGGCTTCTGCTGGTTCACCACTTGCATCGACGACGCAGAGCCCATTGTCGAGGATTGATCCTTCATCGGACTGGATGGCGAGTTCGCGGCCGGCGGAGTGGCCGGGCGGTCGGAGGTTGACGGCGTGCCTTCTGCAAACGCCCCACCGATCATGAGGCCGGTCAGGGCCGTCGTGATCATCAGTTTCTTCAGCATAGAGTCTTCTCCTTGGCTTTTATGTCCGGACGCGGAAAGGACTCCCCTCGCGGCCTCAACGCGCGGAGACGAGTCGCGTTCCTCAAACAGACTTGGTGGATGTGACGAGCACGTCGCGCCTCCCGCGCGAAATGCATGCAGCATGAGCACGCGCAGGCCCGCACTGGCTCTGCGAATCGAATCGCGATGACATTCCAATAACGATTCCACCGTCCGCTGGGTTCGGATGGGAACTCATCGTTTCGGGAGTGCGCTCGGCCTTTGGCCTAGTTGCGCTTCGACGCGGAACCCGCAGCTTGGAACGTCCGGGATTGGAACCCGGCCGTGGTCACACTTTGCAAACGATTCCTTAAGCTTAAACCCCGTTAATCGGTTCGGGGATTTGGTGCCGGGCCCGGCGCCTTTCCGCCTGTGGTCCCAGAACGCCCATTTTGCAATGACGCCCCAAGATGTCGCCAGAAAGCTGCGTGATTTGTTGGGGTTACGGGGGGAACGGCTCCTCCCGGCCTGTCATCGCGACGGCCATCGCGTTCGCTTGCCACATCTTCACGTTTCAGATCTGGGAACCCGGACAAGGTCGCGCGCCGGACGACGCGAGGCGTTTGGCGTCTTCGCGCGCGCGGAGGGGATGTTCGGGTTTCGAGAGAGCGGCGGAAGATCCGCTCGGAGCACGGGAACGATGATGGGCAGCGACTCACATGTCGCTGGCGGACTGGCCCGTCACGTTCCCGTGCTCGTTCAACCCGTGATCGAGCAACTCGGGGTTCGCGACGGCGGCGTTTATATCGACGGTACGTTCGGCGCAGGCGGCTATACGCGTGCGATTCTCGCCGCAACCAACTGTCAGGTGATCGCGATTGACCGCGACCGCAGCGCGGTGGCGAACGGCGCGGGGCTCGTGCAGGCGGCGGGCGGACGGCTCACACTCGCGGAAGATCGCTTCTCGGAACTCGACAACGTGGCGCGCAAGTTCGGCCACAAACAGGTCGATGGCGTGGTGCTCGATATCGGCGTGTCGTCGATGCAGCTCGATCAAGCCGAGCGCGGATTCTCATTCCGTCAAGACGGCCCGCTCGACATGAGGATGGCAAGCGAGGGGCCAAGCGCGGCTGATGTCATTGCACATGCCTCCGAACGCGATCTGGCCGACGTTATCTATCAGCTCGGCGAGGAGCGGCATTCGCGCGCTGTCGCCCGGGCCATCGTGAAGGCGCGAACCGAGAAGCCGATTACGACAACGCAAGCTTTGGCCGAAATCGTCGCGCGCGTGGTGCATGCACGCCCCGGCACGATCCATCCGGCGACGCGCACGTTCCAAGCGCTCCGCATCTTCGTGAATGAAGAACTGCACGAGCTGGTGGCGGCGCTGGAGGCTGCGGAGCGCGTGCTGAAACCCGGCGGGCATCTCGTTGTGGTGTCATTCCATTCGCTTGAGGATCGTATCGTCAAGACGTTCCTCGCCGAACGCGGTCGAGTCGCGGCCGGATCGCGCCATGCGCCCGTTGTTGAGGGGCCGGCGCCGACGTTCAACACGCTGACCAAGCGGCCAATTGTGGCGGACGATGCCGAGGTCGACGCCAATCCGCGGGCGCGTTCCGCGAAGCTTCGCGCCGCCGAACGCACCGCAGAGCCTGCGCGCGAGGGCGACAATGACCATCTTCTGCCGCGGCTGCCGACGCTCGCCGCTATCGTGAAGGGGCGGTGAGCATGCGTTTTCTCAACCTCTTCGTTCTCGTTGTGCTTCTGATGGCGGCGGCTTACGTCTACGAAATCAAGTTCGAGTCGACGTTGCGCGCCGAACGCATCGCGAAGATGGACAATGACGTGCGCCGGGAGCGTGATGCCATCGCGGCGTTGCGCGCGGAATGGGCGCAGCTCGAGAACCCGGCGCGCATCCAGGCGCTGGTACGGCGGCATCTGCAACTGCGGCCGTCCGCGGCGACGCAATACGACTCGCTCGATCGCTTGCCGGAGAAACCGCCGGTGATCGTGCAGCCGCCGATCGAGGACGCGATAGCGACCATGATCGAGAATCCGGACGGCGAAGCGACCGGCAGCATTCCCGATCAAACGGAGCAGCGATAACGATGGAAGCGGCTCTCCATCCAGCATCGCGGCCCGAACGGCCCGCCGAGCCTTGGCGGCGCCGCCTCGTGCGCAAGCTGCTGTACGGCGTCAACGTCGATCGCAACGCCAAGGCAAAAGCCCGTGTCGGCCTTGCGATCCTGGCCTTTGCCGCGGTCTACGGCATCATCGCCGCGCGCCTCGTGATGTTCGCTGTGGTGCCGGAATCGCACTTCGTTCATCGTCGTGGGGCACAGGAACGCATCTCGACCGCGCGACCGGACATTCTCGACCGCAACGGACAGATTCTCGCGACCGATGTTCGTACGCCGTCGCTGTTCGCCGAGCCGCGCCGCATCATCGATCTCGACGAGGCGGTGGAATTGCTGACGGGCGTGCTGCCGGATCTCGATACGGCCGAGTTGCGTGAGCGGCTTGGTTCGCGTCGCGGCTTTGTCTGGCTCAAGCGTGAAATCACGCCAAAGCAGCAGCAAGAGATCTTCCGGCTTGGCCTGCCCGGCGTCGGCTTCCTCGCCGAAAACAAACGTGTCTATCCGAACAGTGCCGAGGTCTCGCATCTGATCGGTCACGTCAACATCGACAACCAGGGCATCGCGGGCATCGAGAAGTGGCTCGACGGGCGCGGCCTTGCAGCGCTGCACATGGCGGGGCTTGCGACCGACCGTTTGCAGAAGCCGATTGAATTGGCTGTCGATCTGCGCGTCCAGCACGCTCTCCGTGACGAGCTGATCGCGGCGGCCGAGAAGTTCAAGGTGAAGGCTGCGGCAGGCCTTGTCGTGGATGTCCGCACCGGCGAAATCGTCTCGATGGTGTCGCTGCCGGACTACGATCCGAACAGCCCCAAGCAGGCCAACGATCCGCTCCGCATCAACCGTCTCACCACGGGCGTGTTCGAAATGGGCTCGACCTTCAAGGCGCTGACGCTCGCAATGGCGCTGGACTCGGGCAAATACACGTTGAACTCGATGCTCGACGCGCGCAGCTCGCTGCGTTACGGCAAGTTCAGCATTGGCGACTATCACGGCCAGAATCGCATGCTCTCGCTGCCGGAAGTGTTCACCTATTCGTCGAACATCGGCACCGCTCGTATGGCGCTCGGCATGGGCGTCGAACACCACAAGTGGTTCCTGAAGAAGCTCGGCCAGCTTGATCGTCTCCGCACCGAGCTCCCCGAAAGTGCAGAGCCGATCGTGCCGAAGCGCTGGGGCGAGTTGAACACGGTGACCATCGCGTTTGGCCATGGCCTGTCGGTCGCGCCGCTGCAAGCGGTTGCCGGCATCAGCGCGCTGGTGAACGGCGGCCATCTGATTCCGCCGACATTTCTGAAGCGCACGCCGGAAGAAGCAATGGCGCTGGCGAAACAGGTCATCAAGCCCGAGACCAGCGAGAAGATGCGCTACCTGATGCGTCTCAACGCCGAGAAGGGCAGCGCGAAGAAGGCCGATATCCCTGGTTATTATGTCGGTGGAAAGACCGGCACGTCCGAAAAGGTGGTCGGTGGCCGCTATTCCAAGACCAAGGTGTTGACGAGCTTCACCGCGATTTTGCCGGCCGATAAACCGCGCTATCAGGTCCTGATCATGCTGGACGAACCCCAGGGCCTGCCAGAGACGCACGGGTTCTCGACCTCCGGCTGGAACGCGGCGCCGACCGCAGGCAAAGTGATCGCGCGGATTGCGCCGCTGCTCGGCGTCGAACCGCGGCTCGATCTCCCGCCATCCGAGCAGCTTATTCTGGCCCGAGCCACGCGTTAAAAAGCGTTCCCGTTTCCTTGGCGTCGCGTTAAACCGGCTTGCTAACGTTAAGCCGACGCGGCCAATCGACGGGTAAAACCGTCGCGTTTAGTGATGGTGTGCCCGCCTGCTTGGGCCTGGATCGTTAATGCGGATCAACCACGACGATGAAGCTCGCCGATCTCCTTATTGATTCCGCCGGACTCGATGCGCGCGCGGGCGCCATCGAGATCGGCGGCATCACGGCGGACAGCCGCGCGGTGAAGAAGGGCGATTTGTTCGTGGCGATGGCGGGCAGCAAGGCCGACGGCCTGCGTTTCGTCGATCCGGCGGTGAAGGCGGGTGCTGCGGCGGTGATGGCCGAACGCGTGCTGGATACGCTGCCAGAGGGCGCGGCTTTCGTGAAAGTGGAAAATGCGCGGCGCGCGCTCGCGCTTGCGGCGGCGCGGCTCTACCCGCGGCAGCCGAAGACGATCGCAGCGGTCACTGGAACGAGCGGCAAGACGTCGGTGGCCGCATTCACGCGGCAGATCTGGATAGCGCTCGGCTATCAGTCCGCGAGCATCGGCACCATCGGTGTGGTGACCCCGACGCGGGAGGTCTATGGCTCGCTGACGACGCCAGACCCGGTCGCGTTGCACAAGCAGCTCGATGAGTTGGCGTGTGAGGGGATTACGCACCTTGCGATGGAGGCTTCATCACATGGCCTCGATCAGCATCGTCTCGATGGCGTGCGCGTCGCGGCGGCAGGCTTCACCAATTTGTCGCGCGATCACATGGACTATCATCCAACCGTCGAGCACTATCTCGCGGCCAAGCTGCGGCTGTTCGAAGCTCTTCTGATCGACGGCGGTACGGCGGTGATCGACGCCGATCACGAACATTCCGATGCGGTGGTCGCGGCGGCCAGGAAACGGAACGTGAAATTGCTCACGGTCGGCGTGAAGGGCGAAGGCATCAGACTTGTCTCGACGTCGATTGATGGCTTTGCGCAGGCACTGACGCTGGAACATGCCGGCAAGCGTTATGATGTGAAGCTGCCGCTGGTCGGTGCGTTCCAGGTCGAGAACGCAATGGTCGCGTCGGGGCTCGTGATCGGCACGGGCGGTGATCCGGCGAAGGTATTCGCGGCGCTCGCGCATCTGAAGGGAGCGCCGGGGCGTCTCGACTTCACAGGCGAGAGGAACGGCGCACCGATCTTCGTCGATTACGCCCACAAGCCCGACGCCCTCGCTAAGACGCTTGAAGCACTGCGGCCCTATGTGAAGAGCAAGCTGGTGGTCGTATTCGGCTGCGGCGGCGACCGCGATGCGGGCAAGCGGCCGCTGATGGGTGCGATCGCCGCCGAGATGGCGGATCGCGTGATCGTCACCGACGACAATCCGCGCAGCGAGAACCCGGTGGCAATCCGCGCCGCGATCCTGAAGGCTTCGCCGGGCGCCGTCGAGATCGGCGACCGCCGGGAGGCGATCCGCAGTGCGATTTCCGGCTTGCAACGTGGAGATGTCTTGGTGATTGCCGGAAAGGGCCATGAAACCGGCCAGATCGTCGGCGACCGGGTGTTGCCGTTCAGCGATCACGAGGCGGTCGAGGCGGCGTTGAAGGAGATGGGGGCGTGAGCGCCAAAGTGACAGAGCCGCTGTGGACGGTGGACGCGATGGCGACCGCGATGGGCGCAGAGCGCCAGGGCAATCTGCTGGCCGGCGTTGCCGGATTGTCCATCGACACACGTACCATCCAGCCGGGCGAGGCATTCTTCGCGCTGAAAGATGTGCGCGACGGGCACGACTTCGTCGAAACCGCATTGAAAGCCAATGCGGGGCTTGCAGTGGTCGCGGCCGACAAACGTGCGAATTTCGCAAAGGATGCGCCGCTGCTGATCGTGCGCGATGTGCTGGAAGGATTGACGGCGCTCGCGCGTGCGGCGCGTCAACGCAACAAAGGCAAGTTTATCGGCGTCACAGGCTCGGTCGGCAAGACCGGGACGAAGGAGGCGCTGCGGCTCGCGCTGTCGCGTGATGGCGAGACCCATGCGTCGGCGGCGTCCTACAACAATCACTGGGGCGTGCCGCTGTCGCTCGCGCGAACGCCGGCCACGGCAAAATACGTCGTGCTTGAGATGGGCATGAATCATTCCGGCGAGATTTCGCCGCTCACACGGCTCGTGCAGCCGCACGTGGCGATCATCACGACCGTCGAGCCGGTGCACCTCGAATTCTTCAAGAATGTCGAAGCTATTGCGGACGCGAAGGCGGAAATCTTCGAAGGCATCGTGAAAGGTGGTGCCGCGGTGATCAACCGCGACAATCCGCACTTCGCGCGCCTGGAAAAAGCGGCGAAGGCCGCGGGTGTCGATAGAGCCGTCTCGTTTGGCGAGAACGTGAAGGCCGATGCGCGGCTGATCAAGTGCTCGCTGCAAGCGGACTCTTCGACAGTGCAAGCGAATATTCTCGGCGTCGACGTGACCTACAAACTAGGCGCTCCGGGCCGGCATGTGGTGTCGAACTCGCTCGCGGTGCTCGCCGCTGTTTCGCTCGCGGGCGCCGATCTCGCGCTCGGCGCGCTCGCGCTCGCCAATCTGGAACCGCCGTCCGGCCGCGGCGCGCGCACAACGCTCGCAATGCCGGGCGGCGAGGCGCTCCTTATCGACGAAAGCTACAACGCCAATCCCGCCTCGATGGGCGCGGCATTGGCGCTGCTCGGTCACGCGCCGGTCGGCCCGCGCGGACGGCGAATCGCCGTGCTCGGCGACATGCTCGAACTGGGTGCCGAAGGCCAAAAGCTGCATGCTGGGCTGGTGCAATCGGTCGTGGAGAATGCCGTCGATCTGGTGTTTTGCTCGGGTCCGCTGATGCGATCGCTGTGGGAGGCTCTTCCCTCCGAGCGCCGGGGCGGCTATGCGGAGGCGCCCACGGCGCTGGAGCCCGAGGTTCTGGGCGCGGTGCGTGCAGGCGACGCGATCATGATCAAAGGTTCGCTCGGCTCAAAGATGGGCCCTATCGTCAAGGCGCTCACGCGCCAGTTCTCGTCCCAAGGCGCCGAGGCGCCAGCGCAGGGTTGATCCGATGTTTTATTGGTTGGCCGATCTCTCCGGCACGATCTCTGCCTTCAACATCTTCCGCTATCTCACCGTGCGCACCGCGGGCGCGACGATCACGGCGCTGGTGTTCGTGTTCATGTTCGGCCCGATGATCATCGACAGCCTGCGCGTGCGGCAAGGCAAGGGTCAGCCGATCCGAGCCGACGGTCCCAAAACGCACTTCGCCAAAGCCGGCACGCCGACGATGGGCGGGCTGATGATTCTGCTCGGCCTCGTCGTCTCGACGCTGCTCTGGGCGAACCCGCGCAATCCTTATGTCTGGATCGTGCTTGCGGTGACGTTGGGCTTCGGTCTCGTCGGCTTCTACGACGATTATCTCAAGGTGACGAAGCAGAGCCATCTCGGCTTCTCCGGAAAGACACGCCTTCTTCTTGAAACGCTGATCGCCTGTGCCGCATGCTATGCGATCGCGAGCGTCGGCCGTCCGCCGCTCGCCACCTCGCTCACCATGCCGGTGTTCAAGGACATCGTGTTCAATCTAGGCTGGTTCTTCGTGATCTTCGGCGGCTTCATCATCGTCGGCGCAGGCAATGCGGTGAATCTCACTGACGGCCTCGACGGTCTTGCCATCGGTCCGGTGATGATCGCGTCCGCGAGCTTCCTAGGCATCTCCTATCTCGTCGGCAACGCTGTGTTCTCCGACTACCTGCAAATTCATTTCGTTGCCGGTGCTGGCGAACTCGCGGTGATATGCGGCGCGGTGATCGGCGCAGGGCTGGGATTCCTGTGGTTCAACGCACCGCCAGCATCGATCTTCATGGGCGACACAGGCTCGCTCGCGCTAGGCGGACTGATCGGTTCGGTCGCGGTCATCACTAAGCATGAGATCGCGCTCGCCATTATCGGCGGCCTGTTCGTGCTCGAAGCGGTGTCGGTGATCGTGCAGGTGGTCTCGTTCAAGCTCACCGGCAAGCGCGTGTTCCGCATGGCCCCAATTCATCATCATTTCGAGCAGCTTGGCTGGACCGAATCGCAGATCGTGATCCGCTTCTGGATCATCTCGATCGTGCTCGCGCTCGCCGGCCTCGCCACGCTCAAGCTGCGATGACCCCGATCACGAGTTTTGCCGGCAGGACTGTCGCGGTGTTCGGCCTCGGCGGATCGGGTCTCGCGAGCGCGCAGGCGCTGGCTGCGGGCGGTGCCAGGGTCATTGCCTTCGACGACAACGCCAAAAGCATTGCGAAGGCGAAGGATGCTGGGATCGAGACGGCGGACCTCCGCACCATCGACTGGTCGAAGGTATCGTCGCTCCTTCTGGCGCCCGGCGTGCCGCTGACGCATCCGGAACCGCACTGGACGGTGATGCTTGCTCAGCAGGCGGGCGTCGAGGTGATTGGCGATATCGAATTGTTCTGTCGCGAGCGGCGCAAGATCGCGCCGGGCTCGCCCTTTATCGCCATCACCGGTACCAACGGCAAATCGACCACAACCGCGCTGATCGCGCATATCCTGCGCACCGCGGGCAAGGATGTGCAGATGGGTGGCAACATCGGCACGGCGATCCTGTCGCTGAAGCCGCCAGCTCCGGATCGCTTCCACGTGGTCGAGTGCTCGTCGTACCAGATTGACCTTGCGCCGACGATCGATCCATCAGTTGGCATTCTCACCAATCTTTCGCCGGATCATATCGACCGCCACGGCACGATGGAGCACTACGCCGAGGTGAAGGAGCGGCTGATCGCGCAATCTCAGATTTCGCTCGTTGGTGTTGACGACAAATATTCCGATGCCATCGGTCGCCGTTGGGCCGGTCGCGAGAAGCCGATCGCGATTCCTGTTTCCGTTCAGCGCGAATTGCCTTGGGGTTATTTCCTTCGCGGCACGCAGATCGTGTCGAAGGCCTACAACAAGCAACCGAACGAGGCCGAGGTGCTCGGTGACGTGGCGGGGATCGGCTCGCTGCGCGGACGCCACAATGCGCAGAATGCGGCCTTCTCTTGCGGCGCGGCCTGGCATTCAGGGCTGACGGCGGATCAGATCCAGAAAGGCCTGAGCAGCTTCCCGGGCCTCGCACACCGCATGGAACAGGTCGGCCGGAAGGGGGCAGTGCTGTTCGTCAACGACTCGAAGGCGACCAACGCGGACTCCACGGCCCAGGCGCTGGCCTCTTTCACCGAGATGTTCTGGATCGCGGGCGGCAAGCCGAAGGAGGGCGGGATCACGTCACTTGAAAGCTTCTTCCCGCGCATCAAGAAGGCCTATCTGATCGGCGAGGCGGCCGGCGACTTCGCCAAAACGCTCGATGGCAAGGTGCCTTATGAGATTGTCGGCACGCTCGACCGCGCAGTGGTGGCAGGTCTTCGGGATGCAGAGGCGTCGGGTTTGAAGGAGCCCGTGGTGCTCCTGTCCCCGGCGTGCGCCTCGTTCGACCAGTATCCGAACTTCGAGGTCCGCGGCGACAAGTTCCGCGAATTGGTTTTGGCGCTGCCCGGCGTCAGCCCGATGACCCGATAGTTCCAAATATTTCCGGTTCGTTAATCGACTGGAAACCATAGCGCGTCAGGACTAGGAGACCGCAGGAGTCTCCCGATGGTCTCGCGCACCCAACGCACCCCGTTTGGCAATTGGTGGTGGACGGTCGATCGCATGATGATCGCCGCCTGCGCCGGGCTGATGCTTGCGGGCGTGGTGCTGTGCCTTGCGGCGAGCCCGCCGGTTGCCGCGCGACTCAACCTCGATGCGTTTCATTTCGTGAACCGTCAGGTGATGTTCCTGATCCCATCGATCGGCATCCTGCTTCTCACATCAATATTATCGCCGCGGCAGGTGCGCCGTACGGCGATCGTCGTGTTCGCGGTCAGCCTTCTGCTCGTGGCGCTGACGCCGTTCTATGGCGCGGAGATCAAGGGCGCGCGGCGCTGGCTGGTGATCGCGGGTGTGAACATCCAGCCATCGGAGTTTCTGAAGCCCGCTTTCGTCATTCTCGTCGCCTGGCTGTTCGGTGAATCTGCACGGCGTCCCGAGATGCCGGCCAACACGGCGGCGCTGTCGCTTCTTCTCGTTGTGGTGTGTTTGCTCGTGATGCAGCCCGACTTCGGCCAGACCATGCTGATCCTGTCGGTATGGGGCGCTCTGTTCTTCATGGCTGGCATGCGGGTGATCTGGGTCGCGGGCCTCGCCGGCGTTGCGACGGTCGGTCTCGTCGGCGCCTATTTCACGGTTCCGCACGTTGCACGCCGCATCCAGCGCTTTCTCGATCCGGCTTCGGGCGACACGTTCAACATCGACTTGGCGATGGAATCCTTTGCGCGTGGCGGCTGGACCGGGCGTGGCCCCGGCGAAGGCACGGTGAAGCGCATCCTGCCAGAGAGCCATACAGACTTCATTTTCGCCGTGGCGGCGGAAGAATTCGGCATCGTGCTCTGCCTCCTCTTGCTCGCGCTGTTTGCCTTCATCGTGATCCGCGCGCTGCGCCATTCGTTGCATGCGGAAGATCCATTCATCCGCTTTGCCACCGCAGGTCTTGCGATCTTGTTCGGCTTGCAGTCGGCCATCAACATGGCGGTGAACTTGCATCTTATTCCGGCGAAGGGCATGACGCTGCCGTTCGTCTCCTACGGTGGGTCGTCGATGCTCTCGCTTGCCTACGGCATGGGTCTGTTGCTTGCGCTGACGCGCGAGCGGCCGCGTGCGGAAATGCTCGCGCATCGCGACGCCTATATGCTCCGGAGAGCGACCTGATGGCAGAAGGCGGCGTTCTCGTCGCCGCCGGCGGCACGGGCGGCCATCTGTTTCCTGCCGAAGCGCTGGCGGCGGCGCTCGCCAAGCGCAACGTTGCGGTGCAACTCGTCACCGACGTACGGGCGAAGCAATACAGCGGGCATTTTGCGGCGTCGGATATTCACGTTATCCCGAGCGCGACGTTCCGCGGCCGCGATCCGATCTCGGTTGCGAAGACAGTCGCAGTGCTCGGCCTCGGTGTCGCCAAAGCTTGGACAAAGCTCGGCACTCTACGTCCGGCCATCATGGTCGGCTTCGGTGGTTATCCGACCATTCCGCCGGTGATGGCGGCGACGCTGCGCGGCATTCCCACGCTCATCCACGAGCAGAACGGCGTGATGGGGCGCGCCAATCGCTTGCTCGCGCCGCGTGTCACGGCGATCGCGACGGGCTTCGCGGGCGTGCTCGATGCACAGCCCGTGCTCGCGGCCAAAGCGACGTACACAGGCAATCCGATCCGGCCGAATGTGGTGGCCGCCGCCGCAACGTCTTATCCGGCATTCGATACGTCCGGCCCGCTGAACCTGCTCGTGTTCGGTGGCAGCCAGGGCGCCAAGGTGATGTCCGATATCGTGCCTTACGCAATCGAGAAGCTCGAACCACGTTTGCAGATGCGGCTCAGGATCGTTCAGCAAGCGCGTGAGGAGGATCTGTCTCGTGCGCGTGACGTCTACGCAAAGATGCAAGTCTCGGCGGAGCTCGCACCGTTCTTCTCCGATCTGCCGGCGCGGATGGCGGCGAGCCATCTGATCGTCTCGCGCTCCGGCGCTTCAACGGTGGCGGAGCTCGCGGCGATCGGGCGACCCTCGATCCTGGTACCGCTGCCGCACGCGCTCGATCAGGATCAGAAGGCGAATGCCGGCGTGCTGATGCGGGCGGGCGGGGCGATCCGGCTCGACCAGTCCGAATTCACGCCGGACCGTCTGGCCGCGGAAATTGCGACGCTGGCAGCGGAGCCCGCAAAACTCGCGAATATGGCCATGGCCGCTAAAACAGCCGGCGTCATCGACGCCGCCGATCGGCTGGCTGATGTGGTGCTGAAAGTGGCCGGACTGGCGAAATAACCACATCGCCGGGCCGGGCTTGTTCCGGCCATCCCCATCCTGCATTAAGAAGCCCGCAAATCAGCGGCCGCCCGTTTTCCGGGGCTGCCGGAACCGTTGAGGACCTCCATGAAGCTGCCGCGCGATATTGGACCGATTCACTTTGTCGGAATCGGCGGTATCGGCATGAGCGGCATCGCCGAGGTGCTAATGAACCTTGGCTACACGGTCCAAGGCTCGGACGCTTCCGACAATGCCAACGTGAAGCGATTGCGCGAGAAGGGCGCCAAGGTTTTCATTGGCCACGACGGCAAGCATGTCGAAGGCGCGGACGTCCTCGTGGTGTCGTCGGCGATCAAGCGCGACAACCCGGAACTCGTTGCGGCGCGTGAGAAACGCCTACCGGTGGTGCGCCGCGCGGAAATGCTTGCGGAACTGATGCGGCTGCAGAGTTGCGTTGCGGTTGCGGGCACGCACGGCAAGACAACGACCACATCGATGGTCGCGGCGTTGCTCGATGCAGGCAATCTCGATCCGACGGTCATCAACGGTGGCATCATTAACGCTTACGGCACCAACGCGCGGCTTGGCGCGGGCAACTGGATGGTGGTCGAGGCGGACGAGTCCGACGGCACGTTCCTGAAGCTTCCTGCTGACATCGCGATCGTAACGAACGTCGATGCCGAGCACCTCGATCATTTCAAGACCTTCGCCAATGTGCAGGAGGCATTCCGTAATTTCATCGAAAATGTGCCGTTCTACGGCTTCGCCGTGATGTGCACGGATCATCCGATCGTGCAGCGGTTGGTCGGCCGTATCGAGGATCGCCGCATCATCACATACGGCGAAAATCCGCAGGCGGATGTGCGGCTGTTCGGTCTCGACAACACTGGTGGGCAGTCCACGTTCTCGGTCCAATTCCGCGACCGCAGCGGTAAGACCGTGCATACGATCGACAAGCTTGTGCTGCCGATGCCAGGCCGCCACAACGCTCTCAATGCGACGTCGGCGATCGCGGTCGCTCATGAGCTTAAAATTTCCGATGATATGATCCGCAAGGCACTCGCCGGCTTCGGTGGCGTGAAGCGCCGCTTCACCCGCGCGGGCGAGTGGAACGGCGTCACCATCATCGACGACTACGGACATCATCCGGTCGAGATCGCTGCGGTGCTGAAGGCCGCGCGCGAGTCCACGAAGGGGCAGGTGATCGCGGTGGTGCAGCCGCACCGCTACACGCGCCTGCAATCCTTGTTCGAGCCGTTTTCGACTTGCTTCAACGATGCGGACGCGGTGATTGTTGCTGACGTCTATTCCGCGGGCGAGACGCCGATCCCGAACGTGGACAAGGATCATCTCGTTGCTGCGATCCGCGCGCGCGGTCATCGTCAGGTGCTGCCGCTGCCGGGGCCGGATAAGCTTGCGAGCATCGTGAAGGGCCTCGCGAAGCCCGGCGACTACGTTGTCTGCCTCGGCGCGGGCAACATCACGCAATGGGCCTACGCGCTCGCAAGCGAGCTGAAGGCGCTGGGATGACTGGGCTCCCGGACATCGTCCCGGATCTCAAAAGCAAGGCGCCGGATGTGCGCGGGCGGCTGTTCGCGAACCAGTCGCTTGCGGAATTCACATGGTTCCGTGTCGGCGGGCCGGCGCAAGCGCTGTTCATGCCGGAAGACGAGGCGGACCTCGCGTACTTCCTGAAAAGTATTCCTGCCGACATCCCGGTGACTGTCATCGGCCTTGGCTCGAACCTGATCGTGCGCGACGGCGGCGTGCTGGGCGTCGTGGTGCGGCTTGGCCGAGGTTTCAATGATGTGAAGGTCGATGGCACGACCATTGTTGCGGGACCCGCAGTGCCGGATGTGAAGGTCGCCCGTGCGGCGCAGGAGGCCGGTATCGCCGGTCTTGCCTTCATGCGCGGCATCCCGGGTGCCATCGGCGGCGCGCTCCGTATGAACGGTGGTGCTTACAAAGGCGAGACCAAGGACGTGCTGGTCGAGGCGCGTGCGGTGGACCGCAAAGGCAACATCCACGTTTTGACCAACGGCGACATGCATTACACGTACCGGCACTGTGGAGCGCCGGAGGACTACATCTTCACACGGGCGACGTTCCGCGGGACGCTAGGCGATCCGGCCACTATCGCAGCCGAAATGGACAAGATCACTGAGTCACGCGAGGCAACGCAGCCGATCAAGAGCCGCACCGGCGGCTCGACCTTCAAGAACCCGTCGGGTCACAAGGCTTGGCAGCTCATCGATGCGGCGGGCTGCCGCGGACTCGTTGTCGGCGGTGCCCAGGTATCGGAACTGCACTGCAATTTCTTGATCAACCTCGGCAGCGCGACCGCAGCGGACATTGAAACGCTGGGCGAGACCGTCCGAAAGCGCGTGAAAGAGACGTCGGGCGTGATGCTGGAGTGGGAAATCAAGCGGATCGGAGTTTCTACGTAGTCTTTGACCCCTGATCCGTTGCTTTCTGAGTCTTTTTTGCCACGCTGTCGAATCTCATCGCGTCATTTTCGCCGCGCAGGATTCACCTTTTGCCAACAGCCGGTTAGCTTGCTTGCTGATTCGTGGAGGATCAGTGACAGGCAGGTCCAATCCGATTTTGGTTGTGGGCGGGGGGCTCGGGGGAGCCGCCACGGCGCTGGCGCTTGGCCGGAAGGGTTACCCGGTCAAGATTCTTGAGCAGGCGCCGGAGCTCGGCGTCATCGGTTTTGGCATCCAGCTTGGCCCCAATGTTTTTCCGATGTTCGACCGGCTCGGCGTCACGGATGCTGTGATGGTCTCTGCGCTGCGGCCGAAAGCGGTTTTGATGGTCGACGCCGTCGATGGCGGCGTGATCGCCCGCGTTCCGACCGGAGAGTCGTTCGTGAAGCGCTTCAAGCGGCCCTACATCGTGATCCATCGGGTCGATCTGCATTCCGCCTTGCTGGATGCCTGCACGAAGCTGCCAAATGTCGAGACGATCACGAACACGTCGGTGGAAGCTTACGAGGACTTCGGCGACCGCGTCCGCGTTCATGCCAAGGATGGCCGCACCTTCGAGGGTGCGGCGTTGATCGCTGCCGATGGCATTCGCTCCACGATCCGGCAGCTCATGTTGGGTGAGGGTGGTCCCCGCACCATCGGCTATGTCGCGCATCGCACCATCGTGCCGATGGCTGACGTGAAGTTCGATGTCGATCGCGACAACGTCGTGCTGTGGTCGGGCGACGGCTTTCACATCGTGCACTATCCCCTCCGCAACAAGACGTTGTTCAACATCGTCACTGTCTTCAAGACGCAGAATGCGCATCCGACTGACAAGGACAGCCCGCATCCCGATCTTGATCACGTCTATCGGGACTCGCATCCGACCATGCGTGAATTGTGGGCAATGATGGATTTGTCGCGCAGTGGCTGGGTCAGCTCTGACCGCGATCCGATCCGGCATTGGACCAAAGGGCGCGTCACGCTCACCGGCGACGCTGCGCACCCGACGCTGCAAACGATGGCTCAGGGCGCCTGCATGGCGATCGAGGACGCTGTGACGCTCTCCGAGTTGATCGACCGGCAGAGCGGCGATTTCATCGCCGCGTTCCGGCAGTACGAACGGGCGCGCTATCTGCGCACCGCGCGGGTGCAGTTCGAGTCCCGGTATCACTGGGACAATTTCTATCACGTCGGCGGCCTTGAGCGCGAAGTCGCGCGCACGATCTGGTCCGGAAAGAGCGAGGAACAGATGTTCGATTGTCTCGCGTGGCTCTACGACGGCTTCGATATTCCGCAGCAGCGGGAGGCCGCGTGAGCAAGCACGTTGCGGTGTTGATGGGCGGATGGTCGGCGGAGCGTGAGGTGTCGCTCCGCTCCGGCAAAGCGTGCGCCGATGCGCTTCAGCGTTGCGGCTATCGCGTCAGCCGTGTCGATGTGGGCCGCGACATTGCATCGGTGTTGCAAACGCTGAAGCCGGACGTCGCCTTCAACGTGTTGCACGGCCGCCCTGGCGAGGATGGCACGCTGCAAGGCATCCTCGAAATCCAGGGTATTCCCTACACGCACTCGGGCGTCATGGCCTCGTCAGTGGCGATGGAGAAGGACGTCGCCAAGGTCGTGATGAAAGCGGCGGGCGTGCCAGTGCCGGACGGCAGGGTCGTCACGCGCCAAGAAGCGGCAAAGGACCATGTCCTGCCGCGCCCCTACGTCCTGAAACCGGTGGCCGAAGGCTCAAGCGTCGGGGTGTTCATCGTCACCGAGCAACACGCCCACCCCCCACAGGAACTCACACGCTCGGACTGGAGTCTGGGCGACCGGTTGCTGGCCGAGAAGTACATCCCCGGTAAGGAACTCACCTGCGCGGTCATGGGCGACAAGGCCCTGGACGTCATCGAGATTGTGGCGGCCGCCAAGTTCTATGACTACGAGGCCAAATACGCGCCGGGCGGCTCTAAACATGTATTGCCAGCACAAATTTCACCTTTTGTTTACCAAGAGGTCCGAAGACTAGCGCTTAAGGCGCACCACGCCCTCGGCTGCCGAGGCGTGACAAGGGCTGACTTTCGCTACGACGACCGTAGCGCGGGGACGGAGGGGTTGGTCTGTCTCGAAGTCAACACACAACCGGGCATGACCGAGACGTCGCTCGTGCCCGAGCTCGCGGCTCACGCGGGCATTTCTTTTGATGAGCTGACGCGATGGATGGTCGAGGACGCCTCGTTGAACCGGTGACGGATGGCGCGAACGCACGTCCGGTGGTCGGCACAACGCCGGCTCCCCGACGCACGCGTGCGCGCAAGAAGAAGCGCGTCATCAAGTTGCCGCTGTTCCTGCATCGCTGGGCAGGGCCGTTGTCCAGCATTCATATCCCTCGCTTTGCCGGTGTTGCGGCGACGGCGCTGTTCCTGTTGGGCAGCATCGGCTACGGCACGGTGCGCGGCGAACACATTCCGGAATTCATGGCTGGTTTGCGCGATGCTCGCGACGGCGTCGCCAATCTGTTCGGGTTCCGCATCACTTCGATCGCGCTCGCGGGGCAGCGTCAGGTGACGCGCGAAGAGGTTCTGACGACCGCGGGCGTGACGGGGCGCACCTCGCTCCTGTTCCTCGATGCTGCGGACGTGCGCGCCAAGCTCAAGTCCAATCCGTGGATTTCCGAAGCGACCGTCCTCAAACTCTATCCTGGTCGGCTGCATATTTCGGTGACCGAGCGCGAAGCCTTCGCGCTTTGGCAAAAGAGCGGCAAGGTCTCGGTGATCTCTGGCGATGGCACGGTCGTCGAGCCATTCGTCGCTCGCCGTTTCGCTAACCTGCCGCTGGTCGTCGGTGCGGGCGCGGAGACACGCGCGAAGGAATTCCTAGCAATCCTCGACAAATATCCGCAGGTGCGCGACCAGATGCGCGCCGGTGTGCTGGTCGCCGAGCGGCGCTGGAACCTCAAGCTCAAGAACGGCATCGATGTCCGCCTGCCGGAAAACGACGTGGGTCAGGCGCTCGACATGCTGACCAAACTGGATCGCGAGAAGAAGCTTCTCACGCGTGATATCGCGGCGATCGACATGCGTCTGCCGGATCGCGTGACAGTACGGCTCTCGGACGAAGCAGCAGCGGCCCGCGAGGAATTGTTCAAGGACAAGAAGCCCAAGAAGAAGGGAGGCGACGCTTGAGCCTCCACGATGGACTGACTCCGAAGATGAAGCCGATCTCGCCGCGCCGCTCTGCGATCGTGGCGGCGCTCGATATTGGCACCAGCAAGGTCGTGTGTCTGATTGCGCGGCTGCGCCCGCAGAATCCGTCAGAGATTTTGCGCCGCCGTACTCACGCCGTTGAGGTTATTGGCATCGGCCATTGCGAAGCGCGCGGAATGAAGGGCGGCGCGGTCATCAACCTCGCCGAAGCCGAGGCGGCTGTGCGGAACGCGGTCGATCTCGCCGAGCGTGAGGCGGGCGTGCAGCTTGAGTCCGCCGTGGTCGCGGTGTCGTCCGGCCGGCTCACCAGCGAACTTTATGCGGCGACCGTCAATGTCGCCGGTCCCGCCATCACCGAGCATGACGTCGCACGCGTGTTGACGGCAGGAGGCCATCATTCAGTCCGGCCCGGCAGTGTGGTGCTGCACTCTCTGCCGATCGGCTACGCGCTCGACGGCGTGCGCGGTATTGGCGAACCGCGCGGCATGCTCGGACATGAATTCGGCGTCGATATGCACGCGGTGACGGCGGATACTGCAGCCGCCCGCAATCTCATGTTCACGGTTGAGCGTTGCCATCTTGCGGTTGAGACCATGGTCGCTGCGCCCTATGTGGCGGGCCTGAGTGTCCTGGCCGATGACGAGGCCGAACTCGGTGCCGCCTTGATCGATATGGGCGCTGGAACGACCACGGCTGCTGTGTTCTCGGGCGGCCGGTTCATCCATGCTGACGGCTTCGCGCTCGGCGGCTATCACGTCACGATGGACTTGGCGCGCGGCCTGAACGCCCGCGTTGCGGACGCCGAGCGAATCAAAACATTTTATGGCAGTGTGCTCGCGGGAGGATCGGACGAGCGTGACATGATTACGGTGCCGCCGGTCGGAGAAGACGATCGCGAGCCGCCGCAATTCGTGTCGCGTGCGAGCTTGGTGCGCATCATCAAGCCGAGGGTCGAGGAGATTCTCGAAATGGTCCGTGACCGTCTCGCCGCCTCTCCGTTCGCGGCAGAGCCACGTGCCCGAGTGGTTTTGACCGGCGGCGCGAGCCAGCTCACCGGATTGCCCGATCTTGCTGCACGCATTCTCAATCGCCCCGTCCGCGTCGGCCGTCCTCTCGGAATCGCAGGATTGCCGGATGCCGCGAAGGGGCCGGCGTTTGCCGTTGCGGCCGGCCTGCTGGTCTATCCGCAGGTCGCGCATCTCGAACACTTCGAACCGCGGAAAACGCGGCATCTGATGACAGGGACAGGCTACATCGCGAAGGTCGGACGATGGCTCAAGGAGAGCTTCTGATGGCCGGCAAGGAATTCACCCGAAGTTTCACAAATCCGGTGGGGACCGGCATGAACTGGCAGCGTCCCGTTGCGCTGCCCAATGAGAGGCAGCCATGAGCATCAACCTGAATATCCCCGACATCCGCGAGTTGAAGCCGAGGATCACAGTGTTCGGCGTCGGCGGGGCCGGTGGCAACGCCGTCAACAACATGATCACGGCCGGGCTTCAGGGGGTCGACTTCGTTGTCGCCAACACCGATGCCCAGGCGCTGACCACATCGAAGGCCGAGCGCATCATTCAGATGGGCGTTCAGGTCACCGAAGGTCTCGGCGCGGGTTCGCAGCCTGAGGTCGGCCGCGCAGCGGCCGAAGAAGCGGTGGACGAGATCCGCGATCATCTGCAAGGCGCACACATGGTGTTCGTCACCGCCGGTATGGGCGGCGGCACCGGCACGGGCGCGGCACCGGTCGTCGCGCGGCTTGCCAAGGAAATGGGCATCCTCACCGTCGGCGTGGTGACCAAGCCGTTCCACTTCGAAGGCGTCCGCCGGATGAAGTTCGCCGAAGCGGGCATCAACGAGCTTCAGAAGTGCGTCGACACCCAGATCATCATTCCGAACCAAAATCTGTTCCGGGTCGCGAATGAGAAGACCACCTTCGCCGACGCCTTCGCGATGGCCGACCAGGTGCTCTACTCGGGCGTTGCTTGCATCACCGACCTGATGGTCAAGGAAGGCCTCATCAACCTCGACTTCGCCGACGTCCGCGCCGTCATGCGCGAGATGGGCAAGGCTATGATGGGCACGGGCGAAGCCTCCGGTGAGAAGCGCGCGCTGCGCTCGGCCGAGGCCGCGATCTCCAACCCGCTGATCGACGATGTGTCGATGAAGGGCGCGCGGGGCCTTCTTATCTCGATCACTGGCGGCAAAGACCTTACGCTGTACGAAGTCGATGAAGCTGCGACCCGCATCCGTGAGGAGGTGGATCAGGAGGCCAACATCATCGTCGGCGCGACGTTCGACGAAAGCCTCGAAGGCATCATCCGTGTGTCGGTTGTGGCGACCGGCATCGACCACATTGCGATGCAGGCGGCAAAGCAACCAGAGACTCGTATCGCCGACATCACCAGCAAGCTGCGCGCTGACTCCGCGCGCATGCAGGAGCGTCTCGATCGCACCGCGCCGGCCCAAGCTCCGGTTGCTGCTGCGCCGGTTCAGCAAGCTCCGGCGCCCGTGCAGCATCGCGCATCGGTCGAGCAGGCCGCGGCCGCTGCTGTGGCCGCCGCTCTGCAAGACCCGATCGAGGATGTGCAGATCCGTCCCATCCAGCAGCCAAAGCCATCGCTGTTCATGGAGCCGATGATGCAGGAGCCTGCGCCGCAGGAGATGCCTGCCGCATTCATCCCGCCGCAGGCCGAACGGCCGGCGAACCGTCCTGCACCGCGTATGCCGCGCATCGACGAGTTCCCGGTGCCGGGCCAGAACCAGATCCGTGCCTCGCGTGGCGAGGCGACCGAAGAGCATCCGGAGAAGCGCCGTATGGGCCTGCTCCAACGGCTCGCCTCGGTCGGTCTCGGCCGCCGTGAGGAGGAAGAGCATCACGAGGAGCCGGCGCGCGCTGCCACTCCGCAGACCGTCGATCGGCTGCCGCCGGTTCCACGCCCGCTTCCGCCGCGCGGTCCTGAGGCGAATCGACCGGATCCGGTCTCGGAATATGCGAAGCGTCCGGCGATGCCGATGCCTCCGGCGCCGCAATCGGCTCATCAGGGCCTCGATTTGCACGGCCGGCAGGCGCCGGCTGTGCACAAGGCTGTGGATGACGATCAGCTCGACATCCCGGCGTTCCTGCGCCGCCAAGCCAACTAACAGGCGCTGTCTAGCCACAATGCAACTGTCCCGGTCCTTTGGGCCGGGACAGTTCGTTTTGGGCAGTTGTTAACAGCGTTCGGGATGTTTTAGTCTTCTGTAAATAATTGATTTACCATGGATTTCTTGGGTGACTGTAAGCGAAGCCCAGATGCCTGCCAAGGCGCGAAAAAGTCTGGATTTCCACGTCAGGGTAAGTTGATAGGGGGCTGCGACAGTCTCGGTTTTGGCCGCTTTGCGGCCATTTGAAGGTAACAGTCAGTAACAAAGGGTGAGTTGGCCGTCCGATACGGCGCGGCTAAATTGCTTGCAGGAATAAGGGGTTTTCGCCGAGGGGGCGACGGGGGCACGGAAAATCGGTCCGTGGGGGTATCCTCCGAAGTTTCCAGGCAAGTTCAAGGGAACCTCATCCTTGGGGGATGCGCGTCCAAGGCGCATCGGGCTGAAGGGCGTGCGGTACACCGTATGAAGGCTGGGAAACAGACCACGCTTCGCGCTCAGGCTGCGGTCAGCGGCATTGGCGTGCATTCAGGGTTGCCTGCAACTCTGACGATGCTTCCCGCTGATCCCAACACTGGGATCGTTTTCGTTCGTCTTGGTCAGGGCGGCCAGCCCGACCGCGAAATCCGCGCCGACGTTCGCGCGGTGACTGCCACCGAATTCGCAACCGTTCTTGGCGATGCAAACGGTCCGCTGTGCTCGACCGCCGAGCATGTGCTCGCTGCGCTCTCGGGTCTCGGCGTCGACAACTGCATCATCGAGCTCGACGGCCCTGAAGTGCCGATCATGGACGGCAGCTCTGCGCCGTTCGTCGCTGCGATTGACCGCGTTGGCGTCGTCACGCAGAACGCCAAGCGCCGTTATCTGAAAGTTCTGAAGACCGTTCGTGTCGCGCAGGACGACGCCACCTACGGCGAGTTGCGCCCATATGCGCACGGCTTCCGCGTCGAAGTCGATATCGAATTCAATCATCCGCTGATCGGCCATCAGTCGTTCGCGGTCGAGATCGAGCCCGAAACATTCCGTCGCGAACTGTCCGGCGCCCGCACCTTCGGTTTCATGCGCGATGTGGCGAAGCTCTGGAACGCGGGCTACGCGCTCGGCGCTTCGTTCGAAAATACGCTGGTCATTACCGAGAATCGCGTCCTGAACCCGGAAGGGCTTCGCTACGCCGATGAGTTCGCCCGTCACAAGGCGCTCGATGCACTCGGCGATCTGACACTCGCGGGGGCGCCGTTGCTTGGTGCTTACCGCTCCGTTCGTGGCGGCCACAAGCTCAATCATGCGGTGCTGTCGGCGCTGATGGCCGACCCGACTGCTTGGACGTGGGTCGACGCACCCGAGGCCGTTCGTCAGGAAGCGGCTCCGCGCCGCATCCGCGGCCATGCCGGTGTAGCGGCTGGTCTCATCGCTCCGGCCTACGGCCCGGAAGTCTCGTAAACCACGGACTTCCAGCGGGTTGAGACCCGCCATATTCCTGGCCGATTGTCTGCTTAAACGATTGGTCAACCATTGTTTTTCAAATAGATAGGCGCGCTTTGGGCGTTCTGCTGCGCGACTTGGGGGCTTGAGTTCATCGATGGTGTCGCGTCCCGATCCTACGCTCGGTCTCGATCGGCGCTTGTCCTTTATGCGGGCGCTATTGCTCGTTCTTGTCGCCGTGCCCGTCGGCGCATGCAGCCTGTTTAACAAGACCGAGGAACTGGCTCCCGATGAGCCGGCAGACAAGCTTTACAACGAGGGCGTCTTCCTCCTGAACAATCGCCAGGATTACAAGGACGCTGCCAAGAAGTTCGAAGAGGTCGAGCGCCAGCATCCCTATTCGGACTGGGCGCGCAAATCCCTTATCATGACCGCCTATGCTCGTTACGAGAGCCGCGAGTACGACGAAGCGATCACTGCTGCACGCCGCTACGTGACGCTGCATCCGGGCAGCCCTGACGCCGCCTACGCGCAATTTCTGATCGGCTCGTCCTATTTCGATCAGATCCCCGACATCACCCGCGATCAGGGCCGCGCCGAAAGGGCAATTGCCGCGCTCGAAGAGGTGGTGCGCAAATATCCAAGTTCGGAATACGCCTCCAACGCGAAGCGAAAGATCGAGATCGCGCGGGACCAGTTGGCCGGCAAAGAGATGATGATCGGCCGGGACTACTTGAACACCAAGAATTTTACCGGCGCGATCAACCGCTTCAAGATCGTCGTGACGCAGTACCAGACCACGCGTCACGTCGAAGAGGCGCTGATGCGGCTCACCGAGGCCTATATGGCGCTCGGTGTTGTCAACGAAGCGCAGACCGCGGCTGCCGTGCTTGGCCACAACTTCCCGGACAGCCGTTGGTACGCCGACGCGTACCGGCTGGTGAAATCAGGGGGGCTGGAACCGGCCGAGAACTCCGGCTCCTGGATCAGCAAGGCGTTTGCGAAAATTCCGTCGCCGTTCTCGACCAGCAAAAAGACCTGACGCCATCCACAATCCCGCCAGGGCCGTGCCGTTGGCGTGGGCGATCCTATATTGTCATCCTGACACCCTGGGATTCGCATAGGACGGGGGCATGCTCGCCCGGCTTTCCATCCGAGATATCGTACTGATCGACCGGCTCGACATCGACTTTTCGTCGGGTCTTTCGGTTCTGACCGGCGAGACCGGCGCGGGCAAGTCGATCCTGCTCGACGCCTTTGCGCTGGCGCTCGGCGCGCGTGGCGACGCCACGCTGGTCCGCCAGGGCGCCGAGCAGGGGCAGGTGACGGCGATGTTCGAATTGCCGCCCAAGCACCCAGCGCGGGCGCTCCTCACCGATGTCGAATTGGCGGCCGACGAGCCGCTGCTCCTGCGCCGTGTGCAATTTGCCGATGGCCGCACGCGGGCCTTCATCAACGATCAGCCGGCGAGTGTGCAGGCGCTGCAAAATCTCGGCTCGGCGCTGGTGGAGATCCACGGCCAGCACGATGCCCGCGCGCTTGTCGATACCGCGACGCATCGCAGGCTGCTTGATGCCTATGGCGGGCTCGAGGATGACGCGGCAGCCATCGAGAAGTTGTGGAATGCGCGCCGCGAAGCCGAGGCTGCCGTCGAGGAGCATCGCGCCAATGTGGAGCGCGCTGCGCGCGAGGCCGACTGGCTGCGCCACGCGGTCGAGGAACTGAACAAGCTTGCGCCAGAGGCAGGGGAGGAGACCTCGCTTGCCGAGAAGCGCACTAGCATGATGCAATCCGAGAAGATTGCCGGTGATCTGCGCGACGCGCAGGAGGCGGTCTCAGGTTCGCAATCGCCGGTGCCCGCCTTGTCGGCCGCGGTGAGGCGGCTTGAAAGGCGCGGCGCGCAGGCGCCGGCGCTGGTTGAGCCCGCGGTGAAGGCGATCGACGTGGCGCTGACCGCGCTAGACGAGGCTGCGGTCCATCTCGATCACGCACTCCGCATCGCCAACTATGACCCGCAGGAGCTGGAGCGCATCGAGGAGCGGCTGTTTGCTCTCCGCGCCGCCGGCCGTAAATACAATTCACCTGTAGATGGATTGAATGCGCTCGCCGCGCGTTATGCAAACGATCTCGCGCTGATCGATGCGGGCGCGGAACGGCTTGCAGCATTAGAGAAGGCAGCGAAGGAGGCCAGCGAAAAGTTTGCCAAGGCCGCCGAGGCGCTGTCGATCGCGCGGAAAAAGGCCGCGGCCAAGCTCGACAAGGTGGTGAACGGTGAACTGAAGCCGCTCAAGCTCGAACGCGCGAGATTCTCGACCGAAATTACGACCGACGCCACGGCTGCTGGACCGAATGGCATCGACCGCGTCGAATTCTGGGTGCAGACCAATCCTGGCACGCGGCCCGGTCCGATGATGAAGGTCGCGTCGGGCGGCGAGCTTGCGCGCTTCCTGCTGGCGCTAAAAGTCGTGCTGGCCGATCGCGGCTCGGCGCCCACGCTGGTGTTCGACGAAATCGACACCGGTGTCGGCGGTGCGGTGGCGGATGCGATCGGCGTGCGGCTGGCGCGGCTCGGCGGTCGCGTGCAGGCACTGGCCGTGACGCACGCGCCGCAGGTCGCGGCTCAAGCGAAGCAGCATTACCTCATCACCAAGGATGCCCGCGACAAGGGCAAACGCGTCGCCACCAGCGTCACCGAGCTTGAGAACGGACAGCGCCGCGAGGAGATCGCACGCATGTTGGCCGGCGCGGAAATCACCAAGGAAGCGCGCGCCGCCGCCGAGAAGCTGATAAAGGCTGCCGCCGGCTGATTTTTCCCAGAAAGCACTCACATGGCCCCGCTGGATTTCACCGTTGTCGGCTGGCACACGCACAACAAGATGTTCGATGAGATCAGTGCCGACTTGCGCAAGGAGGGCCATCGCATTGTCCGCCATGCGGACAAGGATGCTTTTGCCAAGGCAACCGATCCGCTCAAAGACACTGATATCCTGCTGTGCGTCGCCAACTTTCCGCTGGCAGGGCCGATCCTGACTGGTGCCCCGAGGCTGCGCGCCATCGTCTCGGCCGTAACCGGCACCGAAGGTGTCGATTTCCAGGCCGCGAAGGATTGCGCGGTGGTCGTCGCCAACGCGCAGACCGAGGAGAACGTCACCGGCATGGCGGAAGCCACGGTGTTGCTCGTTCTCGGGGCGCTCTACGATTTTAACGGCACTCAGGACTTGTTGCGAAAAACGCTCCCGCGACCCGATCCGTTGCGAGCGCGGCAGTTGCGCGGCAAGACCATTGGATTCGTCGGGCTTGGCAAGATCGGCAAGGAGACGGCACGGCTGCTCGCCCCCTGGGGTGCGCCGATGCTGTACACGGCGCGTCGCGATGCTGATCTGACCGGACTTCCCGCAATGAAACGTATCGACCTCGAGACGCTTCTAAAGACGAGCGATGTCGTGGTGCTGCTGGCGGCGCTCAACGCGGAGACGCACGGCATGATCAGCGCTGAGAAGCTCAAGTTGATGAAGAAATCCGCGATTCTCGTGAACACCGCGCGCGGACAGATCGTGGATGAAGCAGCGCTCTACGAGTCGCTCAAGAACGGGGGCATCGCAGGTGCAGCGCTCGACTGCTTCGAGGTCGAGCCGTTGCCGCTCGATAGCCCGCTTCGCACGCTGCCGAATGTGATTCTTACGCCGCACATGATTGGCCACACCTACGATGCTCACCATTCTTTGGAGGTGGCGACGCGCGAGAACATCGCCTGCATCGTCGCAGGACAGCAGCCGCGTTTTGTCCGCAACCCGGAGGTGCTTCCGGCGTGGACGAAGAAGTGGGGCGCTAAAACCTAAGTCTCAGAAATGAGGAGGGCCCCCGTTTGACCGGGAGCCCTCCGGGCGCAGAGCCGAGTGGCCTCACTCAGGCCCGCCGCACCATCGCTGGGGTGAGCGCCTTAATATTCGGCGCTCCCATCTGCTGGATCATGGCGTGGGTTTCCTCGCGGAGCAACTCGAGCACACGGGTGGCGCCGGCTTCGCCGAACGCGCCGAGACCCCAGATGTAAGGGCGGCCTACGCAGACTGCGGTCGCGCCCATACAGAGCGCTTTCACGATGTCGGAACCCCGCCGGAACCCCGAGTCCACCAGGATCGGGATACGGCCTTTCACGGCTTCGACGATCTCCGGCAGAGCATCGATGGTCGAACGGCCGGAATCTTCGGAGCGGGCGCCGTGGTTCGACACGATGATACCGTCAACTCCCGCGTCGGCGGCGAGCACAGCGTCTTCCCAGGCCAGGATGCCCTTGAGCAGCACCTTCATCTTGGTGGCGTCGCGAATGCGTTTCACACGGTCCCAATTCAGGTTCGACGACTGGGTGTTACGCAGCCCGGTCAGATCGACGCCTTGGAACATCGCGCGGCCCTTGAGGCTGTTCTGGAAGCTCGATCGGTCGTGGCAGCCGTTGCAATCGCGCGTGTCGCTCGGGCGCAGCCGGAACAGGGTTTCCTGGTTGCGGCCGCCGCTGCGGTCCACCGTGATTGCAACCGCGGTGCAGCCGGCATTCTCCGAGCGCTTCACAATCGACTCGGCCACGTTCTGACTGTTGGTCGCGTAGAGTTGGAGCCAGATCGGCGCGCCGCGCGCCTTGATCACGTCTTCGACGCCGTAGGACGTCATGGTGGACATGATCTGGAGATGATTGCCAGCCTTTGCAGCCTTCGCGGCGCCCACCTCGCCGTCGTCATGGAACGAGCGTTGTCCGCCAACCGGCGCTAGGACGATCGGCGAGTCGTACTTCGTGCCGAGAATATCGACGCTCATATCGACCTTGCTGACGTCGACGAGGCGACGTGGTCGAAGCTGGAACTTCAGGAAGTCCTCGCGGTTGCGCCGCAGCGTGGCCTCATCGTCGATGCCGGACGCCATGTAGCCGAAATGGGCAGGCGGCACGTTCTGCCGCATCACTGGCTCGAAATCGAACACGTTGATCGCCTCCTTGGGCGACTTGATGATGCGGTTGGCGTCGAGTGGAGCCCACATAAGCGGGTCGGGCAGTTTGGCCTTGGGCAGAAGCGTTTCGGCAAAAGCCGAAGCGCTTCCGGTTGCAGCTAGCAGGGGGCTGCTGGCCAGAAATTGCAGAAATTTGCGACGGCTCGCCGCTTTGATCTCTTCGGATGACATGATCGCCTCCCCATTTCAGAGCCGCCATCTTGTTGTTTGATGGTCGACCTTCTGAAGATGCTACACCGGCCGCAAGGGGAATTGGAACGGCCTTGCAGCACCATCCTCGGATGCCATCGCGGAGCGGTTCGCGGCCTGCTAGCATCGACGCAAAGACAAAAATGCTGGGGAGGTTTCGATGTCAGGCCGTCGTTCGATTGCTGTTGCGGCGATAATGTTGATCGCTGCGCCAATCTATGCAGGTGCTCAACCCAAACCGGCGCTCGATTTCGAATTCTACAGAAGTCGCGTCGAGCCGATTTTTCTGACGAAGAAGGATGGCCATACGCGCTGTGTGATCTGCCATTCCGAATCCAACAATCACTTCCGCCTCGAGAAGTTGTCGCCCGGCGCCAAGGGGTGGACCGAGGAACAGTCGCGTAGGAATTTTGAGATGATCGCGAAGCTGGTGAATCCCGGCGATCCGTCCACAAGCATGCTGACCATGCATCCGCTTGCGCCGGAAGGCGGCGGCGACGCCTATCACTCCGGCGGCCGGCAATTCATGTCGAAGGACGATCCGGACTGGAAAATCCTCGCCCAGTTCGTCAACGGGCAGAAGTAGTGGATGGTCTCAGCCCGCCACGCCGAGCAGCTTGAGCGTGTTACCGCTCGCGATCATCTGCTGCTCCGCAGCACTCAATCCACACGCCGTGAATGCCTTTTGCAGACGCTCTGGCACGGATTTCTCGACCGCGATTGGCCAGTCGGTGCCCATCAACACGTGATCCGCCCCGAGTAAGTCCACGGCGCTGCGCAGCAGTGCGGGATGCAATCCCATCGTGTCGATGTAGATGTGGCGGCGGGCGAGGACGGGCGTGTCCGAGCGGATTTTCGAGCCGTCGCCGAAGCCGCCGGCCAGCATGACGCCGCCGAGAGCGAGCGTGGTGACCACAACCTTCAGATTGGGTAGCTCGTCGAATGTGCCGCTTTGAAGCATCGCAAAGAGCGCAGCTGAGTTGATGGTGCTGCGGGCCAGCCGCACGCCGAGCGGTCCATATTTGACGAACCGGTTGTGCAGCGGCGGGTCGGTGACTGGATGTACGAACACCGGGATGCCGAGCGAGGCTGCGGTCGCCAGCACTGGCCGGGCCTGTGGCGCGTCGAGCAGAAGATCGCGCTTGCCGCTCTCTACGAACACGCCGCGCATGCCGAGTTCCTTGACCGCGCGGGTCAGCTCGCGGGCGCTGGCGTCGCCACCGAAGGTGTCCACCGTGGCGAGGCCGTACAGCTTGCCCGGATGTTTTGAGACCATTTCCGCGAGCCGGTCATTGATGCGCTGAATTGTGCCTGGCGCGACATTGCCATCCGCATCTTCGATAAAGGCGGTCGGCGTGTTGACGACGCGGGCCGCAATGTTTGCGCTCTCGATTGAGGCGGTCAGCGCGTTGGGATCAGAGAGGTTGCGGTTGATCGCCTCCCAGACGGGTCGAGCGGCCGGCGGCACATTCGCGAGCGTGGTGAGGTTGAACGATGGGCCAACGTAGTGGTTGTGGAAGTCGATGATCTTCACGGGAGCCTGTGCCTGGGCTTCCAGCGACCCCGCGGCGAGCGTCGCGGCTCCGACGGCCCCCAGAAATTCGCGGCGACCGAGGTCATTGGCGGTCATGGCAAAGTCCTCCCTTGCGCAACTGAAACCTTGTGCTTCTTGCGCAGCTTAGTTCATCACCAGCGTGTTGATCCGTTTGGGCCCCTCGCCGACCGGGACGACAGCCTTCACCTTCATCGCTTCGGTGTCGATCGCGGTGATCGATTTCAGCGCGGCGTTGGAGATATAAATCGTCTTGCTGTCGGGCGTGAACGTCACCCAGTTCGGCACCGAAGCGATCGGACCGCGGTTCGGCAAGTTGAGTGCGGGCAGAGCGACCTCACCGATCAGCTTCATGTCGGTGAGCGAATAGACGAATACCGCGTTGTTCGGAATGCTGGTGACCCATAGGGTCTTGCGGTCTGGGCTGACGCCCATGCCGTGTGATGGCGCGGTGTTGCGGCCGGCGTCGGTCTCAAATTCGGTCTTGGTCTGCGGAAGCGTGATGCGAGCGACCTCCTTGCGTGCAGCGAAATCGACTGCGACAAAGCCGTTGAGATCAGAGACCTGGACGAAAATGCGTTTGGTCGAGCCGTCGGGGTTGGCCTCGATCGTCATCGGACGGATGCCTTTGTCGAGCTTTAGCTCCCAGGCGATCTGTTCCTTCTCAAGATCGATGACCGTGATGATGTTGGTGCGGAGCGAGCCGGTGATGACGTATTTGCTGTCCGGAGTCACATAGACGTTGTGCAAGCGGCCGTTCACCAGGATGCTGGTTTTGAGCGTCAGGCTCACTGGATCGACGATGTCGAGCGCACCCGGCCCGCGGGCGATGCCGACCACGATGCGGCCATCCTTGGCGACGGCGATATTGTTGGGGCGTTCGCTGAGAGCGATCTGTTTGATCCGCTTGCCGCTGCTGCGTTCGAAGACGTCGAGCGTACTCTCGGCTTCGTTGCTGACATAGACCCGCGCGCCATCCGGCGAGAAGGCGATGCCATGGGCGGCTTCCGGCGCCTTGAACTCCTGGACCACCTTGTTGGTGGCCGGATCGACAACATGGATACTGTCGCCGGCGCTGTTGGTCACATAGATACGGACAGTCTCTGCGGAGGCGCCGAACGGAAACAGGGCCAGGGCAATCCAAAGGTGTTTAAGGGTATGGGAGAAGGCGGTCATCGGAAGCTCCCTCGGAGCGGTGAGGCTCCCCCATAAGGCTACGCCGGTGAAAAGCCCCCTTCAATCGGGTTGCGGCACGCCGCGCGCCATGGAATGAAACGGATATGAAGGCCGAGAAACCGCATCGCGACTCCAAGATTGCCGTCAAAGATATGACGGAGCGGCAGAGCCAGCGCGAGCATGCACGGCTCGAGGTCGAGCTGAAGAAGCATGACGAAGCGTACTATCAAAAAGACGCCCCGACGGTTAGCGACGCCGAGTATGACGCGCTGCGGCGACGTTATGAGGAGATCGAGACCAGGTTTCCTGATCTTCGCACTCTGGATTCTCTATCGCGGAAGGTGGGGGCGGCGCCGGCACGCGGCTTTTCCAAGGTGCGTCATACGGTGCCAATGCTGTCGCTGCAAAACGCATTCAGCGACGAGGACGTGGCGGATTTCGTCGGGCGCATCCGGCGCTTCCTAAATCTGAAGGACGATGAGCCGGTGCTCTTCACGGCCGAGCCGAAGATCGACGGGCTTTCGATGTCGCTGCGCTATGAGAATGGCGAACTGGTGAGAGCTGCGACGCGCGGTGATGGCGCGGAGGGCGAGGACGTCACCGCCAACATCAAGACGATCACGGAAATCCCGCACCATTTGAAGGGCAAGAACGTGCCGGACGTCGCGGAAATCCGCGGCGAGGTCTACATGACCAAGTCGGACTTCCTTGCGCTCAACAAGCGCCAGGCAGGGGCGGGCGATCAGGTATTCGCGAACCCGCGCAACTCGGCGGCGGGTTCGTTGCGCCAGAAGGATGCCTCGGTCACCGCATCGCGCTCGCTGCATTTCTTCGCTTATGCCTGGGGCGAGATGAGCGAGATGCCAGCGGAAACCCAATCCGGCATGCTTAAGTGGTTCAAGTCGGCGGGCTTTCAGACCAATGCGCTGTGGCGCATCTGCAAGTCCACGGAGGACCTGCTCGCCTATCATCGCGATATCGGTCTGGAGCGGCCCAAGCTCGAATACGACATCGACGGCGTGGTCTATAAGGCCGACCGGCTCGACCTTCAGGAGAGGCTCGGCTTTGTGTCGCGCAGCCCGCGTTGGGCGATCGCGCATAAGTTTGCGGCGGAGAAGGCGACCACGCTGGTCCGCGACATTGAGATTCAGGTCGGACGCACGGGCGCGCTTACCCCGGTCGCCAAGCTTGAGCCGGTTACGGTCGGCGGCGTGGTGGTGCAGAACGCGACCCTACACAATCAGGATGAGATCGAGCGGCTTGGCGTGCGGATTGGCGATACGGTGGTGATCCAGCGCGCCGGCGACGTAATCCCGCAGGTGGTCGAGGTCGTTCAGGAGAAGCCGCGCGGGAAGAAAGCCTACAAATTTCCCACTGAGTGCCCGTGCTCGCTCAAAACCGAGGTCGTGCGTGAGGTGATCGCCGGCGGCGAGGAGGGCGCACGGGCGCATTGCACCGGTGAATTTGCTTGCCCGTTTCAGCGTACGCAGCACCTGATGCATTTCGTGTCGCGGCGTGCCTTCGACATCGAAGGCTTGGGCGAGAAGCAGATCGAGCTGTTCTACGAGAAGGGCTGGGTGAAAGAGCCCGCCGACATTTTCACGCTTCGGGCGCGTGATAAAAAGATCAATCTAAAAGAGGTCGAGGGCTACGGCGAGACTTCGGTCCGTAACCTTTATCAGTCGATCGAGGCTCGGCGCGAGATTTCGCTGGAGCGTCTCATCTATTCGCTCGGTATCCGACACGTTGGCGAAACCACGGCCGTCGCGCTGGCCCGCGGTTACGGCTCATGGGACGCATTCCACGATGCTGCGGTGAAAGTCGTCCGCAAGGATGAAGAGGCGCGGGCTGAGATGGATGCACTCGATCAGATCGGTGAGACCGTGATCGACGCCATCGCCGACTATTTCGGCGAGTCGCACAATCGCAAGATGGTCGAGCGGCTGGTCGAGCAGGTGGCAATCAAGGATGCCGAGAAACCGAAGACGGATACCGCTGTGGCGGGCAAGACTGTGGTGTTCACCGGCTCGTTGGAAAAGATGACCCGCGACGAAGCCAAGGCGATGGCGGAACGGCTCGGCGCGAAGGTTTCCGGTTCTGTGTCGAAGAAGACGGACCTTGTCGTTGCCGGTCCGGGTGCGGGCTCGAAGCTCGCCGACGCGAAAAAGTACGGCGTGAAGGTGCTGACGGAAGACGAGTGGTTCGTCCTGGTCGGAAAGTAACTATCGAACGCCGCCCCGATTCGCGATCGGGCCGATGATGCCCTCCATCCGCTTCCGCATTTCTGCGACCAACGGCTCGTTGACCATGAACTCGCGGTAATTGTTCGCGATCTTGTACGACGTCAGCGGCTGGAGGCCTTCCGGTGGCGGCACGTCTGTACGCGGCGAGAACGAGCCCAGTCGCGTCTGTTGTTCCTTCGCCAAGAACCAGCTTACATAGAGCTTCGCTGCGTTCGGATGCGGCGCGTCCTTGAAGATGCCGCCGGTCAACGTGAACACCGGCGAATCGTCCACCGTCGAGAACGCGATATCAAGTTGGCCCTGCTGCTTGAACGGCCACGTCGTCGACGACGCATCGAGCGTCGCGAAATTCTCGCCTGACGCAACGCTGCGTGACACATGCAAGTGGCCCTGAACGAAATTCGGCTTGTTGGCCATGTATTTGTCCATCCAACCCCAGCCGTATTTCTGAATGATGGTGTAGAATAGGTAGAGTGCCGCATCGTCGTCATGCGGATAGACTGCGATCAGCTTGCCGTGGAACATCGGCTTCAGGAAATCGAGCGCGGATTTCGGTGCATCCTCGGGATTCACCGCCTTGGTGTTCCAGGCATATGTCAGGGCATTGGCGCTGAAGGCGACATAGGCGCCGTCTGCGTCCTTGAAGTTCGGCAGCACCTGATCAAAGCCGTCAGGCTTGTAGCTCATCAGTGCGCCCTGCTTTTTCCAGGCGACGAAATCCTGCACGGTCTGGAAGAATGCGAGGTCGGCCTCGAGTTTCTTCGCCGCCATTTGCTGGTTGATCTTCTCGTTCAGAACGTTGCTGAAGCCGCCGGCCACCGAGACGGTGATGCCGGGGAAGCGCTGCATGAATTCCTTGGCGCGGTTCTCATGCGGTGCTGCAGGGCCACCAGCGTAAAATACGAGAGCTTTCTCGGCCTTTGCTTTCTCGTAAATCTCGTCGAGAGTTTCGGCGTGCGATGCAGCCGACACGAACAGCACCGCTGCGCAAGTAACTGCAACCGTTCTGGAAATCATCGTCGCCCTCTGCAAACGAGGCGACAACGATAGACTGCCCGACGCGGGGAAGGGAAGCTATCGCCGCCCGAGAATGGCGAACGACATGACCAGTGCCAAAACGAGAGCAGCCATCAGAAGCGCCATCGGCACGGCAGAAGTCGCGCCCGCGAGCAATGTGCCGGAGTATTGCGTCGCCGCGGCACCGAGCGCCATCTGCCCACAGCCGATGATGCCCGCGGCCGTGCCGGCTGCCTGCGGGCGCACGCTTACGGCGCCCGAGATCGATCCGGGCAGCAGCAGGCCGTTGCCGAACGACACGATCATCTGCGGAATGAAGACGATGGCCGGCCCCCAAGAGGGCGCGGTTGCCGCCAGCAGGATCGCGAGCCCGACGCCGACGGCTTCGACCCAGATGCCCCACCAGATCAACGGATCGATGCCATAACGGGTCGAGAGCCGAGAGGTCGTGTAGTTGCCGGCCATGTAGCCGACCGAGGACAGGACGAACCACAGGCCGTATTCCGCCGAGCTGCGGCCCATCAGCGTGACCACCACATGCGGGCCGCCGCCGAGGAAGACGAAAAAGGTCCCTGAGCCCAGTGCAGCAGCCAGCACGTAGGCCCAGAGCGTGCGGCTGGCGGAAAGGTCACGGAGATCGCGGAAGAAGCCTTGGCGTTCACCAACAGGTGTGCTCAGAGCGCGGGTTTCCGGTAGCGTCATCGCGACCCAGACGAGCACGATCAGGCTCGTCACGCCGGTGAATGCGAAGATCGCTTCCCATCCGAACGCCGTATCGAGCACACCGCCGATCAGCGGGCCGAGCGTCGGTGCGACCACCATAACAGTCGCAACCAGGCCGATGATTGATGCGGCGCGGTTCTTATCGAATAGGTCGCGGATAATGGCGCGGCCGACGACGATGCCGGTCGAGGCGCCGATCGCCTGCATGATGCGCGCGATGATCAGGCTTTCGACGGTGGACATGACGAGAGCCAAAAGACTCGCGCATACGGTCAGCGTGAGCCCGGCAATGATTACGGGCCGGCGCCCGAAACGGTCTGACAACGGACCCATCACCAGTTGCGCCACGGCGAGGCCGACGAGGAACAGCGACACTGTGAGCTGGAGCGTTGCAACGTCGGTGTGCAACTTGCTCGATAGCTGCGGCAGCGCGGGAACGAGGATGTTGAGCGTGGTCGGGCCGATGGCGGTCATCGCCATTAAAAGCAGCAGCAATCCCCAAGGCTTGTGATCGTCCGAAATACGCGGACGGTCGTGCAGTTGCTGCGCTTCCCGATTGTCCACCGCGATGATCTCAGCCGCGGCCGAGCGGCCGGGTCGCCACTTCGAGCCACGCCTTGGTATCGGCATCGACGAGAGGATAGAGCGCCGCCGCGACCCTGGCGTGATAGATCTCGATCCACGACACCTCTTCGGCGGTGAGCATCGAGGTTTCGATCAGCCGGCAGTCGATCGGCACCATGGTCAGCGTTTCGAACGTATTGAGAGGCTTCTCACCGCCCGGTGCGCTTGGAGCTTCGGTGACCAGCACCAGGTTCTCGATCCGGATGCCGTACTCATCGGTTTTGTAATAGCCGGGCTCGTTCGAGAGGATCATGCCGCGCTTCAGCGGTACGTTGCCGAGCTTGGAGATGCGCGCCGGGCCTTCGTGCACCGAGAGATAGCTGCCGACGCCGTGGCCGGTGCCGTGCTCGAAGTCGAGGCCGGCTTCCCAGAGATGTTGGCGCGCAAAGGGATCGAGTTGCGCGCCCGAGGTGCCCTCCGGGAAGATCGCGCGTGCGATGGCGATGTGGCCTTTCAGCACGAGTGTGAAACGCTCGCGCATTTCGTTGGTCGGTTGGCCGATGGCGACGGTGCGTGTGATGTCGGTGGTGCCGTCTTCGTACTGGCCACCGGAGTCGATCAGGAACAACTCGCCTTGTGAAATCTTGCGATTGGTCGCGCGCGTCACGCGGTAGTGCACGATTGCGCCGTTCGGGCCGGAGCCTGAGATGGTCGGAAACGACACGTCTTTCAGAAGACCGGTCTCGCGGCGAAAGGTTTCCAGCGCCTCGACCGCGTCGATCTCAGTGACAGTGTTGCCATGGGTTTCGCGTTCGAGCCAGGCGAGGAATTTCACGACGGCCGCACCGTCGCGGCGATGCGCCTCGTGTGCGCCTTCGATTTCGACTGGATTCTTTACGGCCTTCATCAATGCGATGGGATCGGCGCCGCGCGTCACCTTGCCGCCCGCGTCTTTGATGATGTTTGCGATCTTGTCCGACGCGGTTGCCTGATCGAGCCGTACGGTCTTGTGGGCGCCGCCGAGCGCGGTGAGATCACGCTCGAAAGCGGAGGAATCGCGGATGTCGGTGATTTCCTCGAGCTTGTGGCGTACGGCATTCGTTAGCTTGCCGCTGTCGACATAGAGCGTCGGACGGCTGTCCTGCGGGACGATGGCGTAGGCGAGCGGCAGCGGGGTGTGCGCCACATCCGAGCCGCGAATATTGAAGGCCCAGGCGACCGCGTGTGGATCCGAGATCACCAGTGCGTCCGCGCGCAGGCTCGTCACTTCGCTCTTGATACGCGCCAGCTTCGAGGCGGCGTATTCGCCCGCATAACGCATTTCATGGATCGTCACAGGGCCGGACGGCGGCGCTGGGCGGTCTGTCCAGATCGTATCCACGGGATTGGCCTCGACCGGCACAGCCGAGCCACCGGCGTCGCTGCATGCTTTTGCGAGCCGTTCGGCGCCATCGACGGTGTGAAGCCACGGATCGTAGTCGAGCTTGGCGCCGGACGGCAGGTTCTTCTCGATCCACTTCTCGGGCGACGTCTCGGCAATCGGCACGATCGTGAAGACCGAGGCGTCCACCTGGTCTTTGGCCTGCAGGGTGTAGCGTCCGTCGACAAACAGTGCGGCGCGGTCCGCGAGCACGATGGCAACGCCGGCCGAACCCGTGAATCCGGTGAGCCAACTCAGTCTTTCCTCGGACGGCGGGACGTATTCGTTCTGAAAGCGGTCCGCACGTGGCAAGACGAACCCGTCGACGCCATGCTTGGCGAGCTCGGTACGCAGCGCTTGCACGCGGGGGCCGGTCTGGGATGGCGCTGGATCTTCGAACGTTTGGAAGTGGGCTTCGAACATGCGGCGCAATCTATGGAGCGAGGCCGGTTGCAGCAATTGCAGCGGACCGAGAGTGGGGGAAAACGTTTCGTCGTCGATTGAATGTGCGACGCACAACACGCGTGCGACGTGATCCATCTTTGCGGCTGATCGTTTCGATCAAGAAATCGAATTTATCGTTTAATCATAGCTATTTAACAGAATAGCCATGCGCTCGCATGCGTTCTGAAGAGGAATGAATCGCTTACATTGCGATGCAGAAGAGGCCGCACGGCGAGGGGATCGGCGCCGGTCTTTTCAAAAGCTCGAAGGAGAATCCCCATGTCGGTTATCGCGCATTTCGAAATGGCTCATCAGAGCCCTCCCGCGTCGAGAAAGAGCCTATTCCGGCGCTTTGTCGATCTCATCGTCGCCGCGCAAGAGGCGCGTGCGACCGCCGAGCTCAAGCGTCATAGCCATCTGCTGCCGCGTGAACTCGACCAGGTGACCTGGAAGCTTGGCGAACGCAGTGAGGATTCACTGCCCTTCGTTCGGTAATGGGTCATTTCTCACGCGAATGTGTTTCGTCGCTTGACCCGGTATTGGGATAGGGGAGTGGCTATTTTCACTTCAAGTTCAAAGATATAGATACAGGGGTGCGACATTTTATGCAGGGGCCGCAATGGACCCATGCGGACCCTGAGATGCTGGTTGTAAGCGGAATCGACTACCTTTGGTGTTGAGAAGCGGGCGCGGGGCGTATCTCCGCTTCGACAGCAAGGAGAGGCAGCATGGCTGCGCTTGCGTACAAAGAGGCCCCTTCGGGTGAGCCACGTCCAGGTATGGTCCAGCGCGCGATGGATGCGCTGGCTGTGTTCCTGATGCGCCAGGAGTTGCGCGTCATTGCGCGCAATCAGGATGCGCGGGCGACCATCACCAATGTTGCCCAGCCGTCCAGTACGAACGACCGTTCGAGCACCAATCCCTGAGTTCGATACGCGGCGACTGCTGCGTTCTTCTGCTTCGCCAGCAACCCCGACAAAATCAGCGTCGCGTTCGGCATGAGCTGCCGAGTGATCGGCGCTGACAGCCGTTGCAGCGGGCCGAGCAGGATATTTGCCATCAGCAGATCGAACGGCGCCCGCTGGCGCACCACGGCGGCACTCAGTCCGGCGGCGTGGGCCGTTTCCACCAGATGTCCGACGCCGTTCATGCGCGCGTTCTCGCGCGCGGAGAGAGCGGAGCGCCAGTCGATATCGGTCGCGAGCACCGGCGTGCGCAGTGCCTTCGCAGCGGCGATTGCAAGCACACCGGTGCCCGTGCCGAGATCGAGGATGTGGCGCGGCTTCGCGCGGCGCGTCAGCGTGTCGAGCGCGATCAAGCAGCCGCGCGTAGTACCGTGATGACCGGTGCCGAACGCTTGCGCCGCTTCGATCTCGATGCCGATAGCGGTGTGCGGCACCCGCGCCCGATCGTGCGAGCCATGCACCATGAAGCGGCCGGCTGAGACCGGCTTCAGGCCTTCCAGGCTTTCCTTGATCCAATCGCGGGCAGGGAGTTTTTCCACCGTCAGCGCCTTCGCGGCGGCCTTGCCGGCGGCGAGTTCGACCAGCTCGCGCAGGCTGTCCTCGTCGGGCGGCTCGCCGAAATGCACATCGAGCTGCCAGCGCCCATCGGGCCGGGCGGAGGTGCTGCAAACCGCGCTCGCTGGATCCAAAGCTTCGGAAAGCAGGTCCGCGATGGCGCGTGCCTCAAGCTCGGCGATGGCGAGGCGAGCAACGTAGGTGGGCTGGTTCTGCATTTTGGTCACAGCCGCTTATGCACGGCAGGGAGGCTCGCTTCCACAACAATTATCGACCGGATATACCCGGGGTTGCTAACAGCTTTTCCAGTATTTTTTCACAGGATGTGACGATGGATCTCGCCGATCGGATGGCTTGCGCCGATGTGATCCAGGCTTGGGGCTTCGCCCGCGACCAGGGCAAGTGGGACGATCTGCTCGATACATTCCATACGGGCGGGCAGATTCACGTCTCGTGGTTTCAAGGTGCGTTTCCGGATTTTGTTGAACGCTGCAAACAGAACTACGGCAAGGGCTCGACGGCGAAGCACCTTCTCTGGCCCGCGCGCGTGCAGGTGACCGGCGGCCGTGCGATTTCCGAAACCAATGTTGCGATCATGGTGCGGCAGGTGATCGAGGGCGTCGAAACCGATCTCACATCGAATTCGCGTTTCCTCGACCGCCTCGAAAAGCGCGGCGGTCAATGGCGCATGGTCGAGCGCGCCTGCGTGTATGAGCAGGATCGGCTCGATCCGGTCGAGCCATCGCCGAAGTTCGACACGATGATGCAGTCTGCGAATGCAGCAAAATATCCGGCGGCGTATCGCTACATGGGCTACCGCGTCGCGGCGGCTGGCCGCGCGCTCGCAGAGCCCGTGCACTACGACGGTCGCGCGGAGACCGAGGCGCTCAAAAAACGCTACGCGGAGTGGCTCACCGGAAAATAAAACGCGGACGCCCGTTGTAGGGCATCCGCGTTGAAGCGTTGTGGCGCTACTTAAGCTGGTCCTTGACCTTATCAAGCCCGGTCTGAATGCACGCTTCGTCCTTCTCACCACCCGGCGCGCCGGATGCTCCAGCCGCGCCAATCACGTCGTCGCCGATTTTGATCGGGAGCGCGCCGCGCCCGGTGGTGAAGCCGGTGAGGTATTGCGCGCCCATCTGCGGGTTGTCCTTCAGGCGCTTCTCCATTTCGCCGGAGGGAATGTTGAATGTGCGGGCGGTGAACGCCTTCTTATAGCTGTTCTCCATCGTGTGCGGTCCGGTGCCGTCGCCGCGAAGTTGAAGCAGCACTTCGCCGTTGCGGCCCACGACGGTGGTTGAAACTTTCCAGCCCTTGGCTTTGCAATCCGCCATCGCGGTGGTGGCGATGACGACGGCCGCGTCGATCGAAATATCCTTGCGGGCTATCGTTTGCGCGGACGAGGGCGCGGTAAGAATCGCGCCGCCGAGTGCTGCGAGAGCCAAGCGAGACAGAACAGACATGAACATCCTCCCCTGTGATGGCTGTTTTAATGAGAGGGTAACAGCCTGAACGGGGAGACTATTCCATTTCAGCAGTCGATGGCGTGGCTTTTGGGCTGCTCAGTACAATCCATATCGCGGATCAACATAGCGCGGCGCAGGAGGCGGTGGCGGCAACATGCGCCGATAGGGCATGTCGTCCTCGTAATAGCCGCGCGGCCGGCTTTGCTGCCAATAGAGCGGACGGTCGTCGTAACTCGGCTGACCGTAGTCGGGCGCGCGCCGAGCGACCGCCGGAGCGCTGACGCTCGGCACGGTGCCGGTCAGAACCACGCGCGTGTTGGCCATGCCTTCCTGCTTTACCAGGCCGAACAGAACGCGGGCGTTCTCCGGCTGAAGGCGCACACAGCCGTGTGACGCGGGCCGGCCGATGTTGCGCGTGTGCTCGGTGCCGTGGATCGCGTGGCCTTTCATGGTGAAGAAGATCGAATGCGGCATCGGAGCGTCATCCCACTCCTTGCTGAAGTGATCCTTCTCCATCCGAAACGGCGTGTAGGAGCCGCCTGGGGTGTCATAGGCCCGCAGCCCGGTGGACACCGGCCAGTTGTAGAGTTGCACGCCGTCCTGGGAGACGGTCATGCGCTGGCTCGATTTGTCGATTTCGATGAGGATTCGGGCAGCGGCAGGGAGCGCGCCAAACACAAGCAGGCCCGCGGCTACAAACGCTGCCACGACGGGGCGAAGGATACGCATGACAAAAACCACCGACCTCGAATGCCGCGGGCCCAATGTAGCATGAGGCGGGGCGGAATTAAGGAGGTGGCTTTTGGCCGCCTATGACGTTTGCGTGAGCGATTAAGGCAGCGACTTGCCGCGGATGTCGCCAGCCCGCTCGATCTTGACCAGTACGCCGATGCCGGTATCGGCGCCGACATGGGTTTGTTCGCGCGGCGTCAGCATTTTGAAGATCTTGTCATGGATCGGGCCGCTCTCGTGCAATTCGGCCGCGCCGTAGAAGCGGATGAATCCGGATTCGAGAATGCCATCGCGCTGCGCCTTGAAGTTGGCGTACATGACACAAACGCGCTTGTCATGGCCGAGATTCTCCAGCGCGCCTTTCTTGGTGCGCTCCCAATAAGCGAGGTGCTCGTCGTCGAACACGAGCATGCTGCCCTTCACGGAAATGCTCGGGCCATTAGGACCTGAGGTCGCAACAAGGCACGGCGAGCCATCCGTCCATGCGTTGTAGATGAGGTCCTTCAATTTCTGACTGATCGGCATATTTATCCCTTGATGGCGTCATATCGCTGACACCATCGCCGATTACTCAGGCGCCGTCAGCAACGAACTGACCTTTGAAGATAAGAAAATCCGGGAAACGCTCTGGGATCACACTCGCAATAGGAGTCGATCGCCATGGCACTCGCACACATTGTCGCCCTTCTGAAGAAGCTCTTGAAGGCAACCTTCGAGACGGCCGAAGAGGCGCGCGAGCTGCGCCGCACGTTGGGTCATCGTTATCCGAATGTCGGGGAGTAAGGCGCGGAATACGTGCGCCGCGTAGCGCTTCTCGTCTCGGATTTAAGATGATTATTCGTCATGGCCGGCATAGACGTCCGAAGGACGGCGTCGCTTCGCTCGCCTATGTCCCGGCCATCACGTTTTTTATGGGGCGCTAAATCCGTTCCACGAAGGAATCGACGACCCGTTTCTCGCCGGCCTTGTCGAATTGGATCGTCAGTTTGTTGCCGTCGATCCCGACCACGTTGCCATTGCCGAACTTCTGGTGAAACACGCGATCGCCGACGGCGAATGACGACACTGTGCCGGTGGACTTTGCCACAAGCTCGCCCTCAATGGTGAGCGGAGCGCGTGGCGCCTTGCGCGGAGCAGCCTTCGGACGCGCCCGAACGTCGTCCTCGTCGTAGACCTCGTGGGCGTAGTCGAGCGAGTCGTCGCCGACGCCGCCCTGGCCGTAGCGCAGAGCACCGGCCTCGGAAAAGCCGCCACGGTTCTTGTTGGCTTGCGCTCGCTGCCAGCCCGGCGTGCCGTAGTTCGAGCCGAACGCCGTCATCTTGTCGAAACGCGAGCCGCCCTGCTGCGCGAAGCCGAAACCGCCTTTGCTCTCGGTGACCTCGACATTGGCTTCCGGCAGTTCGTCGAGGAAGCGCGAGGGGATGTTGGTCGTCCACATGCCATGGGTGCGGCGATTGGTGGCGAAGTAGATTTTCGCGCGCTTGCGGGCGCGTGTGATGCCAACATGAGCCAGCCGGCGTTCTTCCTCGAGACCCGCGCGGCCCTGCTCGTCGAGCGAGCGCTGGTGCGGAAATAGGCCTTCCTCCCAGCCCGGGAGGAACACGGTGTCGAATTCCAGGCCCTTCGCCGCGTGCAGCGTCATCACGGACACGGCTTCGCCGCCTTCGCTGCGATCGGTGTCCATGACGAGAGAGATGTGTTCGAGGAAGCCCGCGAGATTCTCGAATTCATCCATCGAGCGCACAAGCTCTTTCAGGTTCTCGAGGCGGCCGGCAGCATCGGCCGAGCGATCCTTCTGCCACATCTCGGTATAGCCGGACTCGTCGAGCACGATCTCTGCCAGCTCGGTGTGCGGCATCGCATCCTTTTGCGCGCGCCAGCGGTCGAAGCTCTCGACAACGCCGCGCAGCGCGCCGCGTGGCTTGGGCTTCAACTCGTCGGTCTCGATCATCGCGCGCGCGGCTTCGGTCAGCGGCACCTTCCGCTTGCGAGCGTAGTCGTGCAGCACCTGGATGGTGGCGTCGCCTAGACCACGTTTCGGTGTGTTGACGATCCGCTCGAAGGCGAGGTCGTCCGAGGGCGAATGGATGACACGTAGATAGGCCAGCGCGTCGCGGATCTCCGCGCGCTCATAGAACCGTGGGCCGCCGATTACCCGATAGGGCAGGCCGAGTGTGACGAAGCGGTCCTCGAACTCGCGCATCTGGAAGGATGCGCGGACCAGGATCGCGATCTCGTCGAGCGAATGCTTTTGGCGCTGAAGCGCTTCGATCTCGTCGCCGATCGAGCGCGCCTCCTCCTCGGAATCCCAGGAGCCGGTGACGGTGACTTTCTCGCCTGGGACGTCTTCGGTGTGCAGCGTCTTGCCGAGGCGGCCTTCGTTGTGCGCGATGAGGTGCGAGGCAGCCGCGAGGATATGACCGGTCGAACGATAGTTGCGCTCCAGCCGGATGACCTTCGCGCCGGGGAAGTCGTGCTCGAAGCGAAGGATGTTATCGACCTCGGCGCCGCGCCAGCCGTAAATCGACTGGTCGTCGTCGCCGACGCAGCAGATATTCTTGGGCGGTGCGGTCGTCTCGATTTGTGGCGAGGCCGCTTCCGCTGCTTCGGGAGCGGGCAACAGTGTGTTCGCTGCCGCCGCGCTCGGTCTCTGTGCGAGCAACCGCAGCCAGAGATACTGTGCGACGTTTGTGTCCTGATACTCGTCCACCAAGATGTATTTGAATCGCGACTGATATTGCTGCAGCACATCAGGGTTTTCGCGGAACAGCCGGATGCATTCCAGCAGCAGATCGCCGAAGTCAGCCGCATTCAGCGTCTTCAACCGCTCCTGATATGCCTGATAGAGCTTCTTGCCACGGCCGTTGGCGAAGGCTGCTCCTTCGCCCGCCGGCGTCTGCTCGGGCGTGAGCCCGCGGTTCTTCCACTGGTCGATCAGTCCGGCGAGCATGCGCGCGGGCCAGCGCTTCTCGTCGATGCCTTCGACTTCGAGCAATTGCTTGAGCAAGCGGATCTGGTCGTCGACGCCGAGGATGGTGAAATCGCTTTTCAGCCCGACCAACTCGGCATGGCGACGCAGAACCTTCACGCCGATGGCGTGGAAGGTGCCGAGCCACGGCATGCCCTCGACCGCCTGGCCAACCATCGAGCCGACGCGTTCCTTCATCTCGCGTGCCGCCTTGTTGGTGAAGGTGACGGCGAGGATTTCGCCTGGCCGCGCCCGGCCGAGGCTCAAGATGTGAGCGATACGGGTGGTGAGGACGCGGGTCTTGCCGGTGCCGGCACCGGCCAGCACAAGAACCGGACCGTCGAGGGTCTCGACCGCGAGCCGTTGCTCGGGATTGAGTGCGTCGAGGTACGGCGCTCCGCCGCGGGCGGCCAAGGCCGCGCGCGCGGCAATGCCGCCCGGCGTGGGAGCCGGCGGAGCGGGTTCCATCGAGTTTTTTGCGGGTTCAGCCAAGGCCACGTCTGTCCATCAGAATCACGGACAGAAAATGGCACTCGCGACCTCGATTTGCGAGGGGCGGAGCTTACGCGGCAGGGGACAGAGAATGCGGATTTTGCGCTGTTTTCGCGTCTTCGAGGATCATGTCGGCGCCCTTTTCGCCGATCATGATGGTTGCGGCGTTGGTGTTCCCCGAAACGACCATGGGCATGACCGAGGCGTCGATCACCCGCAGGCCGGTGAGGCCGCGCACCCGGAGCCGCTCGTCCACCACGGCCGTCGGGTCCTGCCCCATGCGGCAAGTGCTGACCGGATGATAGACGGTGGAGCCGCGGCGGCGGATGTAGTCGAGGATATCGTCATCTGAGGCGCAGGCAGGACCGGGTTCCATCTCCTCGGCGATGTGCTGCGCCATCGGAGGTGACGCGATGATGCGGCGGATCGCCTTCACGCCTTCGACGAGGGTCTCGCGGTCCTTTTGCGCGGCGAGATAGTTCGGATGGATCGCCGGCGCTTGCCGCGGATCGGCGGATTTGATGCGGACGTGACCGCGGCTCTCTGGCCGCAGCAGCGTGCAGACGCCGGTGACGCCGGAATAAGGATGCAGATTGCTGCCAATCTTATCTGCGGAATAAAGCGCAACCGAGCATTGCATGTCCGGCGTGTCAGACGATGGATGCGCACGCAGGAAACAGCCTGCCGACAGTGCTGCGATCGAGAAGTATCCGCGCCGGAATGCTGCGTATTGGAAAACCGCATTCGCTCCGAGAAACCAGTTCCGCACGGCGTCGTTCAACGATAACTGCTTGTGACAGCGCAGAATGATGCGGATGAAGTAGTGGTCGTTGAGTTGATCGCCGACGCCCGGCATTTCGGCGATCACTGGGATGCCGTGCGCACGAAGAAGTCCGGCGGGGCCGAGGCCGGAAAGCTGTAAAAGCTGTGGCGAGTTGAACGCGCCCGATGAGACGATGACCTCTCGGCTTGCGTGTGCGGCGCGCCTTTCGTCGCCGACGAGATATTCAATCCCGGTGGCGTGCCGCCCGTCGAACAGGACGCGCGTCGCAAGTGCTTCGGAGACAATGTTGAGGTTCGAGCGGCCACGCGCCGGCTTCAGATATGCCGCTGCCGTCGATGAACGCACACCGCCGCGTGTCGTGGTCTGATAGAAACCCGCGCCTTCCTGCTTCGCGCCATTGAAATCGTCGTTGCGTGGATAGCCGCATTGCATCGCTGCTTCGACGAACGCCTCCGCGAGCGGGTGCGCGTCACGCGGATTCGACACGCCGAGCGGGCCTTCGCCGCTGTGAAAAGCGTCGCTGCCGCGCTCGTTGCCTTCCGCTTTCAGGAAGTAGGGCAGCACGTCGTCAAAGCCCCAGCCGGTATTGCCGAGCTGGCGCCAGTGGTCGAAATCTTCCGCTTGTCCGCGAATGTAAATGAGCCCGTTGATCGAGCTCGATCCGCCCAACACCTTGCCGCGTGGCGCGATAACGTTGCGGTTGTGGCACTCGGGCTGCGGCTCGGTCTCATAGCACCAGTTGTAACGCTTGTCGGTGAACAGTTTGCCGTAGCCGAGCGGGATGTGCAGCCACGGGTGCGAGTTCTTCGGCCCCGCTTCGAGTAGAAGAACGCGGTAACGCCCGGACTCGGTGAGCCGATTCGCCAGCACGCAACCGGCGCTGCCGGCGCCTACGATGATGAAGTCGTAGGTTTCGCTCGATTGCGTCACCGTTCCCTCAGCGCACTATTCCTTGAACTCAGTCTTCTTGGTGTTCGCAATCTTAATGAGGGTTTCTGCGTCTTTGCGATCTTTCTTGAGGAACTCGACGAAGCCTTCCGGCGAGGTCGGCGCGGCGACCACCGCCTGCTTGTCGAGGAACTCGACGAACTTCGGTTCGCTGAACAGCTTCTGGAATTCGGTCGACAGCTTCGCAACGACCTCCTTCGGCGTGCCCTTCGGCGCCGCAAGGCCCCACCAGCCCTGACCCGGATAGTCGCCCCAGCCCACTTCCTTGAACGTAGGCACGTTCGGCAGCACCGGCGAACGCTTGTCGGACGTCACCGCCAGCGCGCGTACCTTGCCGGCCTCGATCACACCGACGAAGTTGCCGACGCCGAAGCGCGTGAGCTGCACCTGGTTCGCCGCCAGCGCTTGTGCAGCCGGACCGCCGCCGCGATAGGGCACGCCGAGGATTTGTGTGCTCCACTGGTTGTTGAGCCACTTCAGGAACAGCTCTGGATAGGAGCCTTCGCCGAGCGTCGCGTAGTTCAATCCGTCCGGTTTCGACTGCGCGAGGGTCTTGGCCTCCGCAACGGTCTTCACGTGGATGTCGGACGACGCGAACAGCCCTTCGACCAGGAAGAACAGCCGTGCGACTGGAACGAAATCGGTCTCGGCGTTGTAGGGCAGGTTGGAGAAGAGCAGAGGATTGAACGACAGCGTCGAGTGATAGATGACGCAGATGTTGTAGCCGTCCGGCGTGGCCTGCGCGCAATTCTTGCCGCCGAGGATGCCTGCCGCGCCGCCGACGTTCTCAATGATGAGCGGCTGGCCGAGGCGGCTCTGAAGCTCGACCGCCGCGGCGCGCATGATGACGTCAGTGACGCTGCCCGCCGCGATCGAGACGATCACACGGATCGGCTTGTTCGGGTAGTTCTGCGCGCTTGCCGTAAAAGCAAAACACGCAGCCGCAAGGCCCAGCACAAAACGTGCGGCAAACCGCATGGCATCCTCCCAAGGTCTTCTTTACTGCGCCGGAGTTGTTCCCCGGTCGTCAGTCTTCTTTCAGTCAGAGCTTCTTGTTGAAAGCATCCTGAATGAAGTCGTCGAGCATACGATAGGCCTGATGCGCCGCGCCGGCGTGATACTCCGCGACGCCGGCCATCATGGTCTCTTCTTCGGCGAAGGAGTGCAGGCGGCCGCCAAGGTCGAGCATCTGCCAGTTGGCGCCGACGCCATCGAGCTCGGCTTCGAGTTCGTCGCGCTGCGCCTTCGGCGCGACCGGGTCCTTCGAACCGTGGATCACGAAGACGGCAGCTTTGATGTCGCCCTTCTTCGCGGGCATCGTGGTGCCGAGATCGCCGTGCAGACAGACGACCGCGTCGAGGTTTGCGCCCGAACGTGCCAGTTCCAGCACGTTGCCGCCGCCGAAGCAGAAGCCGACGGCGGCCTTCTTTGACGAGTCGCCGATGCCGCGCTTCTCCGCTTCCTTCACCAAAGTGTTGAGCGCGGCGTTGATGCGCTTGCGGCCTTCAACGCGGTCGGCGCGCACCGACATCATCCATTCCTGCGAGGTGGGCGGGCCGGAGCAGGTCTTGCCGTCACCGTACATGCAGGCGACGAAGGCCACATATTTATCTCCGGCCATTTTCTTCGCGCGCTCTATCGCGATGTCGGTGACGCCGAGCCAGTTGGTCGCAACCAGCAGGAGCGGGCGCTTGCCGCTGATCTTCTCGTTCCACACCAGCGCGCCTTTGCCTTTGACGCTGCCGGCCTGATAGTCGATCCGTTCGACGGCCATTCGTTTCCTCCCAGATTTTTGTCTGCGTTCAGCGCGGAATGACTTCGCCGATCAGCCCGGCGTCCCATTGGGTGAAGAACAGTCGGCCGTCCGACAGTGGCGCGATGCAGCGCGCGCCGCTCTTTGGCGTCGGAATGTCGTATTCGCCGAGCACAGTGCCGTCCGGCGCCATGCGGCCGATTTTGTTGGCGAAGTTCGCCGTGTACCAGAGGTCGCCGTCAGAGCCGACGGTGACGCCGCGCAGAGAGGCGTCCGGTGTCGGCACCTTGTGCTCGACGATCTTACCGTCGCGGTCGATGCGGCCGAGTGCATTGGTCGAGGTCTCGACGAACCAGATCGAGCCGTCGGGATGCGTCACCATCGCGCGTGGCTGGCTGTCGTGGCTCGGGATCGGGAATTCCGTCACCCGGCCGTCCATTGTCATGCGGCCGACGCGCGAGCCCGCGGCTTCGCTGAACCACAGCGCGCCGTCGCGCACGACAATCGATAGTGGCTTGGAGCCCGGCGTGATGCCCTCCTTGAATTCGGTGATCTTGCCGTCCGGGGTGATGCGGCCGATCTGGCTGATCTCGGTTTCCGAGAACCAGATGTTGCCGTCGGGGCCGAGTTGCATTGCGTCCGGACCGGCATTCGGCGTCGGGATCGGGAATTCCGTGACCTCGCCGTTCAGCGTGATGCGGCCGATCTTGTTGGCGCTTTTTTCCGCGAACCACAGCGAGCCGTCGGGGCCGGGGATGATGCCGATCGGCGTGGCGTTCGGCGTGGGCAGATCGAATTCGGTGAACGTATAGGTCTTGGTGTCGAGACGCCCAATCTTGGAGGTGCCGCTCTCGCAGAACCAAAGCGCGCCGTCGGCGGCTTCGGTCGCGATATAGGGGCGGGAGTCCTTCGCCGGAATCCGATGTTCGCGGATGGTGGGCGGTGCAACCGCGCGTTGGCGTGCGCGTTCATTGGCTGTGGCTGACATGGCGGAAGCTAACGGCGTCCGCGAAAATGTGTCAATTCGTCCGCCATGCGGTACAGGGTCTTAGATAGCGAAAGGAGCTCGCATGCCCAAGCTCGACGGCGTTCTGGAGACGGCGCTTTACACCGACGACATGGAGCGCGCCCGCGCCTTCTACGAAGGCGTGCTGGAGCTGAAGCCGATCTTCGAGGACAAGCGGCTGCGTGCTTACGGCATCGCCGAGCGCAGCGTACTGCTGATCTTCCATCGCGGCGGTGCCACCGAAACAGTCCAGTTGCCGAATGGCGGCAGCATTCCGGGGCACGACGGCGCGGGGCCGCTGCATGTCGCTTTCGCCATAGCAAAAGACGAGTTGCCGCGCTGGGAGGCGCATCTGAAATCCCACGGCGTCGCCATCGAAGGCCACACCGACTGGTCGCGTGGCGGACGCAGCATCTATTTCAGAGATCCGGATGGGCATCTGTTGGAGTTTGCCACCCCGGGATTGTGGAAGGTGTATTGAGCCGGCCTACTTGCCCGGCATCGCGATCTTGCGGCCGACCGCTTCCGGCAGCGGCAGCAGCGCGTGCGCTGCTCTCATCCGGGAGAGACAGCGCGTCACATCCGCAGGGAAGGGGGCGGTCTTCTTCGACGTCATGTCGACATGCAGCGACATGTTCTCCGACGTCGCCGACACCCAGCCTTCCTCGGCGTGGAAGAGCTGTTCGAAGTAGTGCATCCGCTTGGCGTCGTAATCGAGAAGCTGGAAGGTGACGCGCACCGGATCGCCAGCATGCACCTCGCGCAGATAGCGAACGTGGATTTCAGCCGTGTAGCAGGAATGCTTGCGGTTCTTCACGTAGTCAGCACCGCAGCCGAGCAGCTCGAAAGCCTCGTCGACCGCGCGGTCGAACAGCACGTTGTAATAGGCCATGTTGAGATGGCCGTTGTAGTCGATCCAGGCCGGTTCCACCCTCATCACCGACGAGACGAAGGGAGCGAAAAACAGAGGCTCAAGTTCGATTCGATCCAGCATGTATCCAGTGTGACAGATGTTCAGCTGGGTGCATCAAATTCTTCATTACAAATCGGTGAGAATTGGTGCGGTCCGGGCTGTCTCGGAGCGCAGGCCTGCGCAGTGGACACGCGGTTCCCGGCCGCTTTGCCTGCGCGGTTTCCGGTCTGCTAACGTCCTGCGGCAAGCAAGGAAAACCAATGACTTCGACCCTTTCCACTGCGCATCCCGATCCCAAAGCTGTTGCCGCCGCCGTCCAGGCGCTTGCCGCTAAGTTCGGAAACCGTGTGGTGACCTCCCGCGCCGTGCGCGAGCAGCACGCCAATACGGTGACTTGGATCGAGAACCAGCCGGCGGACGCGGTGGTGTTTCCGCAGTCCACGGAAGAGGTGCAGGACATCGTCCGCATTTGCGCGCAGCACAAAGTGCCGATCGTGCCGTTCGGTGCGGGCACCTCGCTTGAAGGTCACGTCAATGCGCCGTTCGGCGGCGTGTCGGTTGACGTGCGCGATATGAACAAGGTGCTGGCGGTGCATCCGCAGGATCTCGATTGTGTCGTGCAGCCGGGCATCACCCGCAAGGCGCTGAACGAGTATCTCCGCGATCAGGGTGTGTTCTTCCCGATCGACCCCGGCGCGGACGCCTCGCTCGGCGGTATGGCCTCGACACGCTGTTCAGGCACCAACGCGGTCCGCTACGGCACGATGAAGGACAACGTGCTGTCGTTGAAAGTCGTGATGCCGAACGGCGAGGTGATGACGACGGCGCGGCGCGCCAAGAAATCTTCCGCCGGTTACGACCTCACGCGACTGATGGTCGGATCGGAAGGGACCTTCGGCGTCATCACCGAGCTGACGCTCAAGCTCGCCGGCATTCCCGAAGCGATCTCCGGCGGCATGTGCTTCTTCCCCTCGGTCGAGGCGTGCTGCAACGCCGCCATCATGACCATCCAGTCCGGCATTCCGATTGCACGCATTGAGTTGCTCGACGCGTTGCAGGTAAGGGCGATCAACCTCTACTCCAAGCTCGACCTGCGCGAGACGCCGATGCTCTTTCTCGAATTCCACGGCACGGAAGCGGGCGTGAAGGAGCAATCCGAACGCTTCGGCGAGATCGCGGCCGAGCTCGGCGGCGGCCCGTTCACCTGGACCACCAAGCCGGAGGAGCGCACCAAGCTCTGGGAGGCGCGCCACAATGCGGCCTTTGCCTGCTCGACGCTGCGTCCGGGCTCCAAGATCGTGGCAACGGACGTCTGCGTGCCGATCTCGCGCCTCGCCGAATGCGTGACCGCAACGCAAGCCGACATCGTTGAGAGCAAGCTCCTGGCTCCTATTGTCGGCCATGTCGGCGATGGCAATTTCCACCTAACCATGCTGGTGGATATGGACGACCCTGCGGAGGTGAAGGCGGCGAAGCTCCTCTCAGAGCGGCTGGTTGAGCGGTCGCTGTCGATGGACGGTACCTGCACTGGCGAGCACGGCGTCGGGCAGGGAAAGATGAAGTATCTCGAGGCGGAGCACGGCCTGCCGGCTCTGGAGGCGATGCGGGCGGTCAAGCGCGCGCTCGATCCTGACAACATTATGAACCCCGGCAAGATCCTTCCCTGAGCGACAGCCGCCGGACACAGATTTGCCGCCAAAGCACGCCATTTGACTGTGCGCTCGGGTGACCGGACGGTCGCGCCGAAGCGTCTCAGTGCTTACACTTATGCGCACGAGTCCGCGCCCGTGAGCGCGAGGGGAAGCTTCCCGACCTGGAGCGAGCGTGCAGACGACCCTGTTGGGATTGGGGATCGCGATCATTCTGGCGCTGGTCGCGGCGCTGGTCGGCCCCTATTTCGTCAACTGGAGCGAGCACCGGGCGTTTTTCGAGACCGAAGCGAGCCGCCTGATTGGCCTTCAGGTCCGGGTCAACGGCCCCATTAACGTCAGCATCCTGCCTTTTCCGTCGGCGAAGCTCGAAAGCATCGAGATCGGCCCGGCGGGCGAGGCGAGCCGCTTGAAGGCGCGTTCGCTTGGCATGGAACTCGGGCTTGGTCCGCTGATGCGCGGTGAAATCCGAGCAGTCGAGATGAAACTCGCCGGGCCTGAGTTCAGCGTTGGCCTGAACAGCCTCGGCTACATCGACTGGCCAAACACGACGCTCGAAGCCGAAACTCTCTCGATCGATAAGCTCATCATCGAGGATGGCCGTGTGGTGTTGACCGATGCCGCTAGCAATTCGCGGTTGGTGCTCGACAAGCTTTGGTTCTCGGGCGACGTGAAGTCACTGGTTGGCCCGTTCCGCGGCGAGGGCGCCTTCGTCTCCAGCGGCGCGCTCTATGGCTACAAGGTCGCCGCCGGCCGGATGGCCGACGAAGGTATGCGGGTCAAGCTCAACATCGACACGACAGAGCGCCCGCTCACGATCGAGACCGATGGCACGCTGGCGTTCGAACGCTTTGGTCCGCGTTTCGAGGGCAGCGTCACGCTCGCGCGTCTCGCCGGCACGGTGCTTGCGAGCGGCAAGACGGTGGTCAACGAGCCGTGGCGTCTCACCGGCAAGGTGAAGGCGAATTCGCAGTCGGCGCTGTTTGAACAGGTCGCGTTCCAATACGGCGCCGAGGAGCGCGCTGCGCGCCTCACCGGTGCGGCTGAGTTCAAATTCGGTCAGCGGCCGCGGCTGCAAGGCGCGCTGTCGGCGCGGCAGGTCGATCTCGACCGCCTGATCGCGACGCCGGAGATGCCAAGGCGGCAGCCGCTCGCGGCCATCCAGTCGTTCGCGGAAATATTCAGCCGCACGCTGCAACCGTCCTTCCCCGTGGCGCTGGCCGTGAGCGTTGATGCTGTGACGCTTGGCGGATCGAATTTGCAGAACGTCGGCAGCGATCTGCGCTCCGATGGCATAGCCTGGCATCTCGACAAGCTCGAATTCCGCGCGCCTGGTTTTACGCAGGTGAGCCTGAGCGGACGCCTCGATCCGCCGGCGAAGGGGCTTGGTTTTGTCGGCTCCGCAAGCGTGGACGCCAACGATCCGAAGATGCTGGTGTCGTGGCTCGCGGGAAAGCCGGGCAACATCGCGGCGATCAAGCCCTGGCAGATCCGCGGCGATATCGTGCTCTCCGCCGACCGGATCGCGGCCGAGAAGTTGAAAACCGATTTCGAGCGCGGTTCGGTCGAGGGTCGCGTCGCTTACGTGTGGCCGAAGGACGATCGCCCGGCACGGCTGGAAGCCGAATTGAGCGCCGCCGAGCTTGATCTCGATTCCGTTCTGGGCTTCGGCGACTCCGCGTTCTCCGGGCTCGGTCTCGAATGGCCGCGCGAGGTTTCGCTTGCGCTGGAAGCCGGCCGCGCCCGTATCGCTGGCTTCGAAGCGCGGCAGACCACGGCCAAGTTGAAGTTCGATCCCGCCGGCATCGCGATCGAGAAGCTTTCAATAGCGGACTTCGGCAATGCGGCCATCGAAGCGCGTGGGCAGATCGTCACGACTTCGTCGCCCGGCGGCAACATCACCGTCGATATCGATGCCAAGGAAATGAACGGCATCGTGGCACTAGCGGACAAGTTCGCGAGCCCGATTGCCGAACCGTTGCGCCATCTCGCGAGCCGTCAGAAGACCGCGAAGCTCCGTATCGGCGCCAGCCTGGAGAACACGGGCACCAACAGCGCGAGCGGAAAGCTCGCCGTTAGCGGCGGCATCGGCGCTGCGCGCATCAATCTTTCGCTCGGCGTGACCGGCAAGCCGGAGGCCTTCGCGGTCACCGATCTGCGTGCACTTGCCGCGACGGACGTGAAGCTCGACGCAAGTCTCGAAGCCGATGACGGCAGCGTGCTCCTGCCGTTGATTGGGCTTGATCGGTTCGTGGTGTCCGACAAGCGTCCGGCACGGCTGAACCTCGCAGCAATCGGTCCGCTGAGCCGTGAGCTTCGCTTCGATGGCATGTTGACCGCGGGACCGATCGACGCGACCGGCAAGGGTACGATCCGTCTTCCGGCCGATCAGCCGGCCGCGCTCGACATCGATCAGCTTGCGGGAACGATCGGCGGGAGCAAGGTGAAAGGCAAGCTTGCGGTTCGCTACGCTGGCCCCGCGCAGGTTGAAGGCACGATCGAGGCCGACTCAATCGACGCGCCGGCGCTGGTCGGCGCCGTGATGGGCATTCGCTCCAGCGGCAATAATACGCCGGTATGGTCGTTCGATCCGTTCTCGAAAAGTGCGACTGATATCGGCGGACGCATCGAGTTGAAGGCCGAGCGTGCGGCCTTCTCGCCGAGGATCGTGGCGCGGAATTTCCGCAGCGCCGTGCGTTTCAGTCCATTGGATGTCGTGTTCGACCAGATTGGCGGCGAAATCGGCGGCGGCCGTCTCGATGGGCGGCTGGCATTCGTCAGCAACGAGGACGGCTTGTCCGCGCGCGGCCGCGTCGCGCTGAGCGGCGCCCAGACGCAGTTGCTTTTCCCCGGTGACGGCAAACCGCCGGTGACCGGCAAGCTTGCGCTTTCGGCGGAGGTCGAGGGCGCAGGCCGAAGCCCTGCGGCGTTCATCGGCTCGCTGTCCGGTCAGGGACTGATCTCGCTCGAGGGCGCGCAACTGAGCGGCCTCAATCCGCAGGTGTTCAATGCGGTGATGCGCGCGGTCGATATCGGCATCCCGACCGATCCGAATCGCATCCGCGAGTTTGTCGCCACCTCGCTGGACATGGCGTCGCTGCCGGTGCCGCAAGCTGATGCGGCGCTCACGATCAGCGGCGGGCAGGTACGGATCAGCAACATCGCGACGCGTGCGACAGGCGCGGATCTTGCTGCGTCCGCCAACGTCAATCTGACGGACGGCGCGTTCGATGCACAGCTTACGTTGAATGGTTCTGTGCCCATGGGCTCAACAGCGAGTGCCACAAAGCCGGTGATCTTTATTTCGCTGAAGGGCGCGCTGCCCGATGCCAAGCGCACGATCGACACCAATGCGCTGGCCAACTGGCTCGCGTTGCGCGCCGTGGAGCAGCAATCGCAAAAGGTCGAGCAGATGGAGAAGGCGCGCAGGGAAGCCGAAGAAAAGCAGCGCGTCGAAGAGGCAAAGCGTCTAGAGGAAATGGCGCGAGCCGAGGAAGCGCGCCGAGAGGCATCAGCGCCATCAACGCCACCCGCGGAGGCCAACGGCCCCACGGGAACCGCGCCGCCGCTGCCGCCGGTGATCACGATTCTGCCGCCGCCGAAGCCGCGCGCCGAGCATCGCCCGACGCACCAACAGCAGCCGCAGCAAGCTGAACAAACCAAACCCGCGCCGCCCAAGCCATTGGTCGGGCGGCCGCTTGATCTGCTCGGCGCTCAGTAAGTAGCAGGGCGCTCTAGTCGGCGCGCAGGGCAGTCGACGTCTCGCGTGTCCCGATCATGTCCCGAGAGGAGCCATTCGGTATCGGCCCACTGCCGTTCTGCCCGCGATAGTGATCGAGCACGAACAACCGAATGGCCGAGGACAGGTTGCCGTGCCTGCGATCGGTGTCGATCGAGGCGACCAAGTCCGACAACGTGATGTCGCGGTCACCCGCGATGTCCTTTAGCCCCTTCCAGAACGCATCCTCGAGACTGACGCTGGTCTTGTGCCCGGCGATCACGATGGAGCGTTTCACCACCGGCGATTTCATCGACGGTCTCCATGTTCGATCCGATGACCTTCAAGCTGTTCGCTGGCCTTCTCGCGGATCGCTTCCGTCCGATCTCGTTCGCTCTTGGTGATGCCGTATGCGACGCGATTCTCGGCGGCTTGGCTTTCCGATTTGCTACGTGCGGCGCGCTTGCGCGCCATTCGCAGGTTCACAACTTCAGCCATGCAAAAGCTCGACGGTGACCGAAATCATTGTTGGACCCAAGTGTGTGCCTAACCCGAGTAAGTGACTTAAGTGTGTTGGAAGTGCGGTGCTAGACCCAAAGTGCAGACTTGCCGCTTCGGCGTTTGACCCATCCGCAATGTGCGTTCGCACACGGCGTACGCGTCTGGTGCAGATCGCAGTCGAAGTCTCACTCGGAACAATGGCGGCGCATGAGCCGTGCGGCAACACACGGTTTTTTGAACGGTTTGCCGCAATTGGCAGAAAAATACGTAGGTGCTCCAACGCATTGCGAATCATGGGATTTGTAGGTGTCACAAATTGTGGCGGTGGTTCAGAAAAGTTCGAAATGATTTCCGCAAGTGATTGAATGCGGACGCATAACCGCTGCAATGCACGGAAGGACGTTGCAGTTCACGAACGGGCGCGCGAAGCCGATGGCGCTTTCGATTGCGAAGTCTGCGTCTGATGCGGAATATTATTTCCGCGCGGCATGATGCAGAATACCGCTAACTCTGCAGCGGCCTGAAGCGTTCCATGCAATTTTGGAATTCAGCCGGGCCGAGTCATGCGCTCAGGTCGCAGCAAACGATCGAACTCTTCGCCGCTGAGATAACCGAGACGAATCGCCTCCTCGCGCAGCGTGGTGCCGTTGGCGTGCGCGGTCTTCGCAATTTTAGCTGCTTTGTCGTAACCGATCGTCGGTGCGAGCGCTGTTACGAGCATCAGCGAGCGTTGCATCAATTCATCGATGCGCTTCTCGTCGGTGCGGATGCCGACGACGCAATGGTCGGTGAATGAACGCGCCGCATCCGCCAGCAACCGGATCGATTGCAGCATATTGTGCGCGAGCAGCGGTTTGTAGACGTTGAGCTCGAAGTGGCCCTGGCTTGCGCCCACCGTGATGGCGGTGTTGTTGCCGAACACCTGACAGCACACCATCGTCAGCGCTTCGCACTGAGTCGGGTTCACCTTGCCCGGCATGATCGACGAGCCTGGCTCGTTCTCCGGGAGGATCAACTCGCCGAGACCGGAACGCGGCCCCGAACCGAGCAGACGAATATCGTTCGCGATCTTGAACAGATCGGTCGCGAGCGCATTGAGCGCGCCGTGCGCGAAGGCATAAGCGCCGTGCGAGGCGAGCGCCTCGAACTTGTTCGGTGCGCTCACGAACGGCAGCCGCGTGATGTCGGCGACTTTCTTCGCGAATAGTTTTGCGAATTGCGGTTTCGCATTGAGGCCGGTGCCCACCGCGGTGCCGCCCTGGGCCAACGGATAGAGCTGCTTCAGCGCGAGGCGATTGCGGATGATGCCGTTGTGGACCTGTTGCGCGTAGCCGGAGAACTCCTGGCCGAGCGTGAGCGGCGTCGCATCCTGCGTGTGCGTGCGGCCGATCTTGACGATGCGCGCGAACTCTTTCGCCTTCAGCTGAAGCGCGTCCTGCAAATACGCGAGCGCCGGATCGAGCAGCCGCGCGATCTCCTCCGCCGCGGCGATGTGCATGGCCGTCGGGAAGCAGTCGTTCGACGACTGGCTCATATTGACGTGATCGTTCGGATGGATCGGCGTCTTTGATCCGAGCGGCGCGCCGAGCATCTCGTTGGCGCGGTTCGCGATCACCTCGTTGACGTTCATGTTGGTCTGGGTGCCGGAGCCGGTCTGCCAGATCACCAGGGGGAAGTGGCCGTCGAGCTTGCCGTCGATGACCTCCTGCGCCGCGTTGACGATCGCGCGCGTGCGCTTTTTGTCGAGGTCGCCGAGTTCATGATTCACTTCGGCTGCGGCGCGCTTGATCACCGCGAGCGCACGGATCAACGGCCGCGGCATGTGGTCGGTGCCGATGCGGAAGTTCTCGATCGAGCGCTGGGTCTGTGCGCCCCAGTATCGGTCCGCCGCCACCGCGATGGGGCCGAACGTATCGGTCTCGGTGCGGGTCTTGCCGGCCCCCGGAGTCTTGCTGGCCGCTTTGCCCGATTTCTTCGCCATCACTTCTTACGGAAGCGGTCGAGACGCACGACTTCGCCGCTCGGCTTGTCGGGCGGGCCGTCGGTGTCGTCATCCTTCGATGATGCGGAAGCTGCGGCGGGCTTTGCCGCAGCCGGAGCGCTGCGCGCCGGTTCGGTTTTGTTTTTGGATTTGTCGGCGGGCTTTTCGACGGCGCGGAGCGGGGGAGGGGCCTCGACGCCTTCCTCCGGCGCGTCCACCAGCGTCTCGAATTGCAGCGCGAACTGCACGGACGGATCGGCGAAGGCGGTGATCGCCTCGAACGGAATATAGAGCCGCTCGGCGACGCCCGAGAACGACAGCCCGACCTCGAACGCCTCGTCGGTGATCTTCAGGTCCCAGAACTGGTGCTGGAGGACGATCGTCATCTCCTCCGGGTACTGCTCGCGCAAGCGCTGGGACAGCCGCACCGCGTCGTGCTGGGTGTTGAAGGTGATGAAGAAATGGTGGTCGCCGGGCAGGCCTTTTTTGCCGGCGTCCGTCAGGACACGGCGGACAAGGCCGCGGAGGGCGTCCTGGGCGAGGATGTCGTATCGGATGTGGTCTACGGGCATGGCTTTCAAATGGAATCCAGACTCGAGAAATGTAACGCGCGACACGCGAAATAACACCCGCCGGACCCGGGCGGATACGCTCATAAGGTCCAATTTCGGGGGAAATTTGAAGGAAAGTGGAGGCTTCTGTTGCCAGGTGCCTCCGAACCCCGCCTAACGGAGCTTAACCCGCTAGGGCTTTAGGCTTGGTTTTTCAGAACCGCTTAAGCGGCCTGAGCAACCGGAGCATAGTTGTCGTTGGCAACTATGGTTTAGCAGATAACGTTCTGCATCTTCCGAGCGAAAGCACGCCTTTTACGCCCTCGTCGATCCTATTTCGCCCCCGCCAAAACCCATCTTTTGCTGGGTTTTGGTGGAGGCGGCGGGTACTGCCCCCGCGTCCGATAGGTTTATTACGACGCCCGTTTATCGCTATAGCCGGCTTGCGCCGGCACCTCTCAATATAAGCCCCGAAGGTTGATGAAAAAAGAGCCGTTGGATTGGGTTCCACCTGCTTTGCGGGTCTTTTCCGATTCACTTGTCAAACGGCCACGCCTCATCGCTCCGGGGCTGGTTCCGGCGCCCGGCCGCCGTATTCCTTAGTTCCCCTTCGGACAGAGTCCGAGGGGATGGAGCGCTGAGCAGCGCAACCATCTAGTCACG